>OLRR01000087.1_pt1 | contig 77496 bp, 66 predicted proteins | sample 1671941 | NCBI WGS metagenome assembly OLRR01 (sample SAMEA3136628, study PRJEB25190) | human gut metagenome
CATGCTTCATAACGATTCATCATTCTCCCAAATTTTGTTGTCAAATTGTTGTCAAATGCGGTCTGACATCATGGTTTTAGACATTTTATATTTAATTTTAGTACAGCTTTGCACCAGCTGGGATATGGTTATCAACCATCAGAAGATGAAGTTTTTCTTCGCCCTCTTCCTCATGGATTGCACTGAGAAGCATTCCACAGGATTCAATTCCCATCATAGCTCTTGGTGGCAGGTTAGTGATCGCAATTAAGGTCTTTCCAACCAGTTCTTCTGGCTCGTAATAAGCGTGAATACCGCTTAAAATCGTACGATCTGTGCCTGTTCCATCATCCAGAGTGAACTGTAACAGCTTCTTGGATTTCTTAACAGCTTCACACGCTTTAACCTTTACAGCTCTGAAATCTGACTTGCTGAAAGTATCGAAATCAACAAATTCCTCAAATAAAGGCTCTACCTTTACCTTGGAGAAGTCGATAACTTCTTCCTTCTCAGGTGCTGCTGTGGAAGTGCTGTTTTCTGACTTCGCAGACTTCTTGTCAGCGTCCAGGGACTTCATTGTCGGGAACAGAAGTACATCTCTGATCGCCTGGCTGTCTGTCAGCAGCATAACCAGACGGTCGATACCGTATCCGATACCACCTGTCGGAGGCATACCGATCTCCAGGGCGTTCAGGAAGTCTTCATCTGTATGGTTGGCTTCATCATCACCTGCTGCAAATGCTTCTTCCTGTGCTGCAAAACGTTCGCGCTGATCGATCGGATCGTTCAGCTCGGAGTATGCATTACACATTTCCCATGTGTTGATAAACAGCTCGAAACGTTCTACCTTGGTAGGATCGGAAGGTTTCTTCTTGGTCAGCGGTGAGATCTCGATCGGATGATCCATGATAAAGGTCGGCTGGATCAGTTCCTTCTCGCAGAACTCTTCGAAGAACAGGTTGATGATATCGCCTTTTTTGTGGCGTTCTTCGTACGCGATATGATGTTCTTCTGCCAGTTTCTTTGCAGCTTCATCGTCTGCAACCTGGTCAAAATCGATACCTGCATATTTTTTGATGGCATCGTTCATGGTCAGACGTTCAAATGGTTTTCCAAGATCGATCTCGATGCCATTGTAGGAGATCTTTGTAGAACCGCAGACTTTTTCTGCCAGATAACGGAACATGGATTCGGTCAGTTCCATCATACCTTCATAATCAGTATATGCCTGATACAGCTCCATCAGGGTGAATTCCGGGTTGTGACGGGTGTCTACACCTTCATTACGGAATACTCGTCCGATCTCGAACACTCTCTCCAGACCACCAACGATCAGTCTCTTCAGATACAGTTCCAGAGAAATACGCAGTTTTACATCTTCGTTCAGTGCATTGTAATGTGTCTCGAACGGTCTTGCCGCAGCACCACCTGCATTTGCAACCAGCATCGGAGTCTCTACTTCCATAAAGTCACGTCCGGAAAGGAAGTTACGGATCTCTTTGAGGATCTGAGAACGTTTGATAAATACTTTCTTGCTTTCCTGGTTCATGATCAGGTCTACATATCTCTGACGATAACGGGTATCCGTATCGGTCAGACCATGGAATTTCTCCGGAAGGATCTGTAAACTCTTGGATAACAGCGTCATTTTCTCTGCATGGATAGAAATCTCACCGGTTCTTGTTCTGAATGCAAATCCTTCCAGACCGAAGATATCGCCAATATCAGATTTTTTAAAGTCTGCGTAGGAATCGGTGCCAATGGCATCTCTTGCCACGTATACCTGAATATTGCCCTGCAGATCCTGAATATTACAGAAAGAAGCTTTTCCCATCACTCTCTTGAACATCATACGGCCTGCTACGGCTACATGAATCGGGTTTGCATCCATGATGCTTCTTCTTTCTTCATAGTCTTTCTTCAGAACTTCTTTTTTCTGTTCTTCATCCAGACCTTCTACTTCCGGTTCCTTATGGTCTTTGAGAAGTTCCGCTTCATGTGCTTCATAAATCTCTTTTACCTCAAGGGAATGATGTGTCTGGTTAAATTTGGTAATCTGGAACGGGTCTTTACCATTTGCCTGCAGTTCTGCCAGTTTTTCACGGCGCACCTTTAATAACTGATTCGTATCCTGCTCCTGCTTCTTCTGTTCTGCCACCTTTGTCACTCCTTCTTTTCTGCTGCGATGCGTCTGCTTCTTATTCTAAAGCAGCGCTTCTGATCTTTTCCGATAGTTACTTGTTTATTACTCAGATATTTCTCTCGATCTTCAGAACTTTATACTGCATGATGTCTCCGTCAGCAAGTTCTACATCTACTACATCACCCTGTTTTGCTCCGATCAGAGCTTTTCCAACAGGAGATTCATTGGAGATTTTTCCCTGCAGGCTGTTTGCTTCTGTGGAACCAACCAGCTGAAAATCCATCTCTTCATCATATTCCATATCCAGAACTTTTACTTTGCAGCCAACGTTGATCTTGCCTTCGTCAACTTCATCTTCCACAACAACTTCTGCATTTTTCAGGATCTTCTCAATCTCTTCAATACGAAGTTCGATATCTCTCTGTTCATCTTTTGCTGCATCGTACTCTGCATTCTCGGAAAGGTCTCCCTGTTCTCTGGCTTCCTTGATCTTTTCTGCTACTTCTTTTCTTTTTACAACCTTCAGGTCATGTAATTCATCTTCCAGTTTTTTCAGTCCGGCATATGTGAGTAAGTTTTTCTTTGCTTCCATGTTTCTACGTTTCCTTTCTTTCCGTGATCATCTGACACGGTATGATCACTCTTTATTTCTATTTTATTTTCTGCGTTAGATTATGTCCCTTATTTATAGATATTACACGTTTTTACATTGCATACCAGAAACTTCCATTCACCTTCACTTTACTATGGATTCTGTGCTTTCCGGTACTTGAAGAACTTGTTTTTCTCCCTTGTGCAATCACAGTATTATAAAGGAAACGCGTGAAAATGTCAACCATTCCGGAAGTTTTCGTCTGCCGATTCTCCCCTTGTGTTACTGATCACTCCGTTCTCACTGACATGTTTCGCAATACACAAACTTATGATCCTGATCAGTTCCACCCTTCCAGCAACTGTTCCAGTTCTTCCATGCTCTGTACTTCATTCACTGCTGCCCGAAGCTGTGCCGAATGTGGATACCCTGCCGTATACCACGCCACATGTTTTCGCATCTCACGCATCGCGGTAAGCTCGCTCTTATACTTCATCTGCAGACCAGCATGGCGTCGAATCATCTCCTTCACTTCAGAAAGCTCCGGTTTCTTCGGTACTGTACCGTGTTCCAGATATTCTGCCGTCTGTGCAAAGATCCATGGATTCCCCTGCGCGGCACGACCGATCATCACACCATCACATCCGGTTTCTTCCAGAAGTGCTTTTGCTTTCTGTGGTGAATCCACATCTCCATTTCCGATCACCGGAATGGACACAGCTTCTTTTACTTTTCGGATGATTTCCCAGTCTGCTTTTCCGGAATAAAACTGCTGTCGTGTCCGTCCGTGAACCGCAATCGCGGCTGCACCACTGTCCTCGATGATCTTTGCGATCTCCACCGCATTCACATGATCATCGTCAAATCCTTTTCGTATCTTTACCGTCAACGGCTTCTTAATCGCTTTTGCCATCGCCGTTACTATCTCACGGACCAGTTTCGGGTTTTTCATCAGTGCGGATCCCTCACCATTATTAACCACTTTCGGCACCGGGCATCCCATGTTGACATCCAAAATATCAAACGGCTTTTCTTCGATCTGTTTTGCCATCTCACTCATGATCTCCGGGTCTGAGCCGAAAAGCTGCAAGGATACCGGCCGCTCTTCCGGCAGGATCCGCATCAGTTCCTGTGTATTCTTATTCTTATAATAAATGGCCTTGGCACTGACCATCTCCATACACAAAAGTCCTGCCCCCTGTTCTTTGCACAGGAGACGAAATGGCAGGTCTGTCACACCTGCCATCGGAGCCAGAACCACTGGGTTCGGTAATGTTACATTTCCAATCTGAAGTTTCATCCTTCCTCCCCGTCTTCCATCTCTTCCCCAAGAAAGAATACCCGGTAATACATCTCCAGAGATGCCAGCAGCTCCTGTTTTTCTTTCCGGATCTGTTTGATGCGCAGTATGCTGCCAATCTCATCATACATCGCATCCGCATCCAGCGCTTCTGTCTTGAATTCCAGGTTTCCGTCCTCATCGAATTCCAGTGTCAGGATACCGCCGATCTCCTCAGTATACATCACACAGAGGATCTGCAGTTCTTCTTTTACCTGCTGTGGCAGGGCGTCAAAATCCGGATTAAAATAATATTTCTGTTCGTAGGCACTGGCACCACATAAAACGATTCGATCTGCGTACATCTTTCCTCCTATACATATCCGTAAAGACCACGGACAGATACCTCTCCCGCATAAACCTCGGTGATGGTTCCGTCTTCTTTTTCTACCAGAAGCTCACCCATGGCGTTGATTCCTCTCGCCACACCGGTGTATTCATGTCCCGGTTCCAGTACACGCACCTGCTGATCCTGATTGACCAGCGCTTCCTGATAGGCAGCCATCAGTCCGCTCAGATCCTGTGTCTTTACAAATATCTCATAATTTTCTTCTATTTTTTCCATACATTCTGCGATCAGTGCAGAACGGTTGACTTTATGCCCGATCTCTTTTTGCAGAGACGTAGCTTTATCTTCCAGCTCCTCCGGAAATTCCCGCAGATTGGCATTGATTCCGATTCCTGTCACCAGATATTCAATATAGTTCATCTGCGCGCTCATTTCCGTCAGAATTCCTACTAATTTTTTCCCGTTCAGCACCACATCGTTCGGCCATTTGATCTGTGCCTGCAGACCCAGATTACTCCGGATCGCCTGGGTCACGGAAAGTCCGATCACCAGGGTCAGCATCGAAGCCCGATCCGGCCGGATCTCAGGGCGAAACAGGATTGACATATAAATAGCACTTCCGTGAGGAGAATCCCAGGCTCGTCCACGCCGCCCTTTTCCTCTACTCTGATAATCCGCCACCGCGAGAGTTCCATGGGGCGCATCTTCCTCTGCCAGCCGCTTGATCTGGGTATTGGTAGAATCAATCTCATCATAATAATACAGCGTCTGGCCCGCCCAACGGGTATGCAGACGGCTCTTGATCTCACTCTCTCCCAGCACATCCGGCACATCTTTCAGACAATATCCCTTATTCTGTACTGCCTCGATCTCATAGCCTTCTTCTTTCAGCTGTTTCATGTATTTCCACACCGCAGTTCTGGAAACTCCCAGCTGTTCACACAACTCCTGACCTGACAGATAGCCATCCGTCTCCAACAGTTTTTTTAAGATTCTGGTCTTTGTTGACTCCATGGATTATGCCCCCAGAGTTGCCGCCATCACCGCTTTGATGGTATGCATACGGTTTTCCGCCTCCTGGAAAACTTTGGACTGTTCCGACTGGAAGACTTCATCGGTAACTTCCATATCCTTCAGGCCAAAACGTTCTCCCATCTCTTTGCCGATACCGGTATTCAGATCGTGGAAAGATGGCAGACAGTGCAGGAAGATTGCTTCTTTCTTGCCGTTTGCCATAACCTCCTTCGTTACTTTATATGGAGAAAGATCTTTGATTCTCTCCGCCCATACTTCGTCCGGCTCACCCATGGATACCCATACATCAGTGCAGATGACATCTGCATCTTTTGTTCCCTCCATCACATCTTCTGTCAGAGTGATGGTGGCACCGGATGCTTTTGCATACTCCTGACACTGAGCTACCAGTTCTTCATTCGGGAAATACTTTTTCGGTGCACATGCCACAAAATCCATGCCCATCTTCGCGCAGGCAATCATGTAAGAATTTCCCATATTATATCTTGCATCACCCATATAGACCAGTTTGATGCCTTTGAGTCTTCCGAAGTTTTCCTGAATGGTCAGCATATCCGCCAGCATCTGGGTCGGATGATATTCGTTGGTCAGACCGTTCCATACCGGAACTCCTGCATATTTCGCCAGTTCTTCCACGATTTCCTGCCCAAAGCCACGATATTCTATTCCTTCGTACATGCTGCCCAGGACCTTTGCTGTATCCGCGATGCTTTCTTTTTTACCGATCTGGGATCCCTTCGGATCCAGATAGGTGGTTCCCATGCCCAGGTCATGTGCCGCCACTTCAAAAGAACAGCGGGTTCTGGTACTGGTCTTTTCGAAAATCAGTGCTACATTTTTCCCGCGCAGCGTGTCTGTCAGAACTCCTTCTTTCTTTTTCTTCTTCAGATCTGCAGACAGTTCCAGCAGATATGCTATTTCTTCCGGTGTATAATCTTTTAATGTCAGAAAATGACGTCCTTTTAAATTCATGATAATTCCTCCTCTTTCTGTAAATTCATTTCCCGGTATCCACCCTATTTTCTTCCAAAACATTCGTCATACTTCACACGTTTCGAAAAATGCGGTAAATGCCGGAAGTTTTTCCCGTTCTTCCTGTGGCATACGGTCCAGCTTTTCCTGTATCTTTTCCACAAGTCCTTCTACGGTATAAATCTGGTACTTCGATACCCGGCACAGTTTCGCCGTGGCTTCCAGTGCTGCCAGATACAGTTCCTTATAATTCCACTCTCTGGAAAGCTTTAATTCCAAAGCCGTTCCCGGCAGGATCAGTTCCGTCAGGCTTCTGTAACGGGTTTCTGCACTCCCTTTGAAGTGATGCCACCGGCACAGTTTCTCCAGGCTGCTCTCCGGAATCTGCACCAACTGCTTTAAATAATAACATTCTTCCTGATTTTCTTCAATATAGTAAATCTTTCCTTTCAGTCCGTAGACCATTCTTTTCGCATCGTAATATCCGATTTTCATGTTCCGGACACTCTTTTTATGGTTAAAGTCGATAATATTTCCCAGATCCACTCTCGGTTCAATGGTCAGGATATTGGTTTCTTCCGGAATCTTTACCCTTTTTTCCCTGCCGATTCCGAAGATCCGGAGCACGATAATATTCTCATACCCTCGATCCACAAGAGAGTCCAGCGGCACATTATTGATCGCCCCTCCGTCAATATACGTTTTTCCATGAAGTTTTTCATTCTTAAATAACGGGAAAATATAAGCACTCGCCAGCAGAAAATCTTTCATCAGTCCCGGTTCTACCTGTTTCAGATCAATATCCAGTTCTTTCATGGCATCCACGCTGAATGTTTTGATAAAAATATCAATGGATGAATTTCTGATTTTTTCTTCGTCCACCACTTTATCCAGCATGTCTTTTAACGGTGTCACATCCATACCACCCTCACTCATATGGCGGAACGCATCTTTTACAGCCTCCCAGAAAGGTGCTTCCCCTTCCATGAGTTGCTCCATCCTTGTGTCATCCACATCCATCACCTGAGAATAGGTCAGATTACTCCACATCTGTTGCGCCATCTCCAGTTCATCCATACAGATCAGCGCGCCATTCAATGCTCCGACACTCGTTCCTGCCACAGCATTGATCTTTACCCCTGCTTCTTTCAGTGCCTTCCAGGCTCCAATCTGATATGCGCCCTTGGCACCTCCTCCTTCCAGAACCAGCCCGTATTCTTTGCTGGTATCAATTACCGGTGTCAACATATTTACACCTCCTGTTCTCCTCTTACCATCTACTGCTATCTTTGTTTTATATACAGCATCCTCTCATAATATTTCATTTCCTGTGCTTTTCTGTTTATTCCTCCATAATAGAAAACAGGGGCAACGCCCCCAGGTCTCCCCGAAGAACATTACCCCCTCATTTTATAAATCATTTATTTTTTCTCAATATTTTTATCTGTCATAATCTCTTTCAGTGAAGTTGCCAGTCCGGCCAGCCCCTGCAGATCAGACGGTACAATAATCTTGGTTGCTTTACCTTCTGCCATATCTTTCAGTGCTTCCAGACTCTTCAGTGTCAGAACGGATTCGTCTGCACCGGCCTCTTTAAGGAAACGGATACCATCTGCATTCGCCTGCTGCACTTTCAGGATCGCTTCCGCCTCACCTTCTGCCTCACGGATCATCTTTTCTTTCTCTGCTTCTGCCCGAAGAATGGCTGCCTGTTTTTCCGCCTCTGCTTCAAGAATCGCAGATTCCTTCTTACCTTCTGCTACCAGAACGGTAGATTTTTTCTCACCTTCTGCGATCAGGATCGCTTCTCTTCGTTCACGCTCTGCTTTCATCTGTTTCTCCATGGCTTCCTGAATAGCTGCCGGAGGCATGATATTTTTCAGTTCCACACGGTTGACTTTGATTCCCCACGGATCTGTGGCAATGTCCAGTGCCGCACGCATCTTGGTATTGATCACTTCACGAGAAGTCAGCGTCTCATCCAGTTCCATATCACCGATGATATTTCTCAATGTGGTCGCTGTCAGATTTTCAATCGCCATGATTGGATTTTCTACATTATAAGTATAGGATTTGGAATCCGTGATCTGGTAAAATACGACCGTATCGATTCTCATCGTTACATTATCTTTTGTGATTACCGGCTGCGGTGGGAAATCTACTACCTGCTCTTTTAAATTTACCCTCTTTGCCACACGGTCAATCACCGGAACCTTAAAATGTAATCCCGGCTCCCAGGTTCCCTGATACAGTCCCAGACGCTCAATGACATAAGCTCTTGCCTGTGGAACTACTTTGATACAGGATGTTACAATGACAACCACTAACACTAAAATCAAAATCAGAAATATAAGTCCACCCATTTTTCTTACCTGTTATCCTTTCTTTTTCACAATCAGTTTTACACCTTCGATACGTTCGATCTCCACGACCGTATCTTTTTCAATCATTTTTTCATTATCATCGGTCCGTGCTGTCCATTCGATACCACCGACGATAACCTGCCCCTGATTCTTCAGATTTTCTATCGTCTGTGTTACCACCGCCTCCTTGCCAATCAGGCTTTCCGCATTGGTACGGGTTCGATTGGTATTCAGGTATCGCATAGCAATCGGTCTTGTAAAAATCAGCAGGATCAGTGAGACAATCAAAAACAAAACAAACTGTACTATTCTTCCGGCACCGGCTACCGCTGCTATCCCGGCAATCAGTGCACCCCCGGCAAACCAGATCGTTGTAAGTCCCAGCGTGGCAATTTCAATCACCAGCAATACAACAACTGCTGCCAGCCATAGAATCGCATCCATGTTCCTCCCCCTTTCCTCTGGTATGTTACGCATGTTCCTTCTTTATCCTCTGTTCAGAAACATGTTCCATATCCTTGCATATTCCCTGCAGCCGAAAAATATAACTTTGATTATCCGCTGCGTGCTTTTCTCTATGGTTCTTCCATCATACAATATTTTGTCTGAAAACGCAACGAAATACCCCGTGCCTTCTGAAATTGTAAGATTTTTTTAAATTAGTTCTTACATTTCAGGTGCACGGGGTGCTTTCCCTTCTTATCTTAAATTAATCAGTAACTGTTCAGTACCTTCACAGTTATGAGCCAAAGTGCCTTCAAAACCACCTTCGGTGATGGCATTTTCTTCTGCTGGCTTTTAATAAAAATGCTGATTTCCAATCTGCTGTCCACGACCGCTTCCACTGTTAAAATACAGTGCGCTTCCGATCGGATTGGATCCTGCAAGTGCTTCCTGCGCTGCCTGATAACAATCACTTCTTGCTCCCTGGCTCAATACAGAAGAAAGGATTCCGCTGGCTACCGGAGAAAACTGCCCACTCTGGTAGACAACTTCTGTAATGCTGTTCGGAAACTGACTGCTTCTTACCCGGTTCATGATAACCGCTCCTACGGCAACTTTTCCTGTGTGGCTTTCTCCCCCTGCCTCACACTGAATAATTGCTGCCAAAAGCGCCAGTTCACTGTCAGATGCAGACATGGATGCTCCTGTCTGGCTGACCTGCTGCACAGCCTGTTCTTTTTCTTTCTGCTGTGTCTCATATTCCGCAACACTGAGTGCTGTAGTTTCTTCTATCTGAATATACTCCGCAAACATATAAGCCGAATCTTCCCCACATGACACCTGATACCAGTCTCCCTCCTGGCCCAGAATCTCTACCCGGCTTCCCTGTTTCATACTTCCTATCTGACCGGCATCCATAGACGGCTCTTTGCGTACCCGGAGAGAACTTGCTGTCACAGTTCCCTGACTGCCGTAGGATTCCTCATAAAGATGTTTTGCTTCTTCGCCAAATACAAGAAGGTCTGATTTCACATATCCTTCTACAGATCCTGACGTGATCTTCGTCCAGTCTCCCTGCTGTTCTATCACCTGTGCCGCTGCCCCCTTCGGCAGTACCCCTACACGTTCACTCTCCTTCGAACCTTCCTGACGGATATTGGCATAGTCGGTTACATTCGCAGCTGCTTTCTGCGCCCATTCATCCGTATCGAGAACCGAACTCCCGGAATTATCATCTGTAACTTCTGTGGATGTCTCATCGGCAAGTACCAGTGTTCCTGATCCCGCTGTAACGACCAGCACACCTCCCAGGATCCCTGCTGCTTTCCATAATTTATTCACTTGAATTACCTCCTGTTGATTTCGTTCTTTTTACGATTTGTTACAAATTTGTTACGATTTGTTACGGTGTGATTGTAACAAATTTAACTTTTCTTGTCAACAGGAACATTTCGGCGAATTTCGTGGAATTTTCTGAAAATTTTTAGGGATTGTGGGCTTTGGAGTCGATATTTGAGATGAAATGTAGAATTGTGCATTATGATGAAATGTGATTAAAGACGGACGCAGAAGGAGGCGGGCACCAGAGCGTGTCTGAAAAAGGCTTTTCGTGAGCTGCGAGTCCCAGTTTGTGGGAGATTTTATCCGAATGAGGGCGGCGTAGCGGGCTACGGCAACCGAATGAGGGTAAAATATACCGCAAAGTGGGGCTTGCAGATTGCGGAAATGATTTTTCAGACACGCTCTATGGGTAGGCAACGTGGGCAGGACAACTTTAAGCTAGCCGCTAACTTCGGCTATAATTCACGAGGGTCAGCTGACCCTCGCGAAAGCCTACGTAAGCGTCGGATCTTAAAGCTTGCCCTAACCGCCCACACAGTGTTGCCCACCCCTGGTGCCCGCCTCCTTCTGCTGAGTACTGACATCTCCACTACACCTGCCTTACTTTTACACCCTATTGCCACCTCATTATTGCCGATATGTTCCCCACACAACCCTTTCCGTGGCCAACACCCAGAAAGTCCACACTTACCCGATAAGAACAGACAGCCTTTTGCTGGCGCCCTTAGCCGAGATGAGATCCAGTCCTTAGAAGAACTTGACAGTGAGCGGCTCTCCGCGAACTGGCATCATAGTTCTTCTTAGGACTTAGCTCAGATCGGCGTTGCCAGCGGTTGTCTGGCCTTATCGGGTAAGTGCGGACTTTCGTCCGTCCCGCCAATAGTTATACCCAACAAAATCAAAATTGAACCACTGAACCAATGATTGATATCCAACGCAATAAAAAACGCCCCGCCGGAAAGCTTCCCCTCTCCCGACAGGGCATTAAACACATTCTATAGTTTACAGTGCCGGTACATCCGTCCTCCGCGGATCCAGTATCTGGCTCGCATCGAACAGATCACTCGTCCGGTTCACATCTCCGTGAACATCATTCCACAGCCGGTATCCATCCAGATTCCGTCTGCCCTGACGCACATAATTATCCCGGATCTGTAAGAAATACTGACTCGAATCCACATTACAATAAAAATGGAAGCCCTGACTGCTCAAATAATTAAACTTCTCATTATCTGTTGTATAATCATGCCAGTCCGCCAGATCCTGTCCATGTGCAAAAATAATAGTATCCGTTCCGCCAACCAACGGAGCTACATACTCCAGCCACTTCTGCGTATCCGTCTGGATCCGCTCCATGCTTGCATCCCCGATCCGGATATGACCCCAGGTATGACTTGCGAATTCCCAGCCATCATCCTTGATCGCGTCTGCCACCTTCTTTGCCTCAGCACACTCATCATCCCAGTTAAAGTCCGGATGTGCATCCAGCCATGCCTGCTGATCAGCGGTCAGATTCTCATGCGTCTTATAAGCGATATCCGTACGATAACCCAGGATTCCATCATAACCGGTCAGTGCGATCATACCCTTTGCACCGTGATAAGATGCATCCGGATGCTCTGCAATAAACTGATCCAGAAGCGGAACACAGTCATAAGCGCCCGTTACGGTTGTTCCATCTGCCTGCACATACTCACAGGTAGGTTTTCCATTTTCATCCAGCACGATCTTCGAAGCAATACCTCTTCCATCGTAACTGTGATAATAACTCAGATCATCCAGCGACATCACGAATGCTTTTTTACCAGCCGGAAGCTTCAGTTCCGTATTTGGCGTAAAATGCACTGTACCATCCGCATCCGTTGTCTCGACCACTAGGTCTCTCAGGCGAACCAGCACATATCCGTTATCATACATTGCCTGCGTGATCTTATTAAACTCATCCACCGTAGTCATCCACTGCTTGAAACCGGCTGCAATACTGTCATCTCCCGCAAAACCACGATCCGGATCCACGATCAGAGAATGATAGAAAATATGAGTCACCTCATCCATGTTAACCGGAACACAGCTGTCCTTCGTTGCCTGATACTCAGCAATCTTTGCCGTGATCTCCGGGTCATCAGCTGCACCCTCCACGCCATTTAACGTCTCGATCGCACCATCATAATCATACGTAGCTGCCAGATACTCGGCCTGCTCCATCGCCGTCGTTTTTGCATCTGTTGCAGGTGCTGCCGTATCCTGTGCGTCAGAAGAAGCATCGTCTCCTGTTTTCGTATCATCCGTAGCATCTGCGCCATCCTGACTCTGCTCCGTATCCGGTTTCTGTGTACTTCCCTGCGCCTGATCCTTTTTCAGAGTCTTCACCAGAAAGAAAATACATACTGCCAGAACAACCAGTAAAAGGATCAGAACCACCGATTTCATCACCATGGATTTTTTCTTCTTCTTTTTCTTCAAAGCTTTCTTATCCATCTTCTCACTCATTTTTATTTATACTCCTTTCTTCTTTGTCTGGATGCCTCATACATCAGAATAGCTGCTGCCACCCCGGCATTCAGAGACTCCAGCTGCCCCTTCATCGGAATCCTGATCAGACAGTCTGCCTGACCGGCTGTTGCATCTGTCAGACCATTTCCCTCATTTCCAATCAAAAATGCGGTTCCTCCGACATACGATTGCTCATCATACCAGCCTTTTCCTTTCAGATGTGCCGCATAAGAACGAATCCCCTGCTTTTTGAACCATGCAAATACATCCTGAAGATCCGGTGCGATCACAAAAGGTACCCGGTAAACAGAACCCATAGTAGAACGGATTGTTTTGGGATTATAAATGTCCACACAATTGGTGCTCATAAAGATACCGTCCACCCCGGCTCCCTCCGCTGTCCGGAAAATCGTCCCCATATTTCCCGGATCCTGAAGATCCTCAAGGACAAGAAACAACGGATGTTCCTTCTCACCCATCAGTTCCTCCATAGTATAATGATACTGTCGCACAACCGTGAGTACCCCCTGTGGTGTCAGTGTATCACTCATCTGTGCAAACACCGAATCTTTCACCACTTCGTAAGGAATCCCCTGTAAAAGAGCCTCATGCTCCGGATCCTCCAGAAAGTTTTCAGACACATATGTCTTCACCAGCCGATCCCTTGGAACCTCCCTGAACATCCGCAGACCTTCCACAATAAAAACATCCTGTTTTCTGCGCTCCCGGGCTTTCTTATTCAGCTGGATCATCTGTTTTACCTGCGCATTACTGCTGCTTGTTATCATAGTATACCCATTCCTTTGTTTTCTATATAAGTTCCATGCAAGCACGGACTCTGACTCGTTGCCCGCGAGTCAAAATCGGTCCACCGGACCAATTATTGACATGCAATGCAAAAAGGCGGCATACCGACTCAGAAGGTATGCCGCCGTTATTCTCGCCTTATTATTTGGAATAGTTCGCAGACAGAGATTTTGCAACTTCGTACTGATATTCAGAAATACCTTTTTCCATAGCCAGTGCTTCATTGATATCAAAGTCCACATATTCGCCGTTTTTGTATCCAACAACACGTTTTGTTTTTCCTTCAGCCAGCAGATCTACTGCATAAGATCCCATCATAGAAGCATGTACACGGTCGATACATGTCGGATTACCACCACGCTGCATATGACCCAGAATCGTTGCACGGGTTTCAATACCGGTAGCTGCCTCAATACGTTTTGCCATGCTGCTGGAATGTCCGATACCCTCTGCATTGATGATAATGTGATGCTTTTTACCACGTTTTCTTCCTTCGATGATATTGTTGATCAGCTTCTGCTCGTCGTAATCATATTTTTCCGGAAGAAGAATATCTTCTGCACCGTTGGCAATACCACACCACAAAGCCAGATAACCTGCATTTCTTCCCATAACTTCGATGACACTGCAACGCTCATGAGAAGTAGAAGTATCACGTACTTTATCGATTGCTTCCATAGCAGTGTTCACAGCGGTATCAAAACCGATGGTATACTCTGTACATGCGATATCCAGGTCGATGGTTCCCGGAATACCAACTGCGTTGATTCCCAGGTTTGCCAGCTTCTGCGCACCTGCAAAAGAACCGTCACCACCGATAACTACCAGACCGTCAATACCGTGTTTTTTGCAGATATCAGCTGCTTTTTTCTGTCCTTCTTCTGTTCTCATCTCTGCGCAACGTGCAGTATACAGGATAGTACCACCACGACCGATGATATCAGATACATCTTTTGCAGTCATATCAATGATTTCTTCATTCAGCAATCCGTCATATCCTTTCAGGATACCTTTCATCTTCAGTCCTTTGCTCAGCCCACGACGAACAACCGCACGGATTGCAGCATTCATTCCCGGAGCATCTCCTCCACTTGTCAATACGCCAATGGTCTTGAGTTCTTTTGCCATAATGTTCCCTCCACTAATATATCTAATCTAATACCGGATAACGCATCATCCGGCTCTATCGCCTTATCGTTTTATATTTTAATGCATATGAAGCTGTTTTTCAATACTCTTTTCCACAACTTTGACATTTTCCGCGCCGTATTTTTCCCGTAAAATACCAAGCAGATTATCCTCGATTTCCACGCTTCGCGAGGCCGGGAGATGTTTCATCTGTTTTTCTGCCCGCAGATACACCACCACATGATCGCCGCCGTCGGACTGGCGCAGGGTATCATAGAGTTCTGCTACCTCCTGCTCGTACTGTTTCCGGTCGGCAAATTGGATCCACAGTTCCCGCGGCACCTGATCGAAGGAGACGATTTTTTCGCAGATCAGTTTGCTCGCTTTATCATCCTCTGCTGCCACCCTTCCCATGATAAATACTTTAGAATCCGCCTCGATCAGCGCAGCATTTCTCTCATAATCTCTCGGAAACACAACCACTTCCACCGTTCCCACCAGATCTTCCAGCGTGATAAATGCCATAACTTTATTGTTTTTGGTATATTTGATCGTTTTTTCCGTGATCATACCGCCGACGATCACTTTCGCTCCGTCTGTAACCTTTGGCAGACCGCTCTCTTCCAGCGGATAAAAGTCCGAGGTAGATGCCGTGATATTCTTTTTCCAGACATCTGCATACTCTTCCAACGGATGGCCGCTGATATATACACCAAGCACCTCTTTTTCAAATGCCAGCTTACTTTCTTTCGCGTACTCTCCCACATCCGGCAGGCGGATCTCAAAGCTCTTTTTATCCTCTTCTCCCATGATATCAAACAGACTCATCTGACCGGTCATCGAAGATTTTTTCTCCTGATTAACCGTATCCATCACCTGCACATAGATCATCATAAACTGCTTTCTCGTTCCGCCAAAGCTGTCAAAGGCTCCCGCTTTGATAAAGTTTTCAATGGTCCGCTTATTCACTTCTTTTCCGCTTAACCTCTGACAAAAGTCTTTGAGTGAGGAAAATAAACCGCCCCGCGCTCTCTCTTCCACGATCGCTTCCATCACCGGCTTTCCGATTCCTTTCACAGCCGCCATTCCGTACCGGATGCTGCCGTCTTCTACAGAAAAACTGCCGGTACTGCGGTTGATGTCCGGCGGCAGGATCCTGATCCCCATCTGACGGCAGTTTAAGATATACTCGGATACCTTAGACGGATTATCGATACACGAGGTCATCAGCGCCGCCATGAACTCCACCGGATAATAATATTTTAACCAGGCAGTCTGATACGATACCACCGCATAGGCTGCAGCGTGTGATTTGTTAAATGCATACTTGGCAAAATCCGTCATTTCATCATAGATTTTATTTGCCACCTGCTCGCTGATTCCGTTTGCGATACAGCCGGGAACGCCTTCCTCCTCATTGCCGTACACAAAGTTTTCCCTCTCTTTTGCCATGACCGCTGCTTTCTTCTTTGCCATGGCACGCCGTACCAGATCGCTTCGTCCCAGCGTATACCCGGCCAGATCACGCACAATCTGCATAACCTGCTCCTGATAAACGATACAACCATAGGTCGGTTCCAGAATCGGCTCTAACTGCGGACAGTCATAGGTAATCTGATCCGGTGCATTTTTCCCTTTGATATACTGAGGGATAAAATCCATCGGACCCGGACGGTACAGGGAGATTCCGGCAATGATATCTTCCAGGCTCTTCGGTTTCAACTCCTTCATGAAGTTTTTCATACCGGTACTTTCCAGCTGGAACACACCCTCACACTTTCCGCTTCCGATCATTCCGAGTACCGCCTGGTCGTTATAATCAATCTTCGACAGATCCAGTTCGATTCCTTCGCTTTTCTGCGCCAGTTTTACCGCATTCTGGATCACGGTCAGCGTGCGCAATCCAAGAAAATCCATTTTCAGAAGTCCCAGTTCTTCCAGCGTCGTCATCGTAAACTGCGTTGTGATCGAACCGTCTGAGGCACGAGAAAGCGGCACATATTCATCCACTGCTTTCTGACTGATCACCACGCCGGCGGCATGCATCGACGTATGCCGCGGCAGACCCTCCAGGCGTTTGGACATATCGATCAGATAATGGATCTGCTCATCACCCTCGTACTGATTGCGAAGTTCCGGATTCATTTTCAGTGCTTTGTCAATCGTGATATTTAACTCATTCGGGATCATCTTTGCGATAGTATCCACCTGCGCATACGGAAAGTCCAGCACTCTTCCCACATCACGGATCACGCCGCGAGCCGCCATCGTACCAAAAGTAACAATCTGCACCACACGGTCCTTTCCGTATTTTCTCACCACATAATCAATAACTTCCTGTCTCCGTTCGAAACAGAAGTCAATATCGATATCAGGCATGGATACTCGTTCCGGGTTCAGGAAACGTTCAAACAGCAGCTGATACCGGATCGGATCCAGCTGTGTGATCCCCAGAGAATAAGAAACGATACTTCCTGCCGCAGAACCACGTCCAGGTCCTACCATGATATCATTATCTCTCGCATATTTGATAAAATCCCATACGATCAGGAAGTAATCCACATATCCCATGGTTTTAATTGTATTTAATTCATAGGTCAGACGTTCTTTCAGTTCTTCCGTCACCGGGTGATATTTCTCCTCCAGCCCCTCCCAGCAAAGTTTATTCAGATATTCCCAGGAAGTATAGCCGTCCGGGACATCATATTTCGGCAGCTTGGTCACGCCAAATTCGATCTCCACATGACACCGGTCACCGATCTTTTTTGTATTTTCCAGAGCCTGCGGCGCATATGGAAACAGTGCCGCCATCTCTTTTTCTGATTTGACGTAGTACTGACCACCTTCATAGCGCATACGGTCCTCGTCCTGCACTTTTTTTCCGGTCTGGATACAAAGAAGGATATCGTGGGAGCCTGCATCTTCCGCATAGGTATAATGTACATCATTCGTACATACCAGTTCGATCCCTGTCTCACTGCTCATACGCACCAGCTGCTGGTTAACTATCTCCTGCTCTCGGATTCCATGATTCTGTAATTCCAGAAAGAAATTATTCTTTCCGAAAATCTCCCGATAACGCAGTGCCGCTCTTTTTCCTTCCTCATACAGACCTCGGGTCAGGAATCTGGGAATCTCACCGGCGAGGCAGGCACTTAACGCGATAATCCCCTCATGATATTTTTCCAGAACTTCCAGATCCACTCGCGGCTTATAGTAATACCCTTCCACAAAACCTGCTGAAACAATCTTCATCAGATTACTGTATCCCTGATTATTCTCCGCCAGCAGCACCAGATGATAATACCGGTCTTCTCCGTGCTGCATCTCTTTATCAAAACGGGAACCGGGCGCCACGTAGACCTCACATCCGAGGATCGGGTTGATTCCGGCTTCCTTTGCCGCCCGATAAAAATCAATACAGCCATACATCACACCGTGATCTGTAATCGCCGCACTGTCCATCCCCAGTTCTTTCACCCGGGCTACATATTCTTTGATCTTATTGGAACCGTCCAGCAAGCTGTATTCCGTATGCACATGCAAATGTGTAAATCCCATCGGTTTTCCTCCTATATCCTGTACCAAATAAAACGCAAAAGTCTGGCCGGTACTACGCCGTCCAGACTTTCCTGCATTTACTCTTTTCCTGTTTTTCGTGCCAGTACATTCAGCCAGAGCTTATCCGACTTTTCTGACCGCACATCCTGTGTGGTCCATATATCAACCACTTCCAGTTCCGGATATTCTTCCATCAGACTCTGCAGTTCTCTTCTGTTGTAGTCATGGAAATAACGTCCATGATAGATTCCATCCCGGTCGCCTCTATGTACGGAAAAATAAAGTACACCGTTTTCCTTCAGCGCCTGTACAAGTTTCTTCATAACCTTGCGCATCTCATCTTCCGTCAGATGAATCAGTGAGGCACACGCCCAGATCCCATCAAAGACATCATCAAATTCCATCTCGTCATAGGTCATCTGCAATACTTCTTTGTCTGTGTTTACCTCTGCAAGTTTACACATCTCTTCTGAGCCATCCATCGGTGTTACATAAAATCCATATTCTTCCAATAACAGGGTGTCCCTTCCGGAACCGCATCCCAGATCCAATACTTCTGCATTCTCCGACTCCTCGGACAGGAGTTCCACAAACGGCTTCATAACCTCTTCCATGCTCGCATCTACTGTTTCTTCATAATAGGGCACCGCATACCGGTTATAATAGTCTATCGAGTCCAACGATAATCCTCCTTTTATTACTCAGACAGTTGTTTTCTTTTCCAACTGCATACTATCTTTTTACTGTCAACAGTCATACCTTACATCTTCCCGCTTCTTCCACAGGATCCTGACTGCAAAGTGTTACCAAAATATACTGTATAGTATAGCAACTGCCGCCTAAAAAATCAAGTAAATACGTTTATCCTGGATCTTGATTTTCTTCTCTTTTAACAAATGACCGACCGCACGTTTAAATGCCGCTTTGCTCAGTCCGAATTCCCGCTTGATCACCTCCGGTGACACTTTGTCATCAAACGGCAGCACACCTGCATACTCACCAATTACCTTTAACACCAGTTCGGAATCTTCATCCATCTGCTGGTATGCTTTTTTTCTCGGAGAAAGATTCAGTTTGCCGTCTTCTCTTACATTTGTCACACGGCAGCTTACCTTCTCACCCGGACGGTACTGTCCCTGCGCCTCTGTCTTCGGGATCAGACCGGAATACTGATCATCAACTGCCACAAAAACTCCGAAGTTGTCGCTGATCTCATAGATTCTTCCCTCTACCTGGTCTTCTACCACATACGGAGACTGCGTTTTCAGGTACGGATATACTTTCATGGTCGCGCAGAGCCGGTCACTCTTGTCGATATACAAGGCAACCAGCACTTCCTGATCCTTTTTCACCTTTACGGTCTGCTCTTTATATGGAAGCAACAGATCTTTTTCCAGACCCCAGTCCAGAAATGCTCCGATTTTCCCAACTTCCGCAACTTTTACCACTGCTGTCTGATGAAGCTCCAGAGCCGGTACTCTTGTCGTCGCGATCAGGCGGTCTGCGGAATCCCGATAGATAAATACTTCCAGTTCATCGCCTACTTTTGTCTCCGCCGGTACCTGTTTTGCCGGCAGAAGAACCCTCTCCTGTTCCTTCGCATCTGCCTTTTCTCCAAGATAGACACCGAATTCCACTTTTTTTACTACCTGTAATTTCTGTCTTCTTCCTAATTCAATCATGATCGTTCCTCCGTAACTGTGTTCACGCAGACTCCTGCGTGTGTATTTGTGTAATCTCAGACTGTCTTGCATTCGTCAGCCATTCATCTGATATCTGTTGTTTCCTGCATATTTCACGAAATGGCAGTCTTTTCATTCTGTCATTGCTTATTTCTGCTTCATTATAATATATTTTGCAGACTTCTCCCAGTAATTTCTTCATTTCCTGGTAATTTCTTTATATATCTCTCTACTTTTCACTTCTTATGTTCAGGAAAATTCCACCACCGCATATGGCTCTTTCTCTTCATTACATAAAGCAACCACATAGCTGTCCTCTGTTTTCGAAACCATTGGGAAAATCTGATCTCCAAGCACTGCCTGTCTCTTATATTCCGCCCGCAGTCTCTGCACTTGAAAATCAGCCGGGATGTATTCCTGCGACAATCGAATATACTGTGCATTGTTTACATGATGATTGGAGTCCAGATGATACTGGCGGACGGTAAAGCCTCCCATCTCCTGCCGCTCCTCCGGAATCCGGATTCTTCTTCCCAGCGGTTTCATATCCAGTTTCTCCTCCACCGGATATGCTGCCCGTTCTTCCTCTGATGCCTTTACCGGATGTCCGGTTTTCACATCGATATATGCCCAGCTTGAGTCCGCACAAGCCAGGACTTCCCCATCCAGTGTTTCCATCAGGAAATTACGCTCTCCGACAAATCCCCGGAATCCATGCGGCCAGGTAGAGATCCGTATGCTTTCCCCAAGGTCAGCTGCTCTCCTGAATTCGATCTGCCAGCCGGTCAGCACCCAGGCTCTTCCCAATTCTTCCTGCACGGCCGTACCTCTTCCTACCGACTCCGAATGAAATACACTACAGTCCTGAAAATAATTCAGCACACTGTAAAGTGTCATCCTGGTATCCTCGCCAACTTCACTGTAACGGACTTTACTTTCAAATGCATACATCGTGACCCTTCCTCCTGTAATCTTTCGTTTCTCTTCCTGCCGATCCGGGATTCTTCCCGGCGCATCCTCGCGGAGCGTTTTTTTGCCGAAGAGCACTTTTCTGTAAAGCAAGAAAAAGCCTTGGATCACTATCCAAGGCTTAGAGCTGGGCTACAAGGATTCGAACCTTGAAATGACGGAGTCAGAGTCCGTTGCCTTACCATTTGGCGATAGCCCATTATCTTTTGTGCTTTGCTTTTTTCTGTATCGCTCAGCGACAAGATGTATTATATAGCACCTCTCAGAAAAATGCAAGTGTTTTTTTCAAATTTTTTTAAAAATTTTTTTAACCTGTTTTCAGGGCGTTTTTTTCGTATTTTCATCTCCACATTTTTCAGACGTATTCCCATTCCATTTCCTTCCCACAGGTTTACTTTATTTTTTCAAAATGGTATACTATACAAAATTGATAACTGTTCTGTATCTTCTATTATAAGCACAAAGAGCGCCTGTAACATCTGCCCCGTACACCGGATGTATATACTGACACCGAACAGTTACAGAAGTTGCCGAGTCTGATCGGACACCAATAACGATATGGAGGTACGCCATGAGAGCGCTGGATTTAACCTTATTAACTGATTTATATGAATTAACCATGATGCAGGGATACTTTAAAAACCCTACCGATCAGGTTGTTGTATTTGATGCTTTCTACAGACAGAACCCGTGTGACGGCGGTTATGCCATCGCAGCCGGCCTGGAACAGGTCATCGAATATATCCGTGACCTGCACTTTTCTCCGGACGATGTGGAATATCTGCGGGGGCTGAATCTGTTCGATGATGATTTTCTGGAATATCTGAGAGGATTTCATTTTACCGGTGATATTTATGCCATCCCGGAAGGAACCGTTGTATTCCCGAGAGAACCGCTCTTAAAAGTAGTTGCTCCTGTCATGGAGGCACAGCTGGTGGAAACTGCAATCTTAAATATCATCAACCACCAGAGTCTGATCGCCACCAAAGCCTCTCGCGTGGTTTACGCTGCAAAGGGCGACGGTATCATGGAATTCGGTCTTCGCCGTGCCCAGGGCCCGGATGCCGGTATCTACGGTGCAAGAGCTGCTGTGATCGGCGGCTGCGTGGGAACTTCCAATGTGCTGACCGGAAAGATGTTCGATGTCCCGGTCAAAGGTACACACGCACACAGCTGGATCATGAGTTTTCCGGATGAATATACCGCGTTCAAAACCTATGCAAATCTGTATCCGAATGCCTGCCTGCTTCTGGTAGATACCTATGACGTTCTGGACTCCGGTGTGCCAAACGCCATCCGTGTCTTCAAAGAAATGAAAGAAAAAGACCCTAACTTCCATGGATACGGTATCCGTATCGACAGCGGTGACCTGGCTTATCTGTCAAAGAAAGCTTACGAGATGCTGGAAGCTGCAGGATTCGGCGATGCGATCATCTCCGCTTCCAGTGACCTGGATGAATACCTGATCGACAGCCTGAAAGCCCAGGGCGCCACAATCAATTCCTGGGGTGTCGGCACGAACCTGATCACCTCCAAAGACTGTCCGGCATTCGGCGGTGTCTATAAACTGGCAGCCATCAAAGATAAGGACGATGAAGATTTCGTACCGAAGATCAAACTTTCTGAAAACACAGAAAAAATCACAAACCCGGGAAATAAAACCATTTACCGTATCTATGACAAAGCAACCGGCAAGATCCGTGCCGATCTGATTTGTATGGTTAACGAAACCTTTGATGAAAGTAAAGATATGATCATCTTTGATCCGATTGAAACCTGGAAAAAGACCAAGATCAAAGGCGGCACTTACACCCTGCGTGAACTTCTCGTTCCGGTATTCCAGAAAGGTCTGTGTGTCTACACTTCTCCTTCTGTTATGGAGATGCAGGCAATCTGCAAAAAAGAGCAGGAAACCCTGTGGCCTGAGACACGCCGTCTTGTAAATCCACAGAAAGTATATGTGGATCTGTCCGACAAGCTGTATAAAGTAAAATCCCAGCTGCTGGAAGAGATGAGTATGAAAGCACTGGATCTGCAGTAAACAACTCCTGTATAGCCAACGCCCCCACCTGTACAGTGGGGGCGTTAATTACTGCGTGAAAACCACATCAAAGACCGTTCCGCCGGACGAGCCGGACTGAACGGTGATACTGCCGTCATGTACACGCACGATCTCACGAACCAGAGCCAGTCCCAGGCCTACCCCTCCAAGCTCCCGACTTCTGGATTTGTCTACACGAAAGAATGGTTCAAACACCCGTTCCTTCAGGTCATCCGGAATTCCGCTTCCGGTATCTTCTACGGACAGACAGATATTTTTTCCCTTCCGATATGCGGTTACAGTAACCTGCCCACCGAAACGATTGTATTTGATCGCATTCTCAACAAGATTGTATACCATCCGATAAATCAAAATATCACTTCCGATCATAGTGATATCTTTACAGTTTCCAACCAGTTTTATTTCCTTTTCCTGGGCGAGCGGTTCCAGATCCACCAATACCTCATCGACAAGATCAGCAACAGCAATGGTTTCATCCCGTCCTACCGTTTGAAGTTCACTCATATCGAGCAGTGTCTTGACCATTTTGCTGAGCCGGCCGTTTTGTTCCGTAACCATCTTTATCGTCTGTAAGGTGTCACCATCGCTGCCGGGATGTGGAGTGGAATTATATACATCGAGCTGCACCTGCATAACAGATAAAGGCGTTCGAAGCTCATGTGCTGCATTTGCCGTAAATTGTCTCTGTATCTCAAAAGCACCCGCAAGACGTTCCAGCATCTTGTTATACGAAATACGAAGCTGGTTCAGTTCTTTCACTTTATTTTCTTCAATTCGCGAATCTGCCAGATTTTGTGCCTGTACTTCCTCGATTTTTTCAGAAAATTCACGAATGGGTCTGAGTGCATGACCACTGATAAAATAAGTAGCTACACCGCCAAGAAGCGCCAGTAAAGCCGAAAGGATCAAACTGTTTTTTTTGTAGTCAGCTTTATTGTTGTACACCTGAACAGAGAAATCCTTTGCAAACTCATCCCACTTATCCTCCGGAATGCTGATATATATCTGATCCGAATCATCTGTGTCGCCATCCCCGACACGCTCTCCGACATCATCTCCCCGGGCATCCACAGTCTCCTGCAGGGAATCGATATAATAAATCCCGTTTTTATAGACAAGCAGCGTCAGACAGCCACAGACCAACGCAATATACAGGGTAATGATACAAGTAAGTCTCCACTGCAGCGATATTTTTTTCATCGATCGGACTCCTCTCTTATTTGATAGCCTTCACCCACTTTGTTCAGAATCGGATCATATCCAAGTACAGCCCTGAGCTTACGTCTGAGCGAAGACATATGTACGCGGATGGATCCGCTGAAGCTGTCCACAGATGCATCCCAGACATGCTCGATCAACTCTTCCTGACTTACCGGTCTTCCAAGGTGAAGAAGCAGATATTCCAAGATTCCGTTCTCTTTTCTTGTGAGGGAAACCAGGGTTCCTTTTGCATAGGCCTCTCGTTTGATGGTATCGAATCTTATCCCGCCGCTTTCCAGGCAGACATCCTTCTGCACAAATTTTCTTCTTGTAAGACTGCGGATCCGTGCTTCCAGCTCCTGCAGATGGAACGGCTTTTCCATATAATCATTTGCCCCGGCATCAAGTCCTTCCACTTTATCTGCGATCTGCCCTCTTGCAGACAGGATCAGAACCTTCGTCTCCTCATTTTCCTTCCGGAGTTCTTTCAGAAGATCCATCCCATCCATGCCGGGCAGATTAAGATCCAGAACGATCAGATCATAATTCTCTGCCAGGATGCATTCCAGAGCCTCCGCCCCATCGTAACAGGTATCCACCTCATACCCGGCAGCGTACAGACTTCTGGCAACCGTGTCACACATTTGTTTCTCATCTTCAACGATTAATAATCTCAAAATTTCTTCACCCGCCCATTTCTTAACAATTATTTTACAACAGCTATTGTATAATATCAAAGTCAGCTGGTCAATCAATACAACAAATAAAAGGAGCAACCATATTTTGAAGTGCAAACAAATATCTCAAATTGTTCTGGTCATCACAGGCATAGCGATGATGAGCTACGGTGCGGTCAGAGGGGAAGCGGCTGCAGTGCTTGGAAAAGCAATTAAATTATGTCTGGAGTGTGTCGGAATTGGATAAGAAAAAGAACTTACGATCAAAGAAAATAGCCGGAATACGTGGATGGATACAGGTAGCGGCCACACTGCTTACCAATATTCATATTCCCAATTTCTTTCAGGGCAAAATATATCAGGGCAAGGCGAAAACGGCATGCGTCCCCGGGTTAAACTGTTATTCCTGTCCTGCTGCCACGGGAGCGTGTCCCATCGGAGCCTTTCAGGCGGTTGTCGGATCATCCAGATTCAAGTTTTCCTACTACATAACCGGGTTTCTGATTCTACTCGGAGTGACACTGGGAAGATTTATCTGTGGCTTTTTGTGTCCCTTTGGATGGTTTCAGGATCTGCTTCACAAAATTCCCGGAAAGAAATTTTCCACAGCCAGGCTGAAGCCACTGCGGTATCTGAAATATATCATCCTTGTTGTTTTCGTGATCCTTCTGCCGATGCTTGCAACAAACTCGATTGGAATGGGCGATCCCTTCTTCTGCAAGTATATTTGTCCGCAGGGTGTTCTTGAAGGGGCGATACCACTTTCCATCGGAAATGCCGCAATACGTTCTGCACTGGGAAAACTGTTTTCATTCAAATTCTGTATTCTGATTGCGGTCATCGTACTCAGCATTATATTTTACAGACCCTTCTGCAAATGGATCTGTCCTCTTGGCGCGATCTATTCCTTATTTAACAGAGTCAGTCTTTTGAATATAAAGATCGAAGACAGCAAATGTGTCGGATGTAACCAGTGTACCCGGGCATGTAAAATGGATATTGATGTGTGCCGGACACCAAATCATCCGGAATGTATCCGGTGCGGAGCCTGCATCAGAGCCTGCCCGAAAGATGCGATTCACTACCAGTTCATGGGAAAACCCTGTCAGAAAAAGGACAGCAGCAACCAGTGATTAGCAATTTTATACGTAACTGTTCAGTACCTTCACAGTTACGAGCCAAAATACATTTAAAATCACCTTCGGTGATGGCATTTTGGCTTGTATGTCTCGGGATTTTGGCATATTCATGCCAAAACACCTCGCGGTACAGTGACTACTGAATAATTACCTTTATACTATTTATTAAGGAGACATGATTTATGAAAACCAAAAAAATATTTATTCCTGTTTTTACACTCAGCGTAGCATTATTACTTACAGCATGCAGCGGAAAAGAAGCAGCAGACACAACAAAAACACAGACAACACAGACGGAAGCCGGAACAGAAGCCGGAACAGAAGCCGGTACAGAATCCGGTACAAAATCCGGTACAGAAACTACAGGAACTTCCGGCACGAAGCTGGATGATTTATATCAGCAGGAAAACCAGATTTTTGCAGACCATGAGGAGGTATGGAACAAAGTATTTGGCATGATGAATAAAAGCACGGCTGATCCAAGTGGAAATTATGCAGATTATCTGGCAGACACCGTTGACTCCAACAAAGACTCTTTTTCAGAGGATGAGCTGAAAACACTGACAGATGATATTGAAACGATACGAAAAATCGAGGAACAGATCGCAGAGCTGGAAAACGACACAACAACATCTGAGGATACCGATGCCGAAAATAACTCCGAAGACGCATCTCCATTCCGGGATTTCTCCGGTCAGGATTATGACGGCAACACAGTTGACGAAAGTCTGTTTTCCAACAATGCAGTGACCGTCGTTAACTTCTGGTTTACCGGCTGCAAACCCTGTGTCGCAGAGCTGTCTAAGCTGAACGAATTAAACGATGCAATCAAATCCATGGGAGGCGAGGTTGTAGGCATCAACACAGAAACCTTTGATGCAAATAAAGATGCGATAAAAGAAGCGGCATCGATTCTCGAAAGTCAGGGTGCGAAGTACCGCAATCTGTCCATCGACTCCGATTCCGCAGCAGGAAAATATGCCTCCGATATCATGGCATTCCCTACCACAATCTTGGTTGATCGAAATGGGAATATTGTGGGAGAACCGATGCTCGGCGGAATCGACAATCAGGACAACTACGATACACTGATGAAGCAGATCCAGTCTGTGATTGATGCTGACAGCGCAAAATAATACAGGATCCTCCCACAGCAGATACTGCGCCTTTCAGAGACTAAAATAAAAGCTGAAGCCCCATGGCGATTATCCACATGTATGCACACGTTTTCGGAATCATCAGTAATCCTACCTTTGGTTTTGTTTTACTGAATAAAGTTACCGGAAGATAGCAGCCGAAGGAAATGATGATGGCTGCAACCATTCTTGTCATATGGTAGCCATAGGTGTTTCCGGACATAGCATACAGGATGATGATCCCGATACCGGTCACTGCAAAGACAGCGTTTCGGATGACAGATAACTTCAGATTCCCCTCATCGGAACACCAGTTGTTCTGAGGGAACAGGCAGATCACGATCCGGACAATGGCAGATATCCAAACGACAGCTTCAATGCTTACCGGGACGGCAAGTTCCGGGAAGGTAAGTTTCCAGATATACATTAAGATAATATAAAAGACAGTCATGGTAATAGACGAGACCTGCAGTCCGATTCCCAGCTGTCTTTTTATTTTGTCATTGCTTCCGCGTACAGCTCTCAGGATTCGCGGCACCAGATGAAACGCATCGCCTCCGCAAAGGGTCAGGGTCAGGATTCCGTAAAGGATAAATAAGGGATCCCCCTGTGAGAAAAAGAAAAACAAGAGGCCTGCAATCAGATCAAAAATCAGATATGCCGCGTCAAAAATTGCTTCCATCACATCCGGAATCTGTGGTTTGTAGTTGTTCTGTTTCATGATTCGTTCTCCTTATCATTTTTTAACTGTTCTTCTGCGTTATTACAGATTTTGTCAAATACCCGGATGCACAGACGGGTTTCTTCTTCGGTCAGACCTCTTAACACATTATGTGCAAACTGTTTTTGTGCGTTCAGGCCTGCTTCTATAATTATCTCAGCCTGATCCAACAAAGCAATTTCAATATGTTTTTTATTGTCTTTGCTTTGGATACGCTCCACCAGCCCTTTACTTTCCAGGTTTTTCAGCGAAGTGGAAACGTGGGATTTGGTTGATTTGCGGATCTTTACGATTTCTGCCGCGGTATTGTACTGCGGATTATTATGCAGGAACATGAGGATGTCATATTCCATCTGCGTCAATCCATAACGGTCACATACCTCGCCGGAAAGCAATTCATAATAGGTAGTAATTGTTTTATGCTTATCCCAGAAATACATTGGTTCCCTCCTTTATTGTTCTTTTTAGAACGATTATAGGGTGAAACTATTGAAATGTCAATGACGATAATCTTAACTTTCATTCAATTGATACACTGGGCGGGTCAATTCACAGTGTAAAAATCAAATTTGCATACAGAAATGACCCACCTGAATTCAGGTGGGTCAGAATTAAACATAAAAGTCGAATATACATTTTTTAATCATCTTCACTCCCGTATATATATATAATGAAGCCTGTTGTCATTCTATATAATATAAACCTATCGATTTGCATTTTCTATATCAGAGCAGCCAATCTACCAGCATGACACCTTCTGTTTACTTCATCTAGCAAATCTCTTTCATCACTTCACCGTAAGCACCCCAACCGTCCCCTTAAACGAAGCATCAAACACATACTGTGGAATCTTCTCCGTCAGTTGGTCATCATACGCAAAATGCAGATGCGCGCCTATCACAGCAACCACCGGGCTGTCTTCTGCAAATACCATGTTCAGAAATTGTTGTGTCACTTCATCCGGGCTATAGAAGCAATCTGTTCCCCACAAAAGTGCCCGATCCTGCCATACAGCCTTCGAAGCATCGCTAAGACCATCATTTACTTGCGATTTCAGTGGAACATGCATTGTTAAAATAATTGGTTTATCTTCCGCCCATAATTCTTTTAATCTTTCCAATCCCTCTTCTGATAATTGGCTGGTGTTATTGTTAATTCCCACAACCAGAAACTCATCAAAATCCTGAACCATTACCTCTTCCATATTCCAGGATTCTTTTTCTTTCTGCTGCACATCCTCGTCTGTGTATGTATCACTATACCAGATTCCCAAATCATGATCCGCACGATTGTACATAACCGGAGCTTTAATCCGTTTTAAATCTTTCATCAGGCAGTTCAAATTAGCTTCTGAGAAGAAATCGATCATATCACCATTCAAGATTACACCGTCTGGATTTTCCGCATTGATTGCATCTACTATTTCCGGCCACGTTTCCTGCGAAGTTTTTCCGTCAGAATTTGAAAACATAGCAACACGTTGATCGATTTCTTCACTTTTTTCTGATATATAGTCGCCATCTGGAACTATAATATGTTGATCGTTTACTACAATTAATTTGTATTGACTTTTCAGACCTGGAATTTCAATTACCTGTTCGGATTTATCCGGCAAAACATCTCTTTCCGTCTCTTCTATTTCTACTGGCGATTTTTCATTATTCACCTCATTCGGTATAACTTTTTCCGTCTGCGAGCCACATGCACACAACATTTCTAACATCAAACCCACAGACACCAGACCTACCAATACTTTTCTCATTTTCCCTCCATTTTCGCACTTGTCAAAATATCCTTTACCAAAACTTCCTATTTCACCACATATATTTCTCAATAAACCACTATACAGCCCATTCCTATTCTGTACTATCTGAGAAATTTTGAATTACTCTTCATGATTCAAAAACTTCTCCACATTATACCGTGGACGTTCCTTACTTTCTATATATGTTTTCCCTACATATTGTCCGACAACTCCGATAAATAACAGCTGCACTCCACCCAAAAACCAAATGGAAATCATCAGTGAAGACCATCCCGGGCTGACATGTCCCATAAAGTATGATACCAGCGTGTAAATAAATGCAACCACTGAGCAAGCAACAATTACACCTCCAAAAGCCATGATCATACTAATCGGTTTAATACTAAAAGATGTAATCCCATCCCAGGCAAACGACAGCATCTTCTTTAATGGATACTTGCTTTCTCCTGCCAGTCTTTCCTTTCGTGCATACGTCACCGTAGCTGTTTTATACCCAATAAGCGGCACCATTCCCCGCAGGAACAAATTTCTTTCCTTATACTGTCCCAGCTGCTTCATAGCTCTTGCACTCATCAACCGGAAATCTGCATGGTTATATACCGTTTTCACACCCATCATTTCCATAATCCGGTAAAACGACTGCGCCGTAAATCTTTTAAAGAATGTGTCGGTCTTTCTTTCGCTTCTGACTCCATAAACAATATCTGCGCCCGACAGATATTCATCTACCATCTGTTCAATCACTTCGATATCATCCTGCAGATCCGCATCAATACTAATAGAAAAATCACATATCTCAGCCGCCGTCTGCAGACCTGCAAACAATGCATTCTGATGTCCTACATTTCCGGCAAGACCAAGTCCGTACACATATGGATTCCTGACATATTCATTCTGAATGATCTCCCAGGTTTTGTCCTTGCTTCCATCGTTTACAAATAATATTCCACTATTCGATGCTATTTTAGACTTTTTAATCAGATTTTTAATTACTCCCGCCAATTTTTCTATGCTGTACGGTAAAATTTCTTCTAATAGTAAATTCCAGTTTTGAAGAACTTTGCAAAACTAACTTCCATAAAAATCATGATATTTTGATTTGCCAGAATTTACTTTTGCAAGCGATTAGCTAAATCAGAACTTAAACTTGCAAACTGGAAGCTCGAATTCCAATTCAGCTATGGAATAGTCAAATAAAACGGTTCATCATTATTTCCCAATCCATATCTGCATTTCCAAAATGAAAATATCGTAATACATATCATCCCTATGAAAAATAATGTATACTCTCTGATTGCACTTTTTTGTTCCTTCATTTTGTATACCTTTCTCCCCTTTTGTTATATAACATTCTTATCGTTTTCAATATAAACTCTGTTATTTTATCTATAATTGTTTGAACTCTTAACCACTTAAAAAGCTCTATTCTTATTTTTTCTATAAGCAGACCACCAACAAAAATTCCACTTATACAGATTGCCAATGCAACCAGAATTTTTCCAAAACTCAATTCAGCAATCCATGCAAATCTGCCCTTCATCCAATACCAAATAATCCCATGAACCTGTATTAAATACACCCCAAAAACTGCTGGTGTGAAAAATAATATGATTTTTTCCCATATTCCTTCTATTTTCCATCTGGAAAATATACGCAAAAGAAAAATCGCATTTCCTACCATCAACGGACTTACATATGATATTAACATCGGCTTTATTTGCGGAAATACAAGCGTTGTGAAACAAGTTATGCCTACATTCATTCCTATTGCAATGAATGCATATTGCACTTTTATTTTTTTTATAATATCGCTTTTTTTAATCCAGGCCCCTACCAAATACAAGAGCATGAGCCATATAAAGCTATAGCCTGCCGATATTTTAAACGGATCTCCTACCATTGCTGCTATTGATGCATAAAAAGAAAACACGCCTAACAACAACAGCATAAAACGATTCATTTCACTTTGGCTTCGTTCTCGAACAAACATATTAATCCATGGCATAACAAAAAATACACCTGTATATGCAGTAAAATACCAATAAAAATTAGTCGCAACCGGGAAAATCACTCGTTTTAATGAAATTTGCTGTATAAGTTCCGGTTTTATTATATATGCCACAACTGTAATCGCAATACTGTAAAACCATACTTGCAACCACATTAATATATATTTTCTGTCATAAAATTCTTTTTTCTTATCCGAAAATCCTACATAACCGCTTATTATTCCATAACAATTCACAGCACAAAATGAAAAACATTCCAGCAACCAACATACTGCATATTTCTTACCAACTAAATTTTCCAGTACTCCCCCATGCCCCAGCACATGTAATGTTACTACCAGCAACATAGAAAATAAGCGCAATGCGTCTATACCATAATTTCGCCGAGTACCTTTTATTACACTTTCCATCCGTTACCTCCATTACATTTTTGATAAATATAGGCATTGTGTAATGACATATATTAAAAGTGGATACTTATGGCGTATACATTTTTTAATCTAACCCTTCCCGTACTGCCCGAATAGAACCACTTATTATTATTTTTTCTTCTTAGCCTACGTTTGTTCATTATAGCATAAAATCCACGCTTTCAGGTTAATTTATATAAAAGTAACGGTATTTTCTTTAAAAACACCTTGTACAGATATCTCTTCCTTTGCTATAATCAAATTAAATCTATTATTTTACGAGGTATATTTATGAATATTCTTTTTGTAGCTCTTCTGTTTTTTTTACAAATATTAACTTTCTTTTCTTTCGGATTACTTTTTTTTAAATTCATTCACAGAAATCCAACATCAATTACATTAACTTTAATTACAGGATTTATATTTTTGTTTGTAATATTTGGTATTATTTCTATTCCATTAATTCTTTCTTCTCAAAAATTATCTACTCTCACACATATTTTTTTAAGTATCGTAGGCATCTTATTTATTATTTCTATTATCATTTGTTATAAAGACTGGATACTTTTATCCAAAAATCTTTTACAAATATTGCACAAACATTCATATATGCTCGTTCCGCTATTTATTATGTGCCTTTTACTTCAGCTTTCGATATTTAATTACATTGATTGGTCAGCTGATGCAAGTTATTATGTTGGAAAAGTTTCAACTGATGTATATACCAATACAATGGGACATTTTGATCCATATACGGGAAACGCCCGAACAGTTTTAGATGGTCGAAGAGTTTTTGCATCTTTTCCCGAGTATAATGCTGTAATTTCACAGTTTTTCCATATTCATCCTTTGAAACAGGCAAAACTAATTATGCCTCAAATCCTTGCTTTATTTACATGCATGATTTATTATCAACTCGGTTTACTTTTTTTCCGTGGTCAAGCGAAAAAGGCGGATTTTTTCGTTTGTATTATACTGTTACTTGATTTATATAGTTATACCACCTACACAAATGCAACTTTTCTGTTTACAAGAACACATGAAGGAAAATCTATTTTAGCCAATATTATTATTCCAGGAATGTTTTTTTGCTTTCTTCTACTTTGGTCTAAAAAAGATATTGTTTTTTCCAAACAGCTTTTATTTATAATTTCTTTAAGTAGCTGTATTTTTTCATCATCATCTATGTTAATCGTACCTGCAGGGTTAAGTGCTGGATTGCTGCCATGGATTTTAAAAGAAAAACGTTGGAAAAGTATACCTTTTTATTTTTTATGTGTATTACCTAATTTAATTATATGTATATTATTTTTACTCACAACAACAGGATTTATAACTTATCCTATCAAATGAAAGGTTCAGGATTATGCAGGGAATTTATTTAAATGAATTAGGCTTAAAGTTTGTCAAAACTTGTTTAATAAACTATTTAGGACAAATATATTTTTTTGGTGCTTTTATAGTCGCGATTTTTTGGTTCACTATTTCCAAAAAGAAAAGTCTCAAGTACTTTTCTTTATATACCCTTTTCTTGAGTTTGACAGTATATAATCCTTTCATTGTCAAGTTATTATTTAGTCGTATTAATCAAGATGCTGTGTATTATCGTTTTTTTTGGCTGTTACCCATCAACATCGTAGTTGCTTATTTAATAACTTCTTATATTAACCGTGTTTCATCTTTTGTAAAAAAGCTAATTATGACTTTTCTTATAATTTGTACCATTATTGTTCTGGGAAGCCCTGAAATATATTTCTCCTCACTATACCAGCTACCAGACAACTTATATAAAGTTTCCGATGAACTATTAGAAATCAGCGAATATATTCATCAGGATACCGATGTAGAAAACCCGCGCGTGGCCATTTCTTCTGATTTATTAATGACAATACGGCAATATGATCCTTCTATTATTTTAACAATTGACCGGGATCGTGCAATTTGCTGGCAAGGTGCTCCTTCCTTTCAGGACATGACTGCTGACTATCTGTATCAGCTGGAAAAGCCTATCATGGATGTCATTTATGGTGGAGATACCAGTAATCCTGATGCTTTTTTGAACTCCATGAATTCTACAGCTACCCAGTACATCGTTTACTCTAAATCATTAGAAATTCAGAGTTTTCTACAATCCTTCGGATATCAATATATTATTGAAACAGATAATTATATTATTTTCAAAACATGCTAATCACTTTCAAAAAGCAGATGGTAAATGCATTCTACAACACATTTACCATCTGCTTTTTGTATCTCGTTATTTTATTCACCTTCCAATTGTGAAGGCTTCATTAGCTTTCTATATTTATACACAACAGATATTCTAAAAATCAATGTACTTATTTCAGTAATACATGTAATGATGCAAACGTTTTCTGCTGTGATTTTCCCAAATATAGCTACAATTACCAGTTGGACAATTTGAACTATTGCTCCAAAGATATTCGACCAATTAGCATACTTTGCCAACCCCATCGGTGACAACACAGGAAAACCAAATACCATACCTGGGAATGCACACCACAATGCCGGCAGCAGCAATCTCAAATATCTCCCAGCATCCCTAAATTCTTCTCCAAACAACAATGCACATAATGGTTCAGCAATAATTCCTACTACAATACATCCCGCAGTGATAATCGGCATAAAAATTGCCAACAATTTTTTTACCAATTTAAAATCTCTTTTTCGAATCATATAAGGATACAAACTATCTGTTATTGGCGTTACTCCTTGTTTTCCTGTCGAAATCAATTTGTCCGATGCCGAAAACAAGCCAACTACACCTGAATTATTTCCATATACAAATCCTAAAATAAATGTGTTGGTCACACTGTAAATTGTAGACGCAATTCTTGAATAGAAGAAAAAGCTGGATTTTTTCAGTGAATGCAATATTTCTTTTACAGTAACCCTGCAAAAGCTTAGTCCAATTTTTCTTTTTATATGAATATATACTCCTATTACCGCCCCTGTATTTCCTATTAACGTTAATAAAGGTACAAAATAATATTGACTTTTTTCCTTAAGGCACACAAAAATCATTGCTGTAAAAAAGAATTTAATCAATACCGTCCGGATCGTTATCACTTTCATTTCTTCCAGTCCTCTATATAAATAGTCTGGAATAAAAGAATTAATAGCGACAGCAAAGAAATACAACACATACAGACGCACGTCCACCCGAAAGCGATTAACCGTAAAGCATAAAACGCTCAAAACCGCTCCTGATAAACAGATTAGAATCAATTTGCAACATGTAACACATGTCAAAATATTTTCTAACTTCTTTTTATCATTACGGTATTCTGCCACTTCCTGTGTTGCCGACAACAAGAATCCAAAGTCTAATACCAATTGAAAGTATCCCATGAATGAGGTCGCAAACCCCAGATTTCCATAAATTTCTTTTCCTAAAACCCTAGTCTGATATGGTACAGTAATAAAACTAAATAAGTAGTTGGAAAAAGTTAAAATATATAACATTATCGTATTAGATAATAGTTTATTTTTTTTCATTTCTATAATTTTCTCCTATAGTTCAAATGACGACTTCTCCGGGAAAATTTCTGTAAACCATTCACAGATTTTTTCCTTTTCTTCATCAAAGTTAAGATGTTCATCATCATCGCTTAAACAAATCATCTTGTATTTTTGCTCTGTTATCGCCTCTCTTATCTTCTCATCATCTTTTCCTATAGCAAAAAATTTTCCTTTGTCTATTGTACCCGGAAGGAACTTTCCCGAAGCAAACTGCCAATATCTCATAAGCCATTGATTTACATCTAATGCAGTTCTGAATTTATTAGCACTTGTTTTATCTAAAATATCGTATTCTTTTTCCCATATTTCTTTAAAAGTTGACTTTAGAAAAGCCTGTGGTAGATGTTGATTCTCAAACCCCACAAAATTTCCGCACGGTGCCAGATATATATTTTTCAGTAATGCTTTTTTGTATTTCAAACAATACCATTTTTTTAAGTTCTTTTTCATCATTTCTCTTTTATTAAAGTTAGCATTTATTATCTCCAAATCATTGGCAACCATATGATCAATTCCACCTTTACGGAACTGATGTATAGCCTCTAATGCACAATCTTTCGGTAAACCAGATTCAAAGAAATCCTCCGGTTTCATTTCCTTCACAAAGAACATATCATCATTCGCATAGATAAACTGTTCACTTAAATCTTCTATCCGAAACATATTTAATTCTATAGGATTGGCACTGAATGTAGGCAAATATTTATCAGGTATATAATCTCTGTGATTTACTATATTCAATTTCGGATTCTTTATATTTAACCATTCTGGCAAATGTCCATATGTGATAAAATGAATTTTCCGTACCCACGGAAGATATTTTTCTACACCTCTAAACCAGTACGGCAACATTTCCCAGTCACGATAGCGTATAATTCGTTTATCCCCATCAGAATCGTCAGCAAATTTTTTCTTGTCCTCTTGCCAAATCGGATCATTCCCATCAACCCAGGGAACAACAATATCTATTACATTTTTCATCACTTTATTCTTTCATCCCTTCGCATTCCTGCTTTTCTCTCATCAGATTATTTTGTAAGTATCCTAAAGTAATCCAAAACATTGGTGTGTATGGGCATACATAATAAAAGAATCCAGCCGAGGTCAACATTATCCCAGCGAAAATAACCGACACACATACAAAACAACAAATGATTATTTCTGATTTTTCCCTTCTGTTAAATAAATTTTTAACCACTAATATCACTACTGGAATAATCATTAGAATCACAGACAGCAAACCTAAAACCCCCTGTGCTACTAATACATTTAAAAACTCATTATGTAAATTTCTGAAATCTTGTGAATCGTTATTAATAATATAGGTATCCGGCATTTTTTCATACGCATAAGGTCTGATACCATTATAAGATGTTCCTGCAATCCATTTTTGTCTGAAAATTTCTATTCCACTTTTCCAAATATCAAATCTTCTATTACTCGGATCTTCAGAAAGTTCATATCCTCGTTCAATCAACTCTTTATCTGCATTCGTATCAATAGAGCTAACTACTGAGTTATATACCTTAGTAATACCTTTAGGAGCTACAAAACTGACACCCGCGGCTATAACACATACACTCACAAGCAATAACCATTTTTTTAAACCTTGACCTTTAATTTTCTTATAGATGTTACAATATATTTCCAAAGTTCCAAGACATCCAAGGCATAACATTCCTGTTCTGGAATCAGAAAAAGCTATATACAAAATATTCAATATAATAATTAAAGCATATATTGCCTTACCTAATTTATTTTCACTTTTCTGTACAAACAATATCGCTATTGCTATCGCTATACAGGCTAAAATTGCTCCCACATTCGGATCAAGAAAAACTCCCCATAATCTTCCCCATAAAAAGCCTGTAACCAACTCGTATGCATCTTCATTTACATTTACTACACTTCCATAATGCCTACCAAGCAAAATCAAGCTCCAGATTACAGAAATTGTCATATATCCCACATAAAACATTCCGATATACTTAAATTCTTTTTCCACTACTTTTTTTTCTTTATTCTGCATATACATAATTCCAAAATAAAATATAAGAAGAAGTAATGTAATAATATTTTGTTTCATTTCATATCTATAGTTTAAAATCATAGAAATCACAAAACTAATTCCGAAACATAACATTCCTATAAAGCCAGGGATATGTATATATTCTTTTATGTGTATTCCTTTCCATATGACTACAATTACACCCAATAAAAGCATTGGCCACATCACAACAGATATAATCTTATTTCCAAACAAGAATCCATTATAGCCAATCATTGTGTATAGTAAAAATAGTATTTTAAATATAAATTCTAACTTTTCAAACACTTTATTATATGCAATTTTTTCCATTTTATTATCTTTTTAATATAGCTATTAATTGTCGTGTTTGTTCCGACACATCACTACTATCGTAACCTTTCTCCTTAAGTTTTTCTATACAACAATATCTTTCTCTTTTAGCTGACATTAAAATTATGTCTGCCCATTTTTCATCTTTCTCTTGTAAATCGACAAACTCTATTTTCCCGGATATATTAGTTTCACTGGATATAGCACTCGACAGAACTGATGGTATTCCGGCTGCCTGGGCTTCAATCGCTACAATGGGCAATCCTTCATATTTCGACGGCAGTACAAATACATCCGCTGCCTGCAATAAATCCGATACATCATTTCTTTTTCCAAGAAATTTCACATGATCTTCCACTCCCAATTTTCTCGCATAATCATGCACTTCATCTTCTAATTCTCCTGTACCAACAGACAATAATACTACATTCTTTTCTTTTTTTAATACAGCAACTAAGATCTCCAAGAGACGAAATGGATTCTTTTGTTCAGATAGCCTTCCAATATGACAAAGGACTATTTTTTTTTCAATCCCCATCTTTTTTCTTATATTTTCACGTATCTCTTGTTTAAATTGATATTTGTCAAGGGTAATAGCATTTGGAACAATCAAAACTTCCTTTGATGCCTTTTTTCCGAACATGAACTCAGCTGCTAATCGCGAACATGCTACTCTCTTATCTGTAATCAAACCCAATAATGGTCTGGTTACTGTTTGTAACATTCTTTTACTCGTTTCACCATTATGACTATGTATAACTACTTTTCGTTTCAATAGCCATGGAATTACAGCTGTAAATAAAACTCCTGCATCAAGTGCATTAAAATATACCGTACTGTACTCCGGATGTTTTTTTAAAATTTTATAAAACTCCCGCCAATGTTTTATTAATTTTTTCCCTTTTCGATTAATGTAATAAATTTTTCCCTGATATTCTCGTATTTCTTTTTCATATGCTATACTGGGAAAATCTGTCACGAAATCGAGTTGCACTCCATATTTCTTCGTACATTTCAATAAGTTCAACAGATAACTTTCTATCCCTCCAGGATTGCTCGTCATTCCATACACCAACACATATTTCATTATCCTTTAAATCTCCTAATCTTATTAAATGTACTTGGTAATTTTTCCCTTACGATCCATACGCATCTGCCTACTGCAAGACATAAAATGTGACATTTGCTATTTATTCCCTTTTGTATAACCTTTAAAGGTACTCCACTCGCACAACATTTCTTTGATGTTGCTTGATATAAATCACCAGTTGCTATTTTTTTCAACATGTTAATACGTTTTCTATGATTTGTATCAGCATATGAGTCATAACTTTTAACAATTGCAGCCAAAATATATCTTAGATATCTAGATCCCAAAATATCTATTACCTTGCTATCTAGTCTTCCCCATTGCTCATACAGTTGATACATACTCTTAATTCTTCTCTCGCTCAATTCAAAATACTCTGGAACATACGATGCCGTTATACTTTGATTTTGCCTTTTCATATAATGATATCCGCAATCGGATATAACTCCCATCTTCTTTATATACGGCACAATTTTCAAATTAAAAAAGTAATCCTCGTATAAGATAACTCTTTCAAACTGAATATTATTCTGTTTTAAAATTGAACTTCGATAAAAGCGATTACACTGATAGCCAAACAACGTTTTATTTTCTAATTCAATAACAATATCTTCCACTTCGGTTTGATTCATGCATAAGTGATTATCCAATCCAACCTTATTAACACAATAACATTTTCCCTCCGCATTATAATATTCCTCAGTCATCCCCCATACAACCATATCTAAATCATATTTGACAACCTCAAAGTAAGCATTTTCATACAGCTCTTTATCGATAATATCATCTGAATCCATAAATGTGATATATTTCCCTGTTGCATGCTGAATTCCTATATTTCTTGCGTTACCGGCTCCTCCATTTTTTTCCAGATTAACTACTACAATTCTTTGATCTTTCTGTGCATATTTTTCACATATTTCTTTACTATTATCCTTTGAGCAATCATTTACTAAAATCAGTTCAAAATCTTTAAAATTCTGCTGTAAAATACTTCCTACGCTTTTTTTTAAATACAACGCAGCATTATACACCGGCATTATAACAGACAAAAAAGGCATTTCACTCATATCCTTATCTTCCCACCTTCAGCTTCGTAAACAATTTCGTATTCTTCGTCTTAACCAGCGTGATCACATTTGCCTCCCAGTATGTCAGCAGCGTACTGTTCCATTTCAGAGGGAGTACCATGAGTTTCATATAGCTGGATCTTGGTTTTGCCAGTTTGAGCATCTGTTTCAGACGTGGATTTTTCATCATCTGTTTGATTTCTTTTCTCTTTTCACTGGCGCTCATATCGCACTTCGGGTTTGTGATGTTTTCTACACAGCCAATAAATCGTTCCACGTAACGACGTGCGATCATTTCCATGCTGTTTTCATCCATGACTTTCCATTCTTTATACAGATTTACCATCCAGCCGTGTTCTTCTTCTCGTTTTTCATACATTCCCGGACGGTATGCAGTTGTCTCGGATTCTGATCTGGCACGCAGGAAATGATAATACTGTTTGGATGTTACAGTAACCCGCTCTACATTTCTTACGATACTTACGTTAAATGGGAAATCGTCCCAGAACGTGGTCGGAAAGCGTAAGTTGTTTTCCATAATATATTTAGACTCATACAATTTATTCCACGGAGTATACAACAGGTTTTTATCAAATAATTTGTATGCATTTTTACGGAATGCTTCTTTGTTGGGATATACAGCATCTTCCACTACATAGTTATCTGTCAGATATTTATCTTTTTCGTAATAAGTGTCAATATAGAATCCCGCAACAACCAGCTGTGCCTGATCTCTTTTTGCCAGATTATACATGTCCTCCAGCATGGTAAGTTCTGCCCAGTCATCGGAATCCAGGAAATACATGTATTCGCCTTTTGCCATATCAATAGCCAGATTTCTGGCACTTGGTGCTCCACCATTTTCTTTGTGAATTACATGAATTCTGTTGTCTTTTGCAGCATATGCATCGCAGATCTCACCGCTTCGATCCGGCGTTCCGTCATCTACGATCAGGAACTCCCACTCCTTCATGGTCTGCGCCTGAATACTCTCAATAGCCTTTCCTACATATTCTTCTACCTTATAAACCGGCATAATAATGCTTACTTTTATCTCTGACATGCTCTATTCCTCTTCTTCAAATTCATCAAATGTTATTTTATTTCCTGTATCAAACGCTTCCGTACTGTCCGCCTTCAGGAAAACAATTGCCGTCTGGAACAACAGCTGGATATCTTTCCAGATAGAATAATGTTCGATATACAGCAGATCCATCATCAGTTTGTCCTTCGGTGTTGTATTGTATTTTCCTGCGATCTGCGCATAACCTGTAAGTCCGGCTTTTACACGCAGACGGTACTTGAATTCCGGAAGATCTTCGGTATATGCTGTTACATTTTCCATCATCTCCGGGCGCGGACCTACAAAACTCATATCTCCTTTTAAAATGTTCAGAAGCTGCGGAAGTTCATCCATACGGATCTTACGAAGGATCTTTCCCGGCGGCGTGATACGGTCATCATCTTTGGTAACTGAACGATTTTCCACGTTTTCTTTCATCGTTCTGAACTTGTATACTTCGAACACCCGACCATTCAAGGTTGCTCTTTTTTGTTTAAATAAAATGGAACCGTGATCGTATGATTTGATTGCGATCGCGCTGACGATCCAGATTGGCGAACTTACGATTCCCATAAGAATGACCAGCACCAGATCCAGCGTACGTTTCAGAAATCTCTGTTCCAGGGATAATGACTTTACATTATAGTTAAATACGCTGATATCATCCAGCAGATAGTTTTCTGCGTTGCTCTCCACCACATCAGCAATTTCCGGAGTGTAGTAAATATTTTTCTTATTTTCATAACAGTAATTAATGATGTTTTCTCTCTCCACCGCCGGAATCTCACACAAAAACACTGCATGCGCTTCATCAATAAACTGATACAGAGTTTTCTTTTTATAATGAACTACATGTTCTACTTTATACTGTTTTTTGTATTTATTAATTCCGCACATCACACGACGTACGCCGTCTTCTGTGGATGCGATAATGCAACATGGTTCCGGATCATGTGCATAAAAATACAATGCATTTCCGGCATAGGTATACAATATGATCACGGCAATCTGCACCACGATAGCAAGTAATAACCATTCGATACTGGTCAGGCGGAACGCTCCGATATCCGGGGTAATGGTGTTCATGATCATTAATTCCAGATAGGTAACAATGTCTGTGAAAATAACTGCCAGAACCAGTGAATAGATAATCGGTTTACTTTTTCTCCGCCCGATGTCATAGGTTCCATAGATACGCAGGAATAATACCCCTACGATCGTAAACGTTAAGATAGTACTTCCCATCGTTCTGGATAAAATCAACAACGGTCTGTTCTCGAATGACATGATCCAGAAAAAAAGTGCCATGAGAATCAGATATAAGGTCAGCTTCATGATCAAGAGCAAACTTTTATCCAGTTTTTTCAGAATTTTTTTTATCATTTGTCTCTCCCTTAGAATAACTCTATAGTATTATTATGTTGTATGTTTTCTATATTTCAAAAATAATACTCTATCCGATAAATTATACCATATTCCCCACTTTATTACCACCCGGGAATTATACCTAACTATAGTCTTTAGCTTTCATTTCTTCGTATAACTCTCACTATGCATCCCCCCCTATATTAGACGTTTCTAGTCTCATTTCAGGTTTAAAAATAATAAAATAAAAATACCAATAGTTTGTTGATCATTGTATTGGATATTAACCGATAAACCAAAATAAGAATCCCAATCCTTCCAATTTCACTCATAATTTCCAAAAATCCGCCAATACTAACACCAGAACTTTAATTTCATCTAAAACCAGGTTTAGCACATCATATTTATACGGATAAGGAGAAAGTCTATGAAAGCAACAGGTATTGTACGAAGAATCGATGATCTCGGGCGGGTGGTGATTCCGAAGGAGATACGGCGGACGTTGAAGATACGGGAATCGGAGCCTCTGGAGATTTTTACGGATCGGAACGGGGAGATTATTCTGAAGAAATATTCGCCGATCGGGGAGTTTTCGAGCGGGGCGCAGCAGCTGGCTGATGCGGCGGCGAAGACGTGCGGAAAGTTGTTTTGTATCTGTGATCAGGAGCAGGTGGTGGCCGCGGCCGGGCCGGAGAATAAGAAATATCAGGGCAAATCTCTCAGTAAAGCGATGGAGCAGCGACTCTTTGACCGGGATTTTATCCCGGAAAATAACGCTTATTATCCGGTGACAGACGATGATGCGCACACGGAACAGGCGCTGGTTCCTGTGACACGGGACGGGGATCCGGTCGGGGCCGTGTGTTTTCTCGGCATGAAGCGCACGGATCCGATTTCCGAAGCGGATGCAAAGGTAGCAGAAATGATCGCCCGATATCTGACCTTCACTATGAACAATTGATGATATACAATGCAACAACAAGGCGGAACACCAGCATCTTTTGCCGGCGTTCCGCCTCATTTTATTTCTGCTCATAATATTCTTCCAGTGTCAGCCCTGTAAGTGTCAGATACAACGCCAGCGACCGGGTTACATACCGGATATGCCAGGGCTCCCATCCATACCCGGTTATATGCTCTTTCCCTTTCGGATAGCGCAGGATGAAGCCATATAAGGGTGCACACCGTTTCAGCCATCGGCCTTCCCGGGTTTCTCCGAAACGCTCATCCAGTTGATAGTCAACCGCCTGGCAGGAAACATCCAGTGCCAGGCCCGTCTGATGCTCACTGGCTCCCGGCGGTGCTATCCAATGTACAGGATCTCCGTTTTCTTTCGGCTGTTCCCGCAGTTTCTTCTGATAGAGTTCTTCCTGTCTTTCGTAGCTTCGGTAGCCGGATACTCCGCACAGATAGATTCCTTCCTCTTTTCCTCTCACAAAAAGCGCCTCCACTCCCTTCGCCGCACTGACTGCAAGTAATCTTTTCCTGTCCCCGACAGGTGCATCAAAGATGATTTCCGGCTCAACTAAGGTCTGTGGTATCGCTTTTCGCGGTAAGCGGTGTGTACGGTTTACCAGAATCGTGGCATCCATCTTTTCCCCTCCTTTGTTTCGTTGCTATGAAACTATCTGCATTCTATGCAGCCGGAAGCCGGATTATGAACTGGAAAGCAATCTCCTGTAAACGAAAAAGAGAGCGCAGACACGTTTCCCGTATCCTGCACTCTCTGTTCTTATTTTTCTCTAGTTCACCTGATACACATCTGCATATTTCATACCAAAGCTCAATGCCTGGCTGTGGCTTCCCATGAAGATATCCACATGTCCGTATGCGGTTCCTCTGTCTTCTACGGTATAGATCTGACCGTTGATGGAAAGTTTGGTTCCGAATGGAACTCCCGCCATCGCGATGGTACGTCCCGGTGTCGGAGTGGTTCCGCTGGCTGTACCGCCGCCGGACCATTTTCCGCAACAGATGGAACAGCTGCAATATGCTGTCAGTTTGAATCTTCCCAGGTATTTGCCCTGTGAAGTATCGATGGTATCGTCGGAGCTGTCTGTTGTAGTTGTTGAAGTTGTTGTATTCGCAGCAGTATTACTTGTCGTTGTAGTCGTTGTTGTACTGCTGTTTGATTTTTTCTGTGTCGCTGACGCTGCCTGCTGCGCTGCTTTCTGCTGTGCTGCCTTTTGTGCTGCTGCATCTTCTGCCGCTTTTTTCTCTGCCGCTTCTTTTGCTGCCGCTTCCTGTGCTGCTTTCTCAGCTGCTGCCTGTGCCGCCTGCTGTGCTGCTAATCTGGCTGCTGCTTCTTCCTCTTTTGCCTGACGAAGAAGGTCGTTGATCGCATCTTCCTGACTGCTGATCTTGGTCAACAGATCATTCTCTGCTGTCTGCTGACTCTGAATATCTTCCTGATATTCACGGATCTGCTGGTAAGTTGCCTCCACCAGTTCTTCTACTGCTGCCTGCTTGTCCGCGCTCTCCTGCTGAAGAGCCACAATCTCTTCTTTTTCCTGTGCCACCTGTTCCTCTTTGGTCTGGATGGCTTCTTTTGTTTCTCTGTATGTATCCAGCATGTCTCTGTCATACTTTGACATCTGGGAAATGTTCTCAGCCTGGTTTAAGAAATCAGAAATACTTCCTGATTCGAACAGCAGGTTCATATAATTGCTGGCTGAGTTTTCGTACATATAGCGGATGCGGAGTTTCATCGCTTCATACTGCTGCGCTTCATCCGCTTTCGCATCTTCAAGGTCACTTTGCAGCTGTGTCAGTTCTTCCTGCTTCGCATCGTAATCGTTCTGCAGTTTTTCCAGACTGCTGCGAAGATCGTCCAACTGAGTGTTCAGATCTGCAAGATATGTTTCGGATTCACCTTTTTTTGATTCCAGTTCCTGAATCTTTTCCTGGGTCTGCTGCAGGGAAGACTGATTCTCCTGCTGCTGTGCCTTCGCATCGGAGATCTTCTCCTGCGTGGTAGCAGCTCCACCCTGTACCGCACTTCCCACGATAAGACATGCGGAAAGTACCAGGCTTATGATTCTTTTTCTTCTCATATTAATTCCTCTCACTTTCTCAGGCAAGAGTCATTATAGCATGATTTTGTAGCATTGTGAAGTAGTTTTTTAACATCTCGTAATATTTGCGTAATAATTAGTGGAATTTTGGCGAATTTCTGCATTAAAGCGCGGATTATGTCAACTTTTTAGCCGCCAGCCGCTCCAGTATTTATTCTTCAGCACTCCGTTCACAAGTTTTCCCCACCCGAGTGCATACTGATCCACACAGACCAGGATCCAGCCTTTCTCTCTGGTCGCCTCCCCCGGTTCCAAAAGCAGGGTTTCTCCACGCAGATACCGTCCGATCCGTTCATCCTCCGGCGAAAGGGATACGCTTCCCGCATAGTCGGAAGCCTTCAGCGTCATCGCCAGCTGCTGGGATGGTTCAAAACGATTTTTCTTCAGATCTCCCAGATACAGTCCGTTTCGTAAGAAATGGATCCCGTTCAACTTTGCCGGAAGTTCCGGTACCAGATAGACTTTCTCGCCCTTGATCTGTACCCGCTCCCAGTCCGGCTTCCACTGACAGTCCCTGAAGAATTCTTCCAGAACTGCTTTATTTTTCTTATCCATCCGCGTCGGCGGTTCCAGTCTGATCCTTGTCTCGGGCGCATCCTCGGACTTTTTCAGCAGAGCCAGAAAATGCCCCTCTCCTTTCATCTTATGCGGCCAGATCCGCACACAGCGGCGCAGTTCCTCTCTTCCATCACCCCACGCAGGGTTACCCTCAGAGAATCCTTCATATCCTTCGATGGGAATCAGTTCCATCTCCGGACACTGCTCCAGGATCCAGGAGATACTTCCCTCGTTTTCTACCGGAGCAAAGGTACAGGTGGAATACAGCAGTTTTCCACCCGGGCGCAGCATCCGCACTCCATTTTTCAGAATATCTTTCTGCAGTTTTGCAAAGTACTCCGGGCGTTCTTCCTCCCAGGTTTTGATCACCGCCGGATCTTTGCGGAACATCCCCTCCCCGGAGCACGGTGCATCGATCAGCACTTTATCAAAAAATCCTTCAAATCGCTCTGCCAGGTTCTGTGGTACTTCGTTGGTCACAAAGGCGTTGGATATGCCAAATACTTCCAGATTCTTTAACAGTGCTTTGGCCCTGGAATTACTGATATCATTTGCCACCAGTACACCTTTTCCCTGAAGCGCGGCGCCGAGAGCCGTTGCCTTTCCTCCCGGTGCCGCACACAGATCCAGAACTCTCTCCCCCGGTTCCACCGGAAACCTCGCCGCCGGAGTCATGGCGCTTGGCTCCTGCAGATAATAAAGACCGGCACTGTAATATGGATGTCTGGCCGGCTGATCTTCTTCTTTATAAAAATACCCGGTCTTTGTCCACGGAATCGGATCCAGAGAAAAACCGGAGCCTTCCGCCAGTTCCTCTTCCGTGATCTTCATCGGATTGATCCGGAGTCCGTACTGTCTGGGGTTATCATAACTTTCGATATACGATTCGTATTCATCCCCCAGCATCTCTTGCATTCTCTTTTCAAAGCTTTCCGGCAGTTCCACTCTCATCACACACCTGTCTCCTCTTTTTCTTTCTCTTCCGCCATTCGCCCACGGACATTTTTCTACGTTCCACTATAGCAAGACTCTGGCATTTTGTAAAGAAAAAGCGGTGGCCCCCCAGCCACCGCTTTTATCTCGTTTTTGCGTCACCCCATATATATGACAATCCGGTTACGCATTATCTGCAACGGCATCTTCTGCCATTACTTCCTCGTATTTCTCCAAAATCAGACTCTGGATCTTTTCTCTTGTGTTGGAATTGATCGGATGTGCAATATCGCGATACTCTCCATCGGAAGCCTTACGGCTTGGCATAGCGATAAACAGTCCTTTCTCTCCCTCGATTACTTTAATATCATGTACAACAAATTCATCATCAATTGTTATGGAAACAACTGCTTTCATCTTACCTTCTTTTGTCACTTTGCGCACTCTTACGTCTGTAATCTCCATAGCACATGCCCCTTTCATATGTCGTTCTCCTTCCGAACAGTTATAACCGCTGATTAGTTATTTCTCCGCGAACCACCAGACAGCCGCTCTGTTATTACAGCGCATAGCGCTCGTTCTTTTCCACGACAACTTTTATTTCGCCTTCTCCGCAATAGTAAGAATTGGCCCGGATGGTATCCCGGCTTTCTACGATGCAGTTTTCGATATGGGTATTATCACCCAGATATACGTCGTTCAGAATAATAGAATTCTTGATAACGCAGTTATTTCCCACATATACTTTCTTAAACAGAACAGAATTCTCCACCTGCCCGTTGATGATACAGCCGCTGGATACCAGGCTGTTCTTTACCAGACATCCCGGATTATATTTTGCCGGCGGAAGATCGTCGATCTTGGAGTTGATTCCCGGATACTGACGGAAGAAATAATCTCTCACTTCCGGTTTCAGGAAATCCATATTGGTCTTGTAGTAAGCCTCAACGGTGGAGATGTTGTTCCAGTAATCCTGGATCTTATATCCATAGATCCTCTTCAGATTCTTATAGCGGATCAGGATATCTTTTACAAAATCATGTCTTCCTTCCTGTGCGCAGCGCTCGATCATCTCGATCAGCTGGCGGCGCCGGATCACATAGATTCCTGTGGAGATCGTATGATAATCGGACAACATCGGTTTCTCTTCGAATTCTTCGATCCGGTAGTCTTCATTCATGCGAAGCACACCAAATCTGGTCACATCCTCATTGGCATCCACATCCTTGCACACAATAGTCACGTCGGCACGTTTTGCGATATGGTATTCCAGAACTTTGTTATAATCCAGTTTATATACACAATCACCGGATGCGATGACCACATAGGGTTCATGGCTTCTCTTCAGAAAATCCAGGTTCTGATAAATCGCATCTGCGGTTCCCTGATACCAGAAGCTGTTATCCGGAGTGATCGTCGGTGTAAACACAAACAAACCTCCCTGCTTTCTTCCGAAATTCCACCATTTGGAAGAGCTCAGATGCTCATTCAACGATCTTGCGTTGTACTGTGTCAGGACTGCAACTTTCGCAATATGAGAATTGGTCATATTACTCAGTGCAAAGTCGATGCTCCGATAGCTTCCCGCTACCGGCATCGCTGCGATGGCACGTCTGTTGGACAGTTCTCTCATCCTGTTGTTATTACCGCCTGCCAGAATAATTCCTAATGCTCTCATATTACTCACCGTCCTTCTTTACAATTGCTCCGCCGCTTACAAGCTCTCCGTCCGGATAATCCTCCACAGTGGTCTCACCGCTGATGGCTGTGTTCTTTCCAATCTTCACGCCTGACGGAATAACAGAATTTTCTGCGATTGTAACAAGGCCGAATCCATAGACAGCCGGTTTCAGAACATTCGGAGCTTCCTCGCCCACACCTGTGACAACATTTTCTCCGATATCCACACTCTCTGCGATAATGGACTTGTCAATCTGGCTTCCGGCGCCGATGCGTGTATGTTTCATAATAATGGAATCCCGCACCACAGCTCCCTTTTCAATCGTTACATCCGCACCGATGACGCAATTATGCACTTCACCATAAATCTCCGCACCTTCACCGATGATGCTTCTTTCAACAACGGATTCCCCGGATATGTACTGTGGACGGATGATATCACCTTTGGTATAGATTTTCCAGAATTCTTCATACAGGTTAAATTCCGGGATGATATCGATCAGTTCCATATTTGCTTCCCAATAAGACCCCAGTGTTCCTACATCTTTCCAGTATCCGTTGAATTCATAGGCAAACAGTCTCTTTCCATTATCTCTGCAATATGGCAGGATATGTTTACCGAAGTCACAGTTTGGCTGATCTTTCAGTGCCATCAGAGACTCTTTGAGTGTCTTCCAGGAGAAAATATAAATTCCCATGGATGCCAGATTACTTCTTGGATGTTCCGGTTTTTCTTCAAACTCGGTAATACGTCCCGCGCCGTCAGTGATCATAACACCGAAACGGCTTGCCTCTTCGATCGGCACCGGCATACAGGCAATGGTCACATCTGCCTTATTTGCCTTATGATAATCAAGCATCACTTCGTAATCCATCTTGTAAATATGGTCACCGGAGAGAATCAGAACGTAGTCCGGATTATAGGTCTCCATGTATGCCATATTCTGAAAAATTGCGTTTGCTGTTCCGGTATACCAGTCGCTGTTACCATTTTTTTCGTAGGGGGGAAGCACGGTAACACCGCCCACATTCCGGTCCAGATCCCACGGAATACCGATTCCGATATGGGTATTCAGACGCAGCGGCTGATACTGGGTCAGAACACCCACGGTATCAATGCCTGAATTAATACAGTTACTCAACGGAAAATCGATAATCCGATATTTTCCTCCAAATGCCACCGCCGGTTTGGCAACTTTCTCGGTAAGTACGCCGAGTCGGCTTCCCTGGCCTCCGGCCAACAGCATTGCAATCATTTCTTTCTTGATCATGCAATCACCTCTTGTCATATATAGTAAAAAGATTATATCACACTTATCAGATTTAGTGAACATTTTTTACATATTTTTATCAAATCTTTTCGTGTTTTTATGACATTTATACAACGTTTCTTCTCTCTTTCGTCATTTTCTTCTATATCTATTGGTTTTTTTTCTCATCCTTAAAAAAATCTTTCCATTTTCCCCTTTTCCGTCTATAATAAATGTTGTTACAAAATGTCTTTTGTACTCGACTGATGCCTGCGTATCGCCCGCTGAAAGCAGCTTTCGCAATCTTTCCGACCCAGGGAAGCCGGCATCACAAATATGATACAAACGTCTGTAAGAAAGGGAGAACTCCTATGTATACCATTGATTTTACAAAACCTGTTCACATACATTTTATCGGCATCGGCGGTATTAGCATGAGCGGCCTTGCCGAGATTCTTTTAAAAGAAGGATTCACCGTATCCGGCTCTGATTCCAAAGAAAGTGCTCTGACGGATCATCTGACTGCGAACGGTGCACAGATTTTCTACGGACAGCGCGCATCCAATATTATTGACGGTATCGATCTGGTGGTTTACACTGCTGCGATCCATCCGGATAACCCGGAATATGCCTGCGCAAAAGAAAAAAATATTCCGATGATGACCCGTGCCGATCTGCTGGGACAGATCATGAAAAATTACCAGATCCCCATCGCAGTATCCGGAACCCACGGAAAAACCACAACAACTTCCATGGCTTCTCATATTCTGCTGGAAGGTGGTTTTGATCCGACAATCTCTGTCGGCGGTATCCTGCCGGCCATCGGCGGTAATCTGCGTCTGGGACATTCCGGTACTTTCATTACCGAGGCCTGTGAATATACCAACAGCTTTTTAAGCTTTTTCCCGAAAATCAGTATCATCCTGAACATGGATGCCGATCATCTGGATTTCTTTAAGGATATTGACGATATCCGCCATTCCTTCCGGCTGTTTGCAGAAAAACTTCCGGCTGACGGTACCCTGATCATCAACAGTGATACTCCTCATTATGAGGATATCATCAGGGATCTGCCATGCGAAGTCATCACTTACGGACTGGAACATGAAGCTGATTATACAGCAACCGATATTACATACGATACCTTCGGTCACCCGACCTTTACCTGTCTGCATCACGGTGAAGCCACAGGAACCTTCTCCCTGAAGGTACCCGGTATCCACAACGTGTCCAACGCCCTTTCCGTGATCGCTCTGGGTGAAAAACTGGGTATGGACGATGCAACGATCCAGAAAGGTCTGATCAACTTCACCGGAACCGACCGCCGTTTCCAGTTCAAAGGAAACATCGGCGATATCACTGTGATCGATGACTATGCCCATCATCCGACAGAGATCAAAGCAACACTGACCTCTGCCAAAAACTATCCGCACAAAAAGATCTGGTGTATCTTCCAGCCCCATACTTACACCCGTACCAAAGCTCTGCTCCCGGAATTCGCCGAAGCACTGACTCTGGCAGACCATGTAGTACTGGCAAACATCTACGCTGCAAGAGAAACCGACACCCTCGGCATCTCTTCCGCCGACCTTCAAAAAAGAATCCAGGAACTGGGAACTCCCTGTGAATACTTCCCAACCTTCGATGAAATCGAAAACTACCTTCTGGAAAACTGCCAGCCCGGTGACCTCCTGATCACCATGGGCGCCGGCGATGTCTACCAGATCGGCGAAAAACTCCTGGGCAAATAAACACCAAAAAAAACTTCTTTTACCCCATACAAAAATGGCAACCGGACCTAACATGTCCGGTTGCCATTTTTATATGTAAAAACTCCCCTGATCCTTTCTCCTGCTCCGTACCCTGTACTTTTTCTTAGACTTCCTCCTTCCATCCACAATCTGCTTCACCCCTCCCCCACGTGAAAAACAGGATCCGAAAGCGGTCTGCAACATCAGGGGGCGGCAACACTTTGTGGGCGCTTAGGGCAAGCTTTGAGATCCGACGCTTACGTAGGCTTTCGCGAGGGGCCGCTGACCCTCGTGAACTATAGCCGAAGTTAGCGGCTAGCTCAAAGTTGCCCTGCCCACGTTGCCGCCCCCTGATGTTGCAGACCGCTTTCGAATCCGTCCCTTTTCACCCCCACACCATTTTTTTCTCAACTTATCCACATTATCCACACATTTATCCCCACCCTCAGTTCCCCCCTCCTGTGGATTTCCCTGTGCATAACTCTGTTTACATAATCTTACACTCTTTCCTCCGAATTTTCTCTGTTTTTCAAACAATTCCTCCATTTTCCGGTTGCAAATAATCCCCACACCTCATAATTTCCCACCACTTATCCACATCATCCACATGCTTATCCACCTTACTTACACACCAGCTAATCCCCCATCGCATCTTATTTTCCACCTCTTTCCCATAAAAAACCATGTTTGATTTCTTAAAGAATCATGCTATAATAAGCACGTAACCAGGACATATACCATCACTTTTCTATTACAGGAGAACTATGCAGTTATCTTTACATAATGGAAGCTCCAGCGGAGTTACCATTATTTCCAATATTTTCATAGATTATTATATGCCCCGCGCCAACGGGGAATTCGTTAAAATTTACCTTTATCTGCTCCGCAGTCTGCAAAGCGGCGACACCGCACTGGACCTGGCTGCTGTAGCGGATGTTTTTGACTGCACAGAATCAGATGTGCTTCGCACCCTTCGTTACTGGGAGAATCAGAAACTGGTCGTACTGGCAGGTACCGACACCCAGACTTCCATTGATTTTCTGCAGCCCATGGTGCCGGATATGATGCAAAACACACTGGCAGAACAGGCAATTACTCAGATTTCGCCTGCCACATCGACAAACACCGTCACATCCGGCTCACCGTCGACAGCCGGAGCATCTGTCACACCTGCCAGGAATGCCCCGCAGACAGGCACTCAGCCCTCTCAGACAACAGGGAATAAAAAAACAATGAGTGCTGACCGTCTGAAAGAGCTCCGCGAACAGGAAGACGTTCGCCAGATTCTCTTTCTGGCCGAAAGTTACCTTGGTACTACACTGTCAAGAACAGTTACCGATGAACTTCTTTATATTTACGAGGAGCTTCATTTTTCTGTGGATCTGTTTGACTATCTGATCGAATACTGTGTTTCCAAGGGAAGTAAAGACATTCATTATATAAAGAAAGTAGCCTTCAGCTGGCACGAGGCAGGTATCGACACAGTTACCCGCGCCAAGCAGGAAACTACGACCTATCACAGAAACTATTTTTCAATTTTAAAAGCATTCGGAATCAGCAACCGTAATCCGATTCAGTCGGAGATCCACATGATCGACCACTGGATGAAAGATTACGGATTTACTATGGACATCCTCACGGAAGCCTGTTCCCGTACAGTAGCATCCACCGGGAAAGCCAATTTCCGCTATGCGGACAGGATTCTTTCCGGCTGGAAGGATAAAGGTGTCCGACACCTGACCGATATTCAGGCTCTGGATACTTTGCACAAACAGCTGCAAAGTGACCGTCAGGAACAGAAACAGCGGCAGGAACAGAAGGGAATCCGTCCATCGGGTTCCGGTAACAGATTCAATAATTTCCAGCAGCGAAATTATGATTACGATCAACTTGAAAATCAGCTTTTAAAATAATAAAGGAGAATTACCGTGGCACTACAAAACAGTCAGTACGATGCACTGATGCGCTATTATCAGCGATTGCAGTTTCGCAATAAACATGAACAAGATGCCCGTATCGCCGAAGCACAGGCCAGGATACCCCGGCTGGCACTGATCGATCAGGAGATTGCAGCAATCAGTGTGAAAAAAGCACGAATCTTACTCGGTGATAAAAACGCCACTGATTTTGACCTGAACGAACAGATTCAGGCTTTATCCAGAGAGCGAACCGATCTGTTAAAAGCCAATGGTTATCCGGAGGATTATCTGAAGATGCATTATACCTGTCCCCTGTGTCAGGACACCGGCTATGTGGACAACCGGAAGTGTATCTGCTTCAGGCGTGCGATCAGTGAACATCTGTATACCCAGTCCAATATCCGGGAATTATTAAAAACAGCCAGCTTCGATGCATTTTCTCTGGATTATTATCCGGAAGATATGGTAAACGAAGCCACAGGACAGACCGCTCGGCAGAGCGCCGCAACCGCGTTGCAGCGCTCAAAGGATTTCGTTCAGAACTTTGATCATTCTTTTGAAAATCTTTTCATTTACGGTGATACCGGTGTTGGGAAAACTTTTCTTACGTACTGCATCGCAAAAGAACTTTTGGATTCGATGCACAGCGTGATCTATTATTCTGCTTTCGATCTGTTCGATGCGTTCGCAAGAAACACCTTCTCGAACTCTGATACCACGGAAGGAGAAAATGACTATATTCTCAACTGTGATCTGCTAATCATCGATGATCTTGGAACAGAACTTACCAACAGCTTTGTTGCTTCTCAGTTCTTTTTATGTATCAATGAACGGATCCTCAGAAAGAAATCCACGGTAATTTCCACCAATCTGACACTGGGCAGTTTTATGGATACCTACTCCGAACGGGTATTTTCCAGAGTTTCCAGTAACTACACGATGATCAAACTCATCGGTAAAGATATAAGAATCCAGAAAAAAATATTAGGAGGAAACTAACAATGTCACACAACAAAAATCACGATTCACAACAGCTTCCTGTAGGACGACTGGGGATCATTTCTCCCTACAGCTGCGCCGAACTCGGTACAAAGGTAGATAACTACCTGGTCAGCTGGAGAAAAAAACGCCACAATGAAGGTGTTTTATATGAAGGCTACGACAGAGATACTTACCTGATCGGATCTGATCTTCCCCGTTTCGGTTCCGGAGAAGCAAAAGGTATCCTGAAGGAATCCGTACGTGGTGATGATATCTATATTCTGGTAGATGTCTGCAACTACAGTCTGACATATTCTCTGGCAGGACAGACCAACCATATGTCCCCGGATGATCATTATCAGAACCTGAAACGAATCATTGCTGCCATCGCCGGAAAAGCCAGACGAATCAACGTGATCATGCCATTTTTGTATGAGAGCCGCCAGCACAGACGTACCGGCAGAGAGTCCCTCGACTGTGCACTGGCACTGCAGGAACTGATCCAGATGGGTGTGGAAAACATCATCACTTTCGATGCTCACGATCCGAGAATCCAGAATGCGATCCCACTGTATGGATTTGAAACTGTACAGTCCGCATACCAGTTTATCAAAAACCTCTTAAAGAAAGAAAAAGATCTGAAACTGGATAAAGAACATCTGATGGTCATCAGCCCGGATGAAGGCGGCATGAGCCGTGCCATCTATCTGGCAAACAACCTTGGCGTAGACATGGGTATGTTCTACAAACGCCGTGACTACTCTACTATTGTAGACGGAAGAAACCCTATCGTTGCTCATGAATTCCTGGGAGCTGATGTTCGTGGCAAAGATATGATCATCGTAGACGATATGATCTCCTCCGGTGACAGCATGCTCGAGGTAGCTCAGCTCCTCAAAGACCGGGGAGCCAACAAAATCTTCATGTGTTCCACTTTTGGTCTGTTCACCAACGGCATGGCAAAGTTCGATGAAGCCTACGAAAAAGGGACCTTCGACCGCATCCTGACCACCAACCTGATCTACCAGACCCCGGAACTGCTGAGTAAACCTTACTATATCAACTGCGATATGAGCAAATACATCGCCCTGATCATCGACACCCTGAATCACGACGATTCCATCAGCAAACTCCTGAACCCGGTAGAACGCATCCAGAAAGTCCTGACCAAATACAGAAATAACGAGACGATCTGATAAATCAAGTAATGCCAGGCACACTGGCATTACCTGATTTATGAAATATCCAACACAAAAGAGACATACTAACGAACCCTCACTCTACAGATTTCTTCGTTAATATGTCTCTTTTTCTTTTCATAACCCACCCAAAAAGGCGCGGGAAGGATCACTTCCCACAACCGTAATCCTTCCCGTGCCCTTTTCCCTAAACCTCCCTCGCAGCCACTCAATCCTCCCCCAGTTGACCACCCAGAAACGTGCTTCGGCTTTCTGCTCAGGCAACACTTTGCGGGCGGTTAGGGCAAGCTTTGAGATCCAGCACCTACGCAGACTTTCGCGAGGGTCAGCTGACCCTCGTGAACATAGTCGGAGTTGGTGATTAGCTCAAAGTTGCCCTGCCCACGTTGCCGGAGCAGAAAGCCGAAGTACGTTTCGTCCGCGTCGTCAACCCACTCTACCTCTCCATCTCTCTCAGCACCCGGATCTCTCGCGCATACCCCTCCAGTTCATTCGGTGTCTCCAGATAGATCGGAATTCCCTGCAGTTTCGGATGATTCACCATCCTCTCAAACGCTTCCAGCCCGATCGACCCTTCCCCTATCTTCTCATGCCGGTCCTTATGACTCGCAAACGGATTCTTACTGTCATTCATGTGAATCGCCTTCAGCTTCTCAAGCCCGATCACCCGGTCAAACTCCTCCAGCACCTGATCCAGCTGTCCCACCAGATCATACCCCGCGTCATACACATGACACGTATCCAGGCAAACACCCATATGGTTCTTCAACTCCACCCGATCCAGAATCTGCGCCAGTTCCTCAAAGCTCCGACCAACCTCTGTTCCCTTTCCTGCCATCGTCTCCAAAAGCACCGTCGTGTGCTGCTCCTCCTTCAGAATCTGATTCAGCATCTCACTGATCATCCGGATTCCTTCCTGTGTGCCCTGTCCTACGTGACTTCCCGGATGAAAATTATAACAGTTCCCCGGAACATACTCCATCCGTTTCAGATCATCCTCCATCGTCATCCAGGCAAATTCCCTGGTCTTTGCATCCTTAGAACATGGATTCAGTGTATATGGCGCATGAGCCAGGATCTGACAGATATCATGTTCCTGCGCATATTCCAGAAACTTTCTCACATCCTCCGGATCTATTTCTTTCGCTCTGCTTCCTCTTGGGTTTCGGGTGAAAAACTGAAAGGTATTCGCTCCAATCTTTACCGCCTCTTTTCCCATATGAAAAAATCCCTTCGACGAGGACAAATGACAACCTATTCTAAGCATTCTCTCTCCTTTTCCTTCCGTTCACTCCGATCTCCGACATGTCGTATGCTTTCTTCCTCCGTCAGCACCGTAAGTGCCAGTTTAAGACCGGAAATCTCCATATCACAGGATTCTTCCTCCCAGGTCGGACAAGACAACTCTCGGATCTCTTTCTGCAGATTTTCTGTCTGTATTTTCTTTTCTTCCGCCTCTGTCGCAAGATGAACTCCCCGCTCCTGCAGCCGCAGAATCTGATGACTGATCTGACGCAGTTCCTTCTTTCTTTCTTTTAATCGTTCTTCCCAGTCCTTCTGTAACTCTTCCTGTTCCGTGCCTTCCTCCTGCTCCGGCTCATCCCGCACAGCCGTCCGTTGCACGACCATACTGTCCCTGGTTCGAAGCCAGTTTATCAGATACATCCTTCCCATCAGAGTACCCGTCAGAATCACAAGGCCAAGCACCGTACACACTGCCCGATTCCAGGAAAACGGATCGATCAGGATCAATATGGCAAGTGCGATTCCTGTCCATGTAAATATTTCGGAAATTTGGGAAATTTTAGGAATATCCAATAGCTTTCTTTCTTTTCCCCCGACTGCTTTTCGTGTCTGGACAGGTTGCTCTGCTACCGATCTTTCCGGGTTCAGGGGCTGTTCACTATTTGGCTGTCTGCTTTCTTCTGCCTGTCGTTTTCCTTCTTCCCGCCGTTCCTGCTCCAGGTGCTTTTCTGTTGCATTCCGGTTCAGTTCCAGACGGCGGATCTCGGAACCATTGACCAGCAGCTGTTGTTCCAGACCGGAGCGTTCCCGCATGATACGGTGCATCGTTTGTTCTACCACCGCACTCCGACTTTCTCTCTCCTTTTGCAGTTCCTGTTTCTTTTCCTGCCAGCCCGTTATCTTTTTTGAAAGAACCTCTCTTTCATCCCTGTCTTCGGCAAGCAGTGCCTGCAATCCATAATCCAGTGCTTTCTGTTCTACTTTTCCCTGTTTTTTCTCGAACCAGTGGATATATGCACCGGTTTTCGTTCCCAGTTTTTCCCGTTTCAGTCGGTTCAGATCATAGCACGGGCGGGTTTCATCCGTTATTTTTACAATATTTCCATAGGCGCGCAGTGCCTCCAGTTCAAACTCCAGTTCCGGATTCCGATATCCCTGGATCCTGAGCCAGTAGATATCTTCGCTTCCTTTCTGTGCGATCGCATCCTGTACTTTCTGCTCCAGAGCTGCCTGTGTGGTGCCTGAATGAATCCGCAGCGAAAGAGGAATATACGAACGGCACGCACAGGGAACCAGTGTGATCTGCGTATGATACTGCCCTTGTTCGTCCTCTGTGATCTCTCCGTAGACAACCCCGTGGGTTCCTGTCTCTTCCAGACGGATGGGTTCCGGAGAACCGGCATATGCCATCTGATTTTCCACCAGTACTCCCGGTATATGGCGATACCCCAATGCCACATAGTCAAAACCGGCTCCATCCTCTTTTTTCATAGGAATATGCGTTTCATCTCCACCATATGCCAGCAGGATATGAATCCCCGGCTGATCCTCCGGCCGGATGCTGCTGTATATCGCTTCCGTAACCTCCGGATGCTCATAACTGCATCCATACACTTTCGTATGCAGCTTTTCCAGACTGATCACTTCCGGTTTCTCACTCGGAAATCCATGAACATTCTTCGTCCATTTCACCTTACGATACGCTGAGTCTTCCCGCAGATAATCGTGGCTTCCTGCCATCCACACCACCTCGGTATCCGGTATGGATGCAAACAGCTGACTGACTCTCTCTGTCTGAGAAGGCAACGGCTGTCTGTGAAACAGATCTCCTGCGATCAGCAACAACTCTATTTTCTCTTCTCTGATCTGGTCGATCACCCGTACAAAGGTTTCCCAGATTTCATTTTCCCTGAATGCACTCCAGGGGCAGCCCGAATCCGGAACCGCCCCCAAATGTACATCAGCCATATGAATAAATCGCATAGCCTCTCCTGTTACTGTATAATTACGTAACTATTCAGTAGTCACTGTCCCGCGAGGTGTTTTGGCATGAATATGTCAAAATCCCGAGACATACAAGCCAAAATGCCATCACCGAAGGTGATTTACGCGAGCAACGAGTCAAAGTCCGTGCTTGCACGGAACCTTGAGGAGTGCCGCGATAACGATAAAAACTCGCAAAGCGTGTTTTTATCGTTTAAATGCATTTTGGCTCGTAACTGTGAAGGTACTGAACAGTTACATAATTACTTATAAATCACAATTGTTTACTGTTCTCGGGAACGGGATGACATCACGGATGTTACCCATTCCTGTCAGATACATCACGCAACGTTCGAATCCAAGACCGAATCCGGCATGTCTTGTGCTTCCGTATTTTCTCAGATCCATGTAGAATCCGTAGTCTTCTTTGTTCAGACCCATCTCGTCCATACGGGCTGCCAGCTTGTCGTAATCATCCTCTCTCTGGCTTCCGCCGATGATCTCGCCGATACCTGGTACCAGACAGTCAACCGCTGCCACGGTCTTTCCGTCATCGTTCAGTTTCATATAGAACGCTTTGATATCTTTCGGATAGTCAGTGACAAATACCGGACGTTTATATACCTGTTCGGTAAGATAACGCTCATGCTCTGTCTGCAGATCGCATCCCCAGGATACTTTGTATTCAAATTTATCGTTGTTCTTTGTCAGAATATCGATAGCTTCTGTATAAGTCACACGGGCAAATTCAGAATTTGCCACGTTGTTCAGACGATCTAACAGTCCTTTGTCGATGAAGGAGTTGAAGAAGTTCATCTCTTCCGGTGCATTTTCCAGAACGTAACGAATAATGTATTTGAGCATGGATTCCGCCAGAATCATATCATCGTCCAGATCTGCAAAAGCGATCTCCGGCTCAATCATCCAGAATTCTGCTGCATGGCGGGTAGTATTGGAGTTTTCTGCACGGAAAGTCGGTCCGAACGTATAGATGTTACGGAACGCCTGTGCATAAGTCTCACCGTTCAGCTGTCCACTTACAGTCAGGTTGGTCGGTTTATTGAAGAAGTCTTTGGAAAAATCTACTTTTCCGTCTTCCGTCTTCGGAATGTTGTTCAGATCCATAGTTGTTACCTGGAACATCTCTCCGGCACCTTCGCAGTCACTTCCTGTGATCAGTGGTGTATGCACATAGACAAATCCTCTCTCCTGGAAGAACTTGTGAATGGCATAGGCAATCAGAGAACGCACACGGAATACCGCCTGAAACGTATTGGTTCTCGGACGCAGGTGTGAAACCGTACGCAGATATTCCATGCTGTGGCGTTTTTTCTGCAGCGGATAATCCGGTGCTGAAGCTCCCTCTACGCTGATCTCAGTTGCCTGGATCTCAAACGGCTGTTTTGCCTGTGGTGTTGCTACCAGTGTTCCTTTTACAATGATGGCCGCACCGACATTCAGTCTGGAAATCTCTGCAAAGTTCTCCATAGAATCGTGGTATACCACCTGTAAGGTCTCAAAAAATGTTCCGTCATGCAGAACGATAAATCCAAATGTTTTGGAGTCACGTACGCTTCGTACCCATCCCCCTACAGTAATCTCTTTGTCCAGGAATGTTTCCCGGTTTTTGTATATTTCTCTTACAGTTGTAAGCTGCATAACAAAAGTCCTCCCTCTCTGATGTTTTCTCAGGCAGCCTGCCCGTACCTGCAAACTGCCCATATTGCATTTATTGTATCATTGTAACCATTCAACAGTCAACCATCCTGCGGAGTGTTTTTCATATCTTTTATTCGCTTTTGCTCGCTGCACCAAGATTGTCCATATAGCCGACAAATACGTTACCGGCGCTTTCAAACAGGCTGGTGCTGTCCTGCATACCGAAATAACCCTGTTCCTGGGTTGCCGGATAGTACAGGATCGTATTTTTGCTGTTATATCCTATGATTACCACATTTACCGTATCAGATACCTTTGCAATTACCGGATTTCCTTTGCTGACCTGATACAGCACGCTGTCCAGAGAACATCCGGTAAGGTTCATCACCGTATAATCCGCGCCCAGAGACTGCTGCAGGGTATTTTCATCAATAGTTCCGCTCAGAACCACATCCGGCACTTCATCCAGATTGGCCTGATAACTTTCCTGGCGGTTGCCTCGCTCCCAGACATACTGCTGCTGCCGGTTCAGTACCACGCCCATCTGCGCATCTGCCTGTTTGATCGCATCACTGACCCTGCTCCAGGTACTGTCCAGTTTTCCTTTCGCATAGACATAATAGACATTGGAATCTGTTCTTGTAAGCTCCATGGAAAGTGTATTGTAAGTCTCCTGGTCTTCCAGATTGGAGGCCAGATACAGTACATTTTTACTGGTCACACTTTTTTCAAAGTCCAGACCGATCTGTGTGGCTTTCCGTTCTGTAGTGATCAGACGCAGGGTTATCTGCTCTTCCCTGATCTGAAGATTATTCATGATATGATCGCTGCTGATCGCCACATATGCACCGTTCTCCCACTGTACCCGTTCCAGTTCCAGCAGACCTTCCTGCAGTTTCACATTGCTGACCCAGACATTATCCTCATGATGTTCCTTGACCACTTCGCCGCCAAACTGTTCGATCCGGACGGTGTTCATGGCAAATACCGTATTGCCCGCATTATCTGTCACAATATCACTGTCATTGGCAATTCCGTACACCAGATCCTCATTCATAAATCCCAGTGCCTTGATCTTCTGTCCGGACTGTGCCTGGATCGTATAGGTATCTCCCTGCTCCAAGCTCATCACCGTGATCTGTGTGCATGCATTTTCCTCTTCCTGATCCATCCAGGCAAGGCTCGCCTGAGACTTTGAGACCACATATCGGTCTTTGATCAGTTTTTCTTTTACAATCTGAAAACTCTTCTGCTTGATATCGATCTGGTACAGATCATCTTCCAGAATGACATACAGCATATCATCCCGGGTCACATAAGACAGAAGTTCCATGTCTTCTTTCAGATATTCATAAGAACTCTTCATCGGAATAAAGAGCTCTTCTTCCACCTGATTCAGCTCTGCCCCGTAATGGTAAACCGCGATCCCCACTTCTCCTTCATGTACATCCCGGTTCATATAGCCGTATACAACAAAATCAATATCTCCGGATTCTTCCACCCGGACGATCTTAACTCCATGTTCCTGCAGGTTCTCCCGCTCATCCAGATCACCATCCCGGAAACTGAAAATCTGTGTTGTCTTATTGGCACTGCGGTTATAACTCCACAGCTCTCCTTCCTGAACAAATGCCACAATATCCGAACTTTTATTAGACTGATACTGAACGTCTTTGGCCACAACTCCCAGATTGATCCCTTTGCTGGTCAGTTCCGTATGTTTTCCGTCATACAACTCCTGTGTATTACGGTCAAAATCCAGAAGCATCACGCGGGACTGTGCATAGCGCATTCGGTAAAAATCGGTCACATTATAATAATCTGTCGTCTCATCCTCAGGAGTATCTGACAACACATACGTCAGATAGATACTGCAGGTGGTCTCATTCATATCTTTGATCACCGGCACTGCCTTTTTTTCCAGCTTCATATCCAGGGTTCCCCAGGTGATTCGTTCAAAGCTGGAATGTATATTCAGATTCTCATAGGTGCTGTTGGTCTGTGTCTCATCCGGTTCCAGATAAGCTGCCAGCGTGGATGCATTCTCGGGATCCAGACATGTCTGATAAAAGCTGTCTGCAAATTCCAGATATTCTGAAATATTGGTTCCTGCCCGCTGCAACAGACGGGTGTAATAATAATACGTTTCCCCGTTATCCAGTGTCACATCAAACCGAAGCGTGTATTCCTGGTTCATCAGGATCGGTGTTTCCAGCTGAAATTCTGCCCTGATCTCCCCGTCCTTCTTCTTCAGCTTGCTGATCTTGCTTGTCTCCACAACTTCCGTTCCGTCTGCCGTCGATACACGGTAGCTCACCGTCTTTACCGATGCATTCTTCGGATCTATCGCCATCGTCAGACTTCTGTCCGTCGGAAGTGGTGTCAGACTGTCGCGCATATACTGTTCTTCCATTTCACCGGCATATCCATACATCGGATTCACCTTTGTATCCGCAACTTCCATATACAGAATCGGAAGACTGGCCTCCTCCATCTGTCTCGTTCCCACGATCTTTTCCCGATTGATGAGTGCTGCTGTTCCTCCCAGCGCTGCCGCAAACAGCAGCAACAGTACTCCCGCTTTTAATAACCCCTTTTTCATGCTTCCCGACCTCCTTCTTTCAGAAGCCGTTCCAGTGTCGGATGCAGTCCGAACGCATCCAGACAGGTACGAAGCTGTTCTTTATTTTCCTTCTTTTTCCCGGTATAGACTGCCCGGATCAGCAGATTCTTCGGCGTATGTTCCATATCAATAAATTCCAGAATCTGCGTGTCATATCCCGCCTGTTCTAACATCTGAGCCCGCAGACCGTCTGTCATCAGCGCGGCGATTCTCTCTTTCAGCACCCCGTAGGAAAAAACCGGAGCCAGCACTTCATTGTGAATCTGCCGGTTCAGTTCATGCTGACAGCAAGGCACCGACAGGATCACAGAAGCTCCCCAGGCAACCGCTTTTGCCAGCGCATAATCCGTAGCCGTGTCGCATGCATGAAGCGTCACCACCATATCGACCCGATCAACACCTTCATAAGAAGCAATATCCCCCTGACAGAAAGTCAGCTTCTCATAGCCGTATTTTTTTGCCAGCACGCTGCATTTTTCAATGACATCCTCTTTCAGATCCAGTCCGACGATCCGTACATCGTACTGCTGCAGTTCATGCAGATAATAATACATCGCAAACGTAAGATACGACTTTCCACATCCAAAATCAAGGATTGTCACTTCCCGGTCTTTGGTAAGTTTGGGAAGGATATCCTCAATAAACTCCAGAAAACGATTGATCTGTCGGAATTTATCATAACGACTGTGTACAATCTTCCCCTCAGAAGTCATAACTCCCAGGTCGATCAGAAATTCTACCGGTTTTCCCTCTTCCAGAATGTACCGCTTCTTCCGATTATGAGACAACGCTTCCATGCGGATCGGTTTGTCGCAAAGATTACCTTCCTTTTTTTTCTTTTTTTCCTTAATTGTGAGTTTTCCCTTCTTACTTGAGAGTACGTTTACACTTCCCAGTTCACTTTCCAGCTGCAATTGCCGGAAATCTTCGGTGATCCAGCCTTCTATATGTTCCAGCAAAGGCTCTTTTTCATAATTTTCATGAATTTCCTTGGTACCCACAGTGCTTGTACACTGAAAATACAGTTTGTCCTTCATAATTACGGGGCGAATCCGTATCTTGGACGCCCCTTCTTTTGTTCTCGCTCCGCTTATAATAATCTGGTGCAGATAAAGATCCAGATAAATGCTCAATAGTTTCTTCAGTTCTGTCATCTATATTCTCCTGCGGCTTTGCCGCTGATTCCTACTTGTTTTTCCTGAAAACAGTTTCAGGTTTTCCCTTCCTGTTTACCTTCTTATTCTAATGGTTTTCACTGTAAACCACAACACCCAAATTTTATATTTGTATTAAAGTTCTGTTAATAAAATCTTTTCTGTCTTCTGTGACGGCTCCGTCTGCGAAACATCTCGTTGAATAAGATCACTCCGATCAGATCCCGGAGTCCCTCTTCCTCTCTTCTGTTTCCGCAGCTTCCCTGTCCCCCCTGACAGGTCTCTTCTATTATAAGTACAGACGTATTTCCCTCCTCTTCTTTCAGCACCTCCTGTTCGATCTTCCTGCAAAGGTGTTCCATCATAAATTTGTCCGGATACTCATCAAACATCATACTGCCATCGTATTCCATCCGGTCACACTCCCGGTCTGCCTTCTCCTGTATTCTTGCTGCCCGGCGCGAGTAAAAAGACTTCATCACCTGCAGATCCTTTTCCTGTGCCTGTTCCTGATCCAGAGGAAGCAGGAATGGATACGCCATGTAAAAGGGAATCGGCTGCTCATACCGCATGCTATCCACCTCTTTCCTTTTTCTCAATATATGCAACACCGTATTTTTATGTTATAGTACCCTAGAGCGTGTCTGAAAAAGGCTTTTCGTGAGCTGCGAGTTCCAGTTTGTGGGAGATTTTATCCGAATGAGGGCGGCGTAGCGGGCTACGGCAACCGAATGAGGGTAAAATATACCGCAAAGTGGGGCTTGCAGATTGCGGAAATGATTTTTCAGACACGCTCTAGAAAGCATGATCCCTACTCTGTAAACTTTTGGAGGACATATTTTATGAAAATCAAGCTGCCACATGCCATTGCCCTTGCCATCGACGAACAGGAACGTCTTCTTCCCGCCATGCAGAACGGCGAAGAGACTCTGCGTCATACAGAAACGCTGTTGAAAGGACTCCGTCTCCTGGACATTCCCATTCTGATCACCCAGCAGTACACGAAAGGACTGGGAATGTCTGCCCCCTCTCTTTTTGAAGCAGCCGGGACAGATTCCTGGCTGGAGAAACGGACATTCAGCTGTCTCGGAGATGAGATTATCCGAAAGACGCTTCAGGATTCCCACAAAAAACAGGTAATCGTCTGCGGAGTAGAAGCGCATATTTGCGTAGAACAGACCGTACTTGATCTTTTACATCTGGGTTACGAGGTTTTTCTGATTGCAGACTGCGTCTCTTCCCGAAAATCCTCTGATCTTCAGACTGCTATCCGCCGGATGGCGCAGGCCGGCGCCGTTGTTACCAGCTACGAAGCAATTCTCTTTGAACTGATGGAAACATCCATGCATCCGAGATTCAGAGAGCTTTCCGCACTGATCAAATAATAAAAGAAAAACGGAGACAGCATCATTTTCAGCTGCTGTCCCCGTTTTCTTTTGCTTTTTCGTTGTAACTGTTCAGTACCTTCACAGTTACGAGCAAAAATGCATTTAAACTCACCTTCGGTGATGGCATTTTTGCTTGTATGTCTCGGGATTTTGGCATATTTATGCCAAAACACCTCGCGGGATAATGGCTACTGAATAGTTACTTTTCGTTTTTCAATGTCAGTTACACTTCTACTGTTCCTTTGTCATCTGCATATACGGCAACGGATGATATCCTGCTTTCTTATAGACAGCAACCGCCCGCTCATTCTCTTCCTCCACTTCGAGACGGAATCGTACCGCCTGATCCTTATATTTTTCATCAAGGAAACTGAAAAATGCAGTTCCGATCCCCAGACCTCTCGCTTCTTCTTTCATGTAAAGATCTTCCACCCAGACACATATACCACCATATTCCGTAGAATAGCTTTTCGCCACCATGCTGTATCCAAGGATTCTGTCATTTTCTTCAAAAATATATCCCTCAATATACGGGCAATCTCCCACGCAGTCTTTTACATCCTGTCTCAGAATCTCGTCCGGTGCTGCATGGATCACCGCAGGAGAATCATAAAATACCCGCATCATCCCAACCACTTCTTCCATATCTTTCAGCTGCATCGCCCGAATCTTCATAGTTTACTCTCCTTATCTCTTCCGGTATATCTTTTCTTTATTTATTATCCCGCATAAATCTTCATTTCTTCCAGGCCCGCTGCCCTGGACAGATATCTTACTGCATCCGCTGCAATACACACCACATTCTCTTCATGGACAAAATCCGTGATATTAGAATCAAACAGCATATTTCCCTGTGCCTCAAACTCATCGTCTCTGTCCCAGAACAACACCGCCATATCAAAATACGGATATACCGGGATCCGATAACCCGCATCTCCCTGTGGCAGTTTTGTACCACCCAGTTTTTCACACGCTTCCCGCAGTTCTTTCACATGCCCGGAAAATAATCTGGCGAATGGTTCCAGAATCTGTTTCTGATAGGCACGTTCAAAAGGATACACCCGTTTCACCAGGCGAAAAGGAACCAGTTCCCCGGATGCTGCCGGATGCTCTTTTGCATAGTAAAACATATTATATACCGTAATAACCGTATCAAATTCCGGTATTTCTTCTCTGTCTGCAAACAGAACCTTTCCTGATGTACGCGATAGCTTCAGCTGCTGCCCCAGATAGCGAAGGTACAGCCACTGTCCGTCATGGTTTAATTGAAAACGTTCGATCAGCCGTTCCTGATCCATATCCAGAAAACGTTTTTTCCAGTCTTCTGTCACTTTCTCATAGTTTGATTTGTATTCCATCGTCATTTTTTCGTACCCTTTATACAGAAAATGCGGGCAAACTCCATACCCGCATCTTTTTTCTGAACTTTGTTTCTGTTTTCTCCGTCACCGCCGCATCTTAAGAACTTTCACGATATACAGCAGTGCCATCTATTAATACAAATATCTTGCGTACTCTTCCAGACCAATCGTATTCTTATCGATCCATTGAAAACCGGAATCGATTTTTTTGTCACTCTCCAGACCCAGTGAAGCTCTCGCACCTGCCACAATGGTTGCATATCCCATACCATACGGGTTCTGGCATACACTTCCGACTTCTTTTCCATCCTCGATCGCTTTTTTCTGGGTATCCCCCATATCGACACCGATCATCTGAACAGAACGGTCGGCATATTTGTCCAGAACAGAAAGTACTGCCTCACTGGTCGCCTGATTTGTCGCATAATATCCTTTCAGATCCGGATATTTTTCCAGCACTGCCTCAATCGATTCTTCCTCGGTCGGATCATCGTCCTTGGACGGCTGATAATCCACGCTGACGACACTGACATTCGGGTGATTCTTTGTGATTTCTTCCTGAAAACCTTCCACGCGGTCTTTGCTGCTCTGGGAAAGCTGAGTATGAGACATCACTGCCACCTCACCCGCATCTTTGATCGCTTCACACAACTGTTTTGCCGCCTCTTCGCCTGCTGCCTTATTATCTGTTCCACAGTATGCATAAACCAGATCGTCATCGCTCTTCACACCGGAATCCAGCATGACAACCGGAATTCCGTCTTCCTGTGCCGCCTCCAGCTGTGCCTCACAGGAACTCATATCAACTGCTGACAGACATACCACCACCGGATTCTCCGTCAGTACCATATCCAGAATATTCACCTGTTCATCGACACCGTTTTCATCCTTTGGACCCTCGATGATACAGATGATCGCATCGTCACCTTTGTAGCCCAGATATTCATTCAGATCAGAAACCGCCTGCTCCATTCCTTTTTTTGCCGCTTTCCAGTAATCGGACTCTGTATTTTTAATCACCACAGAGATCCTGCTGCCTTTTTCCATGCGCAGACCATCCACCGATGTATAATCAATATCCAGGGTGCTCTCTTCCGGAATCTCTGCCTTTTCCTCCTCTTCCTCAACATCTGTTTCCTGATCTTGTGTATTCTGTTCTTCCTGATTTTCTTCTTTCAGTTCATCTTCATCTTCTGCCGGTTCTTTTTCCACCGGCTCGTTACTTTCATTCTCTGTTTTATGAGTCTGATTTTCTGTCACCCGGTCTGCTGTCTTATTTCCACACCCGCCAAATACCAGCATAGCTGCCATGACAGGGGCTAATATTCTTCCTATCTTTCTTCTCATCTTATATTCCCCTTATGTAATATGCTTCCGGCACATAACTGTTTTGTACCTGCACAGATACTTTTTTCACCGGATACGCGAAAGTTTTCACATCGTCTCTATTATACATGACCATTCAAAATAGTCCATAGGCGTTCTTTAAGTTTTTCTTGATTTTTTTGTGGCTAATTTTTTAAATTCATCATCAAATAATTTTTATGGTTTTATTGCTTCTGAAAATTCCTGGAAACATGCACCTTCCGGCTGTACTTCAAATTTCATTTTTTTCCCGGTCTTTGGATGTGCAAATTCCAGGCGCCAGGCACACAGACCAATGGCCGTTCCCTGTTCTGCTTCCAGCATATCTTCTTTTTTCTTATATTTTCCGTCTGCCCACAGCGGCATCCCATGATGCGCCATCTGCACACGGATCTGATGATGTCGGCCGGTTCCCAGCCGGATCTCTGCCAGTCCTCTGTCATCTCTCCAGTCCATAATTCTGTACGACAGTACAGCTTTTTTTGCCATCCGATCCTTTTTACCCGTCACCCGTGAAGTATTGGTTTTTCCGTCTTTTATAAGATAATCCTCCCAGATACCCTGCTTTTCTTTTACTGGTGTGCCTGTAAAAACAGCCAGATACTCTTTTTTCATCATACCATTCTGATGCTGTTTATTTAACCATGCCGTAGCCTGCGGCGTCTTTCCGAAAACCAGAACGCCCTCTACCGGCTGATCCAGCCGTTGTACAATCCCAATATAATTTCCATTCCTGTAATTTCTCAATTCACTCTCCAGATCCATCTGACCGACCCGCGCACTCTGCACCGCCATCCCACTGTGTTTCCTGCACACAAGAATCTGTTCATCTTCGTATATGATATCATCTGCCGACCATCTTACCATCTCTCTGCTCCATTCCTTATTTCTCTGTTCTCGGATATGTCTTTTTCGTTTTCGATATCCGATCCATATCCGGACATTTTTCTCTTTCACAAATATCCACAGGCTTTTATTATAAACGCAATTTTCCTTTTCTACAATGTGAAAAACCCTGTTCCATGGCTTTTCTCTTTTCTCCATTGTTTCACTGTTTCATTACACAATACGAACAGCCGCTACATCTCATCTTAATCGACATAACGGCTGTTCTAATGATCTTCTTTATTCAATTGTCTAAACCTCTTTTTCTCTTTCTTTTATTTTTTTATTTTTCTTTCGGTTGTTTTCTTTACTTTTTCAGGATATTTTATATACTTTTTTATGTAGGAATGTTTTTTCAGAGTTCCTATTCAATTTTATCTATATAAACTGATTTTCTCTTTCTTCCCTGCTCGTAAGTTTTTTCGTTTACTTACTTAGAAATGTTATATCTATATAAAGAATAATAGCCAGCTTCAAATTTATAATTGACGTTTATAAATTTTTCAAAATATGGATATTCACTTTCCTATGCTATACAGAACGTTTTTCATTATATCTTTTTTAAGATCTCTTTCAAATACACCTGCTATCGGATATAGCCTTTGCATTTTACTTTTCTCTTCGTTCCGAATAATTACTATTTTGGTTTCTATATAGGTCTATTCAGTGAACTCATATTCTTTTAAAAAATGTTTCTTTACACATCTTTTAAAATCTTTTCTATTATTTTTGTGGTAATGTATTCACTGTAAGGAGAAGCTCTTGTTACCTTTTATCTAATCTGTATGCTCTGATCTGGCATCTTTTTTTCTTTTTTCATTCTTCATAAAAGGTCTTTCTGTGCGGGGAATGCTTGCTCTTACCACGCTTACAATGATAAGTTTATGTTCTTAGTACAACGGCTTTATCCTCCTTTTCTTTTTTGGGTTCTTATCTTTTCCATCCTGATAGAAAATACAGATCCTTTTGTTCTGATTTAAGAAAACATTGTTTTTGATTTCTTTCCACGTTTGAATAAGATCTGTTACCTCACGTTCTGATCCTACCTCCCAAACCTTCCGGAAATCCGATTCAATTAACTTTCTTAATTAGCATCTTTCGGATTCTATTTTTTTATCAGTTCCTTTTCCATTCTTCTTATGAAGATTTCTCGTCTCTTTCATAGAAAATGGGGTGTTGATGTTTGATAAGGTGTTTTGTTTTTTGTTGAGTTTATAATAACAGACAGGTTCATATTTGTCAACACTTTTTAAAGATTTTTCTTATATTTTTTTATTATATTTTTAATATTTCTATTTATACTGTCTATATATTCATTTTTATTATAATTGTTTATACAATTTCTGCAAGACCAACAATATTCATGTATCTTTGAAAAAGGTTTTCCCACATAAAAAGCCGGATCCCGCGTGTACATCTGCTCCGGGATCCGGCTTTTTTCGTTTATTCAGTTTTCCGTGTCACCTTCGGTGATGGTAAATACTGCCTACTGAATGTTTCCTTCATTTCTATAGTAGTTGATCAGACAACCTTTCAGGATGATCTCACGTTCATCGTCGGTCAGTTCGCCCAGCGTCAGGGTAAACGGTGTCAGTTCTTCTCCCACTTTATAAGCGGTGATGCTGTCCCATTTTTCTTCCACTGCTTTCCGTACATCCGGGATAAAGAGATAATCGCCATTGGCAAACGGCAGATCTCCTTCCGGAATCAGGAATGGCAGCATACCCCAGTTAATCAGGTTGGAACGATAACGTTTTGTTGCATATTCATTGGCAATGTTTGCCCATCCGCCAAGAACTTTCTGGCAGGATGCAGCCTGTTCCCGCGCGGAACCGTCACCCGGTTTTACGGCAAAGATGGTAGAACCGACACCAACATTGGTCTTATCCACCTGTGGGTACTTTGTATGAACAGCTTCGAATACCGGTTTCAGTTCAGGAAGTGCTTCTGCCGGACATTCACCGTTCTGGATGGCTTTTTCTGCTACCTGGACTTCTTTGGCACGTCCCACATAAGCCGGGTCTTTTCTGGACAGGGTAAATTCTGCCAGTCCCAGTGGGTTGGAACGGAAAGAAGAAGTCTCGCCGGACGGAATCAGTTCATCCGTTGTAGTAACCGGATCGTGAATCTCAGATACGACTTTCAGGATCAGGTTCTCAGCCAGTGCAGGCATCTGTGGCCAGTCTTTGATGTTCGGTCCGAACTGAATCTCCACAGACGGATCCGCAACACCCTTACTGTCGAATACTCTGTTCTTATAGATAGTTCCATCAAAGTAATATTTCGGATTGCTGTATGTTCCCGCATATTCGGTAGCCGGAGTCAGGCGTCCTTTGTTTGCTGCGGTCGCCGCGATAGAACGTGCATCCATCAGAGCTACGGAAGAGATCTGTCCATTCTGGATCTTGGAACCTTCACGGTTCGGGAAGTTTCTTGTAGAATGGCGGATACTGAAAGCATTATTTGCCGGTGTATCACCAGCGCCAAAGCACGGACCACAGAATGCTGTTTTTACAATGGCACCTGTCTCAATGAGAGTTGCCAGTGTTCCGTTCTTTGCAAGTTCCATATAAATCGGTGTACTTGCCGGATAAACACTCAGTGTGAATGCGTCTGCTCCAATGCTTGCACCTTTCAGAATATCTGCGGCTGCACAGATGTTCTCAAATCCACCACCGGCACATCCTGCGATAATTCCCTGTTCCACATACAGTTTTCCATCGCGTACCTTATCTTTCAGTGTGAAATCAATCTTTCCATCCAGGCTGATCTGTGCTTTTTTCTCCACGTCATCCAGAATATCCATCAAGTTGGCATTTAACTCATCAATGGTGTAAGTATTGCTCGGGTGGAATGGCATAGCGATCATCGGACGGATCTTGTCCAGTTCTACCACCAGCATACCATCATAATATGCAACCGGTCCCGGATTCAGTTCTTTATAATCTTCGCTTCTGCCGTGGATCGCATAGAACTCTTCGATCTTATCATCGGTTCTCCAGATAGAGGACAGACAGGTAGTCTCTGTAGTCATAACATCCACACCGATTCTAAAATCTGCACTTAAGTTTGACACACCCGGTCCTACGAATTCCATGACTTTATTCTTTACAAAACCATTTTTAAATACAGCTCCGATGATTGCCAGCGCCACATCCTGAGGACCCACACCGGGAATCGGTGCTCCGGTCATATATACGCCAACAACACCAGGCATATTGATATCATACGTTTTGGACAGCAGCTGTTTTACCAGTTCCGGTCCTCCTTCGCCCATAGCCATGGTACCCAGTGCACCATATCTGGTATGGCTGTCAGATCCCAGGATCATCTTGCCACCGCCGGCAAGCATCTCTCTTGCAAACTGATGAATAACTGCCTGATGAGGCGGAACATAGACACCACCGTATTTTTTCGCACAGGTAAGGCCAAACATATGATCATCTTCATTGATGGTTCCTCCAACAGCACACAGAGAGTTGTGGCAGTTGGTCAGTACATACGGTACCGGGAACTTTTCCAGTCCTGAGGCTCTTGCTGTCTGAATAATTCCTACGAAAGTGATATCATGGGATGTCAGCTTGTCAAATTTGATCTGAAGTTTTTCCATGTTTCCAGACGTATTATGGTCTCTTAATATGTTGTAGGCCATGGTCTGTTTTGCTGCTTCTTCCGGCGCAGGAAGTCCCTGTGCTGCTGCTTTTGCCGGTTCTACCAGTTCGGTCCCATTGACCAGGTAGGTACCGCCTTCCAGTAATTGAATCATCATAATCCTCCTATTGATCGGTTAATCCTGAGTTTCCATGTATTTCATGTAGCTTACTACCATCATGGCGATTTTGAAGGTAAGGGCATCGTCAAACACACGAATGTCCAGTCCGGTACTCTTTTGCAGTTTTTCCAGACGATATACCAGCGTGTTACGATGCACATACAGCTGCCTGGATGTTTCAGAGACATTCAGGTTATTTTCAAAGAATTTGTTAATGGTTGTCAGCGTTTCCTCATCAAAGGTATCCGGCAGCTGTTCGCCGAATACTTCTTTCATGAACATCTGACACAGCGGAATCGGCAACTGGTAAATCAGACGACCGATACCCAGGTTATTATATGGAACGATGATCTTATCCGCATAGAAGATCTTTCCTACTTCCAGTGCCATCTTTGCTTCTTTATAAGAACGGGAAACATCCTTGATCTCATGGATGATATTTCCGTAAGATACGCGAACCTGTGACATGGCTTCTACATTCAGCATATCTACCAGTGTTTTTGCAACGTGATCCAGCTCCTCATAAGTGTCCGCTTCCTTGATCTCTTTTACAATGATAATATTTTTCTCATCGATTGCTGTGATATAATCCTTCGGTTTTGATGCGTACAGACTCTTGATCGTCTCCATCGCACTGTTGTCTTTCTCGTATTTTGTCTCTACAATAAATACAACTCTTCTCGCCTCTGTGTCGATCCGGAGTTTTTTCGCACGATTGTAGATATCCACCAGAAGAAGGTTATCCAGAAGCAGGTTCTGGATAAAATTATTCTTATCCAGGCGCTCCTTATAGGCAACGATCAGATTCTGAATCTCACATACAGCGATCTTTCCGATCATATATGCATCTTCGCTTCCGCCGCTTGTCACCAGAACATATTCCACATTCTGATCATCGTATATTTTAAAGAAATGATACGCCTGCAATACCTGACTGTCTGCCGGTGATTTCACAAATTCTCTTACATATTCCGGCTCAAACCCCTCTTCGCTGAAGGTTGAAGCCACTTTCTGTCCTTCCAGACTCAGCACACACAGATCGATTCTGGTGATTGCCCGAAGTTCATCAATTGTCTTTTGTAAAACCTGACTTGAAACCAAATGCTCACATCCTCTCATTTTTGCTTATCTGTTATCGTTTTTCTGTTTCCCGAATCTGCCGGTACTGCCAGAAGTCTGCAGATATAGATTCTCGAACAGGTAACTGTTCAGTATCTTTGCAGTCACTCGAATAGTTACATAATATCGTATTTTCCATGAAATTGCAACAAATCAATGCAATAGTTTACTAAAGTAAAAAGTGCCGACTCCCGAAGGAATCGGCACCATATATATTTACTTTTGACTAGTTGGTGATTGTCAGTTCTGTTTCTTTGTCGAATACATGAACTTTTGTCATATCCAGACCGAATTTTACGGTATCACCCGTTCTGGATGTTGTATGAGGATCTACACGGGCTGTCATGTTGAAGCCTTCAACATCGAAGTACAGGAATACTTCTGCACCCAGCAGCTCGTATACGTTGATCTTAGCTTCTACTGTGCTTTCCGGGAAAGCTGTAGCATCGTCTGTTACGTCCTCCGGACGGATACCCATAACAACAGTTTTTCCATCATAGCCACCATCGATCAGAGCTTTTGCTTTGTTTTCCGGCAGTTTCAGGCTGTAGTTACCTACCTGCAGAGTAACGTCTTTTCCGTTAACTTTTACAGTTGCATCCAGGAAGTTCATCTGAGGAGATCCGATGAATCCGGCTACAAACAGGTTTCCTGGAGCGTTGTACAGGTTCTGAGGTGTATCTACCTGCTGAACAACACCATCTTTCATAACTACGATTCTGGTACCCAGTGTCATAGCTTCTGTCTGGTCATGTGTTACGTAGATAATAGTAGCACCCAGTCTCTCATGCAGTTTGGAGATCTCTGTTCTCATCTGTACACGCAGTTTAGCATCCAGGTTTGACAGAGGCTCATCCATCAGGAATACTTTAGGATCACGTACGATAGCACGTCCCATAGCTACACGCTGTCTCTGACCACCGGACAGAGCTTTCGGTTTACGGTCTAACAGTTTTTCCAGATCCAGGATCTTAGCTGCTTCTTTAACCATTTTATCGATCTGATCTTTCGGAACTTTTCTCAGTTTCAGACCAAATGCCATGTTATCATATACTGTCATATGAGGATACAGAGCGTAGTTCTGGAATACCATTGCGATATCTCTGTCTTTTGGTTCTACATCATTTACTACTTTATCACCAATCTTCAGTGTACCACCACTGATTTCTTCCAGACCAGCGATCATACGAAGTGTAGTAGATTTACCACATCCGGATGGTCCTACGAAGATGATGAACTCTTTGTCAGCGATTTCCAGGTTGAAATCTTTAACAGCTTCAAATCCGTTCGGATATGTCTTGTTAATGTGCTGTAATGATAAACTTGCCATAATTAATTCCTCCTACTAGTCAAATTAAGTAATGTTCGTTTTTTCAAGGCACCTTGCCTTGCGACTGTACTTAGTATATCGGATAGACCCCTTTTTGACCATAACCGAATTATACAAAGTTTCCACCATGACCTTGTTACAAATGTGTGTTGATTTTTTGGATTTCGCTCCTTTATGGCATTTTGACCAATTTTTTCATCCTTTCATGGTCACTTTGACGAACCGTTTTTTGATTATACTTTTTTAATACTTTCATCCCCCCTTTTTCCTTGCTTTTTAGCATTGAATTCGCTATACTGATGACAATCATTGCGTATATCGCTATTAAGAAAAACTGTAACTGAGAAAGTACTGAACAGTTACGGAAAACCGAAGAAAAGAGGCAATTTGCTATGAACAACATCTTTAATCCGGACAACAAGTTTTTCTCCTTCATGGGCAGGGTCGCTGATCTCATGATCTTGAATCTCTTATGTATTGTCTGCTGTATCCCGGTGGTTACTGCGGGACCGTCGATCGCGGCCATGTATTACATCACGTTGAAGATGGCACGCAACGAAGAATCTTATGTGGTAAAAGGATTCTTCCATTCCTTTAAGCAGAACCTGAAACAGGGAATTGTCATTCAGATCATTATGCTGCTGCTTGGTATCGTTCTGGCATTCGATCTGTACTTCTGCCGGATGATGTCCGGTCAGGGAGCTGTATATCGGATCTTTTCCTATATATTTGTAGCAGCACTGTTTGTCTACACCATGCTGTTTTTATGGATCTACCCGGTACTTGCAAAGTTCTTCAACACCACCAAAAATCTGTTTCGCAATTCCATTCTGATGTCCATCCGCCATCTTCCGTATACCATATTGATGATGGTGATCACTGCGGCACCTGTATTGCTTGGAATCTTTGTTGCACAGGCCTTTCCATTCATGATCCTGTTCTACATCATGCTAGGATTCGCCACCGTGGCATATATCAACTCCCGCTTCTTTGTAAAACTCTTCGACAACTACATCCCTGAGGATGCCGGAAAAGATACCGAAGAAAACGGCGAAGAAAAAGCTATCGACACCAGCATATTCTCCAACCTGCACCCGACAGAACTGCCGGTGGAGGACGAAAAGGAGAGCGAGGACGAAACTCACTAATCTCAAAACCGCAAAAAAAACGTGCGACCGGTAATTATTTACGATTTACCGATCACACGTTTTTTTATTAGACTATACATTTTAACATTCCACTCATCATTCACCTCTCCAATAAACAAGAGTGAAATGCTCCCACTATCTGGATCCGGTGCATCGTTTCGTAAATAACTGTATCATCCACACAGGATACAGATTCGAGTGTGCAGTTCAAAAAACGTAGACGTAGCGGGCTACGCTGAGGCTTTTTAAGCTGTGCAATCGAATTCGCAGACAAGTGAATGATACAGTTATTTTGAAAACGATGTACTATAGCGTGTCTGAAAAACATTTTAAGTTGTTCATTTTAACCAAATTAATATTGAGACGATGCATA
>OLRR01000114.1_pt1 | contig 69169 bp, 65 predicted proteins | sample 1671941 | NCBI WGS metagenome assembly OLRR01 (sample SAMEA3136628, study PRJEB25190) | human gut metagenome
TAGCACTCATCGTTTACGGCATGGACTACCAGGGTATCTAATCCTGTTCGCTACCCATGCTTTCGAGCCTCAGCGTCAGTTGCAGACCAGAGAGCCGCCTTCGCCACTGGTGTTCTTCCATATATCTACGCATTCCACCGCTACACATGGAGTTCCACTGTCCTCTTCTGCACTCAAGTCTGACAGTTTCCGATGCACTTCTTTGGTTAAGCCAAAGGCTTTCACATCAGACTTATCAAACCGCCTGCGCTCGCTTTACGCCCAATAAATCCGGATAACGCTTGCCACCTACGTATTACCGCGGCTGCTGGCACGTAGTTAGCCGTGACTTTCTGGTTAGATACCGTCACTGCGTGAACAGTTGCTCTCACGCACGTTCTTCTCTAACAACAGAGCTTTACGAGCCGAAACCCTTCTTCACTCACGCGGTGTTGCTCCATCAGGCTTGCGCCCATTGTGGAAGATTCCCTACTGCTGCCTCCCGTAGGAGTATGGACCGTGTCTCAGTTCCATTGTGGCCGATCAGTCTCTCAACTCGGCTACGCATCACAGCCTTGGTAGGCCGTTACCCTACCAACAAGCTAATGCGCCGCAGGTCCATCCCAAAGTGATAGCCGAAGCCATCTTTTAAATTTGAATCATGCGATTCAAATTGTTATGCGGTATTAGCATCTGTTTCCAAATGTTATCCCCCGCTTTGGGGCAGGTTACCTACGTGTTACTCACCCGTCCGCCACTCGCTGGTAAACCAACGTCAAGTCCGTGCAAGCACGTTCAATCAGTTGGGCCAACGCGTTCGACTTGCATGTATTAGGCACACCGCCGGCGTTCATCCTGAGCCAGGATCAAACTCTCATATAAAATATAAGAACTTGAAAAGCTCAAATTTAAATTAAGCGAATTGACTTCGCAAATGTTTTTGCATCAATCGTAATGATTGATGACCCTGCACATTTGTGTTCGTCGAAACTGTATTCAGTTTTCAAAGGTCTACCGTTGCCCGCTTGTTTCAAGCAAGCAGCTTAATCAGTTTAACAAATTGTCAACTACCTGTCAAGAACTTTTTTGAATAACTTTTCTTGATGGTTAGACGAAAAGTCGTCAATCTCAAGTGATCAACAGCTCATCGCCGCGACAACGTTATCTAATATACCGAGGTTACAATCAAATGTCAACGACAAATTCAAACTTTTTCAAAAAAATCAATAAAGCAGAACGGCTTTGTTACCCTCCCGGCAAAACGTTGTATGATTGCCGAAAATTGTAATCGTTATCCATTTTTAACCATCGTTAGATTTCATAATCACAAACCTGTGTTTTTAAATCAGCTGCTTCATTTCCTATCAAATCACCTAAAATTAAATTCTTAGCAAATAAAAAACGCGCCATCATGATTGATGACACGCTTAAGATTATTTTTGATTTTCGACAATCGGCTCACGATCGTCAACTGCTACTGGCTCATCAGCAGCATCGTCATAAGCCTCGCCAGTCAATACCTCAACTGGCTTGAAGGTCTTAACGAAAGCATCCTCAACCGAAATTGGCGATTGCGGCTTGCTTTGTTCATAAAATTGAGCCGTTGCCAGGTAGACAACTGGAGCATAGGCGCAAAAGCCCAACAGCATGATGATCAAGCCGGCATACATAACAAAGTAGGTTGCCGTGTAATTGCCGTAGTAGGCCAATCCACCAAAGATCGCACCCCATACCAACATCGGCAGGAAGCTGACTACCAATTCAACCGTGAAGAATGAAAGCTTCTTACCACCCATAAAGCGACGACTAGCCGTCAAAGCATGGCGCATTGACTGTCCCAAAAAGGCTGGCTGCTGGTCGCGGTACAGCAATGGTGCCTGCGAGTATTCCAAAGTCTTCCAGAACGTAATCAAGAAGTTGGCGATCCGCACTGCGATCACCAGCACCTGGTTCTTAGCTACCAAGGCTGCCACGATATCCAACGGCAGCGTCCACAAGAAAATAAACAGACTGCTGTAAAGCGTCAGCCGCAGCAGCTGGTTTTTGTTCAGATGCTTAAAGTGCTTCCAGATCGTCGTCGCACTGACTTTTAGATTAGGGTTCTTGATTTGATCCTGGTAGCTGTAAAGGACGCTCATGTTGACAAAGTACATGCCAAACGTTACCAAGAACCAAAAAATCAAGATACCTAATGCCTCAACCACTGCAAGCAGCACTTGACTGATCATGCCGTACATAATCAGCATCGTGGCATACCCCAGCATCATGGCGCTGCGAGTGAACAGCAGTGCCAAAAGAGCCGTCAATGCCAGGTAAAGCAGCGTAATGCCGGCAATCGGCCAAACCGCGGCGTTATATTTGCCCTTCAGCGTACTCTTTAATTGGTTGATGAATTCTTTGAGAGGCAAGTGATTGCGTTTCATTAATTCAATTCTCCTCTTTTTACTTAATTATGTTTAAAAATGTTCTTCGTGTATCTTAACACATCTTTGAGATTGTACCACCGTCAACGTCTATGCTTTACAAAGTCTTCACAAAATCACGAATCGGCTTCTTAAATAACAAGGGTTTTTTAACTGATTCAACGGCCAAGCACCGTTACTGGGCTAAAACGAGTAAATTCAGTACGATTGCCGTTATTAAGCGCAAAAGCCGGACTGTTTTTTGCTTGGTAAGTCAACCACTCAAATCTTTTTATTGACCAATAAAGAAAAAAAGACCCGCGAGCGATTCGCGAGCCTTTAAAGAACGTTTAAGAAATTATTAGTACTTTTCCTTGCTCAAAACGTTCAGCTTTTCATCGAAGTCGTAAACAACTGGTTGGCCAGTAGCCATTTCCAGGTTCATGATGTCTTCGTCAGAAATGTTTTCGATGTACTTGGAAAGGGCACGCAGCGAGTTACCGTGGGCAGCAATGATAACGTTCTTGTTGTCCAACAGCTTTGGTGCGATTTCGTCTTGCCACAATGGGATAACCCGTTCCAGCGTAACTTTCAGGTTTTCACCACCAGGAATGGCGCGTGGGTCCAGGTTGGCGTAGCGACGGTCCTTAGCTGCAGAGCCTTCGTCATCGGCACTCAGCAGTGGAGGCAGCACGTCGTAGGAACGACGCCAAATGTGCACTTGTTCGTCACCGTACTTTTCAGCAGCCTTTTGCTTGTTCTTACCTTGCAAAGCGCCGTAGTGACGTTCGTTCAGACGCCAAGTCTTGAATTCAGGAATCCAAAGCTGGTCGCATTCTTCCAGTGCGTAGTGCAGCGTCTTGATCGCACGCTTCAGAACAGAAGTGTAGGCGTAGTCAAATTCCAGACCGTGTTCCTTCAGTGCCTTACCGGCAGCCTTTGCTTGTTCAACACCTTCTGGAGCCAAGTCAACGTCTACCCAGCCAGTAAATTGGTTGGACTTGTTCCATTCACTCTTACCGTGACGAATCAGTACTAATTTAGCCATTGTTCGTTTGACCTCTTTCTTCTTTTAGTGAGCCGTATATAAAATACACAACAATTCAAGCTATATTTTAAATCAGATTTTTGCTCGTGCCAATAGAAAGCACTCATTTATTGTCATGATGTTCGCAATTGTTTTGCCAATGCATCAAGATCTCACCAATAATCAAGGCCAGAATCGCCAAGCTGGTCAGTATGTTTTGCATTGGCGTGCCATGTTCGGCAATCAGTCCTCTCAACAACGCCGTGATTCCCAGACTGATCAAAAAATCGGCTGCCAGATGACCATGATTCTGCATCGCCGCGGCTGCCATCGCCAAAAACTCAAACAGCAGAAAGAAGGTAATGATCTTTTCCAATACTGGGTCAAATGAGGTTAGGTGCCCGGCAAAAAGCGGCGATAGCTTAACCAGCTGCCACAGTTCGACAAAAACAAAGCCAATCAGACACAGCCCAAAGACAGCCATTGAGATTTCAGCAAAGCATTCTAAAAAATTACCAACACGCTTTGCCAGACGATCGAATTTTTCCATTGTCACCGCTCCATTGTCATTTTTTGACCTTATCGTATCAAAATTCCAACGGCTGTGGCAGTTTTTTTATGGCTTTCACCGATCGACTCCGGACAGCTGGAATTGAAGACGGCATTGCTGGTTAATGCGTTGCCGATTCCGTAAGATGCCAATGCTCTGTAAAACACTGATAAACAGCTGCTCTTTTGGCATTCTTTTAATTCGTCATGATTTTACGCCGCAAACCCAGCCGGCCTGGCTAATAGCAGCCTGCAGTCTTGATCGCCCACCTGTTTTTTAGTCATCACCCAAAAAATCCTTGGCAATCTGCAGGTAGACCTGATCAGCCTGCAGATACTCCGCAACTGACAGGCTTTCGTCAACCTGATGCGACATTTCTTCTCGGCCCGGCCCCCATTCAACGATTGGAAAACGGTGCTCATCCAATATGTAGCGCGAGGCATCCGTGGCACCGTGCGAAACGGCAAGCGGCAGCGATTGCCCGGCAACGGTTTGATATGACTGCTGCACCAGGGAAACGAATGGATCAGCCGGATCAGTCGCCATTGGCATAAAACTGGCTATGACCTCTAATTCAAACTGACCATCCATCTCCGCGTTCAAACGATCTACCAGCGTCTGGAGCCGATTCTGCACCGCCGTATTGTCAAATTCCGGAATCGTCCGCACGTTGCCTTCCAGATAAGCGTAGTCGGGAATCGAGTTGAGCTGGCGACCGCCGTGAAAGACCGTGACGCTGTGAATCAGGCTGCCCAGGCTGGGACTTGCCTTTACGTCATCAAACGCGTGCCGCTCATATTCAAAAAAGCGCGCCAGATTGGCAACGGCATTAATACCCAGACTGGGATCGGAACTGTGCGCCAGGCGGCCATATGATTTCACACGGTAGTCAAACGAGCCGCTGTGTGCGTATTCCAAACGGTTGGTCGTCGCCTCGCCCACAATCATGGCATCAACATCGCGGACCAGTCCTTGCCGCGTCAGTTCAAGCGAGCCCAGACCGCCAATTTCCTCGTCGACCGTTGCCAGCAGGCGGACCTTGCCATGTTTAGGCAGACCGGCTTCCTTCAGCTCAATCAAGGTGTTGACCATTGCTGCCAGGCCGCCTTTCATATCGACGCTGCCACGGCCATAGATAGCATCATCAATTACCTGACCACAAAACGGATTATGCTGCCATTTGTTTGAATCGCCAACGTCTACGGTATCAAGATGTCCCGCCAAAGCCAGCACCGGGCCTTCCTGTTCGCCAACCTCAGCAACCAGATTCGTACGACCAGCTGCCAGGGCAATCAGATCAGATTCAATACCATGATCGCTCAATACCTGTTTAAGATATTCAGCAGCCGGCTGCTCATGACCATTGACCGTATTGATTTGGATCAGTTCCTGCAAAATGTTGAGCTTGACGCTGTCTTCCATTTTTTCCACGTCCTTTTACTCTCATTTTATTTTAATCTATTTTTAATTTTAACACAAAAAGCCAAAAACGCCAATGATCAGGCAGTCACTCAGCCAATCACAAACCGGTCAGTCACCATCGACTAAAGCCACGGGATTTCCGGCCAGCAATAATCAAACAAGCATCCTGACTTGGCAACGATCTTGATAAAATGCGTCAAACGAAGACCATCCAGCAATCAGCTTCCGTTTCATCCTAAGCATGCATTGACCTTTTCAAAGCAAACAATCGGGCAGCAGCAATCGAATCATCAGCGCCTCATCAACAGGCCAGCAGTCAAATCAAAACGGCCGGCAGCTCAGACTGAGTCACCGACCGTTTTCGCTATTTTAATTAATCTTTCAAGGCTTTGTCGCCAATGTCATGACGGTAGAACCATTCCGGCTCATCTAATTTGGCCAGATAGTCATAAACCTTGTCTTGGGCCTTTTGCAGATCGGCATCCTCGCCAATCACCATCAAAAGCCGGCCGCCGTCACCATGCAGCTCATCAAGATGTCCCTTAACGTTGGCATAGTCAATGGCAATGTCTTTAGCAGCCGGGAACGAACCAAGCGCCTGACCATGAACCGGCTTTTTAGGATAGCCCTTAGAAGCCAGAATCACGCCCAATACGGCAATGTCGCGTTCTTCAATGGCAGGCATCGGCTGATCATTGACGTTGGCATCGATCAGCTCAACCAGATCCGTTTTCAGCCGTGGCAAGACAACCTGGGTTTCTGGATCGCCCAGCCGCACGTTATATTCAATGACTTTAGGGCCATCCGCCGTCAGCATCAGACCAATGTAGATGATGCCATGGTAGTTGTAGCCTGCCTGGTGCAGCCCGCTGACGGTTGGTTCAACGACATCATCGATCATACGTTGACGTTCGGCATCGCTAAGCTGCGGCAGCGGACTGTAGGCACCCATACCACCCGTGTTGGGACCCTTATCGCCATCGTAGGCCCGCTTGTGATCCTGCGCCATTGGCAAAATCCGGTATTGATCGTCTTGAACTACGACAAACATGGAGTATTCCGGTCCCACCAGACATTCTTCCAAGACCAGCTTTTCTTCGCCCAGCTCAAACATTTCCGTAATCGTGTCCTCGGCTTCTGGCGTCGTCTGCGCAATCACGACTCCCTTGCCGCCCTGCAGACCATTGGCTTTGATGACTACGGGACGGGCAAAGTCGTTTAACCCTGCCAATGCCGACTTTAGATCCGTAAACGTCTCATGCTTGGCAGTCGGCACGTGGTACTTGTTCATAAAGTTCAGCGCGTAGTCCTTAGAGCCTTCCAGCTGAGCGGCTTCTTGATTGGGGCCAAAAATCTTCAAGCCGGCTTTTTGGAATGCATCCACGACCCCAGCACACAAAGCATCTTCAGGACCAACAAACGTCCAGGCAATTGATTGATCCTTAGCAAATTGAATCAGCGCCTCAAAATCATCTTCGGCAATATTTAAAGGCACGATTCCCGCCGTCACCATGCCGATATTGCCCGGCGCACAATAAACCGTGTCAACATGAGGACTTTCATTGAGCTTCTTGGCAATGGCAAATTCACGACCACCGGCGCCGATTACCAGCAATTTCATCTTTTCCATTTTTTAAACCTCTTTTACCCCAAAAAGCCCGCGAAAATCAATCCGCGGACCTGCAAACGCAATTAGTGGCGGAAGTGACGAACACCCGTCATTACCATGGCAATTCCCATTTCGTTGGCCATGTCGATCGATTCTTGATCCCGAACCGAACCGCCTGGCTGTACGATGGCCTTAATGCCGTGCTCACCGGCAAACTTGACACAGTCGTCGAATGGGAAGAAGGCGTCAGATGCCATTACCGTCCGATCATCAATGGCATCACCGGCATGCTTGACCGCAATCTTCAAAGAGTCGATCCGGTTAGGCTGACCAGAGCCTACGCCCAGCGTCCGTTCATCGTTGGCAACCACGATGGCATTGGACTTGGTGTGCTTAACGGCTTTCCAGGCAAACATCATCGTCTTGAGCTGCTCTTCAGTTGGCTTGACGTCCGTGACGCATTCCCAGTCATGCCAGTCTTCTTTAAGCGTATCCTGTTCCTGCATCAGCACCCCGCCCATGACGGAAACGACTTCATGACGCGTTGGCTCGTCCTTGGCTGAGAAGTCAACCTTGAGCAGGCGAATGTTCTTCTTCTTGGCCAAAACGGCATAGGCATCTTCGTCAAAGTCAGGCGCAATGATGATTTCCAAGAAGATCTTGCGCATTTTTTCAGCTGTTGCCAGATCAACCGGCCGATTCAAAGCAATAACGCCGCCAAAAATGGAGACTGGGTCAGCTTCATAGGCACGATCCCAGGCTTGTTCCAGCGTTTCGCCGCGGCCAATGCCACAAGGGTTCATGTGCTTCATAGCGACAACGGTTGGTTCATCAAATTCGCGTACGCTGCGCAATGCCTCATCAGCGTCCTTGATGTTGTTGTAGGAAAGCTTCTTGCCGTGGAGCTGTTCGGCTTCCAGGATTGAGAACTTCTTAGGAATTGGATCCTCGTACAGCCAAGCCTTTTGATGACTGTTTTCGCCGTAGCGCATCGTATCCTTCAAGTCGTAGGTCAGCGTAAGCTTTTCGGGGTCTTCCAAATCCAGGCGCTTGGTTAGGTATTGCGAGATCAGCGCATCGTAGGCCGCCGTAGTCCGGAATGCCTTGGCCCCCAGCATCGTCCGCGTTTCCAGCGTCGTGTTGCCGTGTGCCTTGATTTCGTTAAGAACCGTTTCGTAATCATTGATATCAGTTACGATCGTCACGTCGCGATAGTTCTTGGCTGCTGAACGAACCATGGAAGGACCGCCAATATCAATGTTTTCAATGGCATCGGCCAGCGTAACGTCTGGCTTTTCGATGGTTTCTTTGAATGGGTACAGATTGACGCAGACCAGATCGATCGGCGTGATGTTCAATTCATGCAGCGTATCCATGTGTTCAGCAACGTCACGACGCGCCAGCAGGCCACCATGAACATATGGATTCAGCGTCTTAACCCGGCCATCCAGAATCTCTGGGAAGTGGGTAACTTCTTCAATACTGATGGTCTTGATGCCGGCTTCGTCCAGCGTCTTCTTTGTTCCACCAGTCGAAACGATTTCAAAGCCATTTTCACTTAGGCCCTTGACGAAAGGCACCAGGTTGGTCTTATCAGATACGCTAACTAATGCACGTTTCATTGGTTGTTTTTCTCCTTTGCAATGCGTTCAGTCAAAATCTTCTTAACGGTTTCTGGATACAGTTCATGCTCGGTTTCATGAACCCGCGTCTCCAGCGTGTCGACCGTATCATCAGGATAGATCGGCACGTGGCGCTGCGCAATAATCGTTCCGGCATCCAGATTTGAATCAATATAGTGGACCGTGACGCCGGTTTCTTTGCGATGATCGGCAAAGGCCCGCTCAATCGAATGCAGGCCCGGATATTCCGGCAACCAAGCAGGATGCAGGTTGACGATGCTGCCTTCGTATTTATCAAGAATCGTTGGTCCGATAATGCGCAGATAACCAGCCAAAACGATAAAGTCAATGTCGTATTGCTTCAACACGGCCATGATTTTTTCTTCATAGGCCTGCTTGGATCCGCAAGACTTCACGGTAAAAGTTTCATATGGAACGCCCAGTCTTTGAGCGCGTTTGATTACGTAAGCATCGGGGTGGTCGCAAAAAAGCAGGGCTTCCTTGCCGGGAATATCACCATTTTGAAAATGCTTGGTCAGCACCTCAAAATTGGTCCCGTTCCCCGAGGCAAAAATTGCCACGTTCATGTTCTTGCCTCTTTTATTCAATAATCAGTTTTTCTTCATCAGCTGGTCGATCCTGCAGCCGGCCGATCTGCCATGAGTCTTCGCCAGCCTGCTTTAAGGCATCCTGAACGGCAGCAGCGTTTTCTGGCGCCACGGCTAAAATCATCCCCAGCCCCATGTTAAACGTACCGTACAGATCATCAGCATCCAGGTCGCCCATCTTTTGCAGATAGCTGAAGATCGGCAGCTTGGGCCAGGCACTGGCATCAACCACGGCCTGCAGCGAATCAGCAAACATCCGCGGCAGATTTTCTGGCAGGCCGCCACCAGTGATATGGCTGACCCCGTGAATCAGGCCCTTTTTGATCAATGGCAGTACTGGCTTGACATAAATGCGCGTAGGCGTCAGCAATGCCTCGCCAACCGTTTGACCGTTCAATTCGGCCGGCTGATCGCTGAGCTTGACGTCATTGTCCTTAAACAGTACCTGGCGCACCAGCGAGTAGCCGTTGGAATGAATTCCGGATGAGGCCAGCCCGATCAAGACATCGCCAGCTTTTGGCAAGGCCGTCGTCAGCATTTTGTCTTGGTCAACGACACCGGTAGCATAGCCGGCCAGATCGTACTCATCTTGACTGTACATGTCAGGCATCTCGGCCGTTTCCCCGCCAACCAGGGCCGCCCCAGCTTGGCGACAGCCTTCTGCCACGCCAGATACGATCTGAGCCATCTTGTCAGGCGTGTTGTGACCCGTTGCGATATAGTCCAGGAAAAACAGCGGTTCCGCTCCCTGGGCCAGAATATCGTTGATGCACATGGCCACGCAGTCGATACCGATCGTGTCATGACGATTCAGCTTTTGGGCAATCAAAAGCTTGGTCCCCACGCCATCCGTACCAGAAACCAGAATCGGATGTGTCAAGCCGGCAACCGCGGTTAAATCAAACATCCCGCCAAAGCTGCCGATGCCACCGACAACGCCGGGACGATCGGTTGAAGCAACGGCATCCTTGATCTTTTTTACCATTTCATAGCCGGCATTGACGTTGACGCCGGCTTCTTCATAACGTTTCCGCTTCATTTGGAGAGTCGTTCCTTTCGCGCGCGCTTTTCTTGTTCGTTCAACGACTTAAGATAGCCTTCTTCAAAATCATACAGCGGCGTTGGGTAGTCGCCATTAAAGTAGGCTACCGTCAGCCCGCCATATGGTGCATCACCGGCATCCGGAACGTTAATGGCCTTAACGACGCCATCAACGCTCAAAAATCCTAATGAGTCGGCTTCCATCAATTTACACATCTCAGGGACGGAGTAGTGAGCCGCCATCAGTTCAGCTCGGTTGGAAACGTCGATCCCATAAAAACATGGGAAACGGAATGGCGGCGAAGCAATCCGCATGTGAACCGACTTAGCGCCAGCTTCTTTCAGCATCCGGACGATCTGCTTGGAAGTCGTTCCCCGCACGATCGAATCGTCGACTACGACCACGTTCTTGCCGGCAACAACCCCGCGTACGGCTGAAAGCTTCATCTTAACGCCTTGTTCCCGCAATGCCTGTGTTGGCTGGATAAAGGTCCGAGCAACGTATTGGTTTTTGATCAGCCCCATTTCATAAGGCAGACCAGCTGCTTCCGCATAACCAGAAGCTGCAGAAAGCGAAGAGTTTGGCACCCCAATGACCATGTCGGCATCAGGTGCTGGCTGTTCTTTGGCCAACAGCCGCCCCATCTGCTTGCGGGCACTGTGCACCGTCACGCCATGAATAATGGAATCGGGGCGGGCAAAGTAGATGTATTCCATTGAACAGATGGCCAGCTTGGTATCATCAGTATAACGATCCTCATGCAGACCATCCTTGTCGATCACCAGCAGCTCGCCTGGCTGGACATCGCGAATCAGCTTGGCGCCCACGATATCCAAGGCACAACTTTCACTGGTTACGACATAGGCGCCATTTGGCATCTGACCCAGGCAAAGCGGCCGAATACCATTAGGATCCAAAGCTGCAATCAACCGATCCTTTTGCAGGAATAAGAAGGCAAAGCCCCCCTTGATCATGTTCAGCGTCTTTTTTAAGGCCGGAATAAAGCCCATGTGAATGTTTTGCCGAATCAAGTGAATCAGAATCTCAGTGTCTGAATCTGATTGAAAAACGGCACCGTTGTCTTCCAGCTTGCGGCGCAGCGTAACGGCATTGGTCAGCTGACCATTGTGTGCCATCGCAATGTCGCCATCATGAAAATGGAACAAAAATGGCTGCACGTTGTTGATCGAATTATGGCCACTGGTACCGTAGCGAACGTGACCAATCGCGGCATCCCCGATCAGACGCTCCATATCGCTTGGATCGGCAAAGACTTCCGAAAGCAGGCCACGATCCCGGTGCTGATAAAGGTGCTCGCCGTCAGTAGTGACGATCCCGGCCCCCTCTTGTCCACGGTGCTGCAGGTTGTGCAGACCAAAGTAGGTGACCCGGTTGGCTTCTGGCACGCCAAAGACGCCAAAAACCCCGCACTCTTCATTTAGTCCTTTGATTTCATTGCGCATGGCAAAGCTTCCTCCCAAAGTTTTTGCATTTGAGCCACTGGCAAGTTGAGCTCAGCATCAGCCAGATGGATTTCCAGCCATTGCGTTGCTGCAACCTCACCAGCTGGCATCGCGTCGTCTTGCATGATTTCTTCAAAGGCCGCTGCATTTTCTGGTGCCACGCTGACCAGCATCCGGCCTGGCGTTTCGCTGAAGAACTGCTTCTTGTCCAATGCGCGGAAATCAGCGTTTAAGCCCAGTTCAGTCTTGAAGACCGTTTCAGCGGCAGCTACGGCCAAACCACCTTCGCTTAAGTCATGGGCACTGGCAACCAGACCGCTTTGTTCAGCCTTCAGCAAGCGGCTCAGGTAGTCATGGACGTGTTCCAGATCAAAGTCAGCCAGCGTACCGGCAATCTCACCCGTCATCATCTTCTGCAGCTCGGAGCCGGCGTAGTCATCGCCAGTCTTGCCGACCAGATACAGCTTGTCGCCCGCATGCTGAACGCGGGATGGGATGACGTACTTGGCATCCTTGATCAGCCCTACCATGCCGACCATTGGCGTTGGGTAGATGGCTGAGCCGTTGTTTTCATTGTAAAGCGAAACATTACCGGAAATAACTGGCGTATCAAAGACGCGGCAGGCTTCAGCCATTCCTTCGATTGAGTGATGCAGCTCCCAGAAGATTTCTGGATCGGTTGGATCACCGTAGTTCAAACAGTCCGTAATGGCCAATGGCAAAGCACCTGAGGCAATGATGTTAGAAGCAGCCTCAACCAGCGCGATTTTGCCGCCGACGTATGGGTTTAAGTAGACCAAACGACCATTGCCATCAGTCGTCATCGAAAGTGCCTTTTTGGTTCCGCGTACCCGAATGACCCCAGCATCAGAGCCCGGGCCAACCACCGTGGAAGTCCGCACCTGCGAGTCATATTGACGCGTAATCCATGACTTGTCAGCAATCGTTGGCTGCGTGAGCAATTCTTGATAGACTGCTGCGACGTCATCGATTTCAGGGACCCAGTTGGCTTCTTTTTCAGCATCAATCAGACGCTGTGGCTTCTTTTCTTCTGACTCGACTTCCAAAACGTCATCCGTCAAAGTAGAAACCGGAATATCGCAGACTACCTGACCATCATGGTGCAAGACGTATTGGTGGCCTTCCGTGATCCGGCCGATCGTTACGACTTCCAGATCGTAGTAGTCAAAGATCTTCTTAACGTCTTCTTCGTGACCCTTCTTAACACACAAAAGCATCCGTTCCTGAGACTCGCTCAGCATGATCTCATAAGCTGACATCCCCGGTTCGCGCTGTGGTACCAAATCAAGATCCAGGTCCATGCCTGAGTTACCTTCAGAAGCCATTTCGGCACTGGAGGAAACGATGCCGGCCGCACCCATGTCTTGAATCCCGACCAGCCATTCTGCATGATCTTGAATCAGTTCCAGGCAGGCTTCCATCAGCAGCTTTTCCATGAATGGGTCGCCGACTTGAACGGCCGAGTGCTGTGACTCGTTGCCAGAGCCAAAGTCAGCCGAGGCAAACGTTGCCCCGTGAATCCCGTCACGACCAGTCTTGGCCCCAACGTACATCACGGCATTGCCAACCCCAGAGGCATTCCCTTCCTGCTGGTTCTTTTGGTCCATCAAGCCCACGCTCATGGCATTAACCAGCAGATTGCCCTTGTAGCAAGGATCAAAAGTCGTTTCACCAGCGACGGTTGGAATTCCCATGCAGTTGCCGTAGTCGCCAATCCCGCGCACAACGCCATCGACTTTCATCCGCGTCTCGGCATCGCTTAATTCGCCAAAGTGCAGCGAGTCTAAAGAAGCGATTGGCCGTGCACCCATACTGAAGATGTCGCGTAAAATCCCGCCGACACCAGTAGCCGCGCCTTGGTATGGCTCAACCGTTGATGGGTGGTTGTGACTTTCAGCCTTGAAAACAACCGCTTGACCATCATCAATATCAACAACACCGGCACCTTCACCAGGCCCTTGTAAAACGCGGTCATTCTTGTTCGGGAACAAACGCAGCACTGGCTTAGACTTTTTGTAGGAGCAGTGTTCCGACCACATTGCCGAATAAAGACCCGTTTCCGTGTAGTTTGGCAAACGGTGCAGCAGTTTTTCGCTGATGTAGTCATATTCTTTTTCGGATAGACTCCAGTCGAGATATGGTTTCTTTTCCTTAATTTCTTCAGGGGTCATTGCTTGCTTCATTCTAATTATGCCTCCGTCTTAACCGTGCCGTTTTCCAATAAAGACTTGAACAGCCGCAAACCGTCCGTTGAACCCAACAGTGCTTCTACGGCACGCTCTGGGTGGGGCATCATGCCCAATACGTTACCGCGCTTGTTGACGATCCCAGCAATGTTGCGTAAAGAGCCGTTTGGGTTTTCGCTTGCATAGCGGAACACAACTTGGTGATTGGCTTCCAGTTCATCCAAGGTTTTTTCATCCGCGTAGTAGCTGCCTTCACCGTGTGCAATTGGCAGGGCAATACGTTCGTGAGCCTGGTACTGCGTGGTAAAAAGCGTGTTGTTGTTAACGACTTCCAAAGGCACCGTTTCACAGACGAACTTTTGGCTGTCGTTTTTCTTCAGAGCACCTGGCAAAAGGCCTGCTTCCGTTAAAATCTGGAAGCCATTGCAGGTGCCAAAAACCGGCTTGCCTTCATTAGCGAGCTTGATGACGGCGGGCATAACGTTGGCGAACCGAGCAATCGCGCCGGCCCGCAGATAGTCGCCATAGGAAAAGCCCCCTGGCAGCATAACCGCATCAAAGCCATCCAGACTCGTGGCCTTGTGTGAAACGTATTCGACATCAGCATTGCAGACATCGTGCAGCGCTGAATACAGGTCGATGTCACAGTTCGAGCCTGGGAATTGAATGACCGCAATCTTCATTTATTTCGCCTCCAGCACTTCAAACTTGTACGTTTCGATGTTGAAGTTAACCAGCAGCGATTCAGCTACTTCCTTAACCGTGTTTTCAACGGCTGCCTGATCGCCTTCAACCTGCAGATCAAAGAACTTGCCAACCGTCAGATCCTTGACTTCTTCATGCCCCAACTGGTGGATGGCATTTAAAACGGATTCGGCTTGGGGGTCAAAAACAGATTGCTTGTAGGTAACGTAAATACGAACGGTAGTCATTTGATTAGTCCTCCTTAACGGCTTCTTGCAGGCGTGCGTAAACTTCATCATAGGTCGTGGTCAGATCGGCCAGGTTCTTGCGGAAGACGTCCTTGTCCATGTGGGCGTTGGTCTTGATGTCCCACAGACGGCAGTTGTCAGGCGAAAATTCGTCAGCCAGCACCAATGAGCCATCCGAAAGCTTGCCGAATTCCAACTTGAAGTCAACCAGCTTCATGCCAGCCTTCTTAAACAATGGCGTCAAAAGCTTGTTGCAGCGCCGAGCCAATTCCCAGCATTGTTGGTATTCTTCATGCGTGCAGGCTTTAATGGCAACCGCGTCAGATTCATTGGCGAATGGGTCATCCAAGGCATCACTCTTGTAGAACGTTTCTTCAACTGGTTCGGCCAATTCCATGCCGTCTTCCAGGCCAAAGCGAGAAGCAAAGTGACCAGCACAGACATTGCGCGTAACGAATTCCAACGGGAACATGTGACACTTCTTAACCAATTCTTCCTTTTCAGAAAGGCGCTTGATGAAGTGGGTTGGAATGCCGTTATCAATCAGGTATTCAAAAACCAGCGTTGAAATATCGTTGGCTGCTTCACCCTTTCCGTCAAAGTGGTCCTTACGCTTACCGTTAAGCATCGTTGCCTGATCCAGGTAAACAACCCGTAAAACGTCAGGATCTTCGGTTTGCCACATTTGCTTTGCTTTGCCGGTATATAACAGCTTTTCCATTTTTGATTGCCCTCCTTATAGGCTAAAAACGAATTGATGAATTGGTTAACGGAAAATTGTTCGTTAAATCCTGCTATTATCGTACGCATATTTTTAAAAATCGTCAAGCGTACAACCGAACCTTTTTTAGTTTTTAATCATAAAATAATGGCTTTTCCAAGTTTAACGTTTAACTAAAGCTGATTTTTAATTTTATAGTTCGTGTTTTAATCGATTCCAAATCAAACAAAAAAGCACCGATCATTTCAATCGATGCTTCGGTTTAATGATAATTAATCGTCCAAGCCAACCCGCTTGAAGATGTCGTCAACATGACGCAGGTGCCAGTGGTAGTCAAAGGCATCATCCAAGTCTTCTTTGGTCAGCTGCTTTTGAATCGTTGGGTCAGCTTCCAGCAGTGGCCGGAATGGCACTTGTTCAGCCCAGCACTTAGCCGTGTATGGCTGAATCAGATCATAGGCGTTTTCCCGCGTCATGCCAGACTTAACCAGCTTGAGCAGGACCCGGCCAGAGTAAATCAGACCCAGCGTCTTATCCATGTTCTTCTTCATGGTTTCAGGGAAGACGTCCAGGTTTGCCAGAATCCGGCCAAACCGGTGCAGCATGTAGTCCAGAAGTGCCGTCGTGTCTGGCAGAATCATTCGTTCAGCACTGGAATGAGAAATGTCGCGTTCATGCCACAGAGCCACGTTTTCATAGGCCGTAACGACATGGCCGCGCAATACCCGCGCGCAGCCACAGATGTTTTCAGAGCCGATTGGATTGCGCTTGTGCGGCATTGCTGAAGAACCTTTTTGACCCTTGGCAAAGTGTTCTTCAACTTCATGGATTTCCGTCCGCTGCAGGGAACGAATCTCAGTCGCCATTTCTTCCAGGCTGGTCCCGATCAAAGCCAAAGCGGCGATGTATTCAGCATGCAGATCCCGTGGCAGCACCTGGCTGGAAACTTCTTGGGCCCGCAGACCGAGCTTTTCGCAGACGTATTGTTCAACCCGTGGATCAACTTCAGCAAACGTTCCCACGGCCCCAGAGATCTTGCCAGCTTCAACGCCAGCCGCCGCGTGTTCGAAGCGTTCGTAGTTGCGTTTCATTTCAGAGTACCAGCGGGCAACCTTGAGGCCAAAAGTCGTTGGCTCAGCGTGAATCCCGTGCGTCCGACCCATGCAGACCGTATACTTGTATTCATTGGCCATCTTTTTCAAGATTTCCATGAAGTCCTTGATGTCTTGACGCAGAATCTCGTTAACCCGCTTAAGCTGGTAGCCTTGCGCCGTATCAACGACATCAGTACTGGTCAGGCCATAGTGCACCCACTTGCGTTCAGGACCCAGCGACTTGGAAACGTCACGCGTAAAGGCGATCACGTCATGGTGCGTAACGGCTTCGATTTCTTGGATGCCTTCAACGGTGAACTTGGCATTTTGCTTAATTTTTTCAACGTCTTCTGCTGGAATCTTGCCCAGCTTGCTCCAGGCTTCATCAGCCGCGATTTCTACGGCCAGCCAACATTGGTAGCGGGTTTCATCGCTCCACAGCTTCTTCATTTCTGGACGGGTATAACGATCAATCATTAATCTTTTCTCCTATTCATCGTCCCAAACATGGGAATCTTTAATTTGCTTTAACGTTGCTTCAATATCATCGGTCAAAATGGTAACATGCCCCATCTTGCGGTTGTGGCGGCTCTCAGCCTTGCCGTAATCGTGAAAATGCCATTGCGGATATTCATGAATCAAGCGCCGCGTGCCGGCCACGTGCTGCCCCAAGACATTGACCATCACGACTGGACTCATCAATTTGATCTTAGGCAGCGGCCAGTTGCAGATTGCCCGATTGTGAACCGCGAACTGCGAGAAGTTGCAGGCCTCGATCGTGTAGTGGCCAGAGTTGTGCGGCCGGGGGGCCAGTTCGTTAACGTAGAGCTGACCATCTGCACCGACAAACATCTCGACGCCCAAGATGCCTTTGAGATCAATCGCTTCGGCAATCTTTTCGGCCATCTGCTGAACGCGCTGCTGCCATTCAACCGGCATGCGGGCGGGCACGATGCTCAGATGCAGAATTTCATGAGCATGAATGTTTTCACTGACTGGAAAGACGGTAATGTCGCCATCGGTATTGCGCGCTACCATAACTGAGCATTCCATCTTAAATGGTACCCAGCCTTCCAAGATGTCATCACCATACTGCAGTACTTCTTCAATAATCGGATCATCCAAGTCTTGCGCACTCTTTAATACTATTTGACCATGACCATCGTACCCGCCTTCACAGGTCTTTAAGACACAGGGATAGCCAAGTTTTTCCACCGCGGCATTCAGATCAGCCCGATTTTTAACTGCCGCAAATGGCGCCGTCTGCAAGCCCGCGTCGCGCAAAAACGTTTTTTCGCGAATCCGATTCTTGGTCGTGTACAAAAGATTGGTCCCTTGAGGAATGGCGACTTGATCAGCAACGTCTTTTAAGGCCTGCAGATCAACGTTTTCAAACTCATAGGTCAAAACGTCAGCTCGCCGTGCCAGTTCTTTGATTGCCGTCACGTCAGCATAAGGCGCCACAATTTGATCATCAGCAGCCTGGGCGGCAGGACATTGTGGCGTCGGATCCAAAATAATAACCTTCATCCCAGCTGCTTTTGCAGAAAAAGCCATCATCTGCCCCAACTGACCACCGCCGATAATGCCAATGGTCTTGCCTTGTTCAATATAGGCTTCTGGATGCTTAGTCAAGTTCGGCATTGCTGGCCACCGCCTTGTCATGCATTTCTTTACGGAAAGCCACGATCTTGTCCTGCAGCGTTTGGTCATTGATACCTAAAATCTGAATGGCCAATAAAGCAGCGTTCTTGGCCCCGGCATTGCCGATCGCCGTCGTAGCTACCGGAATCCCTGCTGGCATCTGCACGATGGAAAGCAGCGAGTCCATGCCGCCCAACGCCTTGGTCTGCCCCGGAATCCCAATCACCGGCAATGGCGTGTTGGCCGCGATCATCCCTGGCAGATGAGCGGCCCCGCCGGCACAGGCAATAATGACCTTAACGCCATTTTCTGCCGCGTGCTGGGCAAAATCGAACATTTCATTTGGCATCCGGTGCGCTGAGATAACCTGCTTATCGTACTTGACGCCAAACTGATCCAAAATATCACATGCTTGCTTAACTGTTGGCCAATCGGACTTACTGCCCATGACCACGCTGATTTCACTGCTCACAATGGCACCTCCTAAAAACTGTCTCTAGCATAGCAAAACTTTTCAGCAAAAACAAGATTTTTCACGAACCGTAAGAAATAAGATAATTATAATGTTCGTCTTTATCATAATGATCCCAACGCAAAAAAGAGCGCCCGCCGCGCCCTTTTCTTTAGTGATCTTAGAATAAACCAGTAATGTTGCCTTCACCGTCAATGTGCATGTTAACGGCAGCCGGCTTCTTACCCAGACCAGGCATCGTCATCACGCTGCCGGACAGAGCTACGACAAAGCCCGCGCCCAGCTTAGGAACGAATTCACGAATATGGAACGTAAAGTCGGTTGGCGCACCCAGTTCCGTTTGATCATCGGTAAATGAGTACTGCGTCTTAGCAATGCAGACCGGCATGTTTTCCCAGCCCATTTCATGGAACTTCTTGAGCTGCTTTTGGGCCTTCTTGGAGAATTCAACATCCTTGGCACCGTAGATGGTCTTGGCAATCGTGTTGACCTTGTCTTCAATCGAGTCGCCTTCAACATCGTAAAGCTCGTGGAAATTGCTTGGCTGATCAGCCAGTTTGACAACTTCCTTAGCCAGGTCAATCGTACCTTCACCGCCTTTAGCCCAGGCATCGGCCAGAACCACGTTGACTCCTAGTTCATGACAGTTGTCTTCAATCGTCTTGATTTCGGCTTCAGTGTCAAAAGTAAAGTGGTTGATGGCAACAACGACAGGCAGGCCATAGCGCTGCATGTTCTTGATGTGACGGTTCAAGTTGGCCAGACCCTTCTTAAGCGCTGGCAGCTGTTCATCTTTCAGGTCAGCCAGGGCCGCACCACCGTTGTATTCCAGTGCCCGCACCGTAGCCACGATTACCAATGCGTCAGGCGTCTTGCCCAATACCGGCCGCTTGATGTCCAAGAACTTCTCGGCCCCCAGATCAGCACCGAAGCCGGCTTCAGTTACCGTGTAGTCTGCCAGCTGCAAAGCCGTCTTGGTAGCCAGAACCGAGTTGCAGCCGTGGGCGATGTTGGCAAATGGGCCCCCATGAACGATTGCCGGCGTGTGCGCCAACGTTTGAACCAGGTTTGGCTTCAAAGCATCCTTAAGCAGAATCGTAATGGCATCGCTAAAGCCCAGTTCACCAACCGTAACTGGCTTTTGGTCATAGGTGTAGCCAACCACGATTTTTGAAATCCGCTGTTTCAAATCAGCCAAGTCCTTAGACAGACAAAGGATCGCCATCAGTTCGGAAGCCGCCGTAATATCAAAGCCGGTTTCACGCGGTACCCCTTGCATAATACCGCCCAAACCAGTAACCACGTGCCGCAGCACCCGGTCGTTTACGTCAGCCACGCGCTTCCAGATAATGCGGCGTAGGTCCAGATTCAGTTCGTTGTCCCGCATGATGTAGTTGTCGATCAGAGCAGCCAGCGTGTTGTTGGCACTGGTCAAAGCATGCAGGTCCCCCGTAAAGTGCAGGTTGATGTCTTCCATTGGTACGACTTGGCTGTAGCCACCACCAGTTGCACCACCCTTGATGCCAAAAACAGGCCCCATGGATGGTTCACGCATTGCAATTACGGTTTGGTGACCAAGCAGGTTCAAAGCATCACCCAGGCCAACCAGAACCGTTGACTTACCTTCACCAGCCGGCGTTGGGTTGATTGAGGTAACCAGAATCAGTTTGTGCTTCTTGTCTGGTGCTTCCTTGACTGGCAGATCAATCTTAGCCTTGTACTTGCCATATGGTTCGATCTCATCGGCACTTAAGCCCAGTTTTTCAGCAATCTTGGTAATAGGTTCCATTTCGGCAGCGTTGGCAATTTCTAGATCAGTCATTGATGCGGTTCCTCCGTTTCATAAAAGCGAACATTATAACTTATATCAAGTCAAATACGTTTTAATTTAAGTACATTCATAACAACAACGGCTTTATTATGAAGTGTAAGCCGTAAATTGTCAATATTATAAAAAAAGCTCCATCCTATTTGAATGGAACTTTTCTACTATTATATACCATTATTAAAGCGCTTTTAAGCCGATTCGCCAAGATAGGCCCGTTTAACCTGAGGATCGTTCAACAGCTTCTCACCACTGCCTGTTAACTGGATCTCCCCTGATGCAATCACATAGCCCCGATCAGCAATTGAAAGAGCCTGATGCGCGTTCTGCTCGATCAAAAGAATCGTGGTCCCTTGCGCGTTGATTTTTTGAATGATTTCGAAAACTTTTTGGATATAGATTGGCGCCAGCCCCATCGATGGTTCATCCAGCAGCAATAGTTTTGGCCCAGCCATCATTGCCCGTGCCATTACCAACATCTGTTGCTCACCACCGGAAAGGGTCGCCGCGTCTTGGTGCTGGCGCTCTTTTAAAATCGGAAACATTTCAAAGATTTCCTGCAGGCGTTGATCAATCTGATCGCGATTCTTTTGCAGATATGAACCCAACTGCAGATTCTCCATCACCGTCATGGCCGGAAAAACATGACGACCTTCAGGAACCTGTGAGATTCCCGCGGCCACGATTTGAGGCGCCTTTTTACCAATCAGTGATTCATCTTGATATTCAATGGAGCCCGACTGCGGCTTAACGATTCCCGAAATCGTCTTAAGAATCGTTGATTTACCCGCGCCATTCGCTCCAATTAAGGTCACGATCTCACCTTTTTTAACTTCAAAATCAACGTGACGGACTGCTTGAATCGCACCATAGCTGATACTTAAGTCCTTAACCTGCAGCATTGGCATCACCTCCCAAATATGCTTTGACAACGGCTGGATTCTGACTCACTTCTTTCGGCGTACCACTGGCCAAAACCTCGCCTTGATCTAAAACGTAAATCCGTTCAGCCAGGCTCATCACCAATGACATATCATGTTCGATTAAAAGAACGGCCAAATTGTTCTCATCACGCAGCTGCCGAATCATCGTTGTCAGCTCCGCCGTTTCTTCGGGGTTCATCCCCGCGGCCGGCTCATCCAAAAAGATAATCTTCGGCTTGGTTGCCAAGGCCCGCACGATTTCAACGCGTCGCTGCATCCCATATGGCAGCTTGTTGGCTGGACTGTCAGCAACCGCCGTCAAATGATAGCGGTCAATCAGCTTCTGGGCTGCGTCATTCATCTCGCGTTCAGTACGGTAATAGTGTGGCGTTCGAATAATCGTACCCCAAAAGCTTTCCTTAAATTGATTGTTCAGCGCCGCCATGATGTTTTCCCGCACCGTCATGTCGCCAAACAGTCGAATGTTTTGAAACGTCCGTGAGATACCATGCTGCGCAACACTGGTAGCACCCTTGCCGCTGACCTTATAGAAGCGACCATCATGACGGATGGCAATCGTACCGCTGGTGGCTGGCAAAAGGCCGCTCAACATGTTGAACAAGGTTGTCTTACCAGCACCATTGGGACCGATTAAAGCGACCAACTCATTATCATAGATCGTCATCGAAACGTCATTGACCGCTGTCAGTCCACCAAACTGTCGCGTAACGTTGCGAACGGTTAATAATTTCTCTGCCATAGTTGCTCCTTTCTATGATTCAGCGGCTGCCTGCTTTTTGGCCGTACGTTTTGCCAGCCATTTGCCAATTGAAAACTCGCGCCGGCCCATCAAACCACTTGGCTTAGCAATCATAATGACAATCAGCATGACCGCGTAGATAACCATTCGTAATGAACCAAAACTTTGCAGGATCGTATCAATTCCGCCTAAAACAATGGCTGCGATTACTGATCCGGTAATGCTGCCGATCCCACCCAATACGACGATGATCAGGATTGAGACCGACTCCATGATGTTAAAGTTGCTTGGGGCAATACTCTGCAAGTAGGAAGCATAGAGCGAACCGCCTACAGCTGCCAATGACGCGCCCATTACAAAGGCCATCAGCTTGTATTTAGTAGCGTTGATACCCATGGCCGTAGTTGCCAGCTCATCATTACGAACCGACCGAATTGCCCGCCCAGTCTTACTGTGAACGAAATTGGCCACGATAATGATCGTCAGACACATCATAATATAGACGATCGGCCAGCTGACGAGCTGCGGAATGTTGTACAGTCCAGCTGGTCCGTTGGTAATCTTTAAATTATTGGCAGTCAGGCGAATAATCTCAGCCGCACCCATCGTGGCAATCGCCAAATAGTCGCCTTTGAGCCGCAATGTCGGAATCCCTACGATCAGCGCAACCACGACGGCAAGCGCGATCCCTGTCACCATTGAAAAAATCAGGCCGGCAAAAGTTGATTCAGTTTGAGTCATGATCCCCGTTGCGTAGGCGCCAATCGCCATAAATCCGGCATGTCCCAGTGAGAACTGTCCCGAAAAGCCCACGATCAGGTTCAGACTGACGGCCAGGATGATGTTGATGCCCATCATGACCAGCATGTTCTCGATAAACGTATCAACCACGCCAGTCATTTCACCAGCATAGATAATGCCATATCCGGCTGCCATGCAGACGAACCAGATGGCAATGGTCTGCCAACGTGTTTTCATCTTCGCGCCTCCCTAAACCTTTTCTGGCTGCTTGTTGCCAAACAGACCTGCCGGCAAGAACAGCAATACGATAATTAAAACAACATAGACGGCTGCGTCCTTGAAAGCTGAGAAGCCAATTGCCTGCATCATTGACTCAAGACAACCGATAATCACAGCCCCGACGGCAGCGCCTGGAATCGAGCCAACACCGCCAACGACAGCGGCGACAAAGGCTTTGATCCCTGGCGTCAGGCCCATCGTTGGATCGATTGAGTTATAGTACAGACCAATCAAAACACCAGCTGCGCCAGCCATAGCCGAACCAATTGCAAAGACAAATGAGATCGTACCGTTGATGTTGATCCCCATTAATTCAGCTGCTACTGGATCAGCCGCGGCCGCCCGCATTGCTCGACCCATCTTGGTTTTTTTGACAATCAGCTGCAGAATAATCATTAAGATAATCGTCGTGGCAAAAATCAGCAGTTGAACATTCGAGACCCGAATCCCAAACCATTCATAATTGACCTGCTTGATAACCTGAGGAAAATCACGCGTATCGCCAGAGAACAGGAACGACATCCCATTTTCCAAAAAGTAGGACACCCCAATTGCCGTAATCAGTACGGTAATTCGTGAAGAACCACGCAACGGCCGATATGCGATAAACTCAATCAGCATACCGATGATCGCACAAAAAATCATTGAGCTGAGCAGGGCCATGATAAAGTTGAAATGCCAAACGTTGATCGTATAGTAGCCGAAGAACGCCCCCAGCATATAGACGTCACCATGCGCGAAGTGAATAATCTTGATAATCCCATAGATCATCGTATATCCCAAAGCCAACAGCGCGTAGATGCTGCCGAGCGAGAGACCGTTGATCAGTTGCTGCATAAAGATTTGCACGGTTGGTGCCCCCTTTCTTTAATTACTTAACAGTGTAGCCGGCGACAACCTTACCATTGGTCATTTGTTCAACCGACATCTTCATTTGTGGATCATGGTGCTTGTTAACTGAAATCGTACCAGTAACTCCCTTCATGTTCTTGGTCTTAGCCAAGGCTTCCGTAATCTTGTTGGAATTGGTTGAGTCGGCCTTCTTGATGGCATTGGCAACCATCATCGTCGCGTCGTAGCCCAATGCAGAGTAGGTTGGTGCAGTTTGACCGTACTTAGCCTTGTATTCCTTCATAAACTTACGAGCTTCGGCATTGTTCTTAGCCGTAATCGTGGAGAATGGCGTCGTGTAGTAAACGTTGGTTGCGTTTGAAGCACCGGCAATCTTGGCAAGCTTTGGATCTGCCATTCCACCAGAACCAATGATTGGGGCATTAATTCCGGCTTCACGAGCCTGCTTAATAATTACACCGACTTCAGAGTAGTAGCCCGGAACGTAGATGGCATCGATCTTCTTGTTCTTGATGGCCGTGATCAAAGAGCTAAAGTCCTTGTCGCCTTCTTGGAAATACTGCGTTGAAACGATCGTACCCTTAAAGTTCTTCTTAAATGCTTTGGCAAGTCCCGTCCCGTAGTCACTGGAGTTATCAGCCAAGATAGCTACGCGCTTAGCCTTCAGATGCGTGTTGGCGAAGTTGGCAGCCACTTGACCTTGGTAGTTGTTTTGTGCCTGGGCCCGGAAGACGTACTTTTGAACGCCACCCTTCTTAGTCCGCGTAAAGCTAGGATCAGCCGCGGTTGGTGAAACCAGTGGAACCTGCGCCTTAGTCTGGTTTGGAATAGCTGCCGTAGCCGCGTTGGTCGTTGCGGGGCCGACCGTAGCAACAACCTTGTCCTTGGTGGTTAATTGTGAAGCAACCGAAGCCGCCGTTGAAGTTGAGGTCTTGTTGTCGCGCGTGATGATCTTGATCTTCATCTTCTTGCCGTTAACCTTAATACCGCCGTTTTTGTTAATGTCGTGAACGGCAAGCTTGATCCCATTTTCTTCTTGTTGACCATAGCCAGCGGCCGCGCCAGACAGTTCCATGTTGACCCCAACCTTAATCGTATTGCCTGAAGCTGAGTTGCCTTTTTGCGAACCAGTTGCGGAACATCCTGCTGCCATCATGGTCATGGCTGCCATCATTATGGCAATCCCCGTTTTCTTATTTTTAATCTTCATAAGCCTGACTCCCCTTGTTTAATTTTTCTCATCATTCAATCAATCAAATATTTTGCTGACTGCATTTGATCAAAGAAAAAAGCCCTCATCCGCAATGGAATGAGGGCTTTTCTCAACCGGTATCGATCGGCCCTCATGCCAACAGAAAGAAGGGCTCAATCGCTGATCAGCAAAAATGCTTAATCACGCAACCGGGTCCTTGACCTGCAGTAGCAGTAGGGCGTTCAATTGAAGAGCCATGTTGTTGAGTTGTACGAATAATTGCTTTTTCATGATCCATGGCTCCTTTCTTTTGCCGTAGTAAATATTTGATGTGTCTTAGTCTACGAGTTGATCATTAGAAAGTCAACACGTTTTTTAATTCGTTTTTAATTTTGTATTAATCAACAATTTAAAACGATTGCTTTTGAATGAGAATGACAATCCACAACTATCTCGCATTGCCCAACGCCGCCCTTCTTAAATTTCAAAGCGCCCACGCCGGATGCCCTGTTGATAAATAAAAACCAGCACCGATTTTCATCAATGCTGGTCATTAAACCTATTCACTTTGTTTTTGGTCCCCAATCGACTTTATGCCCATGATGTCAAGCAGGAAAGTAAAGATCGGCACGCCGACGATCAAGCCCCAGGTACCAAACAGCTTTTCACTGACCAGCAGCACGACGAACGTATAAAAGATCGGCAGTTCCGTACGACTGGACATAAACTTGGGATTCAAGACGTACGACTCCAAGGCATGAATTGCAATAATCATAATGATGATGTAGATCACATCGCGAATGCCGCCAACCGAATAGCCAACCATGCTCAAAGGAATCAGTGAGATGATTACCCCGGCAACCGGCACCAGGCTGAAGATAAAGACCATCAAAGCCAGTGCCAGAATCTGCGGCATATGCATAAACATCAAGCAGATCGTCGTCAGCGCCGTGTTGCAAAGCGCGATGAAGAACTGCGCCTCTAAGACCACGCCAAACGTGTTGACAAACTTCTTACCAAAAAAGTAGATGTCCTCAAACAGCCAGCTGAATAGATCACTGGTCAAAAACAGCCGACTGAACGAATACATCTGCTTGAGCTCAATCGTGTAAAAGAAGCTCAGAATAAATGACATGAAGAACGTCACTGCCATCTTCGTCAGGCTGGTTAAAGTTGAAAAGGCCAGGTTGATTCCATGCTTGACCTGCGCCGTTACGGTACTGGTACTGATATAGTGATTAAGCTGCTTGATCAGCCAAGAGCCATCCTGCGACTGATAGAACTTCAAAACTGAATTGACCATCTTGATGATTTCATTGATCAGCAGCGGTAGGTATTTGGTTACCGCAAAGTAGACAGTCGCAATCAAAACGGCATAGGTTGCCAGGACCACCAGCAGCGAGGGCAGTCTGGGAAGCCAGCGCTGCACGAAACGAACCCAATGCACTACAATGTATGTAAAGATAAACGTCAGCAGGATCGCGCTCAGCATTCCCCGCACCAAATAGAGCACCCAGATCAACAGCGCCAACACCGCAAACCGCCTTAATGGTACGTTATCGATGAATCGATGCCATGCATTGACCATCCAATCCCTCCTATTTTTAGACAATTTGGTTCAAGTATAGCACGCAATGATTGAAATTCTGCCTATTTTAACCATCGGGTGTATAATAACCTGAATATGGATTGGAAAGAAGGAAAATTCTCATGTTGGAAAAGACGTTTTATAAAGTCTTGCTGAGTCGCTCATTTACCATCCCTGTTAAAATCGTTTTCTGGGATGGCTCCTCGGTAGTCTATGGCAATGGCGAGCCACAGGCAACGATCCGGTTCAATGAGAAGATTCCAGTACACGACTTGACCAAAAACGCTTCAATCGCTTTGGGCGAGGCCTACATGGATAAAAAAATCGAGATTGACGGCAGTATTCAAAAAGTCATCGAATCTGCCTACGAAAGCAAAGACAGCTTTATGCTCAACAGCAAGTTCCGGCGCTTTATGCCTAAGCAGGGACACGGCGAAAAAGAAAGTGCCGATGACGTGCAAAGTCACTATGACGTCGGCAACGATTTCTATAAGCTATGGCTGGACGATACGCTGACGTATTCTTGTGCCTACTTTACCAATGGCAACAACGACGACTTGACGGCCGCCCAGATAGCCAAAGTACACCACATCATCAACAAGCTGCACCCACAGCCTGGCAAAAAGCTGCTCGACATCGGCTGCGGCTGGGGCACCTTGATGCTGACGGCCGCGCGCGAATACGGGCTGAAGGTTACCGGCGTTACGCTGAGCAAGGAACAGTATCGCCTGGTGCAGAACACGATTGAAGAAGAACACCTGCAGGACGTAGCCGAGGTCTTATTGATGGACTACCGTGAACTGGGCGATCGGCAATGGGACTACATCGTTTCCGTGGGGATGTTCGAACACGTCGGTAAAGAAAACCTGGGTCTATACTTTAAAGATATCGCTCGCTATTTGACCAATGATGGCGTGGCTCTGATTCACGGGATTACGCGTCAACAAGGCGGCGCCTACAACGGTTGGATCAATAAGTACATCTTCCCTGGTGGTTATGTGCCGGGCTTGCAGGAAATGGTTGGCCACATCGTTGAAAATAATCTGCAGATTGCCGACATTGAAATGCTGCGCCGCCACTACCAGCGAACGCTTGAAATCTGGGACATGAACTTCAATGCCCATCGCGCTCACATTCAAGATATGATGGGCGAACGGTTTACACGCATGTGGGATCTGTACCTGCAAGCATGCGCGGCCTCATTTGAATCGGGCAACATCGACGTCATGCAATTCTTGATTACCAAGGGTGCATCCGGCAAGAACCTGCCAATGACCCGCGACTACATGAGCAACAAGCACTAAATAAAAAGATCCGTCACGTCAGCAGCGTGGCGGATTTTTGTTTTTGAAGATTAAGGCAGTCTGGGACTTGCAATGGATCTTATAAGAATGCCAGTGCAGGAACCAGTCAGTCAACACCGCCAGTTACGAAATAATGCTTGTCGAATTGAATCTGGCAAGTGCCATCCAGTCATTCAACGCCGGCAACACGCTTCAGTTCCGTCAATGCCAGCGGAAATTCCGTAAAACCATCGCTGGTTAGAAAATGCCCGCCATTAGGACGCACGATCAGCTTGGCCCCCAGACGATTAGCCATGGCAACCCCGAATTGGTAAGGTGCGATCGGATCATTTTGCGCTACGATCACGGTCGCGCGGCTGATCTTTGGCCGTACCTGGCGATAGTCAACACTGCCCTGCATAAATTCATCCAGTCCGGCATAGTTTGGCAGCGGCTGATCAAACGCCCCCACCAAAAGCAGGCCCACGTTCTTAACGTCATGACGAGCCAGCCAGCGCACTGCCGTTATGCAGCCCAGACTATGCGCTACCAGCGTAATCCCATCTTCGGCCTTGATTTGATCATCAACTGCCTGATCCCATGCTGCCTGTTGCGGGGCAAATGGATCCGGCAGCCAGAGACGATCCAGCTCAATTGCCGGCCGGGCCGCTTTTTCCAACCATGGGAACCAGTCATCATCACGAGTAGAGGTCCCATGAATCAAATATGCTTTCTTCATCAAATTGCTCCCCTCATTTTATCAGTTCTTGGTCCAATTATAAGCCGATTCGCCCCAGCTGGCTTAACGCAAAATGAAAAAGCGCCATTTTCAGCCAGCGCGGACAATTCCGACGCAAGGCAGCCCATGATGATCATGCCAGGCTCAGAACCCAGCCATCATGCTTTTGAAAATGACGCTTCAATTATTTACAATTATTTACAATTATTTTAAATTACCAAAGAAATCAGCCATACCGCAGCCAGCCCGCCGATTACTGAAACGGCCATGGAACGCGTAAAGTAGGCAACGATCATTACGATAACAGCTGCCAGGATTTGACTGACATGACCAAATGGCACAAAGGCGTAGGTCTTACTCATAAAGATCGACTTAACGACCAATGCCGTAAACAGACTGACCGGCACGTACTTCATCCATTCGTTAAACCACAGCGGAATTTTCCGGTTGGTAAAGAAACGCATTGGAAAGTAGCGCGGGATGAATGCCGCAATGGCCGCGATCACGATGACGATCAAATGATAGGTCAGGTTGTGATGACTGGGCACCAACGACAGCACCGGCATACCAGTTAATAAATCACTCATGTCTATTTATCTCCACTCGATTTCTTGCTCTCCTGCTTGACCGCTGCCGAATCACTGGCTGCTTCATCGGTTTTGGCATCATTTTGCAGTTTTTCTTTCAACTCGGCTTTCAGCTCGGCCTCAACCTCAGCTTCCCGATCCTTTTCCTGCCGGTCGCTGATCGTATCACGCGATGAAGCCGGTCGGAAAAGTTTGCGCATGATCCAGGCATCGTCGGGATGATCAGAACGTTGACGAACCGTATTTTCGATCATGAAACCGATAAACGAGGCAATCAAAGTAGCAATGATGATTCCCAGCGTACTCTTGGTCAGACTCAAGAAGATGACTGCCAGCACCGCTGAAACCAGACTGATCAACAGTGACAAGTGATTGCGCACCTGCATTACGATCATGTACAAGAACAGCGCCGTCAAGGCAAAGTCAACGATTTCCAGATCGATGTGCACGGCACTGCCGATCAGACCGCCGACCATATTGCCCCCCGCCCATGATAAAAGCGAATAGTGCTCTACCAACAAGGCATCTTTAGGCGTCCAGTTTTTGTCGGTCGCGAATTTCAGATAGTTGACGGCATAGTTTTCGTCGTTCATTGAAACGGAAAACAGCCAAACGAAGCGCTGCGACTCATTTTGCATATACTTGGAAAGACTGGATCCCAGCAATGCATAGCGCAGTTCCAAGAAAAACAGCGTCATAAAAATTGAGGAGATGGGTGCATCAAGCATCAACAGCGAAGCCAAGATGAATTGAGCCCCACCGGAGAAAACCATCACCGAAACAAGAAACGTCAGCAGGAAGTTCATCCCCGCGGCGTGTAACAAGATCCCACAGGCAACGCCAATTGGCACGTAACTCAGGCAAAGCGGCATCGAAACGCCTAAGACCTGCAGCCATCTGGCACCTTCTGGATTGATTTGCTGTGCTTTAGCCAAAAAGTATATCCGCTGCAAAAAACGTATGTAATGTGGTCAAATTGTGATTTTTGACCACATATGTCCGAAAACACATATACAAACGCTTCTCTTATTGCCGTCAACACTGGTATTCCGATATCCCAACAAAGGGGTAATCGCATTGACTAGCGTAGGTACCTTAGCACCATTCTTGCAACATCTAAGGATAGCTCTCGCTAATCCTCGGGTACAGCTAACCCGTATGGTCTTGATTGCTCAAGATCATTAACAATCCTTTCTTTAAAATTTTATAGCGTCGTATTTAATTCTGGATGCTCAGCCAGCGCTAAAAGATTAAGCATCGCATTCTTGTCTCGATCTATAATTTTATTGTAATTCGGGCATTTTTCGTTGTAGCAAACGTATTCGTTGTGCTTAGTGTCGTGTTTTTTATTGCCATAAAGAGTGATCTTGTCATCACCTTTTTTAACGTTGCCACAGGCAGCACAGCGCTGAGTAGATGGATACAGTTTGTTTGCCAGAATCAGTTCCTTATCATACCAATCACACTTATAGGTCAAAACCTGTTTGAATTTGCCAAACATTGATCGGTGAACGCCTTTAGAGGCTACATGACTCATAAGCATGCCCTTGACAGACAGATCTTCAATTACTATCTGATCGTATTTCTTGACCAGCTCAGTCGTAAACTTCTGTAGCAAGTCATTTTGAATATTTCCAGCTTTCCGATAACAAGTTTGAAGCTTGGCTCTCGTCTTCAAGTAATTCTTGCTTTCGTAGGCTGAACACCCATTTTTGATCCGTTTTTTGGCAAGCTGCCTTTGATAGTGCTTGATCTTCTTGTATATTCTTTCAAGTCGTTTAGGCAGCACATTTATACGTCCTTCCGTATAGTCATAGTGACCAACGTTAACATCAACTGCAGTCGCTTTTCCTGTTTTAGGTAATTGCTTAACGTTCTCTACTTTGATTTTGAAGGGAATGGCGGCATAATATCGACCTTTCTCTCTGAAGTAGCTGACAACGCCAAATTTATCCGACAACGGCTTTTCACTCAGCTTAAAGCCTTGCCATTGATTCTTTGGGACTGTACTTTCTTTTGCTCGTTCTAAATAAAGCACGCCATTTTCAATTCGGCTCTGATCACTCTTGAAACCCTGTCTAGATAACCGTTTTGATTTAAATTGTGGCTTACCCCAGTCAGGTTGTGCCTTGTCGAAGAAATTGCTCCAAGCATTGGCAAGATCAGTGATAGCAAGACCAAGCAAGTGTGCAGAATACTGGTATTGCCAGTCGGCTTTATTAGCAACCAATTCATCACGGACTTTCCGTTCTGTTGATAATGGGTTCGCTTTAAGCAACGCTTTCTGCCTAGCTGTTAGTTTAATCTTCTTTTTAGAGTGACCATAAATTGCGGCCTTGACAATCTTTCTGGCCTCGTACATCTCATTCCATAAGGCAAGACCTTGATTCCAACAGTAGCGGCGGTAGTCGCATGCCCCGTCTAAAGCCTGTCTCATAACTTTGTTAGGATGTAATTGATAGACTTTTGTCTGAATCACTATGGTAGGCTCTTCTTCTAGTGCTTCTACCTTCTCTGTCATTTGTCTTCACCACCCTTCAGATTAGGATCTTTCTCAATCTTCGTCTTATATCTTCTCAAGCCGGATAAGCGACAAAAGAAAACGTGAATGAAGCTTACCAGATCATCGACCTGTTTTTGTCGAGACTAGTTTTGGAATTATTAACGACAACAATTTCGCTTCCATGATGTTTGCGAAAGTTGACAAACCAGTCAAAACAAAATCACACGAAGCGGTCTTTGTAAGTGACATAGATTCTGCCAGTCTTGCAGTTTTTAACCAGCATTTAAATGTTTTTCATCTTTTATCTCGTATTCCTTTGAACACGATGCAATTCCAGTCTAACATATTTAAATTTTAAAGAATACCAGAATAGCCCGATTTAGTTCGGTTTTTGCTGATCGTTAAGCAAAACTGATTTTCCGACTGCCCAAATCATTGCTCAAACGTCAGCCCAACGATTCAGCCGACTGCGCTTTGGCAGAGTCTCCATTGACCGCTGCTTCTGATGGCGCGGTTTGACTGGCTGGCAGCACCACGGTAAAGGCAGTTTCCTTTTCATCAGAGGCTACCGAGACCTGACCATGGTGCCGATCCACGATGCCCTTGACGATTGCCAGACCCAGTCCAGTCCCGCCAGTCGCCTTGGAACGCGATGACTCAACGCGGTAGAAACGGTCAAAGACGTGCTTGAGCGACTTTTGCGGAATCGGTTCCCCATTATTGGCGACTTTAACGATAATCATTTCATGGTAGCGCGCGGCCGAAAGCTTGATCCAGGTTGCTCCATGACCATACTTCAAGGCATTTGACACCAGATTGCTGAAAACCCGGCCCAGTTTTTCCGGATCGGCTTCAATCATCAGTGGTTTGGGATCAACATGCGTGGAAATCTCAATTCCTTTTTTCTCGGCTTCCAGCTCAAAACTGGCGCTGACCTGTTCCAACAGCGGATCTAGATCAACCTTCATTAAGTTAAGCGGGGCGCCATGCTGCTGCACCTTGGTAAATTCAAACAGATCATCGACCATGCCTTTCATCTGCACGGCTTTTTCATAGGCAATGTGGGTATATTGCAAGATGTCCTGCTCGTTATGATACTGTTTGTTTTCGATTAACCCCAGATATCCGATAATACTGGTCAGCGGCGTGCGCAGGTCATGGCTGACGTTGGTAATCAGTTCATCTTTGGACTTTTCCACCTGCCGCTCATCATCCATTGACTGAACGACGCTATCGACCAGCGTATTGACACTGGTGATGACGTCTTGCAGCGAACCGTTGAGCTTAAATGGAATGCGGTGATCCAAATGTCCCTGCGCGATGTAATGCAGCTCTCTGATAATGTGATCCTGCTGGTATTGCCGATAGCGCCGCATCAATCGCCACCAGAGGACCCAGACATCGATCACCAGCATGATGCCGATCACGATACGCTGATAGCTCCAAATACGAATCTCCATCGGGCCAAACGCCAAGGACTGCTTAATGATGAAAATCCCGCTGTTGACGCCAGGATTATGCCGCACGATCCATTGCAGAATCACGATGATGGCCAGATTGATCATGGCCAGCAAGATCACCGTCGAGACGCCCTCGAAAAACAGCGAGCTCTTTTCACGCGTAGTTAATTTCAAATTTTACCCCCTAACCGCCCACGGAAATGCCGCGAGCCTGCCGATCAAACATGATAAAAGGCCCAATGCCCATTCATCTGAGCGCCGGACCTCATCTATCAAATCAAAACTAGTGGCTTTCAACCTTGTAGCCAACGCCCCATACCGTTTCGATAACCTTTTCGCCACCGGTAGCGGCTTCGATCTTATCGCGCAGGTGGCTGACGTGAACCATAACCGTCTTGGCCGAAACCACGGATTCCTGCTGCCAAACCCGTTCAAAAATATCATCCGCACTGAAAACACGGTTGGGATGGCTAGCCAGCAGGTACAAAATCCCAAATTCCAGCGCCGTCAGCTGAATCGTATCACCCTTGAGCGTTTTGACCTCGTGCGAATCTTTGTTGATCACCAGTGGGCCAACGTTCAAGACATCTGGCTCATCGTTGGTCAGATCGCCTTTACTCCGCCGCAGCAGGGACTTGACACGGGCCATGACCTCCAAGGGATTGAACGGCTTGGTGACATAATCGTCAGCCCCCGTGATCAAGCCTTGAATCTTATCCATGTCCGTTGTCTTGGCCGAAACCACCAAAATTGGAATTGATGAATCCTTGCGCACCTGCTTGATAACTTCCATCCCGTCCATTTCTGGCATCATAATGTCTAGGATTACCAAGCCAATGTCCGGATTGGTGTTTAACTTGGTCAGGGCTTCTTTGCCGTTGTAGGCCGTGATTGGCTCATAGCCTTCATTGCGGACATAGATTTCTAATAATTGAACGATGTCTTTATCGTCATCAACAATCAAAATTTTCATAAGCCGTACTCCTCATTTTTTCGTAATTTAACTTCTTTCATTATAACGAGCCTAAAAGAAAAAAGCTCGCATCAGGCGCGGGCTTTAGAAATGTTTAAATTACAGTTGTTCCAGCGCGTGGTACTTTAAAATATCATCATCGCTCAACAAAGTGTTTCTCCCCTTGGCATGTGCGATGCTCCAAGGGGTTCCCGGCCGATGCGTCAGATTATCCTCTTCATGGTTCCAGGCATCGTGCTGCTGATAGTATTGGCCGTATTTTTGCGCCGTTTCATTAATGACATCAATAATGTGCTGGGCATCATCAAGCGCGGCGACCTTTGGCATGAAGTCATAGTTATCAGCCAGCTTATCGGTATGCTTATTGTCGCGATATACCGAATGTTCGACCGGTCCTCTGTCAAAAGCTTCAAATTCGGCTTTGAAAATCGGACGGCCATATTCAGTCAGCAGCTCGGCATAGACAAAGTACAGCGCTTTTTGCAGAACGAATGATGGAAAGGAATACCGCCGCAGCAGGTAGCTGGCAACGTCAATGGAATCAAATTCGATATCGCCCTGCAGCTCTTTTAAGAAATCATGGTAGTCCATGACTTGTCTGACATCACGGAAATAAGGATCTATTTTTTGAATATCTTTGAATGTTTTAGTCTTGCCGTTGAAAAAATGAAAAGTAAAATATGAAAACAGTTCTGCTGGGATTTCTTTAGCCAGTTTATGTTTAAAATCAAGATATGCTTGCGAATCTTCTGTTGAAAAACAGTAGGCATACTGCTTGGACGAGATTTTCGTCAGCATCACTAATTGATACATCTACCTAACCTCCTATCTAAAGTTCTTTTCTTCTTCATGCCGATCATGATCTGCAAAGTTTGCCCGTTCGTCTGACGTGTCCCAAATCTGCAACTCCCAGGGAAACGCATGATTATCTTTTTTTACATAACAGTGAATTGCATGATATTTGCCATCATCACGGTGGTAATAACGCGAAATAATTTTTTCATTCTTTTTACGTTCTAACATTGTCATGATTTTTTCCAAATTATCATTAACCCCATCACTAATAATTCGCACTCCGAAAAAATCATTAAGCCCCTTTGCTACTGGAATTTTACTGATTTTTGATTCTTTGAATGCATAATAATCAATTTTCTTGTCAATTGTTTTTAAAATTTTGATTCTATCTTTTATTTGACATGACAATTTATTTTCTTTTGAATTATATGACATTTCAATAGAGTTTACTAACATAAAGGGTCTAAGCTGCGCAATGTATGAATTAATCATTTTATGGAACTCGGCATTATCCTTGATCTCGGTAAAGCCTACTTTTTTAAGATTGAAAGCCGAGTTGCGCTCTTGTAGGTACTCGCCTTCGAATTCGTTATGCAATGAATAGATGTCATCGATCAATTCATCAATTGCTGATATCACATCCATCTCGGCTATTCTCCGTCAGTTTTCTTGTTGACATAATAAGCGGCGATTTCTTCCATTACGACCCTCGGAATCTCAACTTGGTCATCGTCTTTTTCTGAAACGACCGCAACGCGAAACGGGATTGCTTTTTCCTTGGCAACCCGCTTAACGAAGATATTCAACAGTGCCGAAGAAGACAGCCCCAGTTCCTGAGCCACCCCATCAAACTGCTTTTTGCTTTCGGCATCGGTTTTAAAATTCATAGATACGGTTGCCATCATCAAGACCTCTTTTTAACCTTTTTGTTATACTGATATTATATATTATTAACCAATATTAATCCAAAACATTTCGCTTGGTGATTGCCATTTGTAGCCAAGTTTAAAATAAAATTGGGAGTTTAAAAGAGAGGAACAATTATGAATCCATTTAATCCTACTTTTGGTGATGTTCCTAAAATCTTAATTGACAACGATCCTAAAACAACCGATATCTATAAATTGGTTCAATAGAGTCCGTTCGCCCGTTCATTTTTTATCACAGGGGTTCGCGGCTCGGGAAAAACGGTTCTGCTTTCTCATCTAGCCAAAATGTTTCAGCAGGATCCTACTTGTTATTGCATCAATCTGCTAAATAATGATGAGTTTCTGACCAGCTTGGCCCAGCAGCTTTACGATCAAACTCATTCTCCTACTGCCAAATTTTTTGACGAGTTGAGCAGTATCTCGATTGGCGGTTTCAGCGTTGAGCGCCATTTCAACAAGTCAAGCCTGGCCCTGACAATCGATAAAATGATGGCTGAGATTCAAGCCCAGCGCCACTATGTCGTAATTACAATTGACGAAGTATCCAACAGCGAGTCGATTCGTGACTTTGCTCAGCTGTTCAGCGCACTCAAGCGTAAACAATATCCAATTTATGTTATTATGACCGGCTTGTCAGAACTTGTCTTAGATATTCAAAATAACGACAAACTGACATTTTTGCTACGCTCCTAAAATCGTCATGACGCCGCTCCAAAAAGCTGAAATGATCAGTACCTATGCCCAGGTATTCAATTGCTCAACCCAGCTCGCCAGCAAACTAGCCCAGGCCACTGCCGGCTACTCATATGCCTCTCAATTGCTCGGATATCTGGTGTTTAAGCATTGCCAGGGTAAAACACCTACTATCCATGACTATCAAGCCGTCTTTCCCCAATATCAGCTGTATCTTTTCGATAATGCCTACCAAAAAATCTTTACCAGTCTTTCTGAAATGGATCGACGCTATCTGATCGCCATTCAAGGTAACCAAAAGCTGCAGACGGTCTGCGAGATAATGGGAAAAGATAAGATCTACGTTTCTCAATACCGGCGGCGAGCTATCGAACGGGGCTTAGTTCTGCCAAGCGGTCGTGGGTTCGTCAAATACACGCTGCCCTGTTTTGATCAGTACATCAGTGAGGTGCAGAATCCTAATTCAGCCTACTACCTAGGATATTGATTGCATTCACTAACTGACCATCACCAAAATATAAACCGGATCGCAGTTCAGGCTGTGATCCGGTTTTTAGTCTGCAGTTTATTTTTCGGTGCATTTTGAGCTGATTTTGCACCGAAAACAGAATCAATGCACCGTTAACTAAAAAACGCGACCCTCATTTGAGAGCCACGCCTGCTTTGAACGTCAATCAATTGCCTGATCGATCCGTCTCAGCGATTATTTTTTTCTTATCTAGATACAGCTTGATTGCTACCCCAGCCACAATCACAACCCCAAGCAGAATCCAGAGCAGTGATTTGGCTTGACCAGTCTGCGGCAGCAAACCGGAAACATATGACTTCTTAGGCGAGCTGACAGATGCCGCGGGCGCGCTTGGCGTCGTTGGTACCGCGCTAGCAGATGTTGAGGTAGTTGAAGAACTTTCAACACCTGATATTTCCGTGCCGCTAGAAGAACTTGATTCCGCTGACGTTACCGGTGCGCTGGACGAATCAGAAGAGCTTGAGGAAGTCTCGGAACTTGATGATTCTGGGCTGACCGGCTAGGTAAAGCTTTTTACTCAACTACGAAATTAATGAATCCACAGCCAAGTACTGAAATTACTTAATTTTGTTCACTCGTCAATCAATTTACGAAACCGATTTCGTGTATGCATCAAGTGATAAATAAGCAAACGGTTGTCCTATTTTTGGACGCTGGCAATCAAAAAACGCCACTCAATTTGAGTAGCGTTTCGTTTGAAATGTTTTCTGAATTGATAACGATATTGTTGCTACGTAAAAATCCCCTTAAAGGCACTCTGATTATTTCAAGTGTTGCCATTAGGGGGATTGTAATTGGAAGTCGCTTCAGCTAAATTGTTCCTTATTTTAGCAAGTCATAGATCGCATGCTCCGACCTATGCTTCTGATTTCGATACTGCTCTAAAGCATCGATAAGCCTATCAAAATGTAGCTTCCAAAAGTCATAGTTATCATTGATATGCTTTCAGATTTTGGACGTCATGATAGTTCTTCTTGGCAAAAGTACTGGGCTGTCGGATTGGTAAGTAAAGTCATACTGATGCTCCGCGTACATTTCAAACATAATTTCCAGATAGTATGCCAGCTCAGTAATTGGCAGATTCTTTTTGATTTTGAATCGCCGCCAGGTTGCGGGTGATCGAAAGTCTTTCAGTTCAGCCTTGATTATATAGGTTGGAATTGGCTTTGCCATATTAGTTTCCTCCAAATATTTGCCTTTGCAGCCATTGCATCTTTTAAAACTTTTGAACCGAGTATATCTCATAAGGTACCTGCCTGCTGAAATCATAAGCCATAGCAATGAAAACGCTCTATCCAGTTGTCAATGATAGCCCAGCGCGCTAAAATTAGTATATGAATACATATCTTTCTAGCAGATTTTACACACTAAAGGGCTAGGTGCTTGGTTGCACCTAACCCTTTTTTCTTAAAATATGTATGACTAATTTAGGTAACTATTGGCAATATCTTCGGCATAACTAGTAGCATCAGGATAAATGAAGCTCTTGTTAATACCAATATTGCTTAGTTCTTTTCTGATTTGCTTTTTCATACAACAGGGAATTGTAAAGGCAACTGCTTCATTCTCTTTGTTTGTATATAGCAAAGTATTGATACGTGACTGAATTCGATTTCTCCTCTTTTTTGTTTTAACTTTAGGATCAAGATCAGGATTGGGATTGGGATCAGTATCAAAATCAACTGGAATCAGCATAAATAATCCTTGTTGATTCTTAATTCGTTGATCAATAATTCTTGGAGTAACGATTTTAGGCAGATACATTTCTACTGGGTTGATAATATGGTCAAAATTGCCACTGTCTCTTTCGATTGCATGATATAAACGAATAGTAGGAACTGCATTGTTAAAATCATTATATAAGTTTAAAATTTTTTTAGTATTACACATGTATATATGTTTAAATGAAAGCTTATGTTGTTGTCTATGTAAATTTTGCAAATACTCTGTATAAGCAGCTTCCCAATAAATATTCTGATCTTCGGCTGAATAGTACTTGCTGAGCCCCTCATAAAATTTCACAACTTCTTTTATAAAGCCCTTGCTATCCTTTCGTTTCATTCTAGCTAAAGAAGTTTCAATTTCAATTTGATCACTAAAAGAATCTCGCTTAGAAGAAACTTTAGACTTTTTGGAACTGCTATAAGGGATTACTGCCAATTTGTCTAGTCCGGGGAAAGAGTCATTCAACGCTTTATCAACAAACCTTTCATCATAAAAGTTATTGAAAACATACACCACACCGTTTTTACAATCATTTTTTTCTACGGCAAAATACAAAGCTATCAGTGCATTAGTTGTTAAGTCTAATAACCTAGTAGGTAATTGATGGTGCTGCATCAGTGCTAATCTATCAACATTATTTTGACAATCTTTGAACAAATCGGGATACTTGGCAATAAAATCATTAATCATATTGGGTTCATTATCATATTGGTTTTCATTTCGAAATAAACTAGGACATGTATTTCCATATTCAATGTTGTCTTGTCCACGGAAATATAGTTCCCTTTTACCATCATTTCTCAGTTCTTTAGCCTGATCTCCCTCAGAATTATTCTCCTTACAAACATTGTTTTCTTCATTAGCTTTATTTTCTTTTTCCAATATCAAATAGAGTTCTTCCACTTTTTTCACATAATCAGCTAGGCTAGTAATCTGGTTATCTTCAAAATATTGACTACCTAAGTTTTCAAGTTTTAATTCGTGCATACTTATTCCTCCCAACCATTTAGTTTATCCATTAATATATACTATATTATATATTAAGCGTTTACATCACGAAATAATGAAATAATTTAATGATGCATTTCCTTGTTTCGTACTATAACAAACTTAAATCAGACATCTAAATTTAAATTCATGCAAGCTAATAGTAGCTACTTAAAAACTACTTCCTTAAACTGCCATAATTATACATTTTGAGATTGCCATTTCTGTACAATTTTCAATTGCCTTATATGTATGCGCTTTCTTTGATAGCTAATAAGTACCCTTCCATACGCGAGTCATCTCATGTATAGAAGGGTGTTTTCAACTATTAATGATTGTCTTGAATCTGGTTCATGAATTCCTGTAAAGCAGTTTGCCACGTCGGGATGGTAAATCCAGTGGCTTCCGCTTTTTTCAAGCTCATAATGGAATGACGTGGTCGATATGCCTTTTGCGGATATTCTTCAGAGGTAACTGGAGCAACCTCTACGTCCTTATCTTTCAAAATTTCACAGGCAAATTCATACCAAGAGCAGCTGTCTTCATTCGACAATTGATAAACGCCATATTCACAATGATGGTCAACCAGATACGTCATAAATTCTGCCAACGTCCGAGTCCAGGTTGGGCGACCGACTTGATCATCAACTACTGTCAGGCGATTATGATCCTTAGCCAGGCGCAGCATCGTGTAGACAAAGTTCTTGCCATATTCGCCAAAGACCCATGAAGTCCGAATGATGTAATAATCAGTCATGACAGCCTGAATAGCCTTTTCTCCAGCCAGCTTGGCTTTGCCGTACTCATTTTTAGGATTGGTAGGATCGTCAACCTCATACTCGCCCGTCTTAGTACCATCAAATACATAATCCGTGCTAAGGTAAACCAGCTTGGCACCAACTTTAGCAGCTACTTCAGCCAGGTTGCGAGTACCATCTTCATTTACCCGCCAGTTAATTTCCTTACCTTCGTCTTCAGCTTTATCGACTGCCGTATAGGCCGCACAATGATAGATTACTGCTGGCTTAAGAGCAGTTACCTGTTCTTCAACTGCTTGACGGTCCGTAATGTCCATATCCTTGGCATCACGTGCATCATAAGCAATTCCGCGTTCATCCAGTAAATGGCGCAATTCAGTCCCTAGTTGACCATTCGCGCCAGTAATTAAGATTTTTGACATAATTAATTCTCCCTATAATCTATTAAATTACTAATTTCTACTCCTAATGCGAATAATTGCCCCATCGATTATATTAAGCATTATATCGTTCTTTAACACAAGTAAGACTATTGAATATACGCACACTGACAGTACTATAGACGCGATTAAATTTATAATAATATTATGTATAAATAATCGGCACAACCAACATGCTAGAATAACAAATAAACTTGCTAAGATTGACTGAAGAAAATTTTTAAAAACTTGGACATCATTGAGCACGTTTTTCAAAAAAACTCGACCATAATATACCATTACTGTAAGAGTAGTAGCTTCAGCTATAACTGTTGTAAAAGCAGATCCTTTTTCAGAAAATAGTGGGATTAGGGTTATATTTAATACAACATTTACTATTGCACTAATCAGAGTACTTATTAAAGATTTTTTTTCCATTTTCCCTGGAATTAACACACATTGATTTACTGTTGCCGCTAATGCACTAAAAATCAATGCAAAACAAAGTATCTGCAGAGAATATGTTGATTGCTCATAAGCATTTCCTGATAAAATTTGAATAATATTTCTACTAGTCATAAAGATACCGGAAATGGCTGGTAAATAAATAATAAATGTCATATTTATTACATACTTTAATAATCTATAGTATTCCCGCATTCTTCTTTTTCCCATCAACATAGCTAAACGTGGAACCACTACAGCAGTTACCGATATTAAAGTATTGTTTATAGTATTATATATCCTAATAGCTGCACTATAAATTCCTACAGTATAGTTATCCTTAATTAAGCCTAGTATAGTTATATCTGAACTAGTATATACTTTTATAGCCGCAGTTGAGGCAAAAATAACTAAAATTGGCGGTAAATATTCTTTCCAATTAATATTTAGAGTTATTTTAATATCACAGAATTTTTTGGCATGAAAAAAATTTAATACATATGAACCTGAAGAAGCAAAAACTGTTATAGCAACATAATTTAAATAATCGTCTGATTTTCTGACAAAAGTAAATAATAAGATTATTGACATTATTTTAAATATAATGTTTCTAGCTGTTATGTAGCCATATTCTTCAAATATTATATATATCCAATCCGTGCCTAAAGTAGTAAAAAAAATCTGAATACTAAAAACTAGTATCGCTGCAACATATGACCGTAAATTAGGAGCTAATAATAATAATAGAAATAATAATAGATACGATATTAAAGTTGATAACAAGTTTATAGTGAATACCTTACTAGCAAATTCACTGAATTTTTCTCTATCATCTCTTAACCTCGCACCTTCACGAACTGCAAAAGTACTTATTCCTAATGCAGCAATCATTAAAAAATAGTTGACAATGGAACTTGAAAAATTATATTTCCCAACTCCATCTACGGACAACACTCTTGACACATAAGGAAAGGTGATTAATGGGAATAACATATTTAGAATACTCTGTAACCCATTAAAAAGGGCATTTAATCCTAATGACTTTTTATTCAATAGTTCTCTCCTTACTCAATTAAAGGAATTTAGATTCTAAACAATTATTTTTACTATTTCATAGGGAGTAATTTACATATTTCTTCTAATTCTTTTTCATCATTAATTTTCTTATAGAAAATGTTTCTATTTTTGATGACATCTTTTGGCTCTAACTTAGAATATTCTATTTTTAATAACTTTTTAATAATATCAAGACTGAATCTATACTTTATAATTTCTGCAGGAACGCCGCCAACAACTGCATAAGGAGGAACATCCTTTGTAACGACAGCCCCCGCCGCTATAACTGCCCCTTGATGGATATGAACACCTGATAATATTGTGGCCCCATACCCAATCCAAACATCATCATCTATCAATATATCTCCTTTTGATACCGCATCTTTTCCACTAGCAAAACGTGAGATAAATGGATATGTTGAAATAAACTTCGTTGGATGATCTAATCCTGCTAAAAATGTTACTCCACTTGCAATGCTACAATAATTACCAATTATTAACTTATTACCAGTAATTGATAAAAATTTTATAGGACCATATGTATAATTACCTACATTTACTAATCCTTCTGGAAAAACATTCACAACAACTGTAAAGTTATTTTGATTATTTTTTCTCCATTTTTTTTTGAACTTATATAATTTAATTTTATCTGATAATGACAAAGTTTTTCTCCAAATATTAAATTCTTATGTACTAAAAACTATCTTTCAAAAAAATAATAGCGCTTACCATAACTATAAAAGTTTGATATAGCACTATTTTTTGAAAGTCCACTATTGACCATTTTTAGCGTATTTGGCTTCCACAGCAGCTTTTTCCGCTTCCCACCAATCACGGTGTTCGGTATACCACTTGATCGTGTCCTTCAAGCCTTCACGGAAGTCCGTGTACTTAGGCTCCCACCCCAGCTCAGTCCGCAGCTTAGTAGCGTCAATTGCATAACGCAGATCATGACCAGGACGGTCCTTAACGTGATCATAGGCATCTTTAGGCTGACCCATCAGTTCCAGAATTAATTCCAGAACCTCTTTATTGTTCTTTTCGCCATTGGCACCAATCAAGTAAGTCTCGCCAATCTTGCCCTTGGTCAAAATCGTCCAAACCGCTCGTGAATGATCATTGGTATGAATCCAGTCACGCACGTTCTTACCTGAGCCATAAAGCTTTGGCCGAATGCCACTCAAGATATTAGTAATCTGCCGTGGAATGAACTTTTCAATATGTTGGTAAGGACCATAGTTGTTTGAACAATTGGAAATCGTTGCCTTCAGTCCAAATGAACGAACCCATGCCCGTACCAGCAAATCAGAGCTGGCCTTGGATGATGAGTAGGGGCTGGATGGACGATATGGTGAATCAGGCGTGAATTTTTCACCCGGACCTTCACCGTGACCAGGCAAGTCTTCCCGCAATGGCAGATCACCATAGACCTCATCAGTCGAGATATGGTGGAAGCGGACATCATACTTACGACAGGCTTGAATCAACGTGTAGGTGCCGACAATATTGGTTTGAATAAATGGGTCGGGATTCTGCAGCGAATTGTCATTATGGCTTTCGGCTGCGTAGTGAACTACGGCATCAGCCTTAGAAACCAATTGATCTACCAGCTCCTTGTCACAGATGTCGCCAACTACCAGTTCCACTCGGTCGGTTGGCAGTCCTGCCAGATTAGCTTTGTTCCCAGCATAAGTCAGCTTGTCCAATACCGTGATGTGCTCTACTTCCGGATGGTTGTTAACGACGTAGTGAACGAAGTTGGAACCAATAAAGCCGCAGCCACCTGTTACGATAATATTCTTATATTCCGTCATGCTCGCGTCTCCTAGATTTCACCGTAGACAAATGGATTATCCTTTTCGAATTCCGTCAGTGTTGGCTGCTTGGCATCCTTTTCAGAAGTAATCGCCTTGTCAAATTCAATTGGCCAGTCAATGTTGAGTTCAGGCGTCTTAAACGAGATCCCGCCATCAGCTTCAGCATCGTAATAGTTGTCGCACTTGTAGACAAAGTTGACATTATCAGTCAGCGTCAAGAAACCATGCGCAAATCCCCGTGGTACCAACAGCTGACGATGGTTGCTGGCAGAGAGAATGTAGCCTTCCCACTGCTTGTACGTTGGTGAACCCTTCCGCAGATCAACAATGACATCCAAAACCGCCCCGGTAACCACGCGAATCAGTTTAGTTTGCGCAGCCTGACCACGCTGAAAGTGCAAACCGCGTAAAACACCGGCTTGAGTGGACAGTGATTGGTTATCCTGAACAAAGTCAAAATCAATGCCAGCAGCTTTAAAGTCACGATCGGAGTAGGTTTCCTCAAAGAAGCCGCGGTGATCGCCAAAGACGGCTGGCGTGATAATTTTAACGTCTTGTAATTTTGTCGTTTGAACGTTTAATTTACCCATAATTATTTCTCCTCTGCCAAACGCAATAAGTACTGACCATAATCGTTTTTCTTTAATGGCTGTGCCAGTTTGATCAATTCATCCTTATTTATGTATCCCATCCGGTAGGCAATTTCTTCAATTGCAGCAACCTTCAGATTTTGCCGTTTCTCAATCGTGGCGATAAAGTTGGCTGCTTCAAGCATTGAGTCGTGCGTGCCAGTATCAAGCCAGGCATAACCGCGACCCATCAACTGCACGTCCAGCTGACCACGTTTTAAGTACTCTTTATTGACGTCAGTGATTTCTAATTCGCCCCGTGCCGACGGCTGAATGTGCTTGGCAATCTCAACGACATCATTATCATAGAAGTAAAGTCCAGTTACCGCGTAGTTGCTCTTAGGCTGTTTTGGCTTTTCTTCCAATGAAAGGGCATGCATATTTTTATCAAACTCAACGACGCCAAAACGTTCTGGGTCATTGACATGGTAGCCAAACACTGTTGCCCCGTTTTCTTTTTGTGCGGCATTTTGAACCAGTGTTGAAAGTCCCGAGCCGTAGTAGATATTGTCGCCTAAAACGAGAGCAACTGAATCATTACCGATAAAATCTTCACCTAAAATAAATGCTTCGGCCAAACCATTGGGATGTTCCTGTACTTGATAGGAAAAGTTCATTCCGATTTCTGAACCGTCTCCTAATAGTTCTTCAAACAATGGCAAATATTCTGGCGTTGAAATTACCAAAACCTCACGAATCCCTGCCAGCATCAAAGTTGACAATGGGTAATAAATCATCGGCTTATCATAAACCGGAATTAATTGCTTAGAAATACCACGTGTAATTGGGTAGAGCCGTGTCCCGCTACCCCCGGCTAAAATAATGCCTTTCATAATATCACTTCCTTAACAAACTATACTAATCTTTATGCAAAATACCAGACACTATTCCTAATAATGAATTACTAAACTTCTTAATCTTTGAACCCTTCATAACTAACACTTTTCTCAAATCAAGAATTTCAGCAATCATCATTTTAAAAGATGATCCAAATTGCGGATATCTTTTTCTAACAATTATTCTATTTCTATTCAGATAAAACAATCTCTTGCAAGAATGATCGAATAGTTCTTTCCTATCTAAAAGTAATATTTTAGTTAAAAAGTTATGCTTGATTGGACTACCAATTTCATGATCAAATTCTACTTGATTTGCCCTATATAAAACATATCCCGCATTTTTTAAACGATAATCAAAATCGAAATCTACATAATCTATAAATAAATACTCATCAAATCCGCCTACTGTTTCCCAAGCACTCATTGCTACTAAATTACCTGAAGATATTTCTTGAGTAAATTCCTCAACTTCTTTGTCTCTGTTCTGCCTCACTTCTTTTAAATAGCTTGTATTCCAATTCCTATCTATGTAAGCTCCAGTAATTATGCCAACTTTTTTATTATATTTTGTAATATATTTTGTTATTCTTTCTACATAATCAGTAGGCAAAACAGTATCTTGATCTAATGTCAAAACCCATTTACATCCTCTATGTTTTAACTCATAAAAACCATCATTCTGCGCCTTAGCTATCCCGAAGTTATGCTGCAATTCTATTAAAATAACTTTTTCATAAGCAAACATACTTTCTTCTATTTCTTTAAAATTGCTTGACCCATTGTCAACAATAACAATATTATTAACTTGATTAATTACGGAAGATACATTCCGTTCAAAAATTTCAATATTTGGATTGTAAGTGACTATAACTGCACCTATTTTCAATTTAATTACTCCTAATTTTACTTTTCTATCCCGATTAAAAATGGTATTGATTGTAAATATTCCGATCCCCACACCTTATTGTTAATATAAATAGATATCAACAATAAACATAGAATGACACCTATTTTTTGGGGATTAACCTTTCTAATCGTTCCCAAATATCCTTTAAGTACACAAAGAAGTATTATATAAAAACAGAGAGCAACCCTATCTAAACGCAAATAATCTGGGGCAAGTACTGCTAAAAACGCTACTGTAAATGCTACCATACATCCTACAAGTAGTATTTTCATATGATCATCGTTATATATACCTAGTTGTTTTAAATCACTTATTATAAATTTCAACGATATGTATAGTAACAACAAGCTAATCCATATAATAATAACCGTACTTATGCCATTTCCTCTACCATACTTTGACATCATATTCTCTGCCGAAGCTGATCTTGAAGAGAATTTCAATAAAAAATTATACAATATGTTTACTATTAATGTCTTAGAATTAAAAATAAGTAATATTACTCCTAACCCGAAAGATATCCCAACATACAAGTTAAAATATTTTTCTATTCTTTCTATATCAGAAAAAATACATATTAGAAAGAAAAGCAAGAATAAATATCCCAAATCATGGAATTGCGTTGAAACAACCATCGAAAATATACCAAATATCTTGCTTTTCTTATTTTTCTCAGATAGCAGCCCTACTCCTAAAATCAACATAGCTAACATCAACAAATTTCTAATTTGGATTGCATCTAAAAAAAAGAAAGATATTCCATATATTCCAGTAAACAATGCAACATTATTTGTAAAATGACAAACTCCAATAAATATAAATATGAATGCAATATACGCGATAATGATTCTAAAATGGGCATAGTCAAATCCATGCGTTAAAAAAAAAGAAGACACTAAAGTATAGCCTTTTTCAAACGGGGACACTTCTAATCCCTGAATATTATAATGAATTAAATAATCTTCGTAATCTAAAGTAGTTAATGGATTAGCAGTTCCTGTTAAGTAAGCTAATACCATTAACCCCCAAAAGCCAATTACTTTTGTATTTTTAAAAATAATACCTGTTACTAAACATACCGCAATAGTAAATAAATATATCACTTACAATTCTCCTCATTATAAATCCCACTCATTCTCTTTTCCTAAATGATCATTTAATCCCGCTTCAACAGCAGTAATTAACTTATTTAATTTATTTAAACTTCCCATCTTAAATAGTCCATATCTTAAATATCCAGCTAACAAGAATATTATGATGTTTGTATAGAAGACTAATTTATTTGTTAGTAATTTGTTTTTTGTTAAATTCACACTATTCCTTATTTTATATAGATAGCGACCTTCTGGTGAGGCGTTTTCATAGTACAATCTATATCCCGACTGTGGCTTTCCGTTTTTCTCAAACCACGATTTTGAATTTTCTCTTAAAATTAACTTATCACTTTTATAAATTGAATATCCTGCTTCGTGTATATTTATTGAAAACTCACTGTCATCTTCATATACGTAATAATCAGTTTTTGGTAATTTAATAGTTGCAAGATCTGATTTTTTTATTAACATTCCAGCCCATGTAATAAGAAATGGTTCACTAATATCTTTATATTTCCTTTTAGTTAAATATGCTGAACGTTTTCTAAATAAAGAAAAGCCGCCAATATTATTTAAGTAAAAATATTTATTTTTATCTGCGCTTTCATTAAAAGTTTTTTCACGATCTTTTCTATATAATGACCAAACTATTTTTTGACAGTCATAATCATGTTCTTTTAATACAATACTGAAGTTATGCAAAAAGTCTTTTTCTAAAGTAACATCATCATCTAAGATTAAAATATATTCATTTTGTAGTATATTTTGATCTTTTAATGCTTCTTCAATTCCATATATAAATCCTTTAGCTGATCCTTCATTTGAAGGTAGAGATTTAATTTTAACTTTATTACTCTTTAACTCTTCTTTTACTTTATCAACTAGTTCATACTGAGTCCCATTATCAACTAATATAATTTTCTTAGATCCTGCATCTAAGGCAGACTTAATGGTTGACGCCAATCCCTTAAATCTCTGTTCATCACCATAAGTAACGACTACAGTACTAAATTCCATCTATTACTAACCTCGGTTTAATATATTGAATAATCGGCTACTATTTAAATTATCACGTAAATTAAAAGTATTATTAATACGATTTAAATATTCATTTTTCACTTTAAATTTATCATCACAAATATCTTCAATCGCGCAAATTAATGCTTTTTTTGTATAGGCAACTGGACCAAATCCATCATTTAAATAACTAAAATATCCTTCTTTATAGTGTCCCTTCCTATATGTCTTTTCATCAAATTGAAAATAGATTACAGGTTTCTTTAAAAAGGCAAAATCAAAAGCAACACTAGAATAATCGGTAACCATTACTTTACTGTTCAAAATTAACTGTGATACCGACTCTTTTTCTACATCGATAAAACGAATTTTATCACTCTTAGAATGAAACAAGTGTAAAAATTTTTGAATTTCTTGATGTGGTGGAAAGAAGGCAAGGTTTAAATTATTTCTATCCAATAAATCTATTAATTTCTGATCATTAAGCAAATCATTAATAGTTTGGAAATATTCAGACACCATAAACTGTTTTTCTGTCACATCAGCTAAATACTGGCGCCAAGTTGGCATAAACAATATTTCTTTTTTTGTTGGGTCATTCCTATGAATATACAAATTATCATATCTAGGAAACCCCGTCATAATTACATTTCCCTTCGGATAGCCATATTTATCAGAATTAATCTCATTAAATTCATCTTTTGTAGTAACTACAAAATAATCAAATAAAGTTCTCTTATAATTTAGATTTTCGGAATTATCATCTTTAGTAACACCATGTTGTAAAAAAACATACTTTTTATGACGCACCAACCATGGATAAGCTTTCTTAAATTCCTTCCAATTAATTCTGCCAAAGGGGATACTATACATATCTTGGGTTGAGATAATATATTTTGAATTAATAAATGCCTTTTTATGATCTCTACTATTAAACGAAACTGTTTTTCCAACCTTTTTTACAACTGAACTAATTGGTTGGTCATAATCTATATAATAATAAGAACTAATTTCAGGATGGTTTTTATTTAAATACTTAAAAAAATAAAAGCCATTATCCTTAGCATCTACACCTAGTTCTCCAACTAACCAAAGCCCTTTTGGGTACTTTGTATCGATTTTCGTAATTAGCCAATAGAAAACCACAATTGGATAATACACATAAGCAATTATTAACTTTATGAAATCTTTTATAGTATTATGCCTTTTAATAAAATATAAAAATTTACTCATAATAATTCGTCTTTTTATTAATATTGTCGAGCTCCAATTTACAAATTAGTATCAAATAATCCCGATTTATTTAAGATATTCTTAATCTGGATTCTTAATTTATTTGAAATAAATGGTAATAATATTTTTCTCAAAATTAATAGTAACTCTTTTAGATAGCCAACATTTTTAAACCTCTTAGAAAACTCCACTTCTGGGTATTTAAACTTTAAATATTTTATTGCAAGTAAATCCCATTCACCCTTTTGCATGCTTGGTAAAATGTGAAAAATATTTTTCCTTAAAACTGCCCTGTTAGGAATGACTTCATTTTTATTTTGTAACGCTAATTTTAAATATTTAATTTCAAAATCACGATCAGTCATATTATTTTGAAATTCATGTAAAATAAATTCGGAAGTAGCTGCAAACGCAACAAAACTATGCGAATAGCGTTCATTAGTATTAATTGAACGTAACATTTTTCCTATTGGATAAGCGTTCATCACTTTTTGGGGTTTTAATCTGCAATATTCAATATTATTCTTGTGTAATTCTATTAGAAAATCATCAACATCTTTATTATTAATTTTTTCTGAAACAAATGCATCTCCTAAAAAAGATAAATAATAATCTGCCTTATATCTTTTAGCTACATTTACTATACAACTAGGTAAAGTGGTCCCGACTTTATTTTTTAATATTTCAAAGCCCTTAAAGTTGGAATACTCCTGTCGTTGATCATCCACCACAGATATCACAATATGTTTTTTTGATTCTGGCCAATTGATAGATAGCAATTCCAAAAAACTTGCAGTTATATCTAAATATTTAGAAAATGTTGGCATTACTAATTTATATGTAATTTTTTTCATTATTCTTTTATCTTATTATCTCTAGACTAAACATGGTTATTCTTAAGCGCTTTAGTATTAGCTCAATCTTTATGTAGAAAATTACTGTATACTATTTTTCTAAAGCTACTTGGAACAATAATATTACTCAACATTAACAAATCGCCTAAATATTTTTCGAAAGGATTTATTAAATGATTCCTATTTAGAAAATTACGCAATTCAAGAATCGGTTTCAAATTTTTTAATTCACCACGTCGATCATACATGCCCGAATCGACTCGCATGTGTACTAATACTTGAGGTAAATTTCTTACCGCATATCCTTTAGCTATGATTTTTGCCCACAGAAAATAATCCTCTAATTTTCCTTTGTTTTCGTATCCTCCAACTTTTTCTAGCATTGTTTTGTTTATCATAACAGTTGGGTGATTAAAGGGACTTCTCCATTTTATAAATTTATATATATCTACTTGTGAGCAAGGCACCGTCCTTTTCCCAACAATATTGTCAACCGAACCTTCAAATTCATCTACTTGACCGCCTATCACTGCCAATTGTGGATTTTTTTCCACTTCTCTTAATTGCAGTTCAAATCTATTTGGCACTGCTATATCATCTGTATCCATTCTGGCAATCCACTTTGTCGAAACATATTTGGTGCCTATCCGCAATGCATTTCCGAGTCCTTGATTCTTATTTAGTACTACTACTTTAAAACCCTCACCAAACATATTTCTATGAGTATCTATTACTTCATAGAGTTCTTTTGTAAGTGGACCATCTTCAACAAGTATAATCTCATCTGGTACTACCGTTTGATTTTCAATACTCTTTAGTGATGCATTTAGATATGTTGATTTTTCGTTTTTATAAACTGACATTAATACCGAAAAATTAGGAAATTTCTGTCTACTCACTTCTTTTTCCCTTCATGTATTCCTCGACTGCAAATAACATCAAAGAACGTTTTGTAACAAATCCTGGCATCCTCGGCCAGCGTTAGATTTGCCGCATATTCACCATCATAAGCAGCCTTCTGTTCATCAGTCACTAAGTCGCGGCCACGGACCTGCGCTAAGCCAGTAATCCCCGGTAGAACTGCCTCAGCTCCGTTTGCATGCCGTAATGACAAGACTTTCTTTTCTTTCAGAATCAATGGTCTTGGACCGATAATACTCATTTCACCTTTGAAAACGTTGATTAATTGTGGTAATTCATCCAGGCTTGATTTGCGTAGCCATTTACCAACTTTAGTTATGTATTTTTCTGGATTTTCAAAGCTCGCCGTTGCCAGTTGCGGAGCGTTTATGTACATTGTTCGAAATTTATAGATTTTAAATGGTCGGCCGTTTTTCCCCATTCTTTCTTGGCGGAAGAAAACCGGACCGCTTGAGTCTAATTTAATCCATCCTGCCAATATCAAAAAGAGTGGCCACAAAATTACTAGTAATAGAAAACTGATAATAAGGTCTATCCCCCGTTTGATGTACCTAGGATAAAATTGCGACTTCCTGGCTTTGGCTATTTCATTGTCAGTAACCTTCATCATACTTATCCTCCTCCCTTAATCATCCTCTTTAGTTGAAAAGAGGGGCGAGGTTACCCCCCCCGCCTAATTTTCTTAACTAAAAGAACCAAAAATGCTTCTTTTTAGGCAGTGGCTGCCAATCTAAATTAACCTGATCCCCATTAATTATGTCGCGCGCGTTTTGTTCATATGTATCAGCCAGCTCAGCGCCAAATTCACTGCGCAGTTTCTGCAGCGCCTCACTAAGCTCGTATTCGCGATGACTCAAGGCATGCGCGTCCGAGGCAAAGATTGCTCCCTGCCCGGCCTTGATCATGCTGGTCGTAACCTTTTCAATCTTTTTACCGAATCGGCCCAGATAACTGCTGGACGTCAATTGAGTCAGACATCCCTGTTCTAAAAACGGCTGCAGTCTTTCTGGATGTTCCAAAAGCTCGGCGTTTCGTTCGGGGTGGACGATAATCGGCACGATGCCTTGCTGCCGCAGCTTAAAGACCATTTCCTTAGCGTACTGCGGCACTTCCTGGCTGGGAAACTCCAGCAGCATGTAGCGGCCGCCCTCATCCGCGAACAAAATATCATCTTTTTGCAAGGCTTCCAGCAGCTCTCCATTGATCCGAATTTCCTGACCTGGAAAAACCGTTAATGGAATCGCGTTTTCCTTTAAGGTTTGTTGAAAGTCCGCCGTCAGTTGCAATACATCGGCTTTATGATTGATATAGTGCCCATTCATATGATGCGGCGTCAATAAAGCGTGCGTTACACCATCATTAACCGCGTCCTGGGCCAGTTTTAAAGAAGTCGCGAGGTCCGGTGAACCATCATCCACGCCTGGCAACAAGTGACAATGCAGATCGATCAAAACCATCTTGATTCACCCTTCCTGCTGTATGCGACGAGCCTAGTTTTCCGATTCTTTTTCGTAGCCGTAGCCATAACCGTAGCCGTAGCCATAACCGTAGCCCGCGTCGTCTTCTGGTACAACGTCATTCATGACATAGCCTAGCAGATGCGCGTGACTCATCTTCAACAGTTCAACGGCCCGCCGTACGCCAGCTTTTTGCGTCATGCCTTGCCGTACGACCAGCACCACGCCATCCACGCTACCCGCAATCGTTTGCGTATCAGTAACTTCCAGCATTGGCGGCACGTCTAATACGACCAGATCGTATTGGGCCTGCACGGCTTCCAAAAGTACCTTCATTCGCTGTGAACTCAGCAACTCGGCTGGGTTAGGGGGTACCGCCCCGCTTGGCAGCAGGTCTAATCCTTCAATGCCGCTTTCTTGGATCACATCGTTTAAGTTGACTTCTGATTGATCACTGCTCAAAACCGTTGACAAGCCTGACTGTCCGGTCAAATCAAAAGTTGAATTAAGCGTTGGGCGGCGCATGTCGGCGTCAATCAGCAGCACACTCTTGCCTTCTTGCGCCCAGACAACAGCCAGGTTAGCCGCGACGGTACTTTTCCCTTCACTGATGTTGGCGGAGGTAAAAGCGATCGTCTTTAAGCGTCGGTCCACGGCCATGAAGTGAATGTTGGTACGCACGGTCCGAAACTGTTCCGCAGCGACGCTCTTTGGTTTAGCCACCGTGATCAGCTTAGCGCCGTTTTTCATCGTATTGTTGTCAATTCGTGACTTGCGTTTGAAGATTCCCATCATAACCCTCCTTTAGACCCGGCGCGTCTGCGTGTTTTGTGAACGCCGCTTGATTGAGAAACCGTCATCCAAGTTGATGTGGGTAATCTGACCAAGATTCGTCAAGCCCAGCTCATCAACCATGAAGTCATTGTCCCGCACACTGGTATCCATCAGATCGCGCATCAGTACGATCATAAAGCTGATCAACAGCCCTAAGACGGCCCCCGCCAGCGTAAACAGCTTAACGTTAGGCGATGATGGCTTAGTTGGTGTTGCGGCCCGAGCAACGATCGTCACGTTGTTGACATTCATGATTTTTTTGATCCGCTTTTTGAAGACGCTGGCAATCGTGTTGGCGGCTGCCGCAGATTTCTTTGGATTATCGGTTTCCACGCTGACGGAGAAGACTTGCGAGTTGGTCTGCGTCTTGATCGTGATCGCGTCTGACAGCTGGCTGGTCGTCATACTGTAGCCTTGACCGGTATGTTCAACCTTAGCTGGCTTGGCCGCGCTGACCAGCCGCTTGGTCCCATCGGCCAGCGTCTTGTACTTGGCTGGTTGGGCCTTGCGAATGACCTTGACTGGGTTGGCGAGTTCTTTTTTGGTTTCTTTTAGAATTACTGGACTGGTAATGATGTCCTTGTAGGTATTGATGACCTGAATGTCGGCCTGCTGGTTGTTGTAGGCCTGACCATTGGCATTGTTTTCGTTTTTTTGGTTAACCAATAATTGCGTGGTTGCCGTGTATTTCGGCGTCATAATGAATTTAGAAACGATAAAGCCCGCTAAGGCCAGAGCAATCGTACAGATAATCAAAAACTTCAGATGTTTACGGTACAGATTAAACAGGCGACGCAAATCAATCGTGTTGTTACTGCTGTTTTCCAATGTTTTCCTCCTTTAATCAGTCACGCTGACGTGTTTAAGCTGCAAGGCATCGCGAATCTCATCAGACACGCGCTGCATCTCGCTGGTTGGCACGACTTCAAACGACTCGCCGCCTTCACTGTCGCCATGGCCCTGCGCGTGATCAGAAACCACTTTGCTATTAGCCTTGCGATACTTCATGCCTAAAGTCGTCATGTCACTGAACGTCAGATTGGTCTTAGACTGATCAGCAATCGAATTCAAGAATTTTTGGTTGAGAACTGACTTATAAGAAGCAGCTTCCTTCATTAAAGCGGTAATGACCAGGCGCTGCCGTTCTTGTCGGCCATAGTCGCCCTGTGGATCATCGTAGCGCATCCGACTGAAGGCCAGGGCTTGGGCACCATCCATGTGATACGCCTTGCCCTTTTTAAAGCTGTAGCCTTCATAATCAAACGTCAATGGCGAAGTCACACTGACGCCGCCCACTTGATTAATGGCTTTTTCCAACCCGCCCATGTTGACCATTACATAGTAGTCAATTGGTACGTTAAAGTATTTTTGCACGGTATTGATGGTTTCTTTAACCCCACCATATGTATAGGCCGCATTGATCTTGGCCGGTGAATATTCAGCGTAGCCGGGCAGATTAACTTTCATGTCCCGCGGCAGGCTGACAATCGTGGTCGTCTTTTTTTGCGGATTGAGCGTCATCATCATGATCGTATCCGTCCGCCCTTTGTAATCACGGCCCAACGCCCCCGTATCAGTCCCCAAAAGCAGGATATTGATTGGCTTGCCCTGCTTGAGGACCTTGTCAGCATTTCGATATGTCTTGGCGCCTGATTCGCTGTACATATTATTAGTAGCAACATGGACGTTTCGCCAGGCAACCCCCGCGAAAATCAAGGCGAGAATCACCAAAAGTCCAATAAATGACCACAAAATCTTCAAACCTAGTCGTTTCCGACGATGGTGATGGTGGTGGTGGTGATGGTGCGAATGGTGCACCGGTTGATTTTGCTTCGATTCTTCATTCATATTTACATAGTCCCATTTTTTAAAAATTTTTTACATCTACATACCTTAAAATTATCCATGCATACGACAAAAAAATCAAGGCGTCAAGCCCCGCACGTCTTGTCGCACTAGGGTTTAACGCCTCAATTGTTAAAAGATTAATTCATTGATTTATATACACAGTTACGCAATGTTACGTTTGTTAACGCTGTATATTTATATTTTATAAATAATTTAATGAAACGAAATTTGTTAATAAATTTTTTTATTATTTACTGCCCGATGCCGCGCACGGTCAAATCTCGATCAATGGTCTGGTCGCCATTATGAGCGGTAACGTGGTATTTGCCCGGCTTTTTAAAGTTATAGGTTTGATCAGCCCCCTGCGCGTTGCCGTTCAAAGTCGTCACGACGTTGTTATTGCTGTCTTTGATCTCAAACTGCGTGTTGGCTGGCGCCTTAAAGCTGACGGTCGCATCCCCGGTCTTGTTTAAGGAAACGTCAGTCGGAAAATCGACCTGCAGCTGACTGCTGGATGAAGAACTTGCCGATGATGAGCTGGCTGACTGCGAGCTGCTGGAAGAAGCGGCCGCGGCTGACTCTGAGCTGGACTGGGCCTTGCTGACCTTAGTGGCATGTTCATTGGCAGGATGGTGTTCAGCCGGCGCACTGGTTTTAGTGCTTGGCGCGGTAAATGTTCCCACCAGACCGATCACAAATAAAATGATCAATCCCCAGTTCATGACTACCTGTCCTTTGCCGATTGGTGCCTGGGCATTCTTTTTGAGCCGCTGTGTCTGATAGATCCAGACGCCGACAAAACAAACGGCTGCTAAAATCATCAACAAAATGAACAGTTTCTTCATTATATAACTCATCCTTTTTCGAAGTTTGGCTAACTGTTATCTTAACACATTTAGCCAACCAGCCAATCAAACAATCATCAAATGACGTTTTAGAACACAAAAAAGCGCTGCTTAAAATCGAGCAGCGCTTTTGAATTAAGGCTTAGCCATTATTTGTAGTTAGGAGCAGCCTTGGTAATTTGAACATCGTGGGGGTGTGATTCACGCAGACCAGCGTTCGTGATCTGAACGAATTGCGCGTTGTCGATCAAGGTTGGAATGTCCTTGGCGCCAACATAGCCCATCCCGGAGCGCAGACCGCCGACCATTTGGAAGATCACGTCAGCAACGTCGCCCTTGTATTCAACCCGGGCTTCGATACCTTCTGGAACCAGCTTGTTGGCTTCGTTGACCCCACCTTGGAAGTAACGGTCAGAAGAACCATGCGATTGAGCCATGGCAGCAACGGAACCCATCCCACGGTAGCCTTTGTACTTCTTGCCGTTTTCTTCAAAGACTTCGCCAGGAGCTTCCGTCGTGCCGGCAAACATACTGCCTAGCATTACGGCGTTCCCACCAGCAGCCAGAGCCTTAACGATGTCGCCAGAGTACTTGATCCCACCATCGGCAATGATGGCCTTGCCGTATTCGTGAGCCACGGAAGCAGCATCGTAAATTGCCGTAATCTGTGGGACACCAACACCGGCAACCACCCGCGTCGTACAAATCGAGCCAGGGCCGATGCCGACTTTAACCACGTCAACGCCAGCGTCAAACAGTGCCTTGGTACCTTCACCAGTGGCTACGTTACCAGCAATCAGCGTAACTTCTGGGAAATGTTCGCGAATTTCGGCAATCTTGCGCAGCACCCCAGCCGAGTGACCGTGAGCCGTGTCGATTACGATCGCGTCAACACCAGCCTTCAGCAGAGCTTCGGCGCGTTGGAACGTGTCGGACGTAACCCCAACGGCCGCCGCAACCAGCAGATGACCGTTTTCATCAACGGCAGCGCGGTTGAAGTTTGAGTTGGCAGGCAGTTCAACGCCTTTAACCGTGGCTACTTCGCCGGCTTGAGCATCGATGGACATGTTCTTGTGAACGACCCCCATCCCGCCTTGCAAGGCCATCGCAATTGCCATTGAGCTTTCAGTAACGGTATCCATCCCGGCACTGATAAATGGCACGTTCAGTTTAATATTCTTTGCCAGCTGCGTACTCAAATCGACTTCATTTGGCAAGACATGACTTTCCGCTGGAATCAGCAGCACATCATCAAACGTTAAGCCTTTCTTGGCAAACTTAGTATCCCAATTCGACATCAATCTGCACTTCCTTCTTTAAATATTAGCTACTACCTTACTAGGTTTTTGGCGATTGGTCAACGAATAATCGTGATTCTAACATAATTCTAATAATATTTCTCGGATTGTTCGGTTTTAACTCCTTTTAACCACCATTTTAGGACCAAATACCAAATCTGTCGGCGATAGATTCTGACAATTAAAAAAAGCATCGCGTTTCACGTGGAACCGCGATGCTGATTTTTATTGCCGCTGCTGACGGCGTGGCGAAAAGGCGCTGGTAATGTGGTAGCGTCCCCGCAGCCAGATGTCGAGCGCAAAAGCTGCCACCCCTAAAATCAGGTAGAACCATTGATTCAGACGTGGGTTGACGCTGTTTGGCATCATGGCCGTCAGAATGTAGATCAAAATCCACATTACCAGACCACTGACCACCGTAACGATGCGGGCCCACAATGGTCGTTTGACATATTTGCCCGTTGCTTCGTTTTTAACTGGCAGCATGTACTTGGCGATCCAGCCAAACAGAATCCCACCAGTAATGGCTACGATGATGATTGAGGTGATCCCCATATTACCGTTATGGGAAACCTTCATTGCTTGTGGAGAGATCCAGTCCATCAGCCCAAACATAAAGGTAAAGATGGCAAAGAACATGATCCCGTTATCCAGTGCCATCAGCTTTAATGAAGTCTGCGTCTGGGATTGTTCAGTTGGCTCAGGGTGCAGCAGGGCGTGGGCCCGCTGCGTTGGCGTACCAAACAGGCCGCGCGCCGTTTGACCAGTCTTTTGGCCTTCCTGCAGCGCTTTGAGCGTTTCTTCAAGCATGGCTGGCTTTTTGGCTGGGTCAGCGCCCTGTGCGTCCAGCTGCTTGTTTAATTGGAACATGAATTCTTCGTTTTTACGCGTCAGTCCCTGCTTGCCAAAAGCTCGCGCCGTTTCTTGACGCTGGTCTTTGGCGTATTCTTTTTGTCGCTGGCCGGCAGCGGCATTGCGTGGTTGTTGTTCTTTTGATTCAGCCAAGATGTTCTTCCTCTCTATTTAATTGGTTCAATGATTAGACGTTGAAGCGGAACTCAACGATGTCGCCGTCCTGCATTACGTATTCCTTACCTTCCAGCCGCAGCTTACCGGCTTCTTTAACGGCCTGGGCACTGCCCAATTCGTCAAGATCCGCGAAGCTCATGACCTCAGCCCGAATAAAGCCGCGTTCAAAGTCAGAGTGGATGATGCCGGCTGCCTGTGGTGCCTTCGTGCCTTTCTTAAAGGTCCAGGCCCGCGTTTCTGGTCCGCCCGCCGTGAAGAAGGTTTCCAGTCCCAGCAGTTTGTAGGCTGCCCGAATCAGCCGGTTCAGGCCGGGTTCTTCAACGCCTTCCATTTCCAAGAAGTCGGCCTTTTCTTCTTCATCCATTTCGGCAATCTGTTCTTCAGCCGCTGCCGCTACGCCAATGACCTCGCCATCGCCCTTAACGTGTTCTTTGATGGCATCCATGTACTTGTTGGCATCTGGATCGGCCATGTCTTCTTCAGCGATGTTGGCAACGTACAGGACCGGCTTGCTCGTCAGCAGGAATAGACCCTTGACGATTTTTTGCTCTTGGTCGTTGAATTCAATGGAACGCACGCTTTGACCATTTTCCAAAACCGGCTTGATCTTGTTTAAGACTTCCAGTTCTGCCAGGGCTTCCTTATCACGACCCTTAGCTGCCCGTTGAACCTTAGCCAGGCGCTTATTGACGGCATCCAGATCGGCCATTACCAGTTCCAGGTTGATCGTGTCGATGTCTTCGATTGGATCAACCTTGCCGGAAACACTGGTGATGTCCGCATCGTCAAATGCCCGTACGACATGCACGATGGCGTCAGTCTGCCGAATGTTTTCCAAGAATTGGTTCCCCAGACCTTCACCTTTTGAGGCCCCCTTGACGATCCCGGCAATGTCGGTGAACTCAAACGTGGTTGGCACGATCTTTTTGGCGGGAATCAGTTCTTGAATCCGTTCCAGGCGCTTGTCCGGCACTTCCACCATCCCCACGTTGGGTTCAATCGTGGCAAATGGGTAGTTGGCCATTTCGGCACCAGCCTTGGTAATAGCGTTAAACAGCGTGGACTTGCCGACGTTTGGCAGTCCCACGATACCTGCAGTTAAAGACATGAAATAATTGCTCCTTTTTAATTAATCTGCTTCGTTTTCGGCATGTTCCAGCACCTTTTTGAGATGCTTTTCAAAGTTTTGCCGCGACATCATCACGATATGACCGCAGCCCGTGCACTGCAGCTTGACGTCGATCCCCGTTCGGATGATCTGCCAGCGGTTGGTGCCGCATGGGTGCTGCTTTTTCATCTGCACAATGTCGTTTAGTTCATAGGTTTTCATCGCAAACGCTCCTCTCTAATCGAACTTGACTCCCAAAAGATCCAAAATCCGCGTCAGGTCATCATCCGAGGTATACGGAATCTCGACTTTGCCGCCCCGTTTGCCTGCCGTCATCACGACTTTGGTGCCAAACCGGCTCTGCAGCTGTTCTTCGGCTTCACGAACGTAGGCTGGCTTTTTGGCAGTCGCCTTTTTCTTCGCGGGCTTGGCAGACTTGACGGCTTGATTTTGTTCGGCCACCAGTTGTTCAAGCTGCCGCACGGTCAGATTTTCCTTAGCCGCGCGCTGAGCCAGCTTAACAAGCGCTCGTTCATCCTTTAGCCCCAACAGCGTGCGGGCCTGTCCCATTGACAAGCGGTGGTCCTCCAGCATGTCCTTGACCGGCTGTGGCAGTCCCAGCAGCCGCAGATAGTTGGCAATGTAAGGCCGGCTCTTGCCCAGCTTTTCAGCGACCTGCGCTTGAGTCAGCTGCAGGCGGTCCATCAGTGATTGATAGGCCTGTGCTTCTTCCAGCGGTGTCAGATCCTCGCGCTGCAGGTTTTCTAAGACGGCAACCTCCATCATCTGCGAGTCGCTCATCGTCCGTACGATCGCGGGAATCGTTGTTTTGCCAGCCAGCTTGGAAGCCCGGAAGCGTCGTTCGCCAGCAATGATCTCATAACGATTCAGCTCTGGATCCGGCTGCCGCAGAATGATTGGCTGAAAGACGCCTGATTCTTTGATTGAAGCCGCTAATTCCTGCAAGGCCGCTTCGTCAAAAGTACGCCGCGGCTGGTATGGATTGGGCCGAATCGCCGTTAGTTCAATTTCTTCTACGCTTTGCTCGTGGTCTTGTTTGGCATCATTATCGCCAAACAGCGCCGCGAGACTAAAGCCACGTTTTTTTGCCATGTTTCGCCAGTCCTTCCTTTAGTGCTTCGGAATGCGAATGGTAATCTCATATGAATCGGCCGTGTCTTTTTCACTGACCTTGGCTGCCACGCCGCTGTCCTTGACCAACTTAATGGAGTGCTTGATCGTGTTGACGGCAATCCGTGGGTCACTGACCTTGATTGATTTGGGCTGCTTTTTCTTAGCCCGTTTCTTTTTGGCCGGCGTTTTCGCGGCTGCTGAATCAGTCGTGACATCAGTTTCCGTTGTTTCGCCAGCTGCCTGGGCCACGTTCTCACTAGCAGCATCTTGTTGGACAGCTTGTTGCGCGGCCTTTTCCGCACTGGTTGGCTTGCCCAGCATCTGTGCCACGGCATCTTCAGTCTGGCGAACGTTCCAATGCTGGTTGACGATCTCCATTAAAAGCGTGCGCTGCTGATCCTCATCCAGACTCAGCAGGGCCCGGCCGTGACGCTCGGTAATCCGGCCATCCAAAATCGCGTTTTGAACGGGCTTGATCAGTTTCAAGAGCCGCAGCTTATTGGCAACGAACGACTGGCTCTTGCCCATTCCCTTAGCCAGCGTTGCCTGGGTCAGATGGTTGAACTCCATCAATTGCTTGTAGGCCTGCGCTTCTTCAACTGGACTCAGCTGGGCGCGCTGCAGATTTTCGATCAGTGCCAATGAAGCTGATTCCGCGTCAGTCATCTTTTCAACGATCGCTGGAATCTTTTCCCATTGCAGCAGCTTAACGGCTCTAAACCGCCGCTCACCAGCAATGATCTCGTATTCGCCTGGTCGAAATTCCCGCACGACGATTGGCTGCAGCAGACCATGCTCGCTGATCGTCTGGGCCAGCTCTTGAATCTCGGTTTGGTCAAAAACCTTCCGGGGCTGGTATTGGTTGGGCACAATGGCGGCAACCGGAATCTCAACGACTTGATTTTTGGTTTCGCTGGCGGTTCCCTGGTGCTTGCCAAGGCCAAACAGTGAAAATGCCATGTCTCAATCCTCTTTTCTACTCAATTGGCTGCTTGTTGGGCAGTCCTGGGCGCCGAGGGTATTTTTTCGGCGTGGCGGCAACTTTTTCAATTACGATCAGATTGCGTTCCTCATCCGTACCGGGCAGGGTCAGCTTGGTGGTGTGCTCAACCTGGCCGCCCAGTACCTTGACCGCCTTACCGCCTTTTTGCAGCTCGTCTTTAGCAGCACTGGCCTTATATGCGATGAATTCGCCGCCGACCTTCGCTGCTGGCAGACAAAGCTCGCTTAAAACCGCCAGTCGAGCCACTGCCCGCGCCGTGACCACGTCAAAACTTTCGCGGTAGGGACTCTTTTTGGCACTGAAGGTCTCAGCGCGATCATGAATCAGATTGACGTCGGTTAGGCCCAGCTTGGCAACCAGATCGGCCAAAAACTTGATCCGCTTGTTCAGTGAATCAACGATCGTAATCTTGAGCTGTGGAAAGGCAATCTTCAGCGGCAGTGAAGGAAAACCAGCACCCGCACCAATATCGCAAAGCGTCAGGGCTTCAGTCTGCAGACGAGGTTCGGCCAGCGCTCCCGTCAACGAGTCATAAAAATGCTTGAGATAAACTTCTTTTTGATCCGTAATGGCCGTCAGATTAACGTGTTCGTTGGTGGCCACCAGATCTTCATAATAAATCGCAAATTGGGTCATCTGCTGATCAGTCAGTTCAATACCGTGATCCTGCAGTGCCCGTCGAAATTCTTCCGGTGTCATAAATCCTCCTTTGTGAAACAGGAAGATGTTTCACATACTCCATTACTTTACCCCAAAAAGGCCGTTGTTTCAAGCAATCCGACGATATACAGCGGATTTTTAGAGGCCATCGCGCCAGCTCGATAAACCCGCTGGCAGCCCGTGTCCAACAACGCTATCGAATCATTTCAAGCTACGCAAAAAGCCGGTTGAAACGCGCTTGGCGAATCAATCGGCTTTTTATCTGAAAACTGGGCGGCCAGTTTCCAGATGATTATTTGGTTTTAGCGCATCTTGCTGACTTCTTCAACAAACCACTTGTTAAAGGCAGCCGCGTCGATGTCAACACATACCTTGGCGTTGGTCTTGCCATCATGGTAGGCACCGCGAATGTCGCCGACCATGGCACCAATTGCTGGACCATCAGTTTGAATGTCGATCCAGACATCCTTTGTCGTAAATGCTTCAGGGTGCAACAGGTAGAAGATCGTGTTGACGTCGTGCATTGGGTGACCGCCAGTTTCAGCACTGACATCGTTGTAGTGGCTGATCAGACCATAAAGCATCTTACCAGTCTCATTCATGTCCTTGATGGCGTTCAGGCTGTCCTGCGTCAGCAAGGCCTTCAGCGTAACGTCCAGACCAACCGTTACGATTGGCACACCAGACTTGTACATGATTTCAGCCGCGTGAGGATCAGTGAAGACGTTGAATTCAGCAACACTGGTCATGTTACCGCCAGTCAGGGAACCACCCATAGCAACGATTTGCTTGATGTGGCTCTTAACTTCTGGGAATTCCTTGAACAGCAGGGCAATGTTGGTGTAGGAACCAGTTGGCACCAACGTGATTTCGTCTTCAGCCATGATAGCATCGCGCAGAGCTTGAACGGCACTCTTTTCAATTGGCGTACCGTAGTCATTGCCAAAGTCGTAGCCTTCCATCCCAGAAGCACCGTGGATCCGAGCTGCGTCTTCAAATGGCTTGATCAAAGGTTCCTTGGCGCCTTCTGCAACTGGAATCTCGTCACGCTTGCCAAAGAAGTTAACGATCTTCAATGCGTTGGCCGTCGTCTTGTCAACCGAAACGTTACCAGCAACCGCCGTGATCAGCTTCAAGTCGATTTCAGGGTTGTTGATTGCCATCGTCAAAGCAGCTGCGTCATCAATACCAGGATCAGTGTCCATAATAATCTTAGTCGTCATCATGAATTCCTCCTTAAAATTACAATTAAGCGTTAGTAAGCGCTTTTACTTTGCTGGGAAACAAAAGGGCCAACCGGAATGGCCAGCCCCTTTTGACTGGCAAAACGCGTTAAGCGCATGCAGTCGTAGATCTTACCAAACGAACAGACCAACAAAGGCTGCAGACAGCAGTGATACCAAGATACCAGACAGCAGCAGGTAGCCAATGTTTTGAGCGATGTAGTCGTTGGTTTCCTTGTCGGCGATACCCTTGAAACAACCAATGATCATACCAAGCGTACCGAAGTTGGCGAAGGAAGTAACGAACGTGGTCAGAACGGCTTGCAGGTGGTGTGGGTAAGAAGCAATCTTGCCCGTAACTTCACCCATAACAACGAATTCGTTCGTAACCAGCTTCATACCCATGTCTTGTGACAGCATCCATGCTTGGTGAACAGGCAGACCCAGCAGCCAAGCAAATGGGAACATGATCACACCCAGGATGCTTTCCAGAGACAGTTGCTTCCAGAACAGAGCCAGGATGGCATCGATCAGAGCAGCCAGGGCAACGAAGGCAACAACGTTAGCAACGATGATCAGGATCAGCTTACCGGCACCCAGGATGGAGTCGCCCAGGAAGCTGAAGAATGGTTCCTTCTTACCGTTCTCAGAACTACCAACTTTTTCAATCGTGTCTTCTGCTTCAGTAACCGTAACTGGGTTCAGCAGGCTGGTAGCAATCAGTGAGTTAACGATGTTGATTGGAACGGCAGTCAGGATAAATTGACCAGGCATCATTTGGATGTAGGCACCCAGGATTGAAGCCGTAACACAGCTCATGGACATCATGGCGATGGTCAGGTTACGAGCCTTGGTCAGCTTACGGATTTGCATACCGGAAACGGCCAGAACTTCCGTGTTACCCAGGAACATCATTTCAACGGCAAAGAATGATTCGAACTTTGGTTGACCCGTGATGAATGACAGACCTTTACCGATCCACTTGATGATCCATGGCAAGAAGCCGATGTAAGTCAGGATGTCGAACAGTGGAACGATCATCAGGATTGGCATCAATGCAGAACAGATGAAGTTCAGGTTCTTAACATTGTACCAAGCACCCAGGGCAAAGACCGTACCCTTAGCAGAAATGTTGACGATCCAAGCAAAACCGTCGGCAGCGGCCTTAACGCCGGCACGACCAGCAGCTGAACCAGTCAGGAACCAGGCCAGGACCAGGTTCAATACAATCATGATAGCAATTGCTTTCCAGTTGATCGCTTTTTTGTCCTTAGAGAACAGAAAACCGATACCCAAGAAGACAAGCAACCCAAGAATGTTAATTGCAAGATACATGGATATAACACCTTTCTTAAAAACTGAATCTAACTTTTTCTCAATCGCAATTTCTCAGTATCTCAGAATAGCGGAATAATTGCAGTCGAACTGAGAAAATCTTGCGTGCCATAATAATATACCCATCTTTTGTAAAACTGTAAACCGCATACATTTGCCAACTTTGTGAAACCATGAAACCGTTACCAGTATTGTTCGGAAGTAAACCGTTTTAAATAAAGGCAAAAGTTTAAAAAATGTTAAAGAAGTGTGATTTAAATTTCACAAACTTTTTTCTGATTTCTTCGGTAAAACGTTTAAAGCTTCATATGCTTTTTTATAGACCATTTGATAATACAAAATAAAAGCGAGACTGTAACCACTTACAATTAAGTAGTAGTCAGCCCCGCTGCCCCTGCCAAGGATCTTTAGTATACCACGCTGAAATCGCTTTGACTTTTAAAACAGCGCTAATTAGTGAAAAATACAATCGTTTGAAATTGAACAAAGTCGTTAATCAGTCGTATTGATGCAAAGCTATCGAGAGTCGTTTCAGCCCTTCTTTTAACGTAGCTTGCGGCGCACAGTATCCCAATCTGACGTGGCCTGGCGTATCAAATGCATCTCCCGGCACCAGCAAAACGCCTTGATCAGCCAGCAGCTGCTCGCAGAACTGGTGAATATCAACCGGTACGTCCAGCTTGGGAAATGATGTCGAAACTGCTTGTGGTATCCCCACGCTGGCCCGTTCTTCATGTTCAATCCAGTCTTGATAGATCTTCAAATTACCTAAAACCAGCTTGCGATTGCGTGCCAACACCTGTTTTTTATGCCGCAGTACATAGGTTGCCAAAAGATCATTAAAGACCCCACCGCAGATCATCGTATAGTCGCGATACTTGCGGAAGCGCTCGGTCAGTTCGGCATTGGCAGCCGTCCAGCCGATTCGAATGCCGGGAACCGAATAAGTCTTGGAAAGCGAGTTGGTGGCAATCCCCTTGTCATACAGATCCACGATTGAAACGAACTTTTCTGGCTGATCTAATGGCAGATAGACCTCATCAACCAAGATATAGGCGCCGACCTGGGCTGCCAGATCAACCACCTGTTGCAGAAATTCTTGATCCAAAACGGTCCCGGTTGGATTGTTGGCATTATTTAGACAGATCAGCTTGGTATCTGGTCGCAGCAGTTTTTTTAGCTGATTGATGTCTGGATACCAATCAGCTTCTTCATGAATATGCCAGTATTCAACCTCGGCCCCTAGCGACTTTGGAATGTCGTAAAGCTGCTGATAGGAAGGATATTCAGCAATCACGTGGTCGCCGGGTTCCACCAAACTATAGAGCGCCAAGAGATTTGCTCCCGTCGCGCCATTGGTCTGCAGGATGTTGTGCGGATCCACGTGGCGATAGAGCTTGGCAACTTCGGTCTTAAAGCTAGGGGAGCCTTCAATCCAGCCGTAGTTCATCTTTTGGGCATTGAGCATCTCGTAAAACTCCGCGCCATGATGACCATCCAGATTCATCAGCTCGTCCATCGTCAATGAAGCGATCGTGCTTTGCGAAATATCGTAGCGGGCGCTTTTTTCCCACTTGTTCAACCAGGCTTCCACGCCAAATGGAGCAATCTCAACCATAAATTTCCCCCCTATTCGATCGGAATCGTACCGTTCAAAATCAAAACCAACGAAATAACAGCCAAAATACTAATCAAGCCCATCGCCAGCCATTCGTTTTTGGCAAGTCTCAGCTTTCGCGTGCGCCGAGCCTGCCAATAAATCAGAAAGCCCGGCAGCAGACTCAGCGATAAAATCATTACCTGCCGCCAGCCAGCCAAAGTCATCGACAACAACTCAAAAATCGTCAGCAGGATGCCAATTACTAATTGACCATAAGCACGCTGCTGCCAGCCATCTTTAATCTGCGCCAGTCCAACAAAGAAATAAACGATCAGTCCCGCAGCCGTCCCCAGCGTATAGGCAAACCGATAAGCATAGGTCGTAAACAGCAGCGAGCACAGAAACAGGCACTGAACGATCGCCGTTACCCAAAGCGCGGTCGTCGGGGCATGATGCGAATTGAGCCTGCCAAACGAACGCGGCAGCACTCGGTCTTTAGTCATCATCAAAAACGCCTCCGCCGGCAGCATCGTCCACGAAAGCCAGGCCACCAGCACCGAAACGATCAATCCCAAACTGATCAAAGCCGCGCCCCAGGGTCCAACCAACTGACTTAGAATCGTCCCCATCGCCGGTTGCGCGGCTCCAGCTAATTGCGCGCGCGTCATTACGCCATAAGGAAGCAGCGAGATCAGTAGGTAGACGACTAGCAGAATCAGCCAGCCGCCAAATGAAGCCACGACGGCATCCCGCTGACGCTTAGCTCGGTGCGCCATGACCGAGGCACTTTCCACGCCCATAAACAGCCACATCATCACCATAATCGAGTTCTTGACCTGATCGGCAACTACCAGGATGGGACGGGAAGACTGCGCAGCTGCGCCCCAGAAGTTATTGACAAACGTCGACCAATGAAACGCCAATGCTGCTACGATGGCAAAGATCAGTAATGGTATGAGTTTGGCAAGCGTACCGATTAAATTGAGCAGCGCAGTAGCCTCAACACCATAGCTGACGATCACGGTAAAACCAATCGTCAAAAGTATTGCCAGTAAAATCGACGGCAGGTTCTGACCACCTTGAAAAACTGGCCAAAACGTTCCCAGCGCGCTCATCGCAATCGTGGCAAAGGCGAGGTTGCCCAGCCATGAAGCCAGCCAGTATGCCCAGCCGGAAATAAACTCGCCCAGCGGCCCAAACGAAAGCCCCGCGTACGCGAAAATTCCGGCGTCCTGCTTAGGGTAGCGCAGCAAGAGATGGTTCAGCGCGGCAATCAGGCACCACACGCCCAGGCCGACGATCAGCCAGCCCAGAATTGCCGGTCCCGGTGCCGCCGCGTTGGCCAGATCACTGTTGACGCCAAAGATTCCCGAGCCAATCGTTGCGCCCACGATCAAAGCCGTCAGTTCATACTTGCCGATTTTGTTTGAATCAGCCATCACACTCCTCCTTTCGCGCAGCCTTTCTGGATCAGCCACCACTGCTCTATCTTCACGCAGCTGCTCTGGATCAGTAATCGCGGCTCTATCTTTGTACTACTGTTCCATGGCTTTTGAGCCGCTTTTGGCATCACATCTCATGAAAATGGCCTGTTGCTGTTGCTGTTGCTGTTGCTGTTGCTGTTGCTGTTGCTGTTGCTGTTGCTGT
>OLRR01000119.1_pt1 | contig 68065 bp, 50 predicted proteins | sample 1671941 | NCBI WGS metagenome assembly OLRR01 (sample SAMEA3136628, study PRJEB25190) | human gut metagenome
GAACTCTATTCATTAAAGACAGAGTTGCTGGAAATTATTTCTCTCCAACAACTTTCTTCGTCTTTAAGTCCTTGAAACACAATACTGTCCAATCAGATTCATCCAAAAAGAACAGGATAAACTACTCGAAGAGACACAGCTTATTTCCGAAATGGTCCAAGCCGCCATCAGGGAAAATTCTACGGTTGCCTTAGACCAGACCGAATACCAGAAGCGCTACGACAGTCTTTCGGCATAATTCGACAAATCAAAAGCAAGGCTCGAACAGCTCATGGCCGACCTGCAACAGATGCAACTACAAAGAGCTGAATACGAATCCTTCCTCAAGACATTCAAGCAGCTGCAGGACTCTTTGGAAGAGTTCAGCATCGACAGCTGGAACAGCCTTGTCGAATATGCCACCATCTACAGTGCCGACGATATCCGTTTCACCTTCAAGAATGGTCAGGAAATCAAGGCATAAATGTACAGCCCCACTACTAGATTTCACTCCGGTAGTGAGGCTGTTTTTTTATGCTGCAGCTTCGAATATACGTTTCTGTGCTTTGAGATAATTCTGTAGATTAAGAATGGTATTATCAGAAGAGCGCAACTCGTCATCTGTTAGCTCAACTGCATTTTCACTGGCAAGTTTAATAGTATACTCATAAATACAATTAACCAGAACATTTAATTCTTCCGTTGTCAGTTCAATCTTAATCTTCTCATAGTTCTTGTTCTGCTTAGGCTCATCCAATGCATCCATCAGACGGTTGATGGACTTCATACTCAATTCTCCACTTCGAATATCGTTGATGTAGTCTCGTAATGCTGCATGATACTTCTTCACCACTTCTGGCTCTCTGCTTTTTATCTTATGGTACACCACGCCACCGGCTGTAATAGTGCCAGCAACCACTGTACCAATAATCAGTCCCTTTTTATTGTTCTTTGCAAATTGTAGAACTTTAGCTCCAACATTCTGCGCCTGTGCAGCCTGTTCCAATTTCACTGGTTTAAGGTGCTTCACAATCTGTCCTTTGTTTGGACCCATTGCAACTCTTACAACGCCTCCAATTCTGCGGTATTCTCCTGTAGCTAACTTGGTCATGATATCCAGCGGAATATCGAATGCTTCTGTAACTACTGCCATATATCCAGGCTCCTTAAAATTTTACTTCATAATAGGGATTGTAAATTTTGCGAAGGTTATTAATCGTTTTCTTCCACCAAGGCAACATCCACATCTTCAGAATCGAAAGCTCCCATTGGATATTCTCTCTTCCAACCAGAAATGCGAATAATCTTTCCACAGTCTGGACACTCATAACTTTGCTCGCTATCAAAATACCTTACAAAATCTGGTCCCATACCGTTTTCTCTCTCATCGCTGCTCTCCGAATAAACATAATCTTCCAAATCAACAGTGTCCTCAGCACCGCAGTTAGGGCACTTGATGTCCTCCATCATTTCTAACTCAAACTGCCAATCATCAAAATCCATAAATTCTTCGCCTTCACTCTCTCGTCTCGTTATCTCTGTCAAGTAGTAATCAGAAGGCATGGAATCATACTGAACACCGGCATCGAGCAGTTCTGCTGACAAACTTAAAGCACCATGTATTTGCTGTAGTTTATCCTCCATAATTTTTCTTCTTTGCTCAATTGCCTCTGTCAATGACATTTCTCCTAAATCTATGTTCTTGATGTCATCACATGTTAGTCCTGCCTTTGTGAGTACTACTAATTGCTTTAGTCGAGTAATATCCTTTGCTGTATACCCAGCCTTCTTTGTCTCAGACACAAAAATTCCCATCTTCTTAAAATATTTTAGACGGTCATTGTTTATGCCAAGCAATTCACATACCTCTTTGGCCTGCTTCAGCATTACTTTTTCTTTGCTCATACTCAGGACCTCCTTTCTGACACCATCATACCTGATGGGGACAATCTCCCCGTCAAGTGTTTTTTTAGCGTTGGGTATCTATAAACAGCCAAACGCCCCTTTGCTTTTGAACTTTGCGTATGTCTCTAGCATCTGCTTCCCGATGGCTTCCGGTTCATAATTGTTTGCTTCGCAAATCATTCTCAAACCATCCGGTGTAAATATTCTTCCGTATGTCCTGTCTTCACACAGTTTATTATAATCTTCCAACTGTTTCTTTGTAATTGTTCACATGGAAGTCCAGAATATCCTCAAAAGTCTTTTCTTTCTTAGCGCTATATTCCGTCAGCAAGGCCTTCATTTTATCGGCAACTTCTTCCGGAAGGGCTGTATCCCTGCCGCCGACTTCATTCGGAAGTTTCTTATAATCTCCAACAGCAAACCATTCTTTTCTGGAATCGCTGGTGCCGTTCTTGAAAACCAAATGAAGTTCTTTGATGAACTTCTCCGTCAGAGCTGCTTTTGCATGATCAATAATCATGTCAATGCAGCGGAAGTGATTTGCTGTTTCGATCACGTCATCCACATTCAGCACTGCTTTTTCTACGCCGATGGTGTTGATTTCCCAAATATCAATTTCTAGAGCGTGTCTGAAAAAGGCTTTTCGTGAGCTGCGAGTCCCAATTTGTGGGAGATTTTATCCGAATGAGGGCGGCGTAACGGGCTACGGCAACCGAATGAGGGTAAAATATACCGCAAAGTGGGGCTTGCAGATTGCGGAAATGATTTTTCAGACACGCTCTAGTGCAATCCCTATCGGAAATTGATCTGAAATTCATATTTCGATCAACTTATATGCTCCTTTTCCGGTTTTCTTAACCACTCCCTGTTTTTCAAATTCGTTCATAATCCGCTGTAACTGCCGAGCGGGACAATGAAGCTGAAACGACATCTTCTCGATTCCTTTGAACGACCTGTCATCGTATTTATAGTTCATGTAATTCCACACTCTTTCTGCAAGTGATGAAAGTACTGCATATCAACGAAATATCTTAGGATGCTACACATGCAGATTCTTATGCATCTCTTCCTTAAATTCTCTCCCCTTAAATAAAATCACGCCCACTAAGAACAAAAAGCAGATCAGTGCTCCGAACATGCTCACTGTCGGTTTTCTGACAACTCCGCATACAAGCAGGATCACCGGAAGAATCAGACCATAGACGGCAGCCATGATTTCATAGATGAGATATTCTCTCACCGGGCTTTTCTGTACCTTGGCAATTACAAACATACCTGCCAGAGTAGCCACACTCAGGATTGGAAGCACCAGATCCACCGACCAGCCGTGCCACCCGGTAAATCCATCCCATATAAAGCAGATGATCGAACCGATCAAAAGCTGCCACATTACATTTTTCAGCAGGTTATACCTTTTGAAGAATCCAATCGAAGAGGCAATCCACATTGTTGCCACACCACCGGCAGTAAACCAGGTCCAACGGATGCGGGGATGAAAGTTCAGATCCGTAACTACCATAGCTGCGGCAAGTACCAGACACAGAAAACTATAGACTTTATAGACTTTCATCTCCTGTTCACTTGGCATCTGGGGCATTGGAAATTCCGGTTCGACTTTTTCTGCTGTTATTCCCTGCTCTTTTAGCAGACGATAGAAATTCCGCTCGATATTCACGGTATCGTATCTGGATGTAAAAGCGAAGGATAACTTATCTTCAAACGAACACAGGCACAGCTCCAGCTTCGGCGTATTGGTAAACACACCAAAGCGTTCAATATAAGGCACATAACTATCCGGCATACGGACGGCACTCATGTTAGAAAATATTGCCGTTGTATTTTTCTCAGAAAATTTTGCTCCTGCGTGGATACAGAGATTTTTCAGTTCCAATGGAGCAAGTCTCAGGATCGGATGCAACTCCAGTGCAAGCAGATCGTTGATATGAGCAGACATTTTTTCCTTTGTCAGTTGTTCTTCGAAAAAATCTTTGGTATATCTAAGTACCTCCTCAAAGCTTCTGTCCCGCTTTGAAAAATCATATCCCGGTTCTATCCAGTTGAAGAAATTCAACATGGATGTGGACGGAAAAAACTTTCGCAGATTTACCGGCACCATCAAAACTATCGGTTTTTTCTCCTGCATCTTTGACATTTCTTCATGGATTGCCTTGAGAAAGACAGCTGTCAGAAAGACCGTCATGGATACCCCCAGTTCTCTGCTTCGCTTTAACACTTCCTTTACGGAAACCACACTTTCATGAACATGGAGATGGTTCCCATCCTTCTTTTTTCTTCGGATCTGGAAGGCACGTGTTTTCTTTTCCTTCGGCCGTTTCTGATCTTTGGAATAATACTTCAGAAAACTGTCTGATTCCTGGTCCTGGACAGTCATATCTTCCGGCAACATGGAAACCGGCTCAAGCCCCTCTTTCTGATGTGCCAGATACAAATAATTACTCACCAGTTCCTTCAGAAACTCCGTTGCACCGGTACCATCTGTCAGCACATGAAACACTTCAAAATTAATTCGTTTTTTATAATAAGTCACCTCAAAAAGAAGTGTCTTCTTATCTTTTACATAAAGCCTGCTGCAAGGCTCTTTATACTCTTCCTTTACGACCGGATGCAGGTTACATGGCTCCAGATAATGCCAGAATAATCCTTTTCTCAATACCATAAGAAACATGGGAAATGTCTCCACAGTCTGATCCAGTGCCTCCTGCAAAAGTTCCTTCCGGACTTCTTCTTTTAATTCGCAATAAAACCGGAATACTCTGGTATCCTTTTTGTTACTGGCTGCGGAATACAGCTTTGCCGCATTGTCCAGCCTTCTCCAACGTGCTTTTTTCTGATTCACAATGCTTCTCCCTTCAAAAACGCATTGATATAAGTGAAACTTTCCTGCACATACAGATGCTTGATTCCCAGTGCAAAATAGCCATGTAGTGCACCTTTGATACGATGGATCTGTACATGATTTCCTGCTTCCTTCAAACGTTTTCCGTATGCCTCTCCTTCATCCCGAAGAGGATCAAACTCAGAAGTAAGTATCAGGGTATCCGGCTGATGACTCACATCTTTTGCCAGATAAGGGGCAAAATACGGATTTTGTTTATCCTCTTCATTTTTCGCATACAGTTCGATATAATCCTGCATTTTTCCTGCTGTCAGAAGATAATCCGTTCCATTTTCCTTAACGGAGGGAAATGGAGATTTTTCCGTATAATCATTATAAGTGGCCGGATAAATCAGAATCTGTCTTTTCGGCATGAATTCTCCCCGGTCTCTTGCCATCAAAGACAGTGCTGCGCAAAGATTTCCCCCTGCACTGTCGCCGATCAGAGTAATATTTTCCGGTTTTACATTTAGCACAAATTTCCCTGTATACAGTGCTTTCGCAACCACATAACAGTCCTCCAGACCGGATGGAAATTTATCCTCCGGCGCCAGTCTGTATTCTACCGCTGCCACATACTGTCCTGTTGCATCTGCAAGCCGTGCGCAGATTCTTTCATAATTATCGATACTCTCCGTTACCCAGCCGCCACCGTGGACAAACAAAAGCAGCTTTTTATCTCTGCTGTCACTGGTTTTGTCATTACTTTCCTGAAAGCTTTTTTCATTAGGGAAAAAGATACGAACCGGTACTGCATGACTTCCATTATATATTTTTTCGTCTATCTTCTTGTAAAATATCTTCATCGGATCCAGACGCTTCAGGTCTGCCATATGGCGAAATGCATCCACTTCTACACCATCAAAAGATAAGGCTTTTAATATACGTTTTGCTGCCTGATTGATCACTCTTTATTTATCTCCTTTATAATTTCGCATCAGCTACCTGGAATTCTTATATCTGACGCATTATTCTTGAACACTTGGTAACTGTGAATATACTGAACTGTTACCAAATCACATATGTATTATACCACCGATTTCCAATTATTAATATTGCTGTTTTATCCTTAATCTTCGTTTTATAACCGTATTATCATCCATTTCTTTTGTTTCCACATACATTCCTGTAGCGAAGTCCTGAATCCGTGTCATAAACAATTCACAATTTAAAATGATAAATCTAATGACTATCCGTGAAAAAAATGGTATATTGTTAACGGTAATATTTTTAAGCACGAAAGGAGTTTTTCCTTGAACACGCAAGCATCATATTTACATAAATTGAGATACTTTTTCTATATCCTAATGGCCGCGATCTTCGGCTGGTTTTTATTCATGGAATTGTTTGGTGCAGATGAGCAGAGTGCAAACCGCACTTCAACAGCCGCACTTTATTCCGGTACCTTTGTATGGGAAAAGGCAGATGGGACTTCCGAAGAAATTAAAGTGCCGGGAAAGTACCGGGTTCCGGCGGGAGAGACTATGGTTCTCACCACAACACTGCCGGATAATTATGATGAGACAGCATTTGCTATTCGTTCTTCTCTCCAGGATGTAAAATTTTATATAGGAGGAGAACTCAGAGCCGAATACTCCACCAAAGAAACCCGATTGGTTGGGAAGAATTCCGCCAGCAGATTTGTTTTTTGCCCTACTTCCTATAAGGATGCAGGAAAAGAACTTCGTCTGGAACTGACGACTTATACATCAAACTATTCCGGGGTAGTCAATTCCATCTATTGTGGAGATCAGTCAGCCATCTGGCAGATTATCTTCCATCAATATGGACCTTCTACTTTTATCGGTTTCTTTGTTCTTTTTTCCGGAATGACTATTATTTTATTCAGCATGATCCTTGGTTTTCTCTATCATATTGACTTTGATATGGAATACCTTGGCTGGTGCATGACCATGGGTGCTGTCTGGCTGCTGGGAGAATCCAAATTAAGGCAGATTCTCGTTCCCAATGCTTCGGCGCTTGCCTCCTTATGTTTTGTCATGATCATTCTGTGTCCGATTCCTCTTTTGCTTTATGCAGACAGCATACAAAATGGCCGGCACAGACGTATGTATCTGATCGCTGGCGGAATTGTTCTGGCTAATTTTGCAATCAGTTCTGTTTTGTACAGCACAGGTATGAAAGACTACATTGAGATGCTGCCATTGGGCCAGATTATCCTCGCTGCCGTCTTTGTCATGGTATTTGTCCATCTCTTCCAGTATCTGCATAAGAGCAAATACCACACGGATCGGTTACTGCTGGTGGGATTGCTCCTCATCATGGTTTGTGTGACTATTGAATCTGCCTCCGTATATTTCGTCACCTCGGTGTCCGGTATCTTTACCGGTATCGGCATGATCATTCTGTTATTTGTAAATGTAGTCCGTACGGTTCGTGGAATCCAGCATATGGAAGATATGCGTCAGCAACAGGAACTGGAAAGGAAACAAAAGCAGACAGAGGAAATGACCCTGCAAATGATGCGCACCCTGGCTGCAACCATTGAGGGAAAGGATCGAAATAACTGCGGACATTCCATCCGTGTCGCCGAATATGCAGCATTGATCGGTAAACGACTTGGTTTGTCTTCTGAAGAAATAGAAAATCTGAAGGATTGTGCCTACCTGCACGACATCGGCGCCATCGGAATCCCGGATCAGATTTTAAGCAAACCGGGAAGACTCAGTGAAGAGGAATATGCCCTCATCAAACAGCATACCCTCATAGGTGCCCATATTTTAAAAGAGATTACACTGGTTCCTCACCTGGTTGAAGTAACAAAAAGTCATCACGAACGCTATGATGGAACCGGCTATCCGGAAGGTCTTTCCGGAGCAGCTATTCCTCTCTATGCACGAATCGTCGCCGTGGCAGACAGTTTTGATGCCATGCATTCCAGAAGGATCTATCGAAATGCTCTGTCTGAGGATCAGATTCGAAAAGAATTTTCGGAAAGTGCCGGCAAACAGTTTGATCCTCGAATCTCTGCCATTCTTCTGGATTTAATGGACGAAGGACATCTGGAGGATGTTACAGGCAAATACAAAGAAATGGAAAACTCTCTGTATATGGATTCCAATCACACGATCAATAAGTTTATATCCGATGTGTTTACTACCATCAAAAGTCAGGAAGATATCACTAGCTACGATTTTCTTACCGGTCTTCCATTGCGTACTCTTGGCGAAAAACAAATCGCCTGTGCCGTTCAGGATCACAGTGGATGTCTTGCGTTTGTGGATATGGATAACCTGAAGAAAATTAATGATGTGCATGGACACAAGGCTGGTGACCGCGCTCTGATGACTCTGGGCAAACTTCTGGCACGCTTTGCATCAAATGGATATGCCTGTCGCCTTGGTGGTGATGAATTCTTGCTTTTCTTTCCTGACATCACCCATGAGGAAGCTTCGGAACATATAGCACAACTGTTCCAACAATTCCATGCGCTCACCAAAGATGATGCGGAGATTCAATACGCCTCCCTGTCTGCAGGCCTGTATATGTGTTCCGGCAATGAACCATTCCCTGACTGCAGTTCAAAAGCCGACAATGCTTTATATTATGCCAAGCAAAATGGAAAAAATCAGTTTTCCTTCTATCAGCCTCAGATCGACCATCTGTCCACCAGTCTATCAGGAACCGGCAATAATCTGACTCAGATTGCAAAATCTCTTCAGGACAGTGGCAGCTATATGGGTGCTTTGAATCTGGATTACCGTGATTTTGCAAGACAGTATTCCTATATCCATCAACTGGTCATCCGAAACCATTGCAGATGTTACCTGATCATGCTCACCATGGAATCCACCGGTGAAACCTCGCCAAGCATCGAAAAAGCTGAACAAGCTTTATTACAAATGGAAGAAATCATTCGTAAGAGCATTCGAAAAATCGATATCTGCACTCGTTACAGTTCCATGCAATACCTGATTCTTCTGTTCCAGCCTCTGGAATCCGCGATCCCGAATATTATGGATCGGATTTTTATGCAGTATGAATCTCTTGATTGCAGTAAGGAATTTCATCCAATTTATGATTATCAGGCTATGTCCGAGGAAGAACATAAAAAATATTAATTACTGTTTTTCCTCATGAAACCTTATATTTTGATTTTCACAGACAAAAAGGCGACGGATTTTGTACAATCACAAAATCTGCCGCCTTTTCATTTACGTGAGCAATGAGTCAAGTCCGTGCTTGCTCTAGACCTTGGTGCCTGACAGGATATTTGCTACTGAATAGTTACTCCGATCTTACGAATCAGGGTTCCGTTTGCTCCAAGTATGTCACCATCAAATTTCCGTGCAAAAAGGATTTCACCTTCTCCTTTTACTCTTACATTTTCATTAGACGCATTTAATAATACTTCTATTTTATTTCCTTCTTCATCGATTTTTACATATTCCACACATCGTCCGTTTTCATAGGTATTTGGAAAATGAAAATGTGGGCTTCTGCAGGTTTTCTCATTCCGTCTAAGCATGATCAAACGATTGATCGTCCCAATCCTCTCCTGGTTCTCATCACTCTCGATTTCGCTCCACGGCATGCACCTTCTGCAATCCGGATCATGAGCGCCCTCCATAGCAATCTCCGTCCCGTAATAAATACATGGACTTCCGGGAAGTGTAAAAAGAATTGCCAGCTGCTGGTAAAAAATATCCAGATTATGAAGCCGGTTTATCAGACGCTCTGTATCATGAGAATCCAGAAGATTGAACAATACATTATTATTTTGCTGCATATACATCGTATAACAACGATTTACCATGTATTCAAATTCTTCTTTTTTCATGGTCTGGTCCAGGAAAAAATCATGGATTCCACTTAACAGGGGATAGTTCATTACAGAATCATATTCATCACCCAGCAGCCACTGACTTGCATCATGCCATATTTCTCCAAGCAAATAGATATCTGGTTTTATCTTTTTCAGATGCTCCCTTATCCGTTTTAAAAATCGATGGGATACTTCATTACCCACATCAAACCGGATTCCGTCTATATCATAATCCCGAATCCAGTCTTCGCAGATCTTGCAGAAATATTGAATCACTTCTTCATTATTAGTATTCAGCTTTGGCATCCCATCGGAAAATGCGAAAGAATAAAAACGTCTGTCTCTGGTATCCGCTCTCTTTCCGATCTGCTCCCAGTTTTCAACCATGAACCAATCCGCATAGCGGGAATTCTTTCCATTTTTCAGTACATCCATCCAGGGAGCAAATTTTCTTCCACAGTGGTTGAATACGGCATCCACCATGATTCGAATCCCTTTTCCGTGTGCCTCTTTACAGAGTACTTTCATGGTATCTCCATCGCCAAAAGACGGATCAATTTTCGTATAATCTGTTGTATCATATTTGTGGTTTGACTCAGCTTCCATGATAGGATTCAAATAAATACCGGTAATTCCAAGTTTTTCCAGATAGGATAATTTCTGACGAATCCCCTCCAGATTTCCCCCAAATTTTTCCTCATTGGTCACCCTGCCCTGATTTCGCCACGGCAGAATGTCTTCTCCGTTTTTTTCCGGAGTTCCATTACAGAATCGATCCGGAAAGATCTGATACCAGATCGTATCGTTCACCCATGAAGGTGTACGGTTTATATCTGCCGGATTCATCCACGGTACAATAAAACACTGCAACATACGACCGTCCATCTTAAGCTGATCTTCCGTCAAAAAACCATCTTCGAAGTAATACCAGACTTCTTTTTCTGTATGAAGTTCAAAATAATATTTGCATCGCTTATACACAGGCAAAAGTGTTGTTGTCCACCAGATTTGGTGGGACAGACGTTTTTTGTATACAATCTCTTCCCTTTTTCCTGTCCACTTCTCATTTCCTCCCAGAATTCCTGCATCGAAGGGATCGCCATAATGGATAAAAATTTTCTTTACATCATATCCGGTCTTGATATTTACAACAAGCTGGTTCTCGTCCAATGCATAACTCATCTGTTCCGATGTCTTATGATATACGCTGGCAAATTCCATCTGATTTTCCTCCAAATTATATTATATAAGAAACTAAATTTATAGATATTTGTTTCGAATTGTTTCGATATCTTTACTATAATTCTTTTTCCTTTTTACGTCAATCTTTTTTATTATTCCCATACTATTTTGTGTATTCTATACAATTATTTCCTTGTATTTCTATTAATTATTAACAATCATATTTTATAGCAAAACTTTACTAAATTCTTTTCATTGTTCCATTGATTTTTACAATCATATTCTATATAATGATGTTGTGGGCAAACGGTATTTTGACCCCTGTATCATTTTTTACACGGAAGGACATTTCATCATGACCACGATCCAGGATATTGCTGATAAAATGGGGATTTCCAAAAGTGCTGTATCAAAGGCTCTGAATAATGCCCCTGACATCAGCGAAAATTTGCGAAAACAAGTGTTAGAAACTGCCGTAGCACTTGGTTATACAAAGTTACGGCGTTATCGAAATTCTGTCAGAAAAATATGTGTCTTAATAGAAAAAGATAATATACAGTATGAAGAACCTTATCATTTTGCATATGATATCATTATGGGATTCCGGCAGCTGGCGGAGCCACAGGGATTTGATGTTGTGATTGAACCTGTTGATATCCAGATACAACGCAACCAGCCTTATGATGTTTATATGCTGGAACATGATTATGTGGGGTCTTTTGTGATTGGTTTTTCTCTTGCCGATCCATGGCTTAAGGATTTTGAAAACAGTTGTACTCCAACTGTACTTTATGATAACTATATTACAGGCAACCCTTCCACTGCCTATGTGGGTATTGATAATGACGAGGGTATGGAACTGGCGGTATCCCATCTTGTCAGACAAGGGCACCGAAAAATTGCATATCTCAGCAATTCTCTTGGTTCTCAGATTATCCAGATCCGATACTCTGCTTTCTTCCGTTCTATGCGCAAACACGGACTGAAAGCTTCTTATGACCATGCCGGTTGTTCCTGTTTTCTTTCCGAATGTATGGAAAAACATCTTCCAAACTTTTTAAAAAGTGGAATGACTGCCATTATCTGCAGCCAGGACACCATTGCCAGTGCTGCTCTGGTTCAGTGTCAACAGCTTGGATATCGGGTTCCTGAAGATGTCAGTATCGTGGGCTTTGATGATCTGCCAATAGCTGCTTATACATCACCACCCCTAACCACCATCCGTCAGGATCGAACAGAACTGGGTAAAAGTGGATTTTTTGCATTATCCAGCCTTCTTAATCATGTTTCCATCAGCACATTCCTTTTGCATGCGCAGCTGATTGAAAGAAAATCCACGGTATGTATTTCTGAAAAACAATAGACTTTGGCTCGTTGCTCGCGTACACTCGCTGGCGCTCGTTATCGCGGCAGTCGCCAAGGTCTCGTGCAAGCACGGACTTTGGCTCGTTGCTCGCGTAAAAAAAACAGTTTGCTTTGATGGAATTATTTTCATAGCAAACTGTTCTTTTTATTTCCGGATCCTGTTTTATTTGCAATTCTGTTTCCTGGAATAAATCCTACAATTACTGCTTATTACTCTTCGTAATTGAAGCAGGTGATTTACTTGATTCGTTTGGACTCCGTTTCTCAATTCTTACTTATTATATTTTTGTAACTGTTCAGTACCTTCACAGTGGCTACTGAATAGTTACATATTTTTATACTATTTTTTCCAGAATGGAATGTCCGATCGTTCCTTCCGGCATATCTACATCAAAGTTTTCTGCAATAGAAGCACCAATGACAGCAAATGTGTTCTCGCCTTCCAGTTCTCCTCCGTTTTCCATCTGTTTCGAATAGGCAATAAAAGGAACATATTCTCTCGTATGGTCTGATCCGGTATAGGTAGGATCATTTCCGTGATCCGCTGTAAGGATCAGAAGGTCATCTTCTTTCAGCTTTTCCAGCAGTACTCCGAGATTTTTGTCGAATTTTTCGATCTCATGGCCATAACCTTCTGTATTTCTTCTGTGGCCCCAGAGTGCATCAAAGTCAACCAGATTGACAAAGCACAAGCCATGAAAATCCTTCTTACTGATTTCGATGGTCTGTTCCATTCCGTTGACTGAGCTGGTAGAATGATAGGTTTCCGTGATTCCTTCTCCGCAGAAGATATCATTGATCTTACCTACACCGATCACATCCAGGCCTTTGTCCTTCATAGCATTTAATACTGTAGGACCTGTTGGTTTCAGTGCATAATCATGTCGATTGCTGGTTCGTTTAAACTCACCTTTTTTCTTTCCTACATAGGGTCTTGCAATAACCCGTCCCACTCTCCATTCGTCTTTCAATGTGATCTCTCTTGCGATCTCGCAACAACGATAGAGATTTTGCAGGTCAAAAGTTTCTTCATTTCCACAGATCTGGAGTACTGAGTCCGCAGAAGTGTATACGATCATTGCACCGGTATTGATTTCTTCCTCGCCCAGCTCTTCGATGATCTCTGTTCCGCTGGCGCTCTTATTGCCGATAACTCTCTTACCGCAGCGCTTTTCCAGTTCTGCGATGAGTTCCGGCGGAAAACCATGTTCCGTAAAGGTGATAAATGGTTTTTCCGTCTTGATTCCCATCATCTCCCAGTGTCCGGTCATGGTATCTTTTCCATTGCTTGCCTCTCCGAGACGGGCATAACGTCCCATAGGTTCTGCAGCTTTTTCCATGTTTCCTCCACAGTGGAGATTCAGCATTCCCAGCTTCTTCAGGTTGGGGATCTCCAGGGTTCCCATCTGATCCAGGATATGTCCAAAAGTATCTACCCCTACATCTCCGAACTTTTCAGAATCCGGCATAGCTCCGATACCCAAAGAATCCAGGACAATCACAAAAATTCTGTTGTACTTTTTCATCTTCGTCTACCTCTTTCTATTATTATTTTTCTGCCAACTTCCGGTACAGCTTTTCTTTGACAGTATCACTCGCAAAAGCCGCATCTACTGCATTCCTCATCAGAAGCAGGACCTCCTCATCCAGAACTCCGTATGTTTTTTGAATAAATTCCAGTTCCTTTGTCATGGTCGTGTTGCTAACGGTCCGGTTATCTGTATTCACAGTAACCCGTACACCATGATCCAGGAATTCCCTGATCGGATAGAATTCCGGACCGGATACCGCCTTAGTCTGCAGATTGCTGATTGGACACATCTCAATTCCGATCTTTTTTTCTGCCAGTTCCCGGATCACATCCTCATGACCTCTCATGGCAATCCCATGTCCGATTCTCTTTGCACCAACATTCACTGCATCTGTGATATTATCCACACTTCCGCACTCGCCGGCATGAATCGTAAAGGGCATACCAATCTTTCTTGTATTTTCAAACAGATTCATGAACTGTGACATGGGATAAGAAGCCTCTGCCCCAGCCAGGTCTGCTCCGCAGACGCCGGATCCAAGAAGTTCTCTTGCAGCCCGGATCATCCGCCAGTTTTCTTCCTCGCCGATATGACGCATGGCACAGGCGATTACTCCGTACTCAATAGCGAAGTCCTGTTTTCCTCTCTCCAACCCTTTGATCAGTGCTTCCATTGCCTTTTTGCAGCTCATGGATTCTGTTTCAGAAAAAAGTGGTGCAAAGCGGATCTCTGCATAGCATACATGTTCTCTGCTCATGCTTTTCAATACATCATAGCCGGCCTCTTCCAGACCTTCTTCATCTTTAAGACACTGGCATGGCATATCAAACTTTTCCAGATATTCTGCAAGGCTTGTACAGTCATCCGATACGCTCAATTCTTCTTTTTTTACAGATCTTCCCAGCCTTTTTTCGATAAATTCCTGACTGAGAGATCCATCCAGGTGACAATGCAGTTCCACCTTCGGCAATCTTAGCAGTTCTTCCTGTGTCATAACTTCTCACCACTCCATTCCATGTTCACTACTGCCGCTCTATAAAAGATTGGATGGCCCAAATCCCAGCGGAAGCAGTTCATTTAGTGTAAAAATATCATATTTTTCTTTATCTACTGCCAGAATGATCTGAAAGGTTTCCGGATCGCAAAATTCCATCATAACCTGACGGCACACACCACAGGGTGCCGCATATTCTGTCAGTACTCCATTCTTACCGCCTACAATACAGATGGCCTGAAAATCCCTGACTCCTTCACTGACTGCTTTGAAAATAGCTGTCCGCTCTGCACAGTTTGTAGGCGTATAGGATGCATTTTCAATATTGCAGCCTGTGTATATTTCTCCCTTCTTTGTCAGCAGTGCTGCGCCCACCTTAAAGCCGGAATAGGGAGTATAGGAAAAATCCAACTGTTTGATTGCTGTGTCGATCAACTTTTCAATCATTGCTTTTTCCATATTATACACCTCGCGTTCTTTTAATAACCAGTTGCTTCCTCATTTTTCACAATTTTAACAATTCGGCTGGTTCCCAGACGGTCTGCTCCCAGTGCCAGGAATTTTTCTGCATCGTCGATAGAAGAAATTCCGCCTGCTGCTTTCATCTTTACATTCGGTCCGATATGTTTTGCAAACAATTCAATATCTGCAAAAGTAGCACCCGCTCCGCCAAAACCGGTGGATGTTTTGATATAATCTGCTCCTGCGCTGGTGACGATCTCGCACATTTTGATTTTTTCTTCATCCGTAAGGAAACAGGTTTCGATGATCACTTTCAGGATTTTATCTCCACATGCTGCCTTTAAGATTTTGATTTCATTTTCAATCAAGTCATATTTTTTGTCTTTTAACCATCCGATATTGATAACCATATCAATCTCAGAAGCGCCGTTTGCCAGGGCATCTTTGGTCTCGAATTCTTTTGCTGCAGTTGTCATGTAACCATTCGGAAAACCGATAACGGTACATACCGGGATTCTTCCGTTCATGTATTCGGCTGCCTCTTTTACATAGCTTGGAGCAATACATACAGATGCAGTCTCATATTTCATGGCATCGTCACAGATCTGTTTGATTTCTTCCCAGGTGGATCCCTGAAGAAGCAGTGTATGGTCTACGTGTTTTAATATTTCTTTGATATCCATTTTTTATCTCCATTTCTTATATCATTATTTTTCTGCCTGGTCTGCTTTGATCAGATTACGGATGGCTTCCACTGCCACCTGAATTGCCATATCGGTATCATGTACCACCGGATTCTCCAGGCCCAGGCTCTCTCTCTCCTGATTGGCAACTACCAGGAAGCAGGAACCGGCTCTTACTCTTAATTTTCCTGCAACGATGAAAAGTGCTGCGGATTCCATCTCAGAGGCAAGACAACCCATCATTTTCCATGCGTTCCATTTGTTGATCAGCTCATATCCTACCGGCATTTTTTCCGGTTCATGCTGTCCGTAAAACGCGTCCTTACACTGTACCACACCGGTATGATAGGTATAATCTTTTGCTTTTGCAGCTGCAACCAGTGCGTTGGTTACATCCAGATCTGCTACTGCCGGATATTCGATCGGCGCATATTCTTTGGATGTTCCTTCCATACGAATGGCTCCTGTTGCAATAACCACATCACCACTCTTTACTTCTGTCTGCATACCTCCGCAGGTTCCGATTCTTAAAAATGTGTCTGCTCCGCAGCGATACAGTTCTTCCATGGCGATGGATGCGGAGGGTCCGCCGATACCTGTGGAAGTAACACTTACCTTTACTCCGTCCAGTGTTCCGGTATAAGTAACATACTCTCTGTTATCTGCAATCAGCACCGGATCGTCAAAATATTTTGCGATTTTCGCACAACGTTTCGGATCACCGGGCATCAGCACGTAACGTCCCACTTCTCCTTTCGCCACCTGGATATGATACTGTCTGCTTGGATCTTCTGAATAATTTTTCACGATATTTCCACCTTTCTTTATCTCTGTCCCTTATCATACGGAATACCTTCCGCTTTCGGTGCTCTGGAGTTCTCAGATACAAATACAAGCACCAGCAGAGAGATGATATATGGGAACATATTATACAATGTTAATGTCCTTCTCAGGTTCCTCCATTTTTGAACTTATAAATATAATATGACACATGTACAAAATCGTCCAGACAACTTACCTTCTTTTTTATCTATTCTTTGTATTTTGTCTGATTTTGCTAATTATTCTTTTCTTTTTTATATATTTTTCCTATATCTTACTTTTCGGAGTCCATTCTTTTATTATTTGTAACTGTTCAGTACCTTCACAGTTACGAGCCAAAATGCATAAAAAATCACCTTCGGTGATGGCATTTTGGCTTGTATGTCTCGGGATTTTGACATATTCATGTCAAAACACCTCGCGGGACAGTGGCAACTGAATAGTTACTATTATTTATACAGTATAGCCAACTCAAACCAACTCGCGTAACTATGAGAAAGATAATCCGCGGGGTTCTCGAGTTATCGCGGCAGTCGCCAAGGTCTCGTGCAAGCACGGACTTTGGCTTGTTGCTCGCGTAAAAAAAAGAGCACATATCTTTGTTTTTGATATGTGTTCTCTGTTTTCTTTGTCGATGCTTTACTCTATATTTAATTTTCTGAGTGCTTCTCTGTTTGCAACAGTTTGTCTGTTACATGGATATTAAAGAAATGGACAATAGGACCAAGGCCAAACGCCGCGATCACAGTTCCGATTCCAACCAGACCTCCTGCGAAATACGCCACCAGTGCGCAGATCACATCGTTGGACATACGGCACCAGAAGTAAGATATCTTCGGAAGCTTCTTATCCATGATAAGTGACAGACTGTCATATGGCGACACTCCCACATCCGGGCGCTGGTACATGGATACGCCCAGACTGCAGATGATAACCCCGATCACCATAACCGAAATCCGGGTCAGAAGTACACCTGGTTTTGTAAATATGAAATCCCATATATTATAGAAAAAAGTAGCAATATATCCAAGAAACAATGTATTGATAATAGTTCCCAGACCAATAAAATGTCTTCCGGCAATCAACTCAATAACAAATAAGCCCACACTGAAAATCGCAAAAAATCTTGCATAGGGAATGCCGATCACATCAGACAAGGCCATCATCATGGCATTATACGCATCATTACCCAGACCGGCGAACTTAAATATACTGACACCCATTCCAAGAAAAACATTACCCAGCAGCATGATCAGGATACGGCGCATCCCAATCTTTTTCACATACTCACCCACTACATTTTTCCTCCATGATTCTTTTTCTCATAATTATTGAGCATCTTCACAATTGCTTACATTTTTCTAACTTTTTCAAAGATTTTCTGAACTTTCTTGTCTTTCCTATATTTATCACTTATAATGAATATAAAGAAAGACTTGCTAACCACCCATTCTTTTAACTCTTTTGTTGCATACATTGTACTTATGTCATAACCGTTCAATACTTTAACAACTCAAGTGAATATTCGCAATTAAAACAGGTGACTTACTTGATTCTATCTATAGCAACAAAAAAACCCGGAAATCATTTCCGACTTCCGGGTTTCAGCAGTTCGTAGGGGAATCGAACCCCTGTTTCCGCCGTGAGAGGGCGGCGTCTTAACCGCTTGACCAACGAACCTTGCACGATTATAATACTACACCTTTTTGGAAAATGCAAGTGTTTTTTTCAAAAATTTTTAATTTTTTTATTTTTCTATATTTTCATGAAAAAGGAGGCACTAATTATGACAAAGAAAACCTTACTTGCCCCGTCACTCTTTTTGAGTGGCATCCTGCTTTTCTCCGGTTGCGGAAGTTCTGCAACCACCTCTGCGGTCCACCAGAATAAATCTGCAGACTCCTGGGCTGTCGAAGCCAGCGAACCCCTGGACGACTCCGGCTTCTCCTATGACGGCGAAGCGGATATGATGGACGATACCGCCACAGCTGAAACTGCCGGTTCATCTTCTGACTCTTCCGTTTCTGATGCTGCAACCGATGCTGCTGAGGCAACCCACGACCAGAGCACCCGGAAACTGATCCGCACCGTCTCGATGGATATCGCCACCGAAGATCTTGACACCCTCCGAACGAAACTGGACAACTCCATCACCTCCTGCGGTGGCTATATCGAATCCTCCACCCTGGATACTCCACAGAACGGCTACAGCAGACGCTCCTACTACGTCACTGCCCGGATCCCTTCCGACAACCTGGATAGTTTCCTGGAAACTGCCGGAACTCTGGGCACCGTCACCAACAAAAATATCGAAACCGAAGACATTACCCTCCGATACGTCGATCAGAAAGCCTACCTGGATTCCCTCCGAACCGAATACGACCGTGTCAGCGAACTTCTCGAGCAGGCCACTGAGCTGGATCAGATCCTGACCCTCGAATCCAAACTCTCCGACCTGCGCTACCAGATCAACAGCTACGAAACCCAGCTTCGAACCTACGACAACCTGGTAGACTATAGCACTGTCTACTTAAACGTCAACGAAGTAGCCTACGAACAACCCACCTCCAACACTATAGGCAGCCGCATCAGCAACGGCTTTCGAAACAGCCTCTACGAAGTCCGCGATTTCTTCGTAGACCTCTTCGTAGCCATCATCGCCAACCTCCCGGTTCTGGTGGTCCTGATCGCCATCATCACCGCTGCCATCCTGTTGATACGAAAACTGATCCGCAGACACAAAGCAAAAAAAGGGAACACCACCACTCCAGTCACTCATCCCCCAATTGTTCCCGCAGACACAGATTCAAACAAAGATGTAAAAACAACATCAGAAACCGAAAACAAGTAATTCCTGACTCTTCTGCTCAAAAACTTCTACCCCCTATAAAAAGCCAGCGGCGTTCCCTCATCGAACACCGCTGGCAGCTTTTTATACATTCTCTTACAGTTTTTTCATCATACCATATATTACATACCAGACATTTTCCATCCGGATGCCGAAAATATTTCACTCTGATTTTCTTTCCTCCCGCCTTAAACGCACAGCGGCAGGCACCTGTTCCATGGGGAGTGGACAACACTTTGTGGGCGCTTAGGGCAAGCTTTGAAATCCGACACTTACGGAGACTTTCGCTTGGGTCAGCTGACCCAAGTGAATATAGTCGTAGTTAGTGGCTAGTTCAAAGTTGCCCTGCCCACGTTGTCTCACCCTGGATCCCTCCGGGGCTCGCCACGTCCTCTTTAGCAACAAACCTATATCAAACTAATTATTTTACGCCTCAGCCAGCCCAAACGCATCATGCACCGCATTCATCGCCCGAACCGCATCCTCACTGTTCACCAGCACCGTGATCCGGATCTCAGAAGTCGCAATCATATTGATATTCACGTTCTCATTATACAGACACTCAAACATCTTTGCAGCCACACCCGGATTGGACATCATGCCGGCGCCTACAATCGAAAGTTTCGCAACTTCACAGTTATAATCCACTCTCTCAAACCCAAGCACTTCCTGATACTCTTCGAGCAGTTCAATCGCCTCTTTCAGATTATCATGGGCAACCGTAAAGGAAATATCCTTCGTTCCCTCACGTCCCACAGACTGGATGATAATATCCACATTAATATTCTTCTTTGCCAGTGTATTAAATAATTTAAACGCACTACCCGGTGCATCCTTGATTCCGATTACGGAGATACGGTCTGCATCTTTGTCCAGGGCAACGCCGCTGATCAACATTCTTTCCATTTTCTTTACAACCTCCTTGACAACAGTACCTTCAGATTCATTCAGACTGGAACGTACCACCAGCGGTACGCCGTATTTTTTCGCCATCTCCACCGATCGGTTATGTAACACACCTGCTCCGAGAGTCGCCAGATCCAGCATCTCATCATAGGTGATCGCATTTAACTTTCTCGCTGTCGGCACCAGTCTCGGGTCAGCGGTGTAGACACCATCTACGTCCGTATAGATCTCGCAGGCATCCGCATGAAGCGCTGCTGCCAGAGCTACTGCCGTCGTGTCGGAACCACCCCTTCCAAGGGTTGTGTAATCGTTGTACTTGTTGATCCCCTGGAAACCTGTGACGATCACGATCTTACGGTCATCAAGCTCCCGGCGGATCCGCTCGGTATCGATCTTTTTAAGTCTTGCATTGCTGTAATTGCTTGTCGTGTGCATGGCTACCTGGAATGCATTCAGGGAAATGGCACGTACACCCAGTGCATCCATCGCCATGGCCATCAGAGACACCGACATCTGTTCCCCGATGGTAAACAGCATGTCCATCTCTCTCTTGGATGGATTTGGATTGATTTCTTTTGCTTTGGCAATCAGCTCGTCCGTGTATTTTCCCATGGCAGATAAAACCACTACCACATCGTTTCCGTTCTGATAATCACGGATGCATCGCTTTGCCACATTGAAAATGCGTTCTTTGTCCGCCACCGAAGTGCCGCCGAACTTTTTCACGATTAACATGTTTCTCCTCCTGTGTTTCTACGCAAACAGAAGCGGATCAGCCTGCTGTGGCGTAATCCGCTTCCTGCCTCTGCTGTATTTCCATTCGTGATACCCCCGTTTTCAGGCGCTCTCACATGGATATGCACTAAATGATAAACCCTTTTTTTCCATGCGTCAACCGCTTCCACAACGATTGTTTTCAAAGTTTTTATCCATTCTTTCCTGCACGGTCACATGTTTTTTCCACACGAATTTTCCCTGAAATCTTTGACTCGTTGTCCGCGTAAAAAAGACATGCCCGCGGTCCTTTTTCAGAACTGCACAGACATGTCATTTTCTCATTTTTCTTTCTTAGAAGCGAACCCTGATCATGCCGATAATGTTATCGAACTGTGCCGCTTTCGCTCTGTATTCTTCCTCTTTCATCTTAGAGGTAATAAATCCAAATTCTTTACCAACCTCTGCGACAACCTTCGCATCGATGGTTCCGAATACTTCTTCCACTTTTGCAAGGCTCTCTGTGTAGCTGCCTTTCATGCGGACGAAGAATCTGCTCTCTACCTGACTGACATCGATCATTTCCAGTTTCTCGCTGCTCCATCCCGTCATGATAAAACGGTTCAGGTGTTTGGCTGCATCTACCACATCAGCTACAACCGCGCTGGCTGTCGGCAGTTTTCCTGCGCCGCTTCCGTAGAACATCGCATCCCCCAGCATATTGCCGTGGATCACGATCGCATTAAATACATCGTTGACGCTAAACAGCGGGCTGTCACCGTTGATCATAACCGGGCATACCATCGCATAGTACTTGTCCCCGATCCGCTTACTGCTGGCCAGAAGCTTGATGGTTGCGCCAAATGCCTTTGCATAACGGATATCCGCGGAAGTGATCTTCGTGATTCCCTCGGTATAGATCTCCTCAAAATCCACATGATGACCGTATGCCAGAGAAGAAAGAATCGCGATCTTTCTGCAGGCATCCCAACCCTCGATATCAGCTGCCGGGTTGCGCTCCGCATAACCGAGTTCCTGTGCATTCTTCAGCACATCCTCAAACTCGGAACCATCGCTTGTCATCTTGCTTAAAATATAGTTTGTTGTTCCGTTTAAGATACCGCTGATCTCGTCGACCTCATCTGCGGTCAGAGAACAGTTCAGCGGCCGGATGATCGGAATACCGCCACCGCAGCTTGCTTCAAATAAGAAGTTGCAGTTTTTCTCCTTTGCGATCCGGATCAGTTCCACACCGTGTTTCGCAACCAGTTCTTTATTGGAAGTACATACGGATTTGCCGCTCTCCAGCGCTCTCTTAACGAATGTATACGCCGGATTGGTTCCGCCCATTACTTCCACTACGATCTTGATCTCCGGATCGTTGGCGATCACTTCGTAATCATGAACAATCTTTTCCTGTACCGGATCTCCCGGAAAATCTCTCAGGTCAAGTACATACTTGATGTTGATCTCTTCTCCTGCTTTTTTATTGATGCTTTCCTGGTTCCGGTTGATCACTTCCACCACACCGGATCCCACTGTGCCGTAGCCTAATACTGCAATCTGTATCATCTGTTTTTACTCCCTGCCTAATATTTTCAAATAATGTACACCTGTCTGCTGTTCCATCTGGCCGATCATATCTTCCGCGTCTCCGGCTTCCGGCAAAATCTCCACACTCAGCGTCAGCGTTGCGATTCCGTTAATTGGAATACTCTGATGAATGGTCAGGATATTTCCTCGAAATTCAGCAACGGTGCGCAGAATATCCGAAAGTATCCCCGGTTTATCATCCATCTGCAAAATAAAGGTAACTGTTCTTCCTTTTGCCTGATCATGAAAAGGAAAAATATCGTCTTTGTATTTGTAAAAAGAACTGCGGCTGATGCCTACCTGCTCGGTTGCCTCCTGCACCGTGGTTGCCCGCTCGGAATCCAGAATCCTCTTGGCTTCAACCACTTTTAAGAGTACCTCCGGCACTGCTTTCTCTCTTACCACATAATATTTTGTCTTTTTTTCCATGTCTTCTCTTTCTTTCCTGTGGCTCTGCATGTTCGTATCAGAAACACATTTGTAGTCACCCAAAAGATATTACCATACATTGTCATCCGGTGCAAGAATTTTTTCACAAATGAAACAAAACATCTTTGGCATGTTACTGTTCACTCCGTGCCCAGCAACACGCTGCGCGATGCACAGAATTTATGCTGTTCGCATAAATTCGCGCGATATGTCTCGGGTTTTCTGTGACCTCCGCTCACAAAAAACACCTCGCGGGATATTACCAGTGAACAGTAACTTTAGCATGTCTGAATCGTATAAAATATTACAGGCTCCGACCACCACCACCGTGTGAGGTGCCACTGCCGGAAGTATGTACGGAACTCTGTCCGCCACCACCTCCGGACGGTGGTTCCCGCGGGATTCTCCGCTGTGTAATGCTTCGATGGCGGAACTGATCATCCCTTCTCGTAAAATGCACCTTTGCCCGGCTCTCATACGGATACCGATACGTTTTTCTTTTTAACCGGTAAGATCCCAGAACAGCCGCTGCAAATCCTCCACCGCACAAAAGTGCGATCACAGCCGCTCCGATTGCTTCATAGACCGTAATACTGCGGTATCTTGATATCTTTCCCGTCTCTGTATCATAATTATACTGATCCGAAGGAATGCCGTCTTCCAGATAGCTCTCTGTCTCATTCAGCATCTCCAGAATACCATCTGCATAATTTTTCGCTTTCAGATTATCGTATCCGGCATCGATCACCGCATCAATCCTCTCATCCGTCAGATACCGGATCATCTTTCCCGCCGTGGAGATCCACACCGAACCGTTGTCCAGGTCGATCAGATACAGGGCTCCGTCCTCCGCATATCCGTTATAGTCATAGTAATCATCCGCATACTCCTCGGAGGTCTTGCCTTCCGCATCTTCTGTCGTCACTACCACCAAATCCATGTTCCAGTCTGTCGTAAGTTCCACGATCCGATCGGTAAGTTCCTGTTCTTCCTCCTGTGAAAAAAGTCCTGCCTGATCATCTACCGTGGTTTTATCCGCCCACGCAGCCACCGGAACCAGCAACAGCAGAAGCATCAACAGAAGGTATCCCGTCTTTTTTCTCATTCTCATAACAATAATCCTCCTGCCAGTCCCAAAAGGAATACCACACCGGTGATCAATGCCGATACCAGACTCAGTTTCTTATAATCCACCGGAAGTTCTCCACACACCTTGCCGTTTTGTCCGTTGATGGTATAATAATAGATTTTTCCGTTTTTGCCCTTGTAGGTCATCACCCACACAGGAACCAGCGCATAACGCCACCGCTCCTGTCGGTTGCCCACCTGCTGATGAACCGGTCGTACCGTCGTGTAACCGCGCATATCATTTTCGAGTACTCTTTTTGCATATTGTTCCGTATCCCGTGCGATCTCCGCTCCGAACGCTTCTTTTTCAAGATCCCGGCGCTCCGCCTGAAAACCGGAGAGATAACCCATGGAAAACGGTTTTGCCGCCTTCCGGTCATACGGCTGCACACCTTCTACCAGCTTCCGGTTGGCTTTTTGCAGGGCGATCTTCGGCATATCGTCAAATTCCACATTTCCTTCCCGGTACACCCGGTAGAACTGTGTTTCCGTATATTCCGTATCACCGGTCCTCCAGGTGCGGACTTTGGTGGCTTCCGCCTCCATTGCGGCATCTCCCCGCCAGTCCACCATCCAGTATGGAAAATACACCCCGCTCATTTTTTCAATCTGTTTTCCGCTGAAGAATCCACGGGGAACAAATTTCTTCTTTTTCATATTCTGTAAAAAGATTTCCGCTGCTTTTTTCCGGTCTATCGCAAAGGGAATGATCTCCTGGGGCAGATACTTTCCGGAAACTCTTTCCGATAATACCACCGGGCTCTGACAATAATAACATTCTGTGGCCGCTGTTGTCGGATCCGTCACGATCTCGGCTCCACAGTTCGGGCATACATACACTACCGCTTCTTCCTGTTCCTGCCCTTTTGCAGAATCAGCCGCCTCAGATTCCTGAGACGGCTGTTTTCCTTTCTGCATCGTATCGATCTGTTCCTGAGAAAACTCAGAATTACAATAAGGACAGGAGTAGTTTTGAGTATTTGGATCAAATACCAGTTCGCCCCCGCAATTGGGACATTTGAAACTGACTACCTCCATGATTTTCTCCTCATCTTTCTGTACGGATATACTTTCTTTATCTTTTCTGCATCTGTTCCTGCAAAAGTCTTATGGCCTTGATTTTCCACATTCACTGCAGAACTTTCCTGTATTCTTCTGTCCGCAGCTGCAGATCCATTCTCCGGTCTGACGGGGACGTCCGCACTCGCTGCAGAACTTTCCGGTATTCTGCTGTCCACAGCTACAGATCCAGATATCCGGCTCATTCTGTGCACGATGTACTGTCGCTGCCTCCTGCTGCATCTGCTGGTTCCGGATCATCTGCTGCTGATTGGCCGCTGACATGGAAGCTGCCATATTGCCGCCCATCTGTGCGCCCATCTGCATTCCCATGAAGCCCATGGTACTGCCGTTTGCATTGTTTCCTGCGGCTTCCATTCCTCTTGCAAAAGCTCCCTGCATATAACCTTCCCGAATGGACGGATCCTGGAGCATAGCTCCCTGATTTCTCATATTCAGAAGTTCCTGAGATTTGTCATCGTAGGACAGGCTCGCGATAGCTACCGCCTGGATCTCCATACCTCTGGTCTGTTTCCAGTCTTCATCCAGTGTTTCCGCCATATATTTTGACAGTTCCCGGCTCTTTGACTGCACATAGGAGATCCGCATACCATCTGCTGACATCTGATTGATGGAAGACTGCAGTGCATCCAGAAATTCATACAGATACTGTTCGTTGATATCTGTGATCTCTACCTGATCTTTATTTTTCGGAATGGCTTCCACATAGAACTTGATCGGATCCGTGATTCGGATCGAATAAGTTCCGTGGGCTCTCAAAAATAATTCTGCATTATAAAAATTATCAAAATAGCTGATGGGGTTTCTGGTTCCGAAACGAATTCCCTTAATCTCCTGCAGGTTCAGATACAGCACTTTCTGTGAAGTGGGTGCTGTACCGCCAAAACGAAACCGGTCAAAAGAATTCTTCACCACATCGTCCAGACTTCCACTGAACATGGATGGCATAGAAGAATTATCCACGGTAAAATATCCCGGTTCCGCACTGTAATCCACGATCCGTCCGCCGTCTAACAGCATCATGAACTGTCCCTCATATACATGAATCACTGATCCGTTAGAGATGCTGTCTTTTCCACCTTTTCGGTTCGCTCCTTTTCCGGTGCGGATACCTGCAGTCAGTACTGTCTGATCTCCCATATTTTCCGGCTCGATGACTTCCAGCCACTGATCAGCGAGTGTTCCGCCAATCGTCTGTCTGATAGCTCTGATAATACCCATACGCCATTCTCCTTTTTTGTGTAGTCCCATCTTTCCGTTTTCTCAACAGTCATAGAAAGTGGAATCGTTATTCCATTTCTTCGGTTGCGTTCTCCGGCTGTTTTCCGCCAAGGGCAATCCACTTGAGATAGCCGTTGATAAACGGATCCAGATTACCATCCAGAATACTATCCACATTACCACTCTCCACGCCGGTTCTGTGATCTTTCACCATCGTATACGGCTGCAGTACATAAGAACGAATCTGATTTCCCCAGCCAATCTCTGTCACTTCGCCACGGATGCCGGAGAGTTTTTCCATATTTTCCTGCTGTTTTAACAGATATAGTTTGGCTTTCAGCATCTGCATAGCCTTGTCTTTATTCTGAAACTGAGAACGTTCATTCTGACACTGTACCACGATTCCGGTTGGAATATGTGTAATACGGATGGCAGAAGAAGTCTTGTTGATATGCTGACCACCGGCACCGCTGGATCGATACGTATCGATACGCAGATCATCTTCCTTGATATCCACATCCAGATCTTCATCAATATCCGGCATAACATCGCAGGATACAAACGAAGTCTGTCTCTTTCCTGCCGCATTAAACGGTGAGATGCGTACCAGACGATGTACCCCTTTTTCTGATTTCAGGTAGCCATAGGCATTTTCTCCGTGTACCTCAAATGTTACAGATTTGATGCCTGCCTCATCGCCGTCCAGATAATCCAGAACTTCCAGGGTAAATCCTTTCTTTTCCGCCCATCTGGTGTACATACGGTAGAGCATTCCTGCCCAGTCACAGGACTCGGTTCCGCCGGCTCCGGCATTCAGCTTGATGATGGCATCTTTTTTATCGTATTCTCCGGATAACAGGGTTTTCATACGAATATTTTCAAAATCTGCCTCAAACTGATCCAGAATCTCCTGAATCTCCGGGATGACCGAAGCATCGTCTTCTTCATATCCCATCTCGATCAGAGTCTCCATATCGTCTCTCTGACTTTCCAGATTTTCATAAATCTCCTTATCATCTTTCAGGCTTTTGAGTTCTTTCATCATTTCCTGGGAGCGTTCCGGATTATCCCAGAAATCCGGCTCTTCCATCTTTCTTTCCAGCTCTTCAATCCGCTTTTCCTTATTGGCCAGGTCAAGGGAATCCCTCACTTCCACTAAGGGTTTCGCATAGGAATTCAATATTGCTTTAAACTGATCTAATTCTACCAAAGGGAGCACCCTCTTTCTTCATACAATTTTTATATTCAGCAGCCGTTTTCCCTCTGCCGTATCGGTTCTGCACGCTTCCTTCTATACAGGCTTACGTCCACAGCACTGTTTGTATTTCTTACCGCTTCCGCATGGACACGGATCATTCGGGTATACTTTCTGCTGGGCACGGCGAACCGGACCTTTGGCTTCTTCATCTTTGTTGGTTCCGGTTACTTCCGCTACCTGCTCACGTTCTACTTTCTGCTCGATTCTAACATGATACAGCAGGCGAACAGTATCCTGCTGGATGCCTGCGATCATCTCGTCAAACATCTCGAATGCACTCATCTTGTACTCAACCTTCGGATCCCTCTGTCCGTAAGCCTGCAGGCCGATACCCTGACGCAGCTGTTCCATATCATCGATATGATCCATCCATTTTCTGTCAATGACCTTCAGAAGTACCACACGTTCCAGTTCACGGATCTGCTCCGGCTCTGCAAACTCAGCTTCTTTTACTTCGTACAGTTTAATAGCTTCTTCTTTCAGGTTCTGTTTTAACTGATTCTTACGAATCCCTTTGACATCCTCTTTGGTGATTGTCTTCACCGGAATGATCGGCTGCAGAATCGTATTCAGTTCGATCAGATCCCATTCATCAGAATCCACCTCGTCACTGATACACATATCTACCGTATTTTCCACGGTATCGGTGATCATCTTACAGATTGCATCACGCATATTATCTCCGTCGAGTACGCGACGTCTCTCTTTATAAATGATCTCTCTCTGTTCGTTGTTTACCTGGTCATACTCAAGCAGATTTTTACGGATACCGTAGTTATTACTTTCAATCTTCCTCTGTGCTTTCTCAATAGCACTGGAAAGCATCTTATGCTCGATCTGTTCGTTTTCCGCAACACCGAGACTGCTGAATACAGACATCAGTTTTTCAGAACCGAACAGACGCATCAGATCATCTTCCAGTGAAATATAGAAACGGGATTCTCCCGGATCTCCCTGACGACCGGAACGGCCACGCAGCTGATTATCGATACGGCGGGACTCATGACGCTCCGTACCGATGATCTTCAGACCACCGGCTGCTCTCGCTTCCTCGTCCAGTTTGATATCGGTACCACGACCTGCCATATTGGTCGCGATGGTAACTGCACCTGCCACACCGGCCTGTGCAACGATCTCAGCTTCCAGCTCATGGAACTTCGCATTCAGTACCTGATGTGCGATTCCCTCTCTCCGAAGCATGTTGCTCAGCAGTTCGGAGGTCTCGATCGTGATCGTACCTACCAGTACCGGCTGATTCTTCGCATGTGCTTTTTTGATCTCTTCCACGACCGCACGGAATTTTTCTTTCTTGGTCATATATACCGCGTCATCCAGGTCGACACGCTGAACCGGACGGTTTGTCGGAATCTCGATAACGTCCATACCATAGATCTCACGGAACTCCTGTTCCTCTGTCAGAGCCGTACCGGTCATACCTGCTTTTTTCGCATATTTGTTAAAGAAGTTCTGGAATGTAATTGTGGCCAGTGTTTTGCTCTCACGGCGTACCTTTACATGCTCTTTCGCCTCAATCGCCTGATGCAGACCGTCGGAATATCTTCTTCCCGGCATGATACGTCCGGTAAATTCATCAACGATCAGTACCTGATCATCTTTTACAACATAATCCTGGTCACGGAACATCAGGTTATGCGCACGCAGTGCAAGGATCACATTGTGCTGGATCTCCAGATTCTCCGGATCTGCCAGGTTTTCGATGTGGAAGAACTTCTCTACCTTCTTCACTCCTTCTTCTGTCAGGTTTACTACTTTATCTTTTTCATTGACGATAAAATCACCGGTCTCGACAATTTCCTCGCCCATGATCGCTGTCATCTTGGTCATCTCACCGCTGGCTTCTCCACGTTCCAGCTGTCTTGCCAGAATATCGCAGACTTCATACAGTTTGGTGGACTTTCCGCTCTGTCCGGAAATGATCAGAGGAGTACGCGCCTCATCGATCAATACGGAGTCGACCTCATCGATGATCGCATAATGCAGCTCTCTCTGTACCAGCTGTTCTTTATAAATAACCATGTTGTCTCGCAGATAGTCAAAACCATCCTCATTATTGGTAACATACGTAATATCACATGCATACTGTTCCCGTCTCTCGTCATTTTTCATGGAGTTCAGGATCACACCGACTTTCAGTCCCAGAAACTCATGGACTTTACCCATCCACTCCGCATCTCGTTTGGCCAGGTAATCGTTGACAGTTACGATATGCACGCCTTTACCTTCCAGCGCGTTCAGATAAGCCGGACAGGTAGAAACCAAAGTCTTACCTTCACCTGTTCTCATCTCCGCGATACGTCCCTGATGTAGAATAATACCACCGATCAGCTGTACCCGGTAATGCTCCATATTCAGCACACGCTTGGAAGCTTCACGCACCGTAGCGAATGCCTCCGGAAGCAGATCATCCAGCGTCTCTCCCTCTGCCAGTCTCTCCTTGAACTTTCTGGTCTGATCCTTCAGCTCCTCGTCCGTCATCGCCTGCATAGTCGGCCGCAGCTCCTCAATCTTATCCACCAATGGCATAATTCTTTTCAACTCTCTGGAACTGTGCGTTCCAAAGATCTTTTCAGATAATTTCATCAATCTACTCCTATAAAATACAATTTATTTTTTGGTAACTGTTCAACACCTTCACAGTTACATTTCTTGTTACTATTTTCACTCTCCATAAAATTTCCCGGTGCATCCACCCTGGCCTCTTTCCAGTCTAATGCACCATGTTATATTCTAACACTTTACCGAAGAATGCACAAGTAAATTGTGCATCCTCATCCCGCATCCCTCACTCACATATCCCCTGCGGGCAAATTTCCCAAATATCTCCCAAATATCGCACCTATTCCACTCACCTTCCCTTTCCGGGTCAGTTTTTTCCACCGTCAGCCCGAGAGAGTTTGTCTTAAACCAACCTCCAAAAAAGAGAGAGAGCCACCACCCAGTGACTCTCTCCCGTTTACGATCTCAACAATCTTAACACTCCGGCTCAATCAACCCGTAAGTGTTCCCCTTTCTCTTATAAACCACATTCACCTCATCTGTCTCCGCATTCCGGAACACATAAAAATTATGTCCCAGCAATTCCATCTGCACGCATGCGTCTTCCGGATACATCGGTTTAATACCAAACTTCTTGGTGCGAATGATATTAACCTCTTCGTCCTCCAGGAACTCGTCCTCCACAAACTCTTTCTGGAAGTTTCCTCCTGCCTGCTGCTGATTAACAATCTTGGTTTTATATTTGCGAAGCTGACGCTCAATAACTTCTTCCACCAGATCAATGGATACATACATATCGCTGCTCACCTGTTCGGAGCGAATGATGTTTCCTTTTACCGGAATAGTAACTTCAATCTTCTGTCTGTCTTTTTCCACACTCAAGGTTACATGAATCTCTGTCTCCGGAGTAAAATACCGTTCCAGCTTGCCAAGCTTTTCCTGTACGGCTGATTTCAGTCCCTCTGTAATGTCAATATTTCTTCCAATGATAATAAATTTCATGCTGTCCAACCCCTTCGCACTTTATTTTACAAGTAACTGTCTCTGCTTTCACAGTTACGGAGTCAGAATCGATAAATACCACGGTCAGCGATCCTTTCCGGCTCCCTTGTAAGTGTTTTTATTATACCAATAATGCTTGAATTTTGCAACTATTTCGTGAAAATTCATATTTTTTACACATCTTTTTCTGTCAAATCCGGGAGCGATTTTCCAACTGTCCAGAATCTGTTATTTTTCGAAATAATTTTCACTCTTCTGACAAATATCCAGTACATCCTCCCACTTCATACTGCCACCGAAAAGATCCAGTGCGCTTCCCACTGTTACGTCCACACGATTTTTTCCCGCCATACGCAACGTCTCCAGATCCTGAAAACTGCCTACGCCGCCTGCATAGGTCACCGGGAGCTGATGATTCTTTGCCAGGAGCTTCACCAACTCCACTTCTATTCCGGAAGCCTTTCCCTCCACATCCACCGCATGAATCAGAAATTCATCACAGTGGGAAGAAAACTCTTCAATCGTCTGTTCCGATACGGGTACCTGTGTAAATTTCTGCCAGCGGTCTGTCACGATATAATATTGTCCGTCTTTTTTCCGACAACTCAGATCCAGAACCAGATGTTTCCTTCCTACTGCACGCTCCAGTTTTTCCAGATTCTCCCAGTTGATCACTCCATTCTTAAATACATAAGAAGTAACGATCACATGACTGGCACCGGCATCCAGAAAACTCTCTGCATTGTCCTCCCGGATCCCGCCACCGATCTGCATCCCACCCGGATAGGCTTTCAATGCTTCTATCGCCTGCTGTCTTGTGGCTTCATAATATGGCGAAGTTGCAGGATTTAACAGAATAATATGCCCTCCCCGAATCCCCCGGGACTGATAGAGCCGTGCAAAAAAGGGAGCATCCTGCTCAGCTACATAGTTTTCCTGAGCCTGATCTCCCTGATCCTGCAGGCTGCCGCCTACAATCTGTTTTACTTTTCCGTTGTGAATATCGATACATGGACGAAATCTCATAATCTTCCCCTCTCTTCTCCTGTTCTCTTTGTATGCTGTCACGTTGTAACGTGGTAAATTTCTATTATCATATCATGTTTCCATATACACGGCAACATGTCATCTCAACATCTCATCTTAAAATGTTATCGTTACTATTCACTCCGTTCTCAGTAACACACTTCGCGATGCACAGAATTTATGCTGATTGCATAAATTCGCGCGGTATGTCTCGGGTTTTCTGTGACCTCCGCTCGCAAAAAACACCTCGCGGGATATTATCAATGAATAGTACCATATTATCTACCCTGACATACTATCTCAACATACATTTTCATGAACATAGGTGTAAAAAAGAGGGGCATTCCGTTTTTGCTCTCACCGGACAAACTGTGGTGAAACAACAATTGTCCATGTTTTTTCTATTTCTGCGATCTACCGTGCATTCTGTTGGTTCGCATCCCTGCTTCCGCCACCGGTCAGATCCTCCACGCCTTCTCCGATGCCATCCCCCACATCTTTGATTCCCTCACCGACATCCTCTCCGAGATCTTCAATGATATTTCCATTTTCATCCAGACGGTTTCCGTTCTCATCCACCGTACCTTCCCCGGAAGTGGCTCCGTTCATATTGTTGTTCGTGCCGTTGGTTCCGTCATTGTTCATATCCGTGTTGGTATCCGGTGAGGTACCGTTGTTATCACCCGCAGGTACCTGGGAATCGTCGGTGTTGTTTTTATTTTCATTGCCATCCGGCGTATTTTCATCCTGTGTGTTATTCTGGTTGTTGTTCGTATCCTCCGCAGCACTGCCACATCCTGCTGACAGTCCGAGTACAACGGTCATTGCGGTTACGATCAGATATCTCTTCCATACATGTTTCATATTCTGCATCTCCTTTTCTGCTGTGGCTGTAGCTTTCCACAGCATCCCTTTCCTTCATTTTTCAGGCATACAAAACATACACCTGTACAGTTGTAGAATGTGTCGGAAAATGCAAAAATATACGGCCGCTTTTTGAAAAAACGACCGTATCCCTGTTTTCTGTATTCTGTTTTCAATATTTAAAACAATGTAACTGTTCAGTACCTTCACAGTTAATATTACCTACTGAATAGTTACAAAACAATTTACATTTTAAACTTATCCGATCACATCGCTCATCTGATACCAGCCCGGTTCTTTTCCTTTCAGGAACTTGGCTGCCTGAATCGCACCTTTTGCAAACAGTTTCTTGGAGTAAGCTGTGTGCTGGAAAGTAATCACTTCGTCATCACCGGCAAAGATCACATCATGTTCTCCGACGATGGTTCCGCCACGGACAGCAGAGATTCCAATCTCTTTGTCATCTCTCTGTTCTCTTCTCTGACTTCTGTCGAAAGTATAATGATAAGCGTTGTCCAGTCCCTCGTTCAGGCTGTCTGCCAGAGCCAGGGCGGTTCCGCTTGGAGCGTCCACTTTCAGACGATGGTGTTTCTCCACGATCTCCATGTCAAATCCGGCCGCTGCCAGTGTCTGGGCTGCTTCTTTAACCAGTTTCATCAGCAGATTGATACCCAGGGACATGTTTGCTGATTTTAATACTGCCACATGTTTGCTGGTCTCTTCCACTTTTTTAATCTGTTCATCTGTCAGACCTGTAGTACATAATACAACCGGGATCTGTCTTTTTTCACAGTATTCCAGCAGTGTGTCGGTCGCTTTCGCTGTACAGAAGTCGATCACTGCATCTGCCTGCACATCGCAGGTCCAAATATCAGTAAATACCGGATATCCGTTATCTCTGCAGTCATTTAAATCAATACCTGCTACAATTTCAATTTCAGGATCTTTTTCCACTAACTGGGTGATCACCTGACCCATATGGCCGTTGCAGCCATGCATAATTACTTTTACCATTTGCGTTCTCTCCTGTTTCTTCCTGCTGCCTTTATGCCAGTTTGATACCGAATTTTTTCATTTCTTCTGCCAGAACTTCCTGGTGTGCTGCTTCCATTTCGGTCAGTGGCAGACGAAGCGGTCCTACTTCTTTACCCATCAGATTCAGGGCTGCTTTTACCGGGATCGGGTTAACTTCACTGAACAGTGCGTGAACCAGCGGCAACGCTTTTAACTGCAGTTCACGGCTTTCTTTTATTTTTCCTTCCAGGAACAGAGCAACGATATCGTGCGTCTCTTTCGGTGCTACATTGGACAGTACAGAGATAACACCTTTTCCGCCCAGGGACAGGATCGGTACGATCTGGTCATCATTTCCGGAATACAGATCAATGGCTCCGTCGCAGGCATACATGATATCTGCCACATGGCTGATATCTCCGGATGCTTCTTTGATAGCGGTTACATATTCTGCATTTTTTGCAAGATAAGCAACCGTGGAAGCTGCCAGAGAACAGCCGGTACGGCTCGGTACGTTGTACAGGATCGCCGGTACTTTTGCTTCCTCTGTGATGGTTGTATAATGTTTGATCAGTCCGTTCTGTGTTCCTTTATTATAGTAAGGAGTTACCAGAAGAATACCATCTGCTCCCGCTTCTGCTGCCTCTTTGGACATCTGTGTTGCGGTTGCGGTGGAATTGGAGCCGGTACCTGCAACAACCGGGATTCGGTGGTTTACCTTGTCAATGGCAAATCTGATTGTTCTCATATGTTCTTCTTCGGTGAGTGTCGCAGATTCGCCTGTTGTTCCGCAGATCACAATGGCATCTGTGCCTCCTGCGATCTGTTCCTCCAGTAATTCTTCCAGCTTGTCATAGTTTACTTCCAGATTTTCGTTCATAGGTGTAACAAGCGCAACACCTGCTCCTTCAAAAATAGCCATATCTATCTTTACTCCTTTCTTTTGTCTGGATCAATTATCGATCCATCGGACCAATTATTGATATGTAATGTAAAACATATAAAGGTGCACCACCGTCCGGAGGTCCACCTTTTAAGAATCCGCTATGAAATCATCACATGTTTTCTTTGGATAGCACTCCATCTTTCGATGACAGTCATGCCGTTCTTCACAGACATGCCCAAGAACCAAGCTTCAGGTTTCTTCGCCCCTTCGGCACTTTTTCCTTTCCTTTGCCTTCTTCTGTTCCTGAAACATCCGACAAATTACTGATAAAAAATGCAACCTCTACCTAAATTTATAAAAAACATTTTAAATAAACATTTTATTTTTTCAATCATATCATTATTCATTTTTATTGTCAATCCGCATATTCCAGTTTGCTTACAGAAATCTCGTATGCGATCCGCTTCTGCGTCTCTTCTTCACTGATTTTTTTCACGTATTCCCGGCTTTGGATCCTGCCCCAGATCAGGACGTGACCACCCACCTGAAAAGCAGATGCATATCTGGCATTTCTGCCCCAGCAGATGCACGGAATGTAGTCCGATTTTCCATACGGCCGGTTAACGGCGATCAGAAGATCTGCGATTTCTCTGCCAAGTGGGGTTTTCCGGTACACCGGCGGTTTGCATATGTATCCGTCCAGGAAAATGGCATTGCTCTTCATATTTTCATCGTCATCTTCCACAAATTCCACCTCTCTGGCAAACACCGAGAGCACCAGCCGGTTTTTCTTTTCCTCATGGCGGTTGTAGGAGCGAAACTGCCCCATCACATGGATATACTCCCCTTCATAATCCTCGTTCACATCCACAAGACGCTCCGAGATCATGACCGGGATCCGGTCCTCGGAATCGCTAAGCCGTTTGACCAGCACATCTACCATATAAAAGCCTTCGCCGAATACCTGATGGCTGAATGTAAACCGGGATGCGATTTTTCCCATGATTTCCACCTGATTGTTTTCAATAATCTTATCTGTCATGATTGTAGTTCCCCTTCCTCTTTTTTGTATTTTGTATAATTTATTTCTATTCCGTTTCTTCCTTATTTAGAACCGGATTTTGAAAAAAAAATTTTTTTCCCTTGTAATCTGAAAAAAATGTGATAGACTTGTATCGTTGGAAATGCCCGTTTTACGGGCTCTTTATATGCATAGAAAGGAAATTGTTTATGAAAATCAAAAGAGAAGATATTCGTAACGTGGCGATCATCGCCCATGTAGACCATGGTAAAACCACTCTGGTAGACCAGTTACTGCGTCAGAGCGGTGTATTCCGTGCGAATCAGGAAGTCCAGGAACGTGTCATGGACTCCAACGATATCGAACGGGAACGTGGTATCACGATTCTTTCCAAAAATACAGCTGTTTATTACAAAGATACCAAAATCAACATCATCGACACCCCAGGCCATGCGGACTTCGGCGGCGAGGTAGAACGTGTCCTGAAGATGGTAGACGGTGTTATCCTGGTGGTAGATGCGTTCGAGGGTGCTATGCCGCAGACCAAATTCGTTCTGAAAAAAGCGTTGGAACTGGATCTGCACGTGATCGTATGTATCAATAAGATCGACCGTCCGGAAGCCCGTCCGGATGAAGTTATTGACGAAGTTCTGGAACTTCTGATGGATCTGGATGCTTCCGACGAACAGTTAGACTGTCCGTTCCTGTATGCTTCCGCAAAAGCAGGCCATGCTGTTCTGGATCTGAACGATACACCGGAAAATATGGAACCTCTGTTTGAGACCATCTTAAAATACATCCCGGCTCCGGAAGGTGATCCGGATGCAGGTACACAGGTTCTGATCAGTACCATCGACTACAATGAATATGTAGGTCGTATCGGTGTCGGTAAAGTAGACAACGGTAAGATCGCTGTCAACCAGGAAGTGATGCTGATGAACCATCACGATCCTTCCAAGAAGAAAAAAGTAAAGATCAGTAAACTGTATGAATTTGAAGGTCTGAATAAAATAGAAGTACAGGAAGCAGGCATCGGTTCTATCGTTGCTATTTCCGGTATCCCGGAGATTCACATCGGTGATACCCTGTGTGACGTGGAAAATCCGGAACCGATCCCGTTCCAGAAGATCTCCGAGCCGACCATTGCCATGCATTTTATGGTAAATGATAGCCCGCTGGCAGGTCAGGAAGGTAAATTTGTAACTTCCCGTCACTTAAGAGAACGTCTGATGCGTGAGCTGAACACTGATGTCAGCCTGCGCGTGGAAGATACCGATTCTCCGGACTGTTTCAAGGTATCCGGTCGTGGAGAACTGCATCTGTCTGTCCTGATCGAGAATATGCGCCGTGAGGGTTATGAATTTGCAGTAAGTAAAGCGGAAGTTCTTTATAAAGAGGACGAACGCGGAAAACTGTTAGAGCCTATGGAACTGGCTTACGTGGATGTTCCGGAAGAGTTCTCCGGTACAGTCATCCAGAAAATGAGCGAACGTAAAGGTTCCCTGCAGGGTATGAGTACCGGAAGCGACGGTTCCACCCGTCTGGAATTCGAGATTCCGGCCCGTGGTCTGATCGGTTTCCGTGGAGACTTCATGACTTCCACCAAAGGTACCGGTATCCTGAACACAAGTTTTGACGACTACGCTCCGTACAAAGGAGATATCCAGTACAGAAAACAGGGTTCCCTGATCGCTTTTGAAGCCGGCGAGTCCGTAACTTACGGTCTGTTCGCTGCACAGGAGCGTGGTACACTGTTTATCGGACCTGGCGAAAGAGTTTACGCCGGTATGGTTATCGGACAGAACGGTAAAGCCGAAGATATCGAGCTGAATGTCTGCAAGACCAAACATCTAACCAACACCCGTTCTTCTTCCGCAGATGACGCCCTGAAACTGACCCCGCCGAAAGTCCTGAGCCTGGAACAGGCATTGGAATTCATCGATAACGATGAGCTCCTGGAGATCACTCCTACCAGCCTGCGTATCCGTAAGAAGATTCTGGATTCCAGACTGAGAAAGAGAGCCAATCTGAAGTAATTAATATTTCATTTCAAGTAATAGCCAGGTGTATGGATTCTATCCGGACCTGGCTATTTTTTAGTATTTAATTTCCATTAAAATTGGTAACTGTTCAGTACCTTCACAGTTACGAGCCAAAATGCATAAAAAATCACCTTCGGTGATGGTATTTTGGCTTGTATGTCTCGGGATTTTGACATATTCATGTCAAAACACCTCGCGAGACAGTGGCTACTGAATAGTTACATCTTTTCATTTTAATGTTTCAGCCAACCACCAGAAACGGATTCCGGAGGCATGGGGGAGGCAGCCTTTTGCTGGTGCTTTTAGCAAATACGAAATCCAGCATTTACGGAGACTTAGGCGCGAAGCCTTTGCTGAGCGTCTTAGTCGCAGTTAATGCTTAGTTCGGATTTGCGTTACCAGCGGTTGCTTTCCCCATGCCTCCGGAATCCGTTTCGTCCCCCTTTGAAAGAAAAAACAGGTACTGCACATAAACTCATGTGCAATACCCGTCTATTCCTCCGGTTCTTACGTCCCGTTATCTATTACTTTTTATTTCTTTTTCTTCTCTTCAGCGCAAATCCGCCGGTTCCAAGGGAAGCAACAGCCAGCCCAAGCATCTCGAAGATGTTGGTCGGATCGCCGGTCTTGGCTGTCTTGCTGCTACTTGTGCTTCCTGAAGAAGTTGTTGTTTTATTACCTGTACCGGAAGTTGGTGTGGTGCTCTTAGATGCTGCAGGTGTTGCAGTTGACGTGGTTGTCGGTGTAGGCGTTGGTGTACTTCCATCCGCTTTCACCAGAGCTTCCATGGCTTTGTTCAGCGAAGCTGCTGCATTATCTACACTTGTCTGGTCTTTCTTAGCTTCCAGGGCACTCTTTGCATTCTTCAGTGCTACCTGCAGAACTTTCCAGCTGTCTGCTGTGTAATCTGCTTCTTTCAGTGCTTCTGCACTCTGGATCGCTTTTTCCAGAGAAGCTGTGTTGATTTCCTTCGCAGGATCTTCTTTTGCAGCTTTCTTATAAACAAAGCTCAAATCTTTGTATCCGGTTGCTGTTACTACGATTTCAAAGCTGTCACCCTCTGCAAATGGTGCTGCATCTGTGATCAGCGTTCCGTCATCATTAAACAGTTTTACTGCATTACGTCCGCTTACTGCATAAGGTTTTCCATTAACAGATACGGAGGTAATATTCTTGATGTAATCTGCAAATTCTGCGTCAGTAGCGCCTGCTGCTTTTGTCAGACCAGGTTTTTCACTGTTTTCGTTATATGCTGCCGGCATTGTTTCCGCATATACTTCAAATCCAAAACTGATCGGTGCATATTTTCTACTCTTATCAGTAATAGTCAGTGTGTATGCTCCTTTTTTCACATCTTTCAGGATCAGTTTTTCGCCTTTTACGCTGGCAGTAGCACCCTCTACCGTGTACTCTGCGTCAAATCCTTTCGGAAGAGTCAGACCGGAAATAGTAGTTGCCACACTTGTTTCTCCGTCTTTCAGTTCCGCATCTGCTACAGCAACTGCGCTGGTATCAAATTTTACAGGTACATACAGACCTTTTTCGCCGCCTACCGGGATCTCATAGATACCGTTAGCTGTGTAATAAGTCACTTTATCGATATGCTGTCCCATCATTGCTTTGTAATGTTCAGATGATGTCGGGCAGTTATGTACTGCTGTGGTAAATCCGGTAGCCCATGCCAGTTCGGAAACTCTCCAGATATTTTCCAGATGACGCATACCGTAATCGCTGCCTTCTTTTGTGCTTACAATAACACCGTAGATAGCTGTTCCTGACGGAATGGTATCGGTCAGTCCATCCAGATCCAGCTGATAGTCACCATATTTGGACTCGGTCATCAGTTCCGCTGTCACACCTTCAGTGATAGTTGTAGCGGTTCCCTGTGTTGCTCCGAAAGAGAATGTTCCATCTTCATTTACGGTCAGCTCTTTGTAGTAAGATGGTTTCTCACTCAGTGTATAATAGGAATAGCTTGCGCTCTCAAACAGGGCATCTTTTCCTGTATAATCTGTTGTGCTTTCCTGTCCTCTGTTGGTAACTGTGATACTTACTTTGGAATCATCGGTAATCTGTGTGTATTTGCTCAGATCCGTACCTGCCGGAACTTTTACCGGGAAAGTTACACCGGTGATCTCATCACCGCTTGCATCCACATGGTAAGATCCGCCTGCCAGAGAACCGGTTCTTACTTTGTTCTTGGTTGCAGAGGTAAATGCATCTACTTTGACGTCGTTGTTTACATCTGCTTTGTAGAACTCGTCGTATGGGATGTTCATCAGAACGTAAGTTTCTTTCTGTGTTTTTACCAGCGCTTCGATTGCTGCGTTCAGATGCTGCGTTGCTTCATCTACTGTTGCCTGAGTCTTCGGGTCTTTCAGTTCATCTTTTGCTTCCTGCAGCTCTGCCTGCATTGCTGCCCAGCTGTCTGCGGTGTAATCGCTCTCGGTCAGGGCTTCTGCAGCTTCGATCGCTTTCTTTAATTCGTCAGTGCTTATTTCTTCTTCACTGTCTTTTACGATATTTGCATCCGTTGCCTGGAACTGATAGGTTACATCTTTATATCCCAGTGCAGCAATCGTGATCGTCCAGTAGCCGGTTCCATCGGTTCCTTCCGGCAATGTGCATCTCAGGGATTTGGTCAGAGCCAGCTGAATTCCCTTTGTTTTATGCATCCAGTTGTCTGCTGCGAATTTTGTTCCATAGGTAGCCTTCACATTGCTGTAAGTGCTGTCATTGCCATAGTACGTCCAGGTTACCGCCTGCATATTGGCTCCAAGATCTCCATAGTTACCTGTCAGATCCACCCGAAGGAATTCTCCGTAAGAGCCTTTGGCATCTTTCACTGTTAAACCTGCTTCCGTTGCATCCGGAGCAGTCTTCAGTGTCTGTCCTTCGATACCGGAATCGCTTCCTGCCTGACGGGCGGAAAAACTGAAATTTCCTTTTTCGTCTTTGGTAACTGTCTTCAGTCCGTTGGTGGCTTCTGTCACGTTTGCCTTTACGCTGTAGGCCGCCAGTTTGTTTTCTCCGTATCCTCCGACCAGTTCCCCGCCGTTTTCTACTACGTTGTATTTCTGGCAGAATGCTTCATAGTCTGCACTTGCCACTTTCACCGGCACATACTTCAGTCCTGTTACTTCATAGTCTTTCAGCTTTGTAATAGTTCCGTCTGTATCTGTGATTTCTCCTCTATTAAATTTGATCACATTCCCATTCGTCAGGGTAATTTCTTTTCCATCTGCTGACCAGTGGGATACTTCATAAGTTTTTCCGTTTTCTGCTTCAATGACCGCTACACACTGGAAACTTCCTCTGTGCAGTCCATGGTTTGCTGTTGCTCTTGTTACGGCATCGAACGCTCCTTTGTCTGCTTCGTTTCTTGTATCCAGTTCACTGGAAGAGCTGGAATCTCCGGCTGCCTGTACCCCTTCTGCGGCCCAGTACTCTGCCCAGGTCATCGCCGCATAGACATATTTGTATTCTTCCTGTGCATTCTTTGTATACGTAAATTTCACTTCCGGATAACCGGTGGAAGTAACTGCGATTTCAAAAGTATCACCCTCAGCAAATGGTGTTGCATCTGTTTTCAGAGATCCGTCTTCGTTGATCACTTTCACAGCTCCACGTCCGCTTGCCGCATACGATTTTCCATTGACAGATACAGAGGTAATGTTTTTGATATAATCTGCAAATTCTTCGTCGCTTGCATCTGCATTTTTTGTTATAGCCGGATTCTCATTATCGTTATTGTAAGATGCCGGTGCGCTGTCAGCAGACAGGATAAAGGTTGTTGTCATCTCCGCATAATTGTTGTTTTTGTCAGACACTGTCAGCGTATATTTCCCTTTTTTTGCATTTTTAAATACGATTTTTCCGTTTTCCACACTGAAATCCAGTCTATCAATCTTGTATTCCGGCGAAAAATCTGTCGGAAGATTAGACACTGTAATTTCTGCCTCCCCTGCAGATACTTTCGCATCTGCTACCTTTACCGTCTGACCTGCTTTTTTCGGTACATACAGGTTATCTACCGGGATCTCATAAATTCCCTGAGAAGTATAATATGTCACCTTATTGATATGCTGACCCATCATATTTACATAATGTGCAGAAGATGTGGGACAATTATGTACTGCTGAAGTAAATCCGGTACACCATGCAAGTTCTGTCACTCTCCAGATATTTTCCAGATGGCGCATACCATAATCGTTACCTTCTTTTGTACTTACAATGACACCGTAAATCTGTGTATCACTCTGGGAAATGGTGTTCTCCAGTCCGTCCAGATTCAGCTGATAATCACCATAAGAGGTTTGCGTAGTAAGTTCCGGTGTTACTCCGAATACTTTCTGTGCTGTTCCCTGTGTTTTTCCGAAAGAAAGACTTCCGTCAGCATTCAGGGTTACTTCTTTGTAATATTTCGGTGTTTCGCTTAGTGTATAGTAGGAATAGCTTGCACTTTCAAACAGAGCATCTTTTCCTGTGTATGTGGCTGTACTTGTCTGACCTCTGTTTGTAACCGTAATGTCTACAGAAGATTCGTCTGTAATTTTTTTATACTTACTCAGATCAACACCTTCGCCGACTTTTACAGGGAAAGTCACACCTGTGATCTCATCACCACTTGCATCTACATGATAAGATCCACCAGCCAAACCGGCTGTACGAACTTTATTTTTCGTTGCAGAGGAAAATGCATCTACTTTTACACTGTTATTTACGTCTGCTGCATAGAACTGATCATACGGAATGTTCATCAGGACGTACGTTCCGGTTGTAACGTCCGGTGTCTCCGGTTCTGACGGTTTTTTTGCCAGAGCTTTAACTGCTTCATCCAATGCTGTCTTAGCTGCGTCAACTGCTTCCTGGGATTCTTTTGCTTCCAGGGCTGCTTTTGCTGCTGTCAGTTTGTCCTGCATGGCTTTCCAGGAATCTGCGGTGTAATCAGCTTCCGTTTTTCCTTCTGCTTTAGCGATTACACTTTCCAGTGCGGCAGTATCAATTGTTACTGTTGTTGATTTTTCCGGCGCAGACTGAAGAGCTGTAAGAACTGCATTTTTTATTGCAGTTGAAGTACGAGTTGCATGACTTACCGTATCTACCTGAGCAATTTTATTTTGTGTTGCGTCCTGATTTTCCAGTTTTGTCTTCATTCCGGCGACTGTAGCAGTTCCCGAATAAGCCTTATTAAAATAAGATTCATTATCTTCATCATCTTCTTCTGAAGCATAGCCTTCCTGCGGTGTTACCTCGACTGTTTCAATCTTTCCATCTTTGACTGTTACTTTCGCAGAAACATTATAGCTGTTCCAGTAACTATCACTAACTGCCTGAGCCATACCTTCATACGTTCCATCTGCTGCCACCTGGTCCCCGGTCACTGCAAATGCTGTTACCGGGCAAAGTTCCACTGCCATTGCTGCGGCTACCGCCATGGCCATTGCTTTGGTCCTGACTCTTTTGTTGTTCATAAACTCCTCCTTCTTTTACCATAAAATTTTATAGTAGCTTATTATGTAACTATTCAGTAGCCAATGGGGAGGTACTAAACAGTTACCTTATTATCAAGTTAGTCACTATTTCTACTATTAGTTAATAATATTTATCATTAGTTGTGGCTAACCTATAATCAAAAAAAATATACGTTATCTCTTTTCTCAGGAATGTACCTGACAGCTGCCTCTCTCTCATGGGCTTTTATCAAGAGAGAAGTACCTGTCAGATACATTCCTTTTCGTTTATTTGTAACTGTTCAGCACCTTCCCGGTAGCTACCGAATAGTTACATTTATTTGTTCTTTCTTTCCGCTCCCGCGCCCTGACTGACTGCCGGGAGGATTTTACGGCTCACCACGCCGATCAGAATACCTGTGACCGTTCCCGCGATCATCAGCACCGGTAGGTAATAGATCAGCTTCGTATTTTCCAGCACACACATCGCAACCACGATCTGTCCGATGTTATGGGACACGCCTCCGGCAATGCTTATGCCGATCATGGAAAATCCTTTGATCCGCTTCAATAGCAGCATCACCAGAAAACTTAAAATACCCCCTGCCAGACTGTACAGGATCGACATGCCGTTTCCGAACATAAATCCCACCAGCAGCACCCGGAGGATCACCACCAGCAGCACTTCCATCGGTGCCAGGATATACAGCCCGGTGACCGTCACCAGATTGGCAACTCCTAATTTAATTCCCGGTATTCCCAGGTTGATGGGAATCATGCTTTCCACATAACTGAAGATCATCGCCAGTGCCACAAGCATCGCACCGCTCGATACTCTCCGGCTGATGCTGGCCAGACTGCGTTCCCTGCATCCATTTTTCTGCTGTTCCTGTTTTTTCATCTTCTCGTTTCCTTTCGGAGTATGTTGCTCGTAACTCTTCCACGACTTCACAGTCACCTTCTGTATCATTACGATTTCTCATCTTTCTTTCACTTCGCAATCGTATCCGGCACCAGCTCGTCATCTGCCGCCTTACTGTCCGTATCATTCTGACGGATCACTTCCACCACCAGTTTATGGGGCAGACATACGATGGTCTGTTTCTGACCGCTGATCCTGCCCTGCTCCTTGCAGTAGCCGTCCGGGCAGTCTGCTTCTTCCATATATGCCTGTCCGTCCTCGATGCGGATCACATTGTGAAATTCTCCTTCGGTAACTTCGATCGTCTGGTCTTTTTTCAGCGGATAGGTTCCATAGATTTCCCCGTTCACGGTAATCTGCACCTGATTCCCCTTCGTCTCTCCGGTCACATGCATCACCAGAAGCATTACCAGAGCCACCAGCACGATCCCTCCTGCCAGCAGGATATCTCTTTTTTTCATATCTGCTCCTTATCTGTCATTTTTGAAAAGCGCAGATCTTACAGTCCCAGCCACAGACAGATCCCAAGCAGGATCAGTGCACGCAGAATCGTAAACCAGAACTCATTTCCTTTGAGCTTCCGGATTCCGCAGTGAATGTGCTTCTGTGGACAGATATCGATACACTTCTGACACTGGAAGCAATCACCGCTGACAGCCCAGTCACCATCCGACGGAAGGCCGATCTGAGACGGGCAGGTCTTCGTACATGCTTTACATCCTTTTCTGCAGTTTTCTCTCGTTCTGTGAAGGGAGAAAAACGGCAGTACCGGAAGCAGGGAAAATACTGCTCCCATGGGGCAGAAGAACCGGCAAAAGAATCTTTCCTGTACACACATGCCAGCCATCAGAAGGAGCAGGATCACAAGACCGATCCCATATCCTCCCAGACGGAAGTTCCCTGCGTGGATCATGGAAAATACATCCCACGGGCTGGTTCCCTGTGCTTTTCCATATACTCCAGAATAACACAGAAGGACAATCAGCAACAGTACCAAATATTTCATATAACCTAAAATCCAGACTGCCTTTTCCGGAATCTTCACCGGTTTCTTTTTCCGTTTTTTGCATACTTTTGTATACAGCGCATGCAGTGCGTCTCCAAACGCGCCAAACGCGCAGACAAATCCACAGAAGAATCTGCCAAATACCATAGTGTAGAGACAAATCACCAGAAGCACCGTCACAAACGATGTCATAGCAACCTTCTCACCTGCTCCTATCTGGGTAAAAATGTATTTTACCCCCGCAAATGCTGCGGTATAGACAGATGGAATAAATATGAAATAAAGAAGCTGAATCAATGCCCGCAGCCAGGTATGTATTTTTTTTCTTTCTTTCGCTGTTAGATTATGTATATCCATAATTGCTGTCTTAATCCTCCTGGTTTGCTGCTTCTTCCAGTGCCTGTGCCACCGCTTCTTTGATACCGGTGGAACTGAAGGTTGCACCGCTGATGGTATCTACCTCTGCACTCTGTGCTTCAAGGATTGTCGGAATAATATCCTCTGCCATAGAAAGATAAGCGCCATCCTCTTTTTCCGCCGATGTGATATTAATCTCAGAAATCATTCCATTCTCAACAATCACTTCCACATCCACCGGTCCGCCAAATCCCTGTGCTTCTCCGGTATAGGTTCCGTCTTTATAAGCACCGTCTGTGATTGTGCCTTCCTTTGCTGCATTGGCTGACTGTTCCAGTTCCGCCTGCTGCTTTCTGATCTGTTCTTCTGCCTGTTCTCTTTTGTCGAGTACCGTGTTATATCCGGTCAGGCAGACAATAACAGCCACCGCACTGATCGCTCTGGTCAAAAATTCTCCCATTGTCCGTTCTCTTTTCTTTCTTGTTTCATAGGTATTCCGTGCTTTCACAGTTACCTGCTGAATAGCTGCTTTGTTTCTTACTGCCGTTTCGCATTATTGAATGCCTGCTGACATGCATCGATAATTGCCTGGGATGTACAGGTTGCTCTGGATACTGTATCGATACCATCCAGATTACCTTTTTCCGTAATCTGTTTTACCACACCCGTCTTGCTTGATGTTCCGTTGACTGCTTTATTAATGTAGCTGTCGTTACCGGATCCTCCGTCTCCATACACATTATCAATTTTTATAATCTTATCATCCTGAATCGTCACCTGTGCAAACAGATTATATGCTTCAAAATCCATATCTGCATCCGGCAGACAAAGTACAGTTACCGGATATACACCATCTATGTAAGTACTTTCCGGTGGAAGATCCGGTTCCGGATCGTCATTTGTCCCATCCGAAATCTGCAGTTCCTGAACTGCCTGATTTAACTGTGCTGCCGCCTCATCAAGCTGTGCCTGCTCTGTCGCGTTCTTCAGTGCCTTTCTGGCATCCTTCAGACGAACCTTTACAACTGCCCAGCTTGCAGAAGTATAGTCACTGCCATTCAGTTCGTTGACCGCATCGATTGCTTTTTCCACTTCTTCGGTATTCAGCCGTACTACATTGTTATCATCATCGGTGTCTGTCTCTCCGTTGGTGACACGTTTTGCTTCTTCCAGCGCATTCTTCACCGCCTGGATCAGTCCCTTGGAACTATAAGTAGCACCGGATACGGTATCTACCTCTGTACTCTGTTTTTTCATCATCTGTGTGATCACATCCATGGCACGGCCGAAGAACGCATCGTCATCCTCTTCTCCGATGACCAGAACTGCCTTCAGTGTCTTATCCTGGATCACGATGGCAACGGTAATATCGCCGTTATATCCTTCTGCGGTTCCGTAGTAGACGCCCTCGTTATACGGGAGTGTTCCTGTAACCGCTGTTGTATTATTCTCTGTATTTTCTTGGTTTACCGTGTTTGTTCCGTTAGAACCGGAGTTGCCTCCGTTATCCGCTGCTGCAGTCTCTGTCGCTGCTGCCTGGCTCAGTGCATTCCGCACCGCCTTAATGATTCCGTTGGAACTGAAGGTTGCACCGGATACCGTATCAATACCATTAGTACTCTGTGCCCCCAGGATCTGATTGATCACCCCGGAAGCTTTCTGGATATATTCACTTCCATCATTGGTCTCCACGATCTGAATATTACTGATCTTTCCACCGTTGATCACAACTTCTACCTTCAGATTTCCGGCAAATCCTGTTCCGGTTCCATAATAGGTTCCATCTTTATAAGCTGACGGTTCCTGTACGCTTCCTGCTGCCTCCGGTGTTGACTGGCTCTGACTTGCGGAAGTTCCCTCCTGTGAAGAACCCGTCGTACCACTGTCTTTTTCTCCGGTCAGTGCATTTTTCACCGCACTGATGATTCCTTTGGAACTATAGGTCGCACCGGATACCGTATCTACCTTTGTACTCTGCTTTTTAATAATCTGATCGATCAGACCTTTCGCCCGTCCGAAAAACGGTTCATCATCAGAAGCACTCAAAATCTCGATGGATGTGATCTGTTTGTCTTTGATCGTAACCGCTACCGTGATATTTCCCCGATATCCGGTTCCACTCCCCTGATACACACCATCTTCCAGATCAAAGGAACCCTTTGCCTGTTCCTCTTCTTCTGCCGCTTCATCCTCTTTTGTTTCTTCTTCCGTGCTGGTCTTTACCACCGGTACTTCATCCTCCTGCTCCTGTGTATCCTCCACAGACGCTTTCGTCTCGTAAACCGGTACTTTATATCCATATAAAGATCCTGCCACACATGCTGCCACAACCGCAGCGGAAACAACCGGGGCAAAGGGTTTGCATTTTTCCAGCATTTCTCTGATGTCCATCTGCTTTCTCTCCTTTGTTTTCGAGTATTTTTATGTACTGACTTTGTAACTGTTCAGCGGCTTCCCGGTGGCGAGCCAAAATGCATCTAAACGTCTTCTGTGATCACATTTGTACTTGAATGTTTAAGGATTTTCGCATAGCTTTTATTTATGAATCACTGTCACATCCATATCCGTAGTCAGACTGTCGCCGATTCCTTCTGTCACATACAGCTTTCCATCTGCAGTTTCCATGATCGTCTCAAATTTCTCACTGTTTTCCTTCCAGAACTGTGCCGCTTTCTCTTCTCCCATGATAAATAAAGAAGTGGAAAGCCCATCTGCCAGAGTTCCGTCATCGCTGACGATCGTTACAGAGATCAGCCCATTGTCTGCCGGATATCCGGTAGCCGGATCAATAATATGATGATATGTCACGCCATCTTCCTCAAAATAACGTTCATAACCACCGGATGTGATCACCGCCTGATTTTCAATCTCCAGAATACCGAGATAATCTTCCGTATCATCCGGACTCTGGATCGCTACTTTCCATTTGCTGCCATCTGTTTTACATCCCAGTGCCTGTACGTTTCCACCGAGGTTTACCAGCCCGCTTGTCACACCGCAGTCCTGATAGATCTGCATGATCTGAGCAGAGGTATATCCCTTTGCGATCCCACCCAGATCGATCTCCATGCCATCCCGGTCAAAAGAGATTTTTCTTGTGTCTTTGTCGTAATTCACTTTGGACGCATCGGCAAGGATCAGCTTTTCTTTCAGTGTCGCATCATCCGGCACATGATACTCCTGTGTCGGAAATCCCCATGCCTGCATCACCGGGTAAATCGCAATATCAAAGGCTCCTTCTGTCTTGTCATACAACTCCAGCGCCCGTTCCACCAGATATCCGCCATCTTCAGAAAGTGTTGCCTCTCCTTTCTGATTCAGCTGATAGATCTCACTGTTCTCATCTCCGGTGGAAAGAAGGGCATCCAGAGCTTCCACTCTCTCTGCCGCCTTGTCAACTGCCTCCTGAGCATGCTCCCCATATGCAGTCAGTGTCATATAGGTATCCATGGCAAAGAGATCCCTGGACGCTTCTTCTGTTTTCTCGTTCGGATCTTTGCCGGATGCTTCCGTTTCTGTGTTTCCCGTCTCCTGCTCATCCTGCGCAGATTCTTCTGCAGTGATTTCCTGTTTCGTTATATTTTCTGTCTCATCTTTCGTTGTTTTCCCACATCCGCTGATGACAAATGCAGGAATCAGACAGACCAGCAATACTTTTTTTAATTTCATTTATTAACCTCTTATTAGTCCTTTCTAACTTTCGATAGTATAAACTTTATTCCGTTTCATTGTCAATTCTTGATTTTCTTATTGTACATATTTTCTCATATTTTTCTCTGATGTCGAGAAATTTTTTATCTTTTTCATGTAATTGTTCAGTTTCTTCCTCTTCACAGTTCTTTCCTTACCAGATTTTTACCCAGATGCATTACTGTTCTCGACCTTCTCAGTAACACTCTCTAGAGCGTGTTTGAAAAAGGCTTTTCGTGAGCTGCGAGTCCCAGTTTGTGGGAGATTTTATCCGAATGAGGGCGGCGTAGCGGGCTACGGCAACCGAATGAGGGTAAAATATACCGCAAAGTGGGGCTTGCAGATTGCGGAAATGATTTTTCAGACAAGCTCTAGCGATATGTCTCAGCTTTTCTTTGATCTTCGCTCACAAAAAGCGTCTTGCGGAATATCACCAGCGAAGATTAACCTGTGTATATCCGTTTCGTCATATTCACCAGTGCTTTCTTGCTTTATCAGTGTGAACTTCCATATTATGTAATTTTTTACTTTTTGGAAGCTCAATTATTTTACAAATCCGCCCAAAATCAAACATATTTTTTTCTATTATTCTATGCATTTTTACTTTTTTCTGTTATAATAATTTATAGTGAGAAATTGACTTTACTTACACTTGGAGGCTTGCAGATAATGAATAAAAAAAACGTTATAAACACACCAGCTACACATTCGGTTTCATCCGATTCTTCTTCCGCACGACGGAAAACTGAAGTCTCCGCCCAGATCACACTATCGGATTCGATTCTAACCGGAGCGATTGTCGAATATCGAAAAGCAGGTTATAACTTTATTCGACATATGCATACGAACATTGAAATCTATCGGATACTTTCCGGAGAATGTTATATGGATATTCAATCGGAGACCCTTCATTGCACGGAAGGTGATTTTATTATGATCCTGCCGGATGTGGTACATTCCTTTTATTTGAATGATACCTCAGACTGCGAATTCCAGCATATTCATTTTAATCCGAATATGTTTTCCACTGTTGTGCTTGAAGATGACGGGATTTTCCCGATTACCCTTCTTCATGCCATACTGTTTTCTTCGCATTTTTACTACAGGCTCAGATCGGATGCTGTGATTGACGATCATCTTCAGAAGCTTATTGACTTGCATGCTTCTTATGAAAGTATGTTTACAGCTGCCAATCTTAATGTTTCCATGATGAATCTGATGCTCTATATTCTCGATCATACGAATCCGGTACAGGAATACGCTGATCCCAAGCTGAAGAACAGTTACGTAGCTTATGCACTGAATTATATTCATGAACACTATAATACCAAGATCTTACAGGAAGATATCGCTCAGCAATTACAGATCTCTGTCCGCTATCTGAGTAAGCTTTTCAAAAGCTATATGGGAGTGACATTATCAAACTATATTAATATTTACCGCATCAACCGCTCCATCCAGCTTATGCAGACTACCAGTCTGACGCTGACGGAGATTGCTCTGCAGGTAGGTTTTACAGACTCCCAGCATTACTCGAAGGTGTTTATGAATATCATCAATGAGGCACCATCCCAGTACAGGAAGGCAATTTAGTTAACGATTCAATGCCATTATCGAAGTCAATAATATTCCCTTCGATAATGGCATTTTGATATTCTAAAGTATGATTTCGCAGGTTCTGTTAATTGCATAAAAATAACGCCACCGGATATCCGATGGCGTTATTTTTATGCCTTGCTGCCTGTATATTCCATTTCCGGCATACCTGCATTCTTTTTCTTTTGGCTTTTCAGACTCTCTTCCAGATCATACCCCATCTGTTCGCTTCTCCAGTTAATGGATTCTTTGCACAAACAGAAAGCTCCAAAAGCACAAGCCAAAAATATCATGGTTGTTAAAATAATTATAAATGCAAACATGTTTACTCCATCTCTTTTCTATTTGCCAACTAATCCAAGACCGTTCGGATGCGCATCTGAGTTCCGCATCCGAGACGATCTGTTAACGCCTGCTTAAGAAATTATCGTAACTGCGTAGTATCCTGGCAGCTACAGGCTTTCTAATCCTAATTAGTGAGCTCTTTTTTTCTTCACCATAACCATAACAACTCCGGCTGCCAGGCAAAGAACTACCAGTCCGACTACATTGGTTGTATCTCCGGTTTTGGCTGCTTTTACGGAGTTATTGTTTCCGCTTACAGTTTTTGTTCCGGATGGTGTAGTGGTGCTTCCATTGTTTCCGGAACCTGTGTTGGAAGTTCCATTGTTAGTGCCCCCATTTGTGGAACCGTTGTTGATGTTCTCGTTGGTTGGATCTTTCTTAGGTTCTTCTTTTTTAGGTTCTTCGTCTTTCTTATCTGCTTCTTTTACTTTCAGTTCTTCTTTTGCCTTGTTTACAGCATTTAAAGCAGTAGCCACTTCATCCTTAGTTGCTTTCGGATTACCAAGTACTTTCTTGGCTTCGTCAATGGCTGCCTGGAGAGCTTTCACAGAATCTTCGGTGTACTTATTGGTTTCGCCTGTCAGTTTTGCTGCTTCATCAACAACATTTCTCAGATTTCCTACCTCTACCAGAGCTTCTTTTGCTGCATTTACAGCTTCCAGCGCTTTATCCACAGTTTCCTGTGTTGCGTTTGTATCCTCAAGTACCTCCTGTGCTAATGCAATTGCATCTGTAAGAGCATTCCGGGATTCTTCGGAATATTTCTCTGTGTCTTTTACAAGTTCCTCAGCTTCTTTTACAGCTTCTTTAAGTTTATCTGTTTCAGCCGATACTTTGATTTTTACAAGTGCTTTTATTGCTGCTTCTACAGCTTCTGTCTGTTTATCTACAGTTTCCTGTGTTGCGTTTGCATCCTCAAGTACTTTCTGTGCTGCGTCGACAGCTGCATTAAGAGCTGCCAGAGACTCTTCTGTATAAGTTGCTGTGTCTTTAGCAAGTTCTCTTGCATTTGCAATAGCATTCTCAAGAGCTTCTGTAGCAACTGCCGGTTTCTTCTGTGCCAGGTTTTCTTTTGCTTCTTTTACTCTTCGCATTGCAGCATTAATTTCATCCTGTGTTGCAGTTTCAGAAGCCAGCACTTCCTCTGCCATTGCAATTGCTTCTTTAAGGGCATTCAAAGACTCTTCCGTATACATTTCCGGATTTTCTAATCCTTTAACAAATGCATTCGCATCATTCACAGTTTCTTCAAGTTCAGCTTTCCCCGGTTTTTCAACAGAAGGTTCTTTTGTTTTCAGATTTTCTTTTGCATCTGTTAAAGCTTTTAAAGCATCGTTTACTTCTTCCTGTGTTGCTTCCGGTTTATTCAGAACGGCCTGTGCTACCGTAATGGCTTCCTCAAGAGTTTTCCAGGAATCTTCTGTATATTTCTCTTTGTTTTCATCGCTTGCTGCAAATTTATTTGCATCAGCAACTGCTGTCTGCAGTTCTGTTTTGTCGACTACTGGTTTTTCAACTAATGCAGCAATTGCAGCATTTAATGCATCAGTCTGAGCATTTACTTCTTCCTGTGTTGCTGCTGGATCATCCAGTACTGCCTGAGCTGCTTCAATGGCTGCCTGAAGAGCCTGCAGAGATTCTACGGTATAGGTTTCTGTCTCTTTCACAGTCTCTTTTGCCTGATAAACAAGAGTTTCCAGTCCTGATTTGTTAACCGGTACTTTGATTGCTACTAATTTAGCTTCGGCATCTTTTACAGCGGCTGTCTGAACATCTACCATTTCCTGTGTCGCATTTTCGTCATTCACTACCTCAGCTGCTGCATCTATCACCTGTTTAAGAACTTCTCTGGATTCAGCTGTGTATTTGTCCTCTTGCGTTGTTTTGACATTTGCAAGTTTAATTGCATTGATCAGTGCAGATTTATCTGCTTTCTTTACCAGTGCAGCAATCTTAGCTTCTACATTTGCTTTTGCAGTATTTACTTCATCCTGGGTAACGCCTGCTTTATCATAAACTTCCTGAGCTGCATTTACTGCAGTTTCAAGTTCTCCCCTGGATACTGGTGTATATGCATTTTCCTCTGCAAGTTTTTCTCTTGCAGTTTTAAGTACCTCCTTCAGTTCTGTAAGATCTGCTTCGTCTGCAGTTCTCTTCAGCACGATATCCATTTTGTCCAGCTGTGGAGCTTTGTTTGTATCCGGTGCTGTAAGGATCAGGGTTCCTGCTCCTGCTGTTATCACTTTGATATCCAGTGTGAATGTCTTCACAGTAAGTGCGTTGCCTTCTTTTGTTGACGGGCAATCAACCTGAGCTGCTTCAATCTTATTGTCCGCTTCAGAAATCGCAAGTTTGTTTAACGCTCCGGCACGGTAAGTACCTGTTACTGTGTAGGTTCCGGGAACTGCTGCTGTGTAAGCATATTTTGCATAATCTTTGTATGCCATACAGTTCAGGAATTTTCCATTACTTGCCCAGTCTTCAGAAGTAATAGTAAGCGGCCAGTCCGGATCCGAATCTGAATCGTTGCTATTGATCAGTTCTGTAGCATCCTCTGCTTCCAGGGTCTTGGTCACTTCCTTTTCTCCCGGGAATCCAAATGGATTTTCTGCTGTATAGTTCGTAAATGCAAATGTTGCTTCGATTGTATGAGTGCTGTCTACGTGATCGAATGTATAAGTAGTTTTCTTTCCTACCGATGTTCCATCCACTTTTACGTCTGCAATCTCATATCCGGCTTTTGGTGCAATCGTAAATGTTACACTTTCATCTTCTGTAACAGTTACTTTGCCTTCTGTAAGGCCATCTGCTGTGATGGTTCCGCCTTCACCTGCTGTAGCTGTGATGTCAAAAGATCCCAGCGTAACATTCAGCGGGCTGATGATGAAGTAGTCAATTCCAGGACCCTTATTGGTATCCGGGGCTGTAATAGAAATCATTCCATCTCCGGGTGTTACTACTTCAATATCAAACTCTACAGTTCCGAAAACAACGTTTCCATTCTCTTTGGACGGGTTAACTACAACTGTTTTTTCTGCGATCTTTCCGTTTTCTTCTGTTATCTTAATACCATTTTGGGCATCTTCAGGAGAACCGCTGCGATATCTCATGACCACATGGTAGGTGCCGGCTTTGTCTGCGTGATATGCATATTTCAGGACATCCTTGAATGCCATATCTGTGACAAATTTTCTATTGCTTGCATCGTTGTTATCCGCAATCTTCATCGGCCAATCCGGATCAGAATCTGAATCATTGCTATTATTTAACTCTGTCGCAAATTCTGCTTCCAGCTTAGCGCTTGTTCCCGGTTTCCATGGGAATTTGAATCTGTCAGTTTCTGTATACTTTTCACGTGCTACAAGTGCTTTCTTTGCATTTTCCAGTGCTATGTATGCATTTCTGATAGTTGCTTCTGTTGCTTCTTCGTTTCCGACAACTGCTTTTGCTGCTTCCAGTGCTTCTGCATATGCACTCCAGCCTTCTTCCATGTACAGATTTTCCTGCACTTTGTCAGGAGACTGAGTAATTAAAGTGTTCAGTTTTTCTTTTGTAATACCATCTGCATCTTTGATTGTGATTCTTGCAGAACTGTTAAAACCAATAATTGCATTGTCCGGTGTTTTCTCTGTCAGTTCGATAGAAAATACACGATCGCCGGTCATGTTCGTATTACGTCTTGTCTCTGCTGCTTTAACAGTTACTTCAGCTTGTCCATCATTCAGAGTAACTACCGGGGCTAATTCTGTATTAAAATCATCCTGAATTGCACTTCCCGGGTTTGGCTGGATCTTAGCTGTGATGGTTCCTTTTGTTCCACCTACACGTTTGATTTTTACATTCATTGAAGACTCTTCATTCATTGTATATGCAGAATCTTCAAGTTCAATCATTCCAACGCCACCGTTGTTGATTACGTAAGCTGCTTCCACACCGATTGCTGCATTTGTTTTTGCTATAAGCTTTAATGTGTGATCGCCATCTTTCAGATCATCGGATACAAAGATCTTTGCTCCTGTAGATCTGCTTTCCGCATGTGTATTGATCGTTTCTACCAACTGATCATCGATATAAACATCAGCGGCACCATGACCCGGGTCTGTTGTTCCCATCAGGTATACTTTTGTTCCGTGGAACTCATAAGTAAAGTTTGCGCCAGCTCTATTGGACCAGGTATTCTGTCCGTTGATATACTGGCTGCCTGTCTGTGGATTCCAACCTGTGCTGAATGTAAAACTATTATCATTAACGCTGGTTGTTACCATACCTTCCGGCGCTGCTCCTGCCAGCTGGAATCCTTCGCTTGCTTTGTATACACCAACTTCACTTAACATCGGAACTTTTCCATCGGTTGTTCCTACTGTGATCTTAACCTGAGTTGCTGCTACCGGTGCAGTTCTAACCAGTCTCTTTGCACCAACAGTTACTCCACTTTTCAGTGTCTGCCACTGTGCATCGTCAGATGCTTTGTACTCAACTTTATAACTGTTGATGTGCTGTCCTTTCTGAATTGCTTCTTCGAATGAAACCACATCAAACTTCTTCGCTGTATTCCATTTAATGGTCAGACTTCCGCTTGTTGTACCATCATTTGTTGTCCAGTATGTGGCATCATTTCCATCTACTACATTTCCCGGTTTGAATGCAGCATCGTTTCCACGAACATCAGATGCTACAATTGTGGTTCCTTCTGCTTTTGCCAGATTGGTTCTGAAAGACTCTTCCACATTCTGACCGAATTCTGTTATTCTGTTAAGGATCGGCTGATCTACTGTACCTTTGTTGTTTGGCGGTACATTCAGAAGCATAGTTGCATTATGTCCTACAGAATCAAAATACATGTTAGCAAGCTGGGCAACTGTCTTCGGAGTACATTTATTTGTTCCCCAGAACCATCCGGATGTAATACGTCCGTCACACTCCGGTACTGTCCATTTATTTCCATCTGCGTATCCGATGGTATATGGTGTAGTTCCGTTGCTATCAATTGTATTATTTGCTACATTTACTTTGGATTTTGCCCATGTGTTTTCGTGAGCAACACCATCTTCATTTCCGATCCAGCGAACGGTTGTATATGCCTGTGCTCCGAATAACATACAGTCAGCAGCATTACCGGCTTTTATTCCCTGGTGTGTCTGAATTGTATCGAACCATTTTTCAAATGTATATTCCTGTGCGTTTGCACCACTTCCTTTGGCCCCATCCATCCAGACTTCAACAAAGTGCCCTTTGTTACCGTACTTTGGATTACCAAGAATTTCTTTTAACTGATTATTATAATACTCATTATAATCTAATACGTCATTTTCCTTGGTTGTTGGATTTCCATTGGCATCATAATAACCGTAAGATGGTTCATGAATATCCCACGGAGACAAGTAAAGACCCATGTCCATATTATATTTTGAACAGGCAGCTGAGATTTCCGCAAGAACATCTCCCTTACCATTCTTATAATCCGTATTTTTGATACAGTAATCTGTGTATTCGCTGTTCCAGATACAGAATCCGTCATGGTGCTTTGCTGTTACGATGATTTTCTTAAATCCTGCATTATGTAATGTACCCACTAATGTATCTGCATCAAAATCATTTGTCAGTGTGAAGATTTCATTTGGTTTTTTGTCTCCGTAATGCTCTCCCCACTCTATCTCATTAAATGTATTCGGTCCGAAGTGACAGAATGCTGCCAGTTCGTCCTTCTGATATTTGTACTGATTCGCGTCCGGTACAACTTCGTCCGATGCCGGTTCTGCAGTTCCGGTGGTTGTGCATTCGCTGTCGGTTATTCCATCCGTTCCTGCGGATACCGGTACAGGATTTGCACCGATAGAGCCTAATATGGTAGAAGCGCCAAGAACCAATCCCAGAAATGCTGAAAGGGTCTTTTTCCTCATTTTTTTCTCCTTTTTGTTGGATGTTACAGACAGGAATCAGAGTTTTCTGATTCCTGTCTGTTTTAATTACTTATTTTTATCCTTCAAGAGTGGGACATTCTTAATCCTCTCTTTTACGTTTTACAACAACAGTTCCTGCAACCGCAGATGCTGCCAGGGTAAATAACCAGGCTGCTGCATTGGCTGTATCACCTGTTTTTGCAGCTCTGGCTGTAGATGTGCTGCCTGTGGTTGTTCCACCTGCATTGGTGCTTCCTGTGTTGGTATTACCGGAAGGTGCTGCAGGTTTTGCGCCTGACTGTGGTGTAGTACTCGTGGTTGGGGTTGGTGTTGTAGTTGGGGTTGGTGTTACAGGTCCCGGAGTAGGAGTCGGATCTTTCTTAGGATCTTCCTTCTTTCCATCATCCTGTTTTCCGTCGTCTTTTTTGCCGTCATCCTTCTTGCCGTCGTCTTTTGCTTTCAGTTCATCGAAAGCTTTTTTGATTTCGGCATTTGCTTTTTCTACCTCTTCCTGAGTTACATTGTCACCATTCAGTACTTCCTGATACTTTTTGTAGACTTCCTCCAGATTTTTCAGAGATTCCTCTGTGTATTTATCTTTGTTCTCCAGAGCTTTGTCTGCATCTTTTGCAGTTTCCTGCAGTTTTTCTTTATCTGCCTTTGTTATAAATGTATCTTCTACTTCTTCTGTTCTGTCAGACTCCATACCGTCTGCATCCACTACTGTTACGGCTACATTGTACTGAGTACCTACTTTAAGGCCAGTCAGCTTGTACTCTGTTCCTTTTACAGGTGATTCATTATCTTTTTCACCATCCAGATATACATTGTATCCGGCTACTGCTGCTCTTTCCGCAGCCGGTTCCCAGGTAACAATTGCTGTGGTATGTGTAATTTCAGATACTTTTACATTAGTAGGAGCGGATGGTTTTTCCGGGGCCGGTTCCTCGTTTTTAAGTGTTGTAAATGTGAAGGCTGCAGATCTTCCTGATTCATTTCCTGCTGCATCCACTGCACTTACGGTTACTGTGTATTCTGTCTCCGGAGTAAGGCCTGTCAGTTCAAGTTCTAAACCTTCCACCAGCTTGTCCGTATTTACTTTTGTTTCATCTACATATACATTATATCCGGCTACTCCTACATTATCTGCAGATGCTGTCCAGGTAATCTTGGCTCCTGTCTGTGTCACGTCTGATGCTGTTACACCTGCCGGTACAGATGGTGCTTCATTATCTTTCTCTTCTTCCGCCTCTAATGTTGTAAATGTAGCTGCTTCAGATCTTGCGGATTCGTTTCCTGCTGCATCCACTGCACTTACTGTTACTGTATATTCTGTATTTGCTGTAAGTCCGGTTAAATCATATTCTGTAACCGTTACAGGTGAAGTGTTTACTTTGGATTCACCCAGATATACGTTATATCCGGCTACTCCTACATTATCTGCAGATGCCGTCCAGGTAATCTTGGCTCCTGTCTGTGTCACGTCTGATGCTGCTACACCTGCCGGTACAGATGGTGCTTCGGTATCCTGTGTTTTCAGTGTTGTAAATGCAGCTGCTTCAGATCTCGCAGATTCATTTTTTGCCGCATCCACCGCACTTACTCTTACTGTATATTCTGTCTCTTCGGTAAGAGCAGTTAAATCATATTCGGTAGTTGTTATGAGTGTTTCGTTTACTTTATCTTCATTTAAGTATACGTTATATCCAACTACACCCACATTGTCTGTTGCTTCGCTCCAGGTAACTTTTGCTGTTGTTGTTGTAACATCTGTCACTGCTACATTCTCCGGTGCTGTCGGTGCTTCTGTATCAGCTGCATTCTCTGTTGTAAATGTATGTACAGCTCCTTCTGAGACATTACCGGCTGCATCAACTGCTTTTACAGTTACTTTATATTCTGTTCCTGCTGTAAGACTTTCCAGTGCATATTCTGTTCCTGTTACAAGTGTTTCGCCGTTTACAGGAGTTTCTGAATCATTTACGTATACATTGTATCCAGTCACGCCTACATTATCTGTAGATGCTGTCCAGGTAACTTTTGCTGTTGTTGTTGTAATATCTGTTGCTGTTACCTCTGTTGGTGCTGTCGGTGCTTCTGTATCTGCTGCAGCTTTATCTACATAAGTGATGATTGGGGTAACGTGAACGGATGGTTTGCTTGGGTTACCATTACACTTAGTTACCACACGAATCATGTCGCCACGGCTTACTGCGATTTCTTCAGGCTGTTCCCAGTTACCAACTTTCTGTCTACTGGTTTCAAGTGTTAAGCTCTTCTTCTCTTTACCATTCACATAAAGACTCAAGGTAACTGTTCCGCCTGTGTTCGAAGACTGACGAAGATATGGCTCGTCATCTCTGATTTTGAATGATACGGTTCCACTCTTCGGTACTCTATATGCCATTGCTGTAGAAATATCTGTGCGCGGCGGTGCGGAAAGCAGACCATGAACTGTTGGATCAGTTGTTGTATTTGTGTTCTGTGGTGCATCAATACCAGGACCATAATATGTATGAGTCGCCCAGTTTGGCCATCCGTCCGAATCGATAGTTGTCATATTGGTCCAGTCGCTGGAGCTGTCCTTTATCTGTCCGAACCATACATTTCCCTGCTGTCCTCTTACAAAATCAAACGTCCAGTTGTATTCGTTTTTCTGTGTGATCGTAAAATCCTTTGTTTTGCCGTCTTCCGCAGTGATGCGAAGTGTCATTCCGGCTGCAACTGTATCGGTATCTGCAAGTTCTGCTTTACCGTTTAATACGGAAACTGTTGCTGTATCCGCTACAGTAACGTTTGCTTTCATTTCCTTTACTGTTGTCGGGTTTTTCTCTGTGTAAGGAACACGTACCTCTGTTCCCTTCACTTCGTAGAAACATCCCTTCAGTTCTTTATCCGAACTTGCAACCACAGTGTAAGTTACACTTTCCATTCCTTCATAAGAAAGAGTGATCGTTGCTCCACCTTTTACGATGTCTGTTCCTTTAAGTTCTGTCTCACCCTCTTTAATAGTAACTGTAACGCCTGTATCGACGATGACATTATTAAGGAAATCCTCTACTGTTGTATTTTTCGGAAGATCGCTTACGTTTGTTCCGGTAACAGTATATACGTTAGATCTCAGTACAAGTGCTGCCACTGCATCACTTTCTGCTGCTCCGATCTCCGGTACTGCTGTGATCTTGTGACCGAAGAAATCGTGGTCGATGGTATAACCGTTTCTGTCGACTACTACTTTACCAGCGTTGATTGCAGGAGAGTTTTCTGCAAGTTTGTATCCATCAAATACTGTTGTAGCTGTTGGATCTTCATGTCTTCTTGCGCTCTTATCATCTGCTACTGAGTCCGGACCGGAACCTGCATTCACAAGTACCTGTGTTCCCGCATTCACTTTTACTGGATTTGCATCATTCGGATAGATACTTACGTTGTAATATAAGTTATTGCTATAAGTTTTATTTCCGCTAGGATTCCAGTCGTTTACTGCAACCGGTGTATTACCTGCGAAGTAGAAAATATTATTTTCCATATCTACAGGACCACCATTGCCATGGCTTCTGTGCCAGATGGTATTGAGACCTTCTTTGATATAGAATGTGTTGTTGTAAACCTGGCAGTTTCCGGAGTTACCGGCCGGATCCAGAGGTCCCATATCTTCATACTGACTGATGTTGTAACGGAATGTATTGTTAATGGACTCTGGCCCACAGAACATGATGGTACTTGCTGTATTGCCATGACTGTAATTGTACTGATAGTTTGTTCCATCACCATAGTCAGCATCCCAAGGCTGTCCGTCGCCATTACCATCGGAGGCATGTAATGTTCTGAAGCACTCATTGTACTGGAAGATTGCATTTTTACACTTCCATGGTCAGATAGCTGCTGCCACTCGTCCTGCATTAACCCATTGTTTACCGTTTTCATTACCATTTGCATCGAGACTTGGCTGCTGCTGTGAATAATCTTTAGTATTAATCTGTTCAGCCGCGTTCTCTGACACATTATACTGAACCAGTGGTCTGTCCAGATACATGGTTGTGATGGCATCTCCACCTACATGATTCAGATAGTTATTCTCGATCACAACATTGGATGAAGCATATTTTGCCATTGTTGCATCTGATAATGCACCTGTTGTGAACTGTCTCCACTGATATGTGTATCCAACTGCAATTCCCCAACGGTTTACAGTATCCAGAGAACAGTTTCTAATCTGGATATCATTGTATCTTGCGATTCCGGTTTCGCCTTCATTCGTTGGTTTTTCAACGATGAAATAGATACCACCATTTGTCATGTGTTTGTTATAAACGTTACCTGTTACGTTATGAATATAAAGATCATTTAATACGATATGATCTACAGTCCCATTGTCTTTTGCAACTCCGGCAACACCGGTTCGATCCATTGCATATGCATCATTATACGCTTTATCTTTTTCGGTATCGGTTGCACTGTTTCTGTCGTTTGTCAGCTCAAGACCTTCGATTTCAAGGTATTCAGCATCTTCAATTAAAATACTGGAAGATACAGTACCTTTCCATTTATGGTTCTGGTTATCCAGCGGAGTACCATAGTTTAACTCCCATAAGCCATGACCATTTGTATTGATCTGCGGTCTGCTTCCCTCGCCATAAGTAGATATTTTTACCGGTGCTTCTACAGTACCGCTATCCTCTTTTGTAAACTTAAGAGCCTGATCCTCAAACACAGATCCCTTTTTCAGAAGAACTGTATCTCCCGGCTCAAGGTTCAGTTCATTTACTTTGTCAAGTGTCTGGAACGCCTTGTTTTCTGCTGTTCCATCATTGCTATTTTTTCCCTCTTTGGAATCAACATAATATGTTGTTCCGGTTGCGGTATTCCCCTCAGCTTTAACAGATACTGCCGGCATCATTGATGCGACTGTTGTTCCTGCAAGCAGAAGTGCTAACGTACCGCTCATCCATCTTTTCTTCATACCTTTTCTCCTTCCGTTATTGTATATTCTTCAAGGTGAACCGGTTCACATCTTTCATGTTTCCTTCCACCTGAGAACCGTTTTCACGCTGCGTGATCATATCGTCGTATTTTTGTTCACGCAGTTCTCTTTCGACTGCTATTCTTGCTGTCTCCAGGTCAGCGTTCTCTTCGCTGCCTCCAAATATCCAGTCGCGACTCTGATAGTGCTGAAGAACTTTGTCTTCCGTCAGTTTCATACCCTCTCTGGAGGTATCGTTACAGTATTTTTCCTTCAGAGTACTGAGCTCATAGTCCAGATACAGCTGAAACGTATACTCTTTCAGTCCGTAGATCACTTCGCCTTTTTTTACTTTCTCGCTCCGCTCCGCATTACCATCCTTCCAGCGTTTTTCCAGAGCCTCGTAGCTGCTGTCTGCTACATCTCCGTTTTCTTCGGCAAGATCATATACTGCATGGATGTATTTTAACTGTTCTACTGTATTCCGGGTGAGGATCTCATAGCCGTATTGTCCGTCGTATTGTTTTTCCCAGAAATCCGTTCCGTATACGGCATCATAATCTTGTTGGATCTGCATCTTGGTATCATACTCCACGGAATTCATGCAGTTCACATACTCTTCTTTACTGATTGAATCCCCGGCTACAGTCAGATCGAATCGATTGACAGACTTGTATATGACGACTCCGCCGGCAATTCCTGCAGCTGCAATCACCGCTATGACAGCTCCGATCTTCATAAGCTGTTTTTTTCGATTCTTCATTATCTACCTCCTTCCGGCAATGTAGCCTGTTCCGTCTGCATACAGACTATCTCAGTCTCTTTTGTTCTAATTATAACGATTCGTTTTTTTATCGGCTCGTTCTTTTGTGTTGATTTCATCATTTATTTTGTCAAATTCGGAACTACAATAAAATGCCACGTTAAAGCGGAATAAATTATTGAACAAAAAAAGAGCCATATCTTTTTCAGATATGACTCTCATAATTGTTACTATTGTTCTAATTACAGCACACGGCGAACTGCAACGATCGGCCTGTACGCAGCGTTTCCGCTGATCTTAATACCGTCTTTTGCGTTACTTGCATGTACAATCTGTCCACCGCCCATGTAGATTGCTACATGACCTGCGTAGCAGATAATATCTCCAGGCATTGCCTCAGAGTAGGAAACTCCACGACCACAGCCTGCCATTGCTCCAGAGGAATGCGGAAGGGATACACCAAACTTTGCATATATACTCATGATAAATCCGGAACAGTCAGCACCATTTGTCAGGCTTGTACCACCCCATACATAAGGATTGCCAACAAACTGGCATGCGTAATTAACAACGGACTGTCCTGTCGGGTTATATGATACGCTGCTGCCTGAGCTTCCTGATGAACTGGAAGAAGAACTTCCGTTGTCCTTGGATGTTGCTGCACTTGAGCTGCTGCCTGATGTATTGTTTTTACTGCTTGTGGAAGAACCGGAACTTGCAGCTGTATTACTGCCGGAAGCAGATGAAGATTTCTTGCTTGCTTCTGCTGCTTTCTTTGCTGCCTCATCTGCTGCTTTTTTGTTTGCTTCTTCCTGTGCTTTCTTTGCAGCTTCTTCTGCTGCTGCCTTCTTAGCTGCTTCCTCGGCTGCTTTTCTTGCTGCCTCTTCCGCTGCTTTTTTCTCTTCTTCTTCAATTTTCTGAATCTCAGCATTCTGCTGACGAATCAGTTCCGTGTACTGTGCAGCCTGGTTCTGCGCCTGTGCGATCTGTGCATCATAATCACTGGAAGTTGCTTTCTTTTCTTCCAGCTGGGTCTGCATACTCGCCTGACGATTCTGATACTCCTGGTTCATCTCTTCCAGTTCTGCTTTCTCACTGTCCAGCTGATCCCCAAGGTCTTTTACCTGCTGTACAGTCTCTTTGAACTCTTCCAGACTGTTTCTGTCACTGTCATACATCTGCTGTACATATTCTGCCTGGTTCAGAAGACTGGTAAAGTCCGATGCCTGGAACAGCATCTGTGCCCATGCATCATCTCCACCCTTTTCATACAGATACTGGATTCTCTTCTTCATGGCTTCATACTGTTTCTGTTTATTTTCTTCTGCCACTGCCAGATCTGCTTTGGTCTGCTCGATCTGCGCTTCTTTATCGGATAACTCACCATCCAGAATCTCAATCTCAACCATAATATTTACCAGATCAGAATCCAGCTGATCGATCTCAGCGGAAAGAGTCTGTTTCTGGTCTTCCAGATTATTGATTTTGGACTCCTGTGCTGCAAGCTGACTCTGTGCTGCTGCCTTATCCTGTTTTAACTGATCTTTTCTGGATGCAGCACCGGCAGGTACTGCCTGTGAAATTGTCAGCATTAATCCTAATGTTAAACAAAGGATTCTTTTTTTCATACATTTCTCCTTTTATTGTTTTGCATTGTGTTATACATTCTTGTAATATTTACGAAACATTCTCTTTACATTCCTTAACATATTAACACAAAACCATTTTTCCTGCAACCCCTCAATGCTAAACTCATCTCAAATCATAGAAACTAAAGTTAATTTACTGTTTCCCTAATTCAAAAAAGGTCGTTAATAATTAGTTGTTAGCAAAGCTACATTACAAATGGAGAGAAAGATGGTTGTCGTCAGCCATCTTTTTTCTTTGTATGATAAAAAGTTTGGGAGGGTGTGCCTCGGTATGAGTCACACCCTCCCAAACTTAGAACTGTCTATTTCCCGACAGCCTTTCTTTGCATTTTTCTTATTGCGGTCCAATCAATTTTTCAAGTACCTGTGCTGCCGTCATATTACGCAGTCCATCCGGATCTCTCATACTACTGGAGGACCAATGGAAACGGTCTACGTTATTCACATATGCTTTACTTGCGATACACAGATTATATTTGCCGGCTGCATCTGAATAATATTTCTTCATATATGCCTTTGCCAGTTTTACAGCCTCACTGTTCGTGCTTCCTGCTGTATTGACCGTACCGCTGATCTGAACTACCGGTGGCGTCGCATGAACGATCACCAGACTTCCATCCGAACACATGCCAAGAACAACCCACACATGACCGGTCATACTTACCACGTCACCAGGTGTAAATGTTCCACCGGAAACTTTTCCGTGCGATCCAAAACCTTTGTTGGTCAGATAAGCCGGAAATCCGGTAGATGTTGAACTGTATGCCGTTTCTTTCTGATTTGATTTCGTATTATATGTATTGTAGACAGCCCAGCTGACCAGACCGGAACAGTCCAGACCATTCTGATACTCATATCGATGTTTCGTATAATTATACGAAGCTCCCTGCTGGTTATAGAACTGTTTCCACTTCGGGTTCATACCGATACGCAGTCCGTCTCCGTCTGTCCAGGCGTCATGACCGCCACCCCATACATACAGGGTGTTACCTACCGGCTGAATCATTGTTTTCAAAAACTTGGTCAGAGTCCCAATCGCCTGACTTTCTGTTCTCGATGCTTTTCCATCTGCTCCGATTTCAACACCGCCGATGACTGTACTTACCGCCATGGCGCCACTGCTGTAAAAATAATACTCTGAACCGTCAATATTCTGCCAGTCCGTCAGCATGGCACCGCTGCCGTTCATATAATATTTACTTCCACCAACGGTTGTCCAGCCTGTTGCCATCTTACCGGTCGTCGGATTCAGATAATACCAGGTACTTCCGATTTTCTGCCAGCCTGTCAGCATGGCACCGCTGCCGTTCATATAATACCAGTCACTGCCCAGTTGCAGCCAGCCTACTGCCATGGCTCCACTGCCTGTATTCAGATAATACTTGGATCCGCCGATGTTCTGGAAACCTGTCAGCATCTTTCCGTCACTCGCCAGATAATACCAGGTTACACCCAGTTTTAACCATCCGGTCGCGATGTTTCCGCTGCCCGGTTTCAGGTAATACCAGGTTCCATTTTGCTGTGACCAGCCTTCTACCATGGCTCCATCCTGATTCATGTAATATCGGGTTCCTCCAATGGTTGTCCAGCCCGTTGCCATATCGCCATTTCCCGGATTCAGATAATACCAGGTACTTCCGATTTTTCTCCAGCCCGTTGCCATGCCACCATTTCCCGGCTCCAGATAATACCAGACATTCCCAATCTTTTTCCAGCCCTGCGCCATATCGCCATTTCCCGGATTCAGATAATACCAGGTACTTCCGATTTTTCTCCAGCCGGTTACCATGTTACCGTTGCCCGGTTCCAGATAATACCAGCCGCTTGCGCGTTTTAGCCAGCCGGTTACCATCCAGCCACTGCCGTCAAAATAATACCAGGAACCATTGATTACTTTCCAGCTGTTTCTCGGATAGGAACCATCGGCTTCCCGATACCACCATCGGCCGCCACCGGACACCCAGCCTGCTGCGGAATCTGTCCGACTGCTTTCTGCTCTGTTCTGGGAAGTCTTTCCTTCCACCCAGACACCATCGCTGTTCACGTAGTAGGCACCATTATCCACCCAGGTATCATGCTGCATCTCACCGGAACCGTTCATGAAATAATATTTCCCATTCAGTTTCACCCATCCGGTAGCCATCGCTCCACTGGATGTAAGATAATACCATTCGCCGCCCAGTTTTTTCCAGCCAGTCGCCATCCATCCATCAGATTCAAAGTAATACCATGAACCGTTGATCAGTTTCCAGGTACTCTTCGGATAACTCCCATCTGCATTTCGATACCACCATCGGCCGCCGCTGGACACCCAGCCTGCTGCTGTCGTTGTGGTTCTCACCCGCTGGTTTGTGCTCTGATTATTCTTCGCCGCATAACCCTCTACAGGTACAAGCAAGATACTGAGGCATAGAACCAGAGCCAGATATCTCCTGATTTTCTTATTCAGTTTTACCATTTGTTTCCCCTTTACTCCTTTTTGTGATCCTCTTCCATCTGACGGATCTGCCTGGCCACTTCACAGCTGCCCCGATGGATGCACCGTCTATATCCACAGTCCACTTCGGTCAGTTCAAGTCCTTCTTCCGTCTCTGTGAACTCACAGGTCACTGTCTGTGCCTGATTATACGTCCTGCAGAATCCGGAAAATATCTCCTCCCTGATTGCCTGTTCCACAAATATCACCGGCTTTCTTCTTTATTAATAGTGATCACGTTTGTTTTTCAAGGTATCTCACCATTACACACTTTGCGATGCACAGAATTCATACTAATCGCATAAATTCGTGAGGTATATCTCGTGTTTTCTGTGACCTTCGCTCACGAAAAACGCCTCGCAAGATAGTATCAGTGAACAGTAACAATTATGTTACCGTTTAAGTATAACTTTCTTCCTCATAAATATCAAGTGAAAATCCACAAAAAGAGATTGTTTTTTCCTCGTAATTCTTGACTTTTTTGCTAATTTATGCTATTCTTTAAAAGAAGTCTGAAAAAGAAGATCCTGGCTACTGACGGATATGTGGAGGAACCACAGGAAACCAGGATTCATATTGGCCGACCGTCTGGGCAGCAATGTAGAACATGATTACATTTGCTGCGTTTTTTTATTTACGGAACAGATACATTCTTCACTTTTTGTTCCGTTTCGGGGGCAGACGTCCGGTCAGAAGAAAGGAGAAATAACTATGGGATACAAAACAGACATTGAAATCGCACAGGAATGCGAAATGAAACCGATCACCGAGATCGCAGCAAAAGCAGGTA
>OLRR01000123.1_pt1 | contig 67097 bp, 70 predicted proteins | sample 1671941 | NCBI WGS metagenome assembly OLRR01 (sample SAMEA3136628, study PRJEB25190) | human gut metagenome
AAATTTTGAATATAATTAACCCCATCTTAGCACAAGCCAAGGTGGGGTTTTAAGAATTTTATCGTGCCTGAGAACAAAGTGCTTGACGAAGCACCTGGAAATTATATTTAATGGCCGATTCGATTGTTTATTGCAATATGAATGGCTATTGTTATCGCCGACTTGATGATAGTATGAGTGTTGGCATTAAGAAGTTTGAAGTAGATGATATTGAAGAAAAATATTCAGTTTTAGCCACAATTGGTTTCCCTTTAGATAAGATCAAAGAATCATACTTATATGAGATGAACAATATAAAAAATAAGGCATTAGCTTGTGGTAATTATGCCGCTTATCAACAGGTTCGTTGTAAACTCGATATTATTAACAAGTATTCTAAAGTCGAAAATAATTAACAAATTATTTTGCATTTTGTTGAATATGTTGCTATAATATTTAATTGTAAATTCTACCTAAGACTCGGGTGGCATGACGCCTCAAAATCCCGCCGAGGCCAGAAGATAATGAAGATTTTTATGCTCCATGTCTTTCGGCATGGAGTTTTTGCTTTAAAAAGGCCTTATAGAATTTATCAATGCGATCATGGAGGTGAAATTAATTGAGTAAAGCTGCTATTGCTGAAAAGGAAAAGCTCGTTGATGCATTTGCTGAAGAACTTAAAGCTGCTAAGGCAATCTTGGTAATTAACTACCTTGGTTTAACTGTTGAAGAAGTTACTAATATGCGTAAGGATCTTCGTGATAACGATGTTAAGATGAAGGTTATCAAGAATACCTACTTGAGACGTGCTGCTGCTAAGGCTGGTATTGAAGGCCTTGACGATACTTTTGTAGGCCCAACTGCTGTTATCTACACTGATAACGCTGATGATATTACTGAACCTGCACGTATTGTTTCTAAGTACGAAGATGATTTCGACGTTATCGAAATCAAGGGTGGTATGCTTGAAGGTAAGTTGACTTCTAAGGATGAAATCAAAGAACTTGCTTCAATCCCAGGCCGCGAAGGTTTGCTTTCAATGCTTGTTTCTGTATTGCAAGCTCCTATCCGCGACTTCGCTTATGCTGTTAAGGCTGTTGCTGAATCAAAGGACGAAGACTCAGCTGAATAATAAACAATTGTATTTAATATCTAAATTCTAATTTTTCGGAGGATACTTAAATGGCTTTAGATACTGATAAGATTATTGAAGAATTAAAGGGTGCTTCAATTCTTGAATTGAACGACCTTGTAAAGGCTATTGAAGACGAATTTGACGTTACTGCTGCTGCTCCAGTTGCTGCTGCAGGTGCTGGTGACGCTGCTGCTGCTAAGTCAGAATTCGACGTTGAATTAACTGACGCAGGTCAAGAAAAGGTTAAGGTTATCAAGGAAATCCGTGACATCACTGGCAAGGGCTTACTTGATGCTAAGAAGTTGGTTGACGGTGCTCCAGTTATCGTTAAGGAAGGCGCTTCAGAAGACGACGCAAACAAGATCAAGGAACAACTTGAAGGCGTTGGCGCAACTGTAACCCTTAAATAATTAATGCCTTAGGGCAATTAAGAATAAGTTCTTCGCACATAGCGAAGGACTTATTTTTTTGTGTAATTTATTTTATGATGCAAGGTATAAATAAAAAATTAACACCATATCAATGGGTAATGGCGATTTTATCCATTATTTCAATCTTTTTAATTTTATTAGATTTTGCGGCAGTAATTAACATCGATCAACCTACGAGCAAATGGTTTTGGATAAATGCGGGTATCGTAGTCTATTTTGCAATTGATTATTTTTATCATTTAAGACAAGCAAAAGATAAAAAGGTTTTCTTTAAAACACATATCTATGATTTATTGAGCATTATTCCAATGGGACTGCTATTCGTTGGACTAAACGTCTTTAATTTGTCTGGATTAGTGTCAGACTTGCGATTATTACGTTTGATTCGACTGGCCGGTTTAATGGGAAAATTAAGGGAAATCTTTCATACCAACGGCTTACTTTACGTCATCTTTTTTACCATTACGTTTATTTTAGTTGGTGCTGAGGCCTTTGCGATTGCCGAACATGTGACACTGGATACGGCTTTTTGGTGGGTTGTTTCAACTGCTTCAACAGTCGGTTATGATGCAATTTTTGGTAAAACAATTCCGCCTCACAGTATTGTAGGGAAGTTCGTCACGTTGATAACAATGCTCTTGGGTATTGGTATTGTCGGTATGCTGACGTCATCCATTACGTCATATTTAATGCGGCGAACGAATGGAGCTCATACTCATGAGACGTATGATAATATTGAATTAATTCTGAAAAAGCTTGATGATATTGAAAAGCAAAATCAGGCCTTAACGGATCAAAATAAAAAGCTACAGGCCGAAATTGAAAATTTAAAGACCGAGCAAAATTCAAGTGAACTAAGTAAAATAAAAGATTGGTTTGAAAAAAGAAAGGATAATTAGATGAGCGAAGAAAAAAATCAAATGTACTTTGCGGCAGATCCTACGGCTAAGCATGATGAGCACGTTGTAGATTATCATGTAGATGATATTGATTTGAAATTTACCACTGATGCCGGCGTCTTTTCCAAAATGCGAATTGATTACGGTAGTGGCGTTTTAATCAAGACCATGAAGGACGTAACTTTTCCTAAAGAGGGTATTTTGGACGTAGGTACTGGCTATGGCCCAATTGGTTTGTTTGCAGCTAAGTTTTGGCCTGATCAAACAGTTGATATGGTTGATGTTAATGAGCGTGGACTTAATTTAGCTAGACAAAATGCCAAGAATAATCATATCTCTAATGTGGATATCTACACTTCTGATTGTTATGCACAGGTGGATAATGATAAAAAGTTTGGCTTAATATTAACAAATCCGCCGATTAGAGCCGGCAAAAAAGTCGTAAATGAGATTTTAATGGGTGCAAATGAGCATTTAGTGAGTGGTGGCGTGCTCTTAGTAGTAATCCAGAAAAAGCAGGGAGAACCTAGTGCCCGTAAGAATATGACTGCCACTTACGAAAATTGTGAAATTTTAACAAGAGATAAAGGCTATTATATCTTAAAATCAACTAAGAATTAAATAAATAAGAATTGCGTAAAAGCCTTATTAGATCAATATTAGAGTTTATAAAAATGCTTTCTTTTGGCGGTTAGCCTCTCTATAATAAAGGTATAAAGATAGAGAATATGTGAAGAGGTTAATTAGTGATGAAAAAAGTTTGGAAATATATCGTTGCTGTTTTAATTGTAATCGTTGGTGTATTTATGTTGGGTTGGATCTCAGGCGATAACGAAACTGCTGGCCCAGCAAGTATCACTGCATTGTACCTTATTTTGTCAGGTATCTTCTTCTACCACAACTTTAGAAATCGCAACATCAGTACTTTATAATCAGTACTCACTAAAAGATTAAAGGACTAGTCAAAATGGCTAGTCCTTTTTTGGTAAAATAAAATGGAAAGAACTTAAATTGAATGTGAGTGAAAATAATGCTTTCTAGCGATGATAAACAGAAATACATGCAATTAGCCATAGCCCAGGCAAAAGAGGCTGAGAAACAAGGAGAAGTCCCTATCGGAGCCGTAATAGTTGATCCTGATGGCAAGGTAATCGGCACTGGTTATAATAGGCGAGAATTAGATGAAGATGCCACCCAACATGCGGAGATGATTGCTATTAAAGAAGCATGTAAGAATTTAGGCATGTGGAGACTAATTGACTGTAGTTTATTCGTAACTTTAGAACCTTGTCCGATGTGCGCTGGTGCAATTATTAATTCGCGCATTAAGGATGTCTATTTTGGTGCGCTTGATCCTAAAGCAGGCGCCTGTGGATCAGTTGTGGATTTATTTACTGTGGAAAAATTTAACCACCATCCTCATGCAATTCGCGGTCTTTATCGTGATCAATGTGCCCAAATGTTAAAAGACTTCTTTAGAGCAATTCGGCAAAAACAAAAAGAAGCAAAACAAGCTCAAAAAGAAGAAAATAATTAATTTTTTGAGGCAATAAACTAGAAAAAAGTTCTAAAATACGTTATTATACTTTTTGGGCAATGTTTGACCTCTGAAGCGTGTCAGGACCGGAAGGTAGCAGCACTAAGGTCGTTCAGGCATGTGCCCTTTATTAGACATTAACAAGCTCTTAGCTCTTTTAGAGTTAGGAGCTTTTTTACTAGGGAAGAGAATTTATGGCTTATCAAGCACTATATCGAAAATGGCGGCCACGGACTTTTGATAGTGTGATTGGTCAAGAAGCAATTACCGATACGCTTAAAAATGCGATTATCCGAGGCAAAGTTTCTCATGCATTTTTGTTTGCGGGACCTCGTGGTACTGGTAAGACCTCTTGTGCCAAGATATTTGCGAAAGCATTAAACTGTACTAATCTTCAAGATGGCGAACCATGCAATAAATGCGCCAATTGTATTGCGGCAGATCAAGGATCAATGCCTGATATTATGGAAATCGATGCAGCTTCCAACAACGGTGTTGATGAAATCCGTGAAATTCGTGATAAGGTAAAGTACGCTCCAACAGAAGGAAAGTACAAAGTTTACATCATCGATGAAGTTCATATGCTCTCAATGGGTGCTTTTAACGCATTGCTTAAAACGCTAGAAGAGCCACCAGAGCATGTCGTTTTCATTTTGGCAACGACAGAATTGCAAAAAGTACCAGCTACTATCATTTCTAGAACGCAGCGCTACAATTTTAAACGAATTTCCAAGGCTGATCTTGAAAAGAGAATGAAGTATATTCTCGATCAAGAAAATATTAAATACGAAGATAAGGCAATTGCGGTCATCGCACAGGTAGCTGATGGTGGGATGCGTGATGCGCTCAGCATTTTGGACCAGCTGCTTAGTTATGAAAAAGAAAGCGTCAATTATGAAGATGCTTTGCAGATTACTGGTTTTGCCGATCGTAAAAATGTCGAACAAATTTTGCTTAAATTATTAAGTAAAGATGCACCCGCTGCTTTGAAGCTAGCTCAAGAAGAATTAGATAAGGGTGCCAGCTCCAAGAACATCTTGGATGAATTAGTCGATATGGCCACCAAGAGCTTGATGATCATCAAAACAGGCGATGACGATAAAAATATGTTTTTATCGGAAGACTTTATCGCTAAAATAAAAGATGTACCTACTTCAACATATTATCGTTTGATTACTTTGGCTAATAAGGCATTGAACGATTTGCGCTATACTAACCAGCAACAAATTCCATTGGAAGTATTCTTGGTAGAGGCTACTACAAGTGAATCGAAACAAGTAGCAGCATCAACATCTGCACCTGTAGCTAAGACTGCACCAGTACCACAACAAGGTAGTACGGACATGTCTGCGGAACTCGCCGCTTTAAAGAATCAAGTGGTTGAATTAACGCAAAAAGTTCAACAGCTTTCCAAGAGACCATCTTTTGCAAAAGATCAGGTTTTTCAATTGGATACGGCGATTCCAAAATCAGTGCCTAAGGCGAAGGCCAAGCCGGCTGAACCAGTTAAGAAAAAGCCAGTTAAAAATATCAAAAAAACTACAGCAGAAAATCGCAAACAGGTTTATCATGTTCTTGAAAACGCCACTAGAGATAATTTAAATACCATCAAAAATGTGTGGCCTGATTTGCAATCTGTCTTGGCAGTTTCTGAAAGAGCATTGCTTGATGTACTTGAACCAGTGGCAGCTAGTCCTGATCAAGTAGTCATGAAATGCAAGTATACTTTGTGGTTTGAAAATGCTAGTTCAGATAGTGATTTGCTGGAAAAATTAACAAGTTATATCGAAAAGTTTGCTAAACATTATTATGGTATCGTTTTAGTCCCAGATAGTGATTGGCTGGCAGTAAGAAAAGAATTCGTTGAAAGTCACAAGGCTGAATTATTAGCTAAGAAAAAGCAACAAATCGAAGATAAAGAAGAAGCAGACTCCAAAGAAGATACCGAAGTAATTGATAAAGCTAAGGATCTATTCGGGGATGCAGTAACCATTAAAGATTAAGGAGATAAAAACAATGAGTAGAAGACCTAATTTCGGCGGTATGGGCGGCATGAACATGCAACAAATGATGAAGCAAGCTAAGAAGTTGCAAGCTCAAATGGCAGAAGAACAAGAAAACATTACTGCCCAAGAATTTACCGGTAAGTCAGCAGATGATATGGTAGTTGCTACATTTACTGGTGACCGTAAGCTTAAAGACCTCAAGATCGATAAAGAAGCAATCGATCCAGACGATCCTGATATGTTGCAAGATTTAGTAATCGATGCGGTTAACAAAGGCTTAGCTCAAATCGATGAAGCAACCCAAGCAAGTTTAGGCAAATACACGAAAGGCTTGATGTAATTGCAATATCCATTACCAATAGCTCATTTAATTGATGCTTATATGAAACTTCCAGGCATTGGTGAAAAGACCGCCACTAGATTGGCTTTTTACACAATGGATATGCCGCAAGAAGATGTGGAAGATTTTGCTAGAGCATTAATTCAAGTGAAAAAAGATATCCATCAATGTCCAATTTGTGGCAATATTACCGAAAAAGATATCTGTGATATTTGTTCTAACCCTAATCGTGATCAAACAACGATTATGGTGGTTGAACAGCCTAAAGATGTAATGTCTTTTGAAGAGATGGGTGAATACAGCGGTTTGTATCATGTGCTTCACGGCGTATTATCACCAATGGATGGAATTGGTCCAGAAGAAATCAACATTAAATCTTTAATTACTCGTTTGCAAAAGCATGACGAAGTTAAAGAAGTGATTTTAGCTCTTAATTCGACTCCTGAGGGTGAATCAACCGCAATGTACATCAGCAAATTGATCAAACCAGCTGGTATTAAAGTTACTCGCTTAGCTGCAGGTTTATCTGTAGGTAGCGATATCGAATATGCCAATTCAATTACTTTGAAACGGGCAGTACAAGGAAGAACGACTCTATAATGGCTAGAAAAAAAGATAAAATCAAAGAACTCGGCGATCAAAAATTAGTAGCCGAGATTGAAAAATTACAAAATCAAATTGCTTTAGAGCAAGATTTAGATCAAACTACTTTGGATTTATCTGATGATAATTATATCCAAGGCAAAATTTTAAGAGCCAAGTATACTTTTTTGTATAATGAAGCTCGTCATCGAGGCACAAGATTTAGTGGTATCACTAACGCGATTACTCAATAAAATTAGTTCCAATTTTGGGGCTTTTTTATTTTGCCTAATAAAAAACTACAAGGACTGTAAATCTCTATGAAACTTCTGTAAAATAGACCTATGGAGGATTTTATGACAGGTTATTTTGTTAGTTTCGAAGGCCCAGATGGCGCAGGAAAAAGTACAGTTTTAAAGGAAGTATTGGCTAAAATAGGTTCTAAGCTTAAACCACAATATCTTGTGACGCGTGAGCCTGGTGGATCAAAGATCGCAGAAAAGATTCGTGATATTATTTTGGATCCGGCCAATGATAAAATGGATGCAAAAACTGAAGCACTTTTATATGCTGCAGCGAGAAGTCAACACGTAGAAGAAATTATTAAGCCAGCACTTGAAGCAGGCAAGATTGTTTTTTCAGATCGCTTTGTGGATAGTTCTTTAGCTTATCAAGGCGAAGGCCGTGATTTAGGTATTAAAGAAGTAAAGCAGATCAATGATTTTGCTACAAATAAGTTGGATCCAGATTTGACTTTCTTTATCGATGTCGCTCCTGAAATTGGTCTTAGCCGAATTCAAAAACTCCGTCCAGGCCAAGAGGATCGCTTAGAGCAAGAAAATTTATCTTTCCACAAAAAAGTCTACCAAGGCTTTTTGAAGGTAAGGGCTATGTATCCTGAACGCTTTGTGACGATCGATGGAACTCAACCGATTGACCAAGTTGTAGATCAAGTAATTACCACACTAAAACAGCGAATGCCAGAGATATTTTAAGGACTGATTAAATGAAATTAGTAATCGCTATTGTTCAAAGAGAAGATTCAAATAATTTACAAAGAGCATTTGTTCAAAATGATTTTCGCGCTACTAAATTAGCAACTTCAGGTGGTTTTCTAAGTCAAGGAAATACGACCTTTTTAATTGGCTGTGAAGATGAAAAAGTAGACGATGTTTTGAAGATAATTAAGCAAGAGTCTCGGGCAAGAGAAGAGATTGCAACACCACACATGCTTTCTACTGGATATGAAATTACCCAACCATTGAGGATTACAGTTGGTGGTGCAACTTGTTTTGTTGTCCCAGTTGATGAGTTTAAACGATTCTAATGATTGATATTACAAATGTGGGTACGAAGCAAACCCAATTCTTACGTCGCGCATATGAGCAGAAGAGGTTAGCTCATAGTTATCTTTTTGTTGATAGTGATGAAAGTCGTGCACTTAACACAGCTTATTGGCTAGCATGTTTATTTAACTGCACTGGTGAAAATAAGCCTGATGGTACTTGTCAAAACTGCAGACAAATATTATCAGGCAACCATCCGGATGTTTTACTTGTCGGACCTGAAGGTAAGCAAACTTTGGGGATTGATCAGGTAAGACCACTTAAAGAAGAACTTGCTAAGAGTCCGGTCGAAAGCAGCAGACGCTTCTTCTTTATTAATGAAGCACAAAAATTAACTTTATCCGCTGCTAATGGTTTACTTAATCTGTTGGAAGAGCCGATTGCACCGGTGGTCACGATTTTGATTACTAATAATAGCGATCAGATTTTACCGACAATTCGCTCAAGAACACAGATCATCAATTTTGATAACGGTGAAAAACCTGATGGCAAAACTGCAGTACTGCTTGAGAATGGTTTTTCTAAAGATGAAATTGATGAATTAGGCAATCTGGAAAAAAGAGACCAGGAGATTAAATATTTTTATCAAGAAATGCTTGAACATAACAGTTTGGCATTAGTTAGCGCGCATAAATTATCCGAAAATGCTAAGCTGGTATCAGAGCAACGTTACATTTTAGTTAGGTTAAAGCTGCTGGCAGAACATGATTTAAATGATCCGCGAAAGATGGGAATGGCTGCACAGATGCTCAAAAACTTAATTGAGGTAGATAAAATGCGGTTGAGCAATGTTAGTTTACGTAATTCGTTAGATTATCTTGCCTTAGAATGGAAGTAGGTGTTTTAAGTTGGATCCATATTCAAAATTAAAAAAGGTAAAAGAAACTACAGAAAATATGGCTAAGACTATTGCTAGTCTTGAAAATGATATTTTAGACACTTTGAAAGAAAATACTGAGCTGAAAGTTGAAAATCAACTGTTGCACGAAAAGTTAGACAAACTAACCGCAAATCAAGCAGCACCTGAAACTAAAACGCAAAGTGGATTAGAATCACTGAAGAAGATTTATGATTCAGGCTATCATATCTGCAATATGTATTATGGTTCTCACCGTGATCCTAGTGCAGACTGTATGTTTTGTCTTGATATCTTAGATAATTTTGGCGAAAAAAAGGGTATTAAAAAGGACGGTAGATAAATGAAACGTCAAAGCAGTTATGCCAAAGATGAAGGAAAACTTTATTTAGTACCTACACCAATTGGTAATTTGAAAGATATTACTATTCGAGCAAAAAAGGTATTAACTGATGCCGATTATATTGCTGCAGAAGATACGAGAACGAGTGGCATTTTGCTAGAAAAAATTGGTGTCCACAATAAGATGATCTCATTTCACAAATATAATTCTAAAGAACGTGCTCCTGAATTAATCAAGTTGATGAAGGATGGGGCCGTAATTGCGGAAATTAGTGATGCGGGGATGCCGGTAATTTCTGATCCAGGCTATATTTTGGTTCAAGAATGTATCAAAAATGATATTCCAGTAGTACCTCTTCCAGGTCCATCTGCTTTTGCGACAGCTTTGATTGCTTCAGGCTTTGATGCTCAGCCATTTACTTACTACGGCTTTTTACCAAGAAAATCATCCGAACAAAAGCCATACTTTAAACAAATGGAAGAAGCTAAGGCTACCTCAATCTTTTATGAAGCACCTCACCGTTTAGCTAAAACCTTAAAGAATTTAAGCACTGTTTTACCAGCGGATCGACAAATTGTGGCGGCACGAGAATTAACTAAAATTCACGAAGAATTTATTCGTGGCACGGTTAAAGAAGTAACTGAGTATTTCAGTGAAAATGCACCACGAGGCGAATTCGTTATCTTGATTTCACCAAATACTGAAGCACCTAAACAATTATCTTGGCCAGAATTGATTGATTTAGTAAACGATTTGGTAGACAAAGGCGAATCCAAAAAAGATGCGATTAAGCAAGTTGCCAAGGAGCACAGTGTTTCTAAGAATGAATTGTATGACCAATATCATCAAAGGTAATTACTAATGAAATATACTGAAGACTATCAAATCGAATTTAAAGATTGTGATGAAAATCGTCGCTTGAAGATACCGGCCTTAGTAGATCTCTTAATGCAGACTTCAGAACACCAATTAGATCAAGGTGGTGCCGGTACAGACGATTTATTAAAGCGCGGATTAGGCTGGGTAGTTACGCAATACCGCTTTGATATTAACCAATTGCCTAAGCCCAAAGACAAGGTCAAATTGAGTACGATAGCTAGCGGCTATAATCGCTTTTTTGAATATCGTGATTTTGGCGTAGACGATGAAGCAGGTAATTCGTTAGTTGATGTAAAGAGCCAATGGGTGATGCTAGATTTGAAGAAGCGTCACATGGTTCCTGCTGATTTAAAAATGATGGAAGATTGGGGGGCGCCGCTACTTAAAAAGATGCCCCGTTTTCCTCGCCTGCGACCACAAGAAGAATACGATCATGAGCGAGTATACCGTGCGCGTTACGATGATTTAGACACTAACCATCATGTAACTAACAGTCATTACTTCAGTTGGTTTATTGATATGCTGGACCGTGATTTTTTGAAAGATCATGAAATTAGTGCCATTGATATTAAATTTGATAAAGAAGTACATTATGGAAAAAATGTGCATTCTTGCATGACTTTAGTTCAGGATGATGATATTACCTCATATCATGCCATCAAGACTGATGATGGAACTGAGCAAGCAGTTTGTGAATTAAAATGGCGTAAGATATAATAAATAAAAACATGACACTTGGGTCATGCTTTTTTTGTCGAGGGAGGACAGCAAATGAGTGTTAAGAAAATTTTACGAACTAATTTACAACAAATGATCTTTTTAGGGATCGTTGTGGCAATGAAAATTATCCTTGGACAATTTTCAATTGGACCAACTACTGTTAAGGTAGGCCTAGGTTTTATTGGGAGTGTATTACTAGGCTACTTTTTTGGCCCAGTTTGGGGAACTATTGGAGGCGGAATTAGTGACTTAGTTAGTTCAGCAATTTTTGGTAATCAAGGTGGCTTCTTTATTGGTTTTACTCTAACCGCTATGGCTGGCCCCTTGATTTATGCTTTGTTTTTGTATGATAAGCCAGTTAAAATTTGGCGGATAATCGCTTCAACCATTTTGGTTACACTTATCGTAAACATTGGCATGAATACATTATGGCTGCACATTATGTACAATCTAGATTTTAAAGCAGCTTTGATTCAGCGCTTACCTAAAGAAACGATCGTACCATGGATTCAAATGGTAGTAATCTACTTTGTATTGCAAGCTGTTTCTCGTGTTAAAATAAAAAAGTGATTTAAAGCGGAAAGAGAATAATAGTAATGAAAATCTTAAGTGTTTCTACAGCTACTAATCATTTGAGCGTAGCTTTAAATGAAGATCAACAAGTAATTGTTGAAAAAAATGAACGAGATGAACGCAATCACAGTGAACATCTTGATCCATTAATTGACGAAATTTTAAAAGGAAACAAATTAACTTTAAAAGATATTGATCGCTTTGCAGTCGCAATTGGACCTGGTTCATATACTGGATTAAGAATTGGGATTACAACTGTTAAGATGTTTGCCAGCATTTTAGATAAAGAAGTAGTTGGCATTTCAACTTTGCAAGCTTTGGCTAAGGGTGTTGCTGGGGATGCACTCGTCATCGCTGGTCTTGATGCGAGAAACGATAACTACTTTGCTGGTGGTTACAAGAGCGGTGATATTCCAGAAAATGTAATTCTAGATGGTCACTACAACATTGATGCTTTAATTAAGGCTATTCAAGAATATGCCGCTGAAAATGAAGTAAAGAAGATCGTATTCGTAGGATCAGGTCTTGAAAAGCAAGATGAAAAGATCAAGGCTTTAAATATTCCTTATGAATACGGAGATGATGATCAAAATGTAATTCATGCCGGTTTAATTGGTAAGTTAGCTGTTTCAGCTACTCCAATTGATCCTGACAAGTTATTGCCACGCTATTTACGCAGAACTCAAGCGGAAGTTGATTGGCATAAGAAGACAGGCAAACCATTCGAGCCTGACAGTCATTATGTTGAAGAAGTTTAATCAATTTTTCCATCCACAAATTAATCGAATTGATATGAGTTTTACGCCATTTATGGCAAACGTGAATGGTAATATTTTGCAGATAATGCAAGCAACAGATGATAATATTCCTGATTTATTGGTTTTGGAAGAACAAGTATATTCGGGTCGAACACCTTGGAATAAATTCTCTTTTGAAACTGAATTAAGAAAAAGACGCAATTCTCTTTATTTAGTTGTTTATCAAGCGTCTACTTTGGTTGCCTTTATTGGGGCACGCTTTAGTCCTGAAGAAACTCATATTACTAATATTGCAGTTGCACCAGCTTATCAAGACCAACACATTGGTCGCTATTTAATGCAAATGATGATCGATCGTGCTCGTGAAAATGATAGTGATAGTGTAACTTTAGAGGTTAAAACCGATAATGAAATTGCTCAAAGATTGTATCAATCATTAGGTTTTAAAGGGAATTTTATTCGTAAAGATTATTATCAAGATACGCATACTGATGCCATGAATATGGTGTTATGGTTGAAGCCACATCAGATTAAAAGAAAGAAGTTTACGTTTTGAGTGAAAAGAAAGATGTTCGCATTTTAGCTTACGAAAGTTCATGTGATGAAACTTCCACTGCCGTGATCAAAAATGGACGTGACATTAAGAGTTTGATCGTCGCAACCCAAATCAAAAGTCACCAACGTTTTGGCGGGGTAGTGCCAGAAGTTGCCAGTCGTCACCATATTGAAGTAATTAGCCAAATTACTAAAGAAGCTTTAAGTGAAGCAAATTGTACTTGGAAAGATATCGATGCAATTGCCGTAACTTATGGTCCAGGCTTAGTTGGTGCACTTTTAATTGGTGTTAGTGCAGCTAAGGCTGCTTCAATGGCTACCGGTATTCCTTTAATCGGTGTTGACCACATTATGGGTCACATTATGGCTGCTCAATTGAAGGATGAGATCGAATACCCAGCCCTTGCTTTGCAAGTATCTGGTGGACATACCGAAATTGTTTTATTGAAAGATCCAGTTCACTTTGAGATTATCGGTGATACTCGTGATGACGCTGCTGGTGAAGCTTACGATAAGATCGGTCGTGTTCTTGGCGTAAATTACCCAGCTGGTAAGACAATTGATGCATGGGCACATGAAGGTAAGGATACCTTTAACTTCCCACGTGCAATGATGGAAGACGATGACTATGACTTCTCATTCTCAGGTCTTAAATCTGCCTTTATTAATACTTGTCACCATGCAGATCAAATTCATGAAAAATTGAACAAGTATGATTTAGCAGCTAGTTTCCAAGCTGCAGTTATTGATGTTCTTGCTCACAAGACGATCCGTGCAATTAAGCAATACAAGCCTAAGACCTTCATCATGGGTGGTGGGGTTGCCGCAAACCATGGTTTACGTGACCGCATGAGTGCTGAAATTGCTAAGTTGCCTAAGCAAGATCAACCTAAGGTTATTTTGCCAGACATCAAGCTTTGTGGTGATAATGCCGCAATGATTGGTGCAGCCGCATATAACCTTTACAATGATGGTCAATTTGCGGATCTTACATTGAATGCAGATCCATCACTGGAATTGCCATATGCTAAGAGCATGTTAAATTAAAACAGATAAAACAAATAAAAGACCTAGGATATTTCCTAGGTCTTTTAGTATGTAAACTATTTTATTCAAATTCTTTTCTGATTTTAGCGCCGTCTTCATCCAATTTTGGTGAATCTTTTTGTAAACCATATGAATTCCAAGTACTGTATTTCATTGGAGAGCCCAATACTTCGTTACCATCAGGCAATGTTTTGACCATGCCACGCGTAATAATTTGATCTAAACGGCGAGTTTTATCAACGTTTAAAACCAATCCGGCAGGTACGCCAGCATCATGCAGGATCTTATCCCATTCAGCAGCATCTTTAGTCTTGAGGACACTTTGCATTGCATCCTTAACTTTTTGCCAGTTTTTTTCGCGTAAGTCGTTAGTTTTGAAGTCTTTTTGCTCAACCCATTCATCGTGGCCTAAGGCATGTGATAACAGACTCCATAAATGATCGTTACCACAACAGATGGCAATAGGCTGATCTTTACAGTCAAAGGTATCGAATGGATACATATCTGGGTGACGATTGCCGATACGATGTGGCACCTCGTGAGGCCCCAATGCGAGCATCAAATCCTGAACCATTAAGGAGAAGGTAGAGTCAAGCATTGAAACGTCAACAGTAGTTCCTTTACCAGTACGATCACGAGCAACTAAGGCCGTCATAATGGCGCTATAGCCCATAATACCGGCCACTACATCAGACACTGAAGTACCGACTCTAGTTGGTTTGCCTTCGGGCGTACCAGTTGCATCCATTAAGCCTGAAACAGCTTGAATAATCGTATCGTAAGCCGCTTGTTTAGACCAAGGACCATATTGACCAAAACCAGAAATAGAGGCAAAGATCAATTTGGGATATTTTTTGACCATTTCTTCAGGGCCAAATCCTAGACGCTTCATAACGCCAGGACGGAAGTTTTCAACTACAACATCTGCTTTAGCAATCATTTTTTCGGCTAATGCATGGTCTTTAGGATCTTTTAAATCTAAAGCAATGGATTCTTTACCCGCATTGCAGATTCTAAAGTATTCACTAGAACCATCAGCGATGTATGGTCCCATATGACGCGTATCGTCACCAGTTTTTCGTTCAATATGAATTACCCGTGCACCTGCATCTGCTAACATTCTGGTACAGGTTGGGCCTGATAAAACGTGGGTAAAATCGACGACTAAAATACCGCTTAAGGGGTAGGGCTTATCTTTATCTAAGTGAACATTTTTAGCTTCTAATTCACTGTAATTAGGTTCGGTCATTATGACACACTTTCTATGTAAAAGAAAAAAGCTGTCCAGATTTTGAACAGCTTTTTTCGGTAAATTAATTATTCACCTTTGATAACTTCAGTGCGCGGGTTCTTAGGACCTTTAGCCTTAGAAATTACGCCTTCTTCAGTTAACTTTTCGATTTGATCTGGATCGTAACCAAGTGAAGATAAGATTTCTTTGTTGTTTTCACCAAGGTCTGGAGCGCGTTTGTAATCAGGCTTGTAGTTAGAAAGAGTAAATGGTAAACCAATAGTCTTGAATTTGCCACGATTGCCACCTTGATCAATAGTGACAATTGTACCATCTGAGTTCAAGTCTGGATCATTTTCAAGTTCGTGCCAGTCAAGAACAGGACCTACAGGAACACCAGCAGCACCAAGCTTCTTAGTTAATTCGTACTTGTCGTATTGCTTAGTGTAGCTTTCAATTAATGGGTAAATTTCTTCCTTGTGTAATTGACGGTTTTGCCAGCCATCAAAGCGAGGATCAGTAATCCATTCTGGGTGACCCATAGTGTTGGCAATTGCTGCCCAGCTCTTATCGCTGTTTTGAATAACGATGTAAACATAAGCGTTAGGATCAGTTTCCCAGCCTTTAGCCTTGTAAGTCCAACCAATAACTTGACCACCTTCAGTGTTCTCAGCACGAGGAATAGCCTTGCCCCATTTCCAGTTAGGGTAAACAGCGTAGTGAGGTAAAGCACCCAAGTTGTCTAACATGATTTGGTCACGTAACTTGATACGGCAAAGGTTCAATACAGCATCTTGCATTGATTGGTATACGAAAGTACCTTCACCGGTGTGTTCACGTTGAAGAAGGGCAGCTAAAATACCGATTGTTAAGTGCATTCCTGAGTTGGAATCACCTAAAGCAGCTGCTGATTGAGTAGGTACATTGTTTTCACCCTTGTTCCAACCAGTAGCAGAAGCAGCACCACCAGCAGATTGAGCAACTGGTTCAAATGCCTTAACATTTTCAAAACGTGAGCCTTTGTTAAAGCCCTTCAATGAAGCATAGATCAACTTGGGGTTCATTGCATGCAATTTTTCCCAACCAAAGCCATTACGTTCGGCAGAACCAGGAGCGATGTTTTCAACAAAGACATCGGCCTTCTTGATTAAGTCGTACATAATCTTTTTACCTTCGTCAGTCTTGATATTCAAAGTCAATGACTTCTTGTTAGCATTTAATTGCAAGTAGTAAAGACTCCATGAATCTTGAATATCAAGCAATTCATTTCTAGTTGGGTCACCAGTGTTGGTACGTTCAACCTTGATAACGTCAGCACCGAGCCATGCTAAAAGTTGAGTACATGAAGGACCAGATTGTACTTGAGTCCAGTCAACAACCTTAATACCTTTTAAAGGTGCATATTTATTTTCTTCAGATTCTTCAGCCATTATTTATTCTCCTTTTCTTCAGATTCTTCAGCCATTATTTATTTTCCTTTTCTTCAAGAGAACTTAAGTCCAACTTTGGGTTTAAGTTGCCAATGTGACCTGATTCTTTACCCATTGATGCTGGGATTTGAGCATCAATAATTGTTGGGTTGCCTGATTCGTATGCTTTTTCGAGGGCATCTTTCATTTCAGTGTAGTTATTTACACGGTAACTGTCACCGCCAAATGCCTTAGCAATGTCACCATAGTGAGCGTCGTGATCCAAGACGGTTGGGCCTGGTTGGTCAGGAACAACGTTAACATCACCGTTGTAAATACCACCGTTGTTAACAACAACGACAATAACAGGTAAGTGGTAACGGCAGATAGTTTCCATTTCCATACCGTCAAAACCAAAGGCTGAGTCACCTTCAAGGGCGATAACTGGCTTGCCAGTTTCAACGGCTGTAGCGATGGCGTAACCCATGCCGACACCCATAACACCCCAAGTACCAGTGTCAAGACGGTGACGAGGTTTTTGCATGCTGATTAAGTTACGACCAATGTCCAAGGTGTTAGCACCTTCACTTACTATATAAGTATCTGGATGTTTTTGAAGAAGGTCATTAATAGGTTCGATTGCACTGTAGAAACCTAAAGTTGGCTTAGCTTCTGAAGCAGAGATTCTCTTAGCAAATTTAGTGTTGTTCTTTTCACTTTCGGTCTTAATTTGATCAAGCCAATCTTGCGGTGCCTTGACACCAGCGTCAATAACAGCAGAATTGAATTTTTGCATTACTGACTTAATGTCACCTTGTAATGGAGCATCAATCTTTCTGTTGGAATCAAATTCAGTTGCATCAATATCAACTTGAATGAATTTAGCATCTGGGCTGAATAATGGTGAACCACCATTTGAAAGCATCCAGTTAAGACGAGCGCCAACCAGAAGAACAACGTCGGCTTGACCAAGTGTAAATGAACGAGCGGAGGCAGCAGATGCTGGTGAGTCGTCTGGAACAACACCCTTAGCCATTGACATTGGTAAGAATGGAATGTTGGTCTTAGCAACTAATTCTCTGATTTCATCTTCAGCTTGAGCATATGCGGCACCTTTACCAAGAAGAAGTACAGGGTGCTTAGCATTATTTAATAATTCAACGGCACGGTTAATTGCTTCGTCTGATGGTAATTGCTTTGGTGCTGGATCTACTACTTTGTAGATGTTGGCATCTGACTTTTGTGCAACAGTGTCGCTAACAGTTGCTGCAGGAAGGTCCAAATAAACACCACCTGGACGGCCACTAACTGCTGTTCTAACAGCACGAGCAACGGCTAAGCCCATATCTTCTGCACGATCAACACGGTAAGCTGCTTTACAGAATGGTTTAGCAACGTTGTATTGATCAAGACCTTCGTAATCTCCACGATCAAGGTCGATAATGTGACGATCAGATGAACCTGAGATCATAATTAATGGGAAGCAGTTCTTAGTAGCTTGTGCTAAAGCTGTTAAACCATTTAAAAATCCAGGAGCGGATACAGTTAAAGCTACACCAGGTTTACCTGTAATAAAACCAGCAGCTGCTGCTGCATCTACGGCTGAGTCTTCACGTCTAAATCCATAAAATTTCATACCCTTTAGTTCAGCTAAACGGGCAAAATCGGTAACTGGAATACCTACAACACCATACATATTGTTTAATCCATTGGCTTGTAAAGCATCGATTAAAAGTGCTGCACCAGTGAGTGATGTATTATCAACCATGATAAATCCTTCTTTCTAAAATAAAAAATCCTTATAACTTCACATTCAAGATCAAGATACACCTCTTAAAAATAAGATACAAGCAATTATAAGAATAAACCACGTTATTTATAATACATGTATAATAAGGCGAAAAAACCACTATAACTATTTAGTTATAGTGGCTGTCTTTTATTCAAAGTTATCTAGTTCTTCGATAGCCTTTTCCCAGTTGTTGTTAGCAGTATCTAGTTGCTTTTGAATCTCGTCTAATTGTTCTTGAAGAGGTCCCAATTTGTCAAAGTTAGAAGCAATCTCTGGGTTAGCCATTTCGTTTTGAATATCTTTTTCTTTAGCTTCTAAGTCTTCGATTTCTTTTTCCGCTTGATCGATTGCTCGTTGCAATTTTCTCTTTTGCGAATCACGCTGTTTTTGTTCCTGGTAAGAAAGCTTTTGTTCACTAACTGCCTTTACAGGTTCCGCATCTTCAGTTGCGCTAGCTGTGGCATTAGCTTGCTTTGCTTTTTCATCAAGGTAGTAAGAATAGTTACCATTATAAATCTTGGCATGACCATCTCTAACTGAAACGATCTTATTGGCAAGTTGGTTAATGAAGTAACGGTCGTGGGATACAAAGAGCAAAGTACCATCAAAGTCCTTCAATGCTTTTTCAAGCACTTCTTTAGCTTCAATATCCAAGTGGTTGGTTGGTTCGTCCATTAGTAAGAAATTGTCATGTTCAAGTGACAAGACAGTTAAAGTTAAACGCGCCTTTTGACCACCAGATAATTGTCCAACTGTTTTATCGATATCTTTAGCCGTAAATAAGAAACTGGCCAAAATTGAACGAACGTCACGTTCTGGCATAGTCTTATGACGATCCCAAACGGTGTCCAAAACAGTCTTAGATGGATCGAGTCCTTGCAATTCCTGGTCGTAGTAACCAATGTCTAACGAAGCACCATACTTGATTGAACCGCCTTTTGGCTTCAGCTGCTTCATAATTGTCTTCAGTAAAGTAGATTTGCCGATCCCGTTAGGACCGATGACGGCGACACGATCACCTTTGTTTACTTGGAAGGAGATGTCACTCACCATCGTTTTTTCAGGATAGCCAATAGTTAAATCATTAAAGATTAAAACTTCCTTACCAGATGGACGCTCGCTACTAAAGTGAATACGCACCTTGTTCTTATGCTTAGGCGGCTTGATGCGATCGATCTTTTCTAGCTTCTTGCGGCGACTTTGTGCTCTCTTAGTAGTTGTGGCACGAACCAAGTTTTTTTGAATGAACTCTTCATCTTTCTTGATTTCAGCTTGTTGTTTTTCGTAAGCAGCTTCTTGATCTTTATCACGTTGTTCACGCTGCATTACGTAGGCAGAATAATTACCTTTAAAAGTAGTCAGCTTACCAAATTGCAACTCAAAAATTTGTGTTGCCAAATGATCCAAAAAGTATTGGTCGTGGGATACTACTAAAATGGCGCCGCTGTAGTTCTTTAAAAAGCCTTCCAGCCAATCAAGCGTATCTAGGTCCAAATAGTTGGTTGGTTCGTCTAGTAAGAGCAGGGCAGGCTTACGCAAAAGCAACTTAACGAAGGCTAATCTGGTTTTTTCACCACCAGATAAACTACTAATGCGTTTTTGCCAAGTATCTTCAGGAAACTTAAAGCCATTAAGGATACTCTTGATATCTGATTGGTAAGTATAGCCACCTTTTTGTTCAAAATTGAACTGCTTTTGGTCATATTGCTTTAGTAAGTCCTGATCTTCAGGATAGTCTGCAATTTGTTGCTGCATGTTGGTTAATACTTTGCCTTCTTTGATTAAAGGAGCAAAAACGGATTCCATTTCATCCCAGATAGTTTTGTCTTTGTCTAAAGCATTTTCCTGGGCGATATAACCTACATCAATACCTTTATTAACGGTAAATTCACCACGAGTAGGTTCTTGTTCGCCTGTCATAATTTTTAATAGGGTAGTTTTACCAACCCCATTAGGGCCAACTAAGCCGATTCTTGCATTTGAATCGATTGAAAAAGTAACGTTCTTAAATAACGTGTTGGCACCAAATTGTTGTTCTAAATCGTGTCCTTGTGCAATAATCATAATTTTTCACCTAATCATTATTCTATCATATGATGCAAGCCTAATATTACTGGCTTTCTCATGTCAATATGTGAAAAAGTGTATCTTTGTGAAAAAGATACTTGCACAAAAGGTATAATAACAGTTATGATGGTAGTGCTTGATTGTACATTCACAAACATGGAATAAGTTTGGAGGGCTTCAAATGGAAAAAATAAAGATTCCAAAGGCAACAGCCAAAAGATTACCACTATATTACCGTTATTTGCTGATTTTGAATGAAGAAGGCAAAGATAAGGTTTCATCAACTGAATTGTCAGAAGCTGTTCAAGTTGATAGTGCCTCAATTAGAAGAGACTTTTCTTATTTTGGCGCATTAGGTAAACGTGGATATGGCTACGACGTTAAGAACTTGCTTACATTCTTCAAGAAGATTTTGAATCAAGACACATTGACTAATGTTGCCTTGATCGGTGTAGGTAACTTGGGACGTGCCTTGTTAAATTACAACTTTAAACGTAGTAACAATATTAGAATTTCATGTGCTTTTGATATTAATAAGGAAATCACTGGTCGTATTTTAAGCGGTGTTCCCGTTTATGACATGGACGATTTAAAGCAACAATTGAGTGACCAACAAATTTCAATTGCAATTTTAACCGTTCCCTCAACTGCAGCGCAAAAGACAACTGATGAAATGGTAGATGCTGGTGTAAAGGGAATTATGAACTTTACTCCAATTAGATTGTCTGCTCCAGCTAATGTCCGTGTACAAAACGTAGATTTAGCCACTGAATTACAAACACTGATCTACTTCTTAGACAGCGATAAAGAAAATTAATGCCAAAACAAAAACGACTGAGATTCAACTCAGTCGTTTTTTTATGCGGTCGTTTCACTTTTAATTAGTTTTACAGGCAATGTGTAGTTCATTTGCTTTAGCTCTTCGTCGGGATGTGCAATTCGCTTTAAAAGCAAATCCACTAATAATGTAGCAATATCGTGAATAGGTTGGGCGATGGTGGTTAATTCAGAATGATAAGTCTGAATCAATTTAGTGCCATCAAAGCCGATTACTTTTAATTCCTTAGGGACTTTAATACCTAATTTTTTAGCTTCTTGTAAAACCAAGATAGCAGTTAAATCGTCAGTGCAAACTACGCCATCAGGATGGTTTTCAACTAACATGTCATGAATTTGCATATTTTTAATGTTAGAAGAATCAGAAAAAGCGACAGAACGAATATGTGGTTTTAAGTCATGCTTTTTCACTTCATCGAGATAGGCATCCAATCGTTCATCGGTAGGATTGCCTTTTTTATGTTCATTACCCAAAAAGTAAATCTTTTTACAGCCGGCTTGAATTAAATCATGCATGGCTAATTTGATACCTTGGTAGTTATCACAACTTACGATAGGGACATTATCAGATAATTTACGGTCAAAAGAAACAATTGGCAAACCTAATTGCTTATATTCTTCAATCCCCAAGTTGTGTGCACCTGCGATAATACCATCAACTTGATTGGCTTGGAGCATGCGTAAATATTCATGCTCTTTTTCTTTATCACGACCAGCGTTGCACATGATAACTTTGTAGCCTTTTTTGAATAATTCTTCTTCGATGTTTTGCACTAGTTCCGCAAAAAATGGATTAATAATACCAGGGAAAATCAATCCAACTAGATTCATTCTTTTGCCTTGAAGAGAGCGGGCAACAGAATTGGGTTGATAATTTAGCTTTCGCATTGCCGCAAAAACTTTATCTTTGGTTTTTTGACTTAAATAGCCATGGTTGTTGATTACACGTGAAACCGTAGTAACTGAACAACCTGCTTCTTTGGCAACATCGCTTAATTTAGCTGCCATCTATATCACCTTAATCTAAAGAATAGTTTTCATTTGCCATAATTTACCATTATAGTGTGTCTTTTGTGCAAATGCGAATTTAGTATTGTTTTGATCTGCAAAATAACGACCGGTTAAAACTTCTTCGCCGTGGTTCACGAAAATTTCAATTAATGAATGATCAATAAAGATGTTTAACTTTAAGTCAGTGTTAGCTTCAAAGTTAGCTTGTCTAGTTTCACCATAATCGACAGAAACTTTTTGACCAGCGTTAGAACGATCAAGAATTAAAGTTCCGTTTTCAGTGTCGAAATCAAGTTTAAGGCCGCTAGTTAAATTATCGTTTGCGGCAAGGTAAAGACTGCCTTTTTGACCAGCTTTAATTGTGAGTTCAGCTTCATATTGTTGACTAGCTTTGTTTTCGTCTGAAATTTCTTTTTCATTGTAACGAAGTTCTTGCATAGCAGAAACAGGTTTTTGCATTAACTTACCATCTTTGATAGATAATTTTTTGACTTGACTAAGGCAGTTGGCCCAGTTTTCATTATCGGTTGGGTAAGTGGTATCTGGTAAACCGACCCAGCTGATTTCATAGACTTTGCCATTAGGTGCGTTAAATGCTTGGGTAGCGTAAACGTCGAAGCCTTTGTCCAAATTGTGCAATTTACCAGGATTGATTAATTTATGATTTTTAAAATCAATGTCGTCGGCAATGATGTACATGTTAGGGTAGATGTCATCGTAGTCGGCAATCTTCTTGTCTAAGCCTTGAGGGCAGAAAATTACAACAACGTGGCCATCGACTCTAACAATATTAGGACATTCGATCATGTAACCTAAGTCATCTGTGCCCATGTCTAAGAAGCCTAGTTCTTCCCAATTCTTTAAATCCTTTGATTTCCACACATCAATATGACCATGTTTTTCAGCTTTGTCTTGTGCACCCAAAATAGCGTAGTAGGTGTCGTTTTGCTTTAAAATTTGTGGGTCGCGGAAGTGTTCAGTAATGTGGTCAGGATTCTTAAATAAGATAGTTTTATCAGCAACCTTCCCATTTTTGTCCATCCAAGCACCAACTTGGTAAGGGATGCGAACCCAATTTTCATCGCGGTGGTTACCTGTGTACATTAGGAATAATTTGCCGTCAATTTCACGAGCAGAACCTGAGTATGCCCCGTGAGAATCAGCCATTGTATCGGGTTCAACAGCTAAGCCTAAGCTTTCCCAGTTAACTAAATCTGATGATTTAAAGTGAACCCATGACTTTAAGCCGTGAACAGCACCAAATGGATATGATTGATAGAAAAGATGATATTCACCATTAAAGTAAGAAAAACCATTTGGATCGTTGATTAACCCAGAAATTGGATGTAAGTGATAGTGCATTTGGTAAGGGGAATTGGCTGCTTGTGCTTGCAAATGAAGTAAAGTATCGGCATCCCATTTACTATAAGGTAAGTAACGTTTTTCTCTTGTCCATTCCATAATAAAAGCCTCCATGTAAGCGTTATCTTTATATGATATTTTAGTAGATTATAAAAAAAGTGTCAAACGATTATCATATTTTTGCATATTGGTATTTACCACAATACTGCCTTATTTATCCATAAGAAAAACTATAAGTAAAAATAAAATATAGAAATTTATGTCAAACGATTGACATATTTTTCGAATGCGCTATCATAATTAGTGAAATTAGAATAAAGCGTTTACATAGGAGGAAACAAATATGGACCACAGAAAGGTGGCTGAACGAGTAATTAAAGACGTGGGCCGCGACAATATTATCGCTGGTGCTCACTGTGCTACTCGTTTGCGTTTAGTTTTAAAAGATGACTCAAAGGTTGACCAAAAAGCATTGGACAACGATCCAGATGTTAAAGGTACCTTTAAGACTAATGGCCAATATCAAGTTATTATTGGACCAGGGGATGTTAATGACGTTTACGACGAATTCATTAAAATCACAGGTCTTAAGGAATTATCAACCGATGATTTAAAGAAGGTAGCAGCTGAAGGTCAAAAGAAGAATCCAATCATGGACTTCATTAAGCTTTTGTCTGACATCTTCGTTCCAATTATTCCAGCCTTAGTTGCTGGTGGTTTGTTGATGGCTTTGAACAACTTCTTGACTTCACCAGGACTATTTGGTCCTAAGTCAGTTGTTCAAATGGCTCCAAACATTGCCGGAATGTCAGAAATGATTCAGGTAATGTCAGCCGCTCCATTTATCTTCATGCCAATTCTAGTTGGTATGTCGGCGGCTAAACGGTTTGGTGCCAACCAATTCTTAGGTGCAACAATCGGTATGATTATGACTACACCTGGACTTCAAGGTGCTAACCACTTCTGGAACATCTTCGGTTTGCACGTTGCTCAAACCAACTACCAATACCAAGTTATTCCAGTTTTAGTAGCTGTTTGGGTATTATCAATTTTGGAAAAATTCTTCCACAAGCACTTACCATCTGCAGTTGACTTTACCTTTACGCCACTTCTTTCAATTATGATTACTGGTTTCTTGACTTTCACAATCATTGGACCAGTATTCAAGGGCGTATCTGACGCTATTACTAATGCAATCGTATGGCTTTACAACACTACTGGTGCCTTTGGTATGGGTATCTTTGGTCTTACTTACTCAGCAATTGTTACTACTGGCCTTCACCAAAGTTTCCCAGCTGTTGAAACTCAACTTTTGGCAGCCTTTGCTAAGAACCCAGCAAGTTCTGGTGACTTTATCTTCGTTACTGCATGTATGGCTAACGTTGCACAAGGTGCCGCAACTTTCGCAGTTTACTTCTTAACTAAGAACGAAAAGATGAAGGGTTTGGCAAGTTCATCAGGTGTTTCAGCACTTCTTGGTATTACTGAACCAGCACTTTTCGGTGTTAACTTGAAGTATAAGTTCCCATTCTTCTGTGCTTTGATTGGTTCAGGTGTTGCTGCCGCATTTGCAGGCTTTACACATGTTACTGCTGCTGCACTTGGTTCAGCTGGTTTCCTTGGATTCCTTTCAATTTATCCAAAGACCATTCCAATGTGGATCGTTTCTGTGTTAATCAGTTTCGCAGTTGCCTTCATCTTAACTTACGTTTACGGTAAGGGTCACTTGAAGGAAGAAGTTGCTGAACAAGACGTTCCAGTAAACGATGCTGCTGATTACGCTGAAGAAAACCAAAAGGCAGAAAAGCTTGGTAAAGAAGAATTATCATTAAAGGATGAAATTATTGTTTCACCAGTTACTGGTACTCCTGAAAGTTTAACTAAGGTTAATGACCAAGTATTCTCAGCTAAGTTAATGGGTGACGGTGCCGCTGTTATCCCTAGTGATGGCACAATTTACTCACCAGTTAATGGTACTGTAACTATTGCTTATGAAACTAAGCACGCATATGGTATTAAGTCAGATAACGGTGCAGAAGTCTTGATTCACATCGGTCTTGATACTGTAAACCTTAAGGGTGAACACTTTGAAAGCTTTGTAAAACAAGGTCAAAGAGTTGAAAAAGGCGATAAGCTTGGCAGCGTTGACCTTGATGCTGTAAAGAAGGCAGGTTACGACACTACTGTTATGGTAGTCATTACTAACACTGCCAACTATGCAAATGTTCAACGCATTACTGATGCAGGTGACAAGCACGGTGATAAGCTGATTGCTGTTACTGCTCACGAATAATTGTTAACGCTCCTCTATGAATCAAAATTAAAACAATTATTAATATGAAGAAAATCGCTCAAGAAACAATCTTGAGCGATTTTTCATGTTAAATAATATAATTGATTAAAAATTCTAAATTGTTAGAAGGAAAAATTATGACGATTGGTGATGCTTTAAGAAAAGAAAGAGAAAACTTGGATTTGACGCAAAAAGAAATGGTGGAAGGAACATCTATTTCTGTATCTCATTATTCTAAGATTGAAAATGATATTCAGGACATAAAGGCAAAAGACTTATTTGAATTATTAGATGCTAGAAAAATCGATGTTAATAATTTTAGAAAAAAGATTATTGATAAAAAACGGAATAGTTTAAATGAACTAGCAGATCAGTTAACTAAAGCTTTTTATAAGCCAGATATTAAATTGGCTAAGGCAGTAAAAGAACAATTAGCCGATTTTTCTGATGCGGAAGAGTTACAAATTCGGGCTGAATTAGTAGTTGCAGTTTTGACTAATAATTTAAAAGAAACCAAGCAAGAACTAAGCGCAAAGTTAATTAATTATTTTGAAAGGGATGCTACCTGGATGGATGATCCAGATATGTTGAGAATTATTGGAAATTCTACTAGAGTAATTGATTTTAACTTCTTAGCTACCTTGATGAATAAATTGTTGGTGAAATATCAAAAGATAGATCAATATCCATTAGATACACAAAAGCGTATTGGCAATATTTTCGTTAATTATTTGCATGTTTTATATGATTATCGTGCTAAAAGAATGGCTCGAAAATATATCAATTTTTTACAAAATTTACCGGGAATTCCTGAATTGACCTTAGATAAGCTGATGGGTGATTATTATGATGCTGTTTTTTTCAAGAATGAAAAGGAATTGGCACAAACTTTAAGCGTATTAAAACGAGTTGTCCCTAAGATAGTAAGTGGACTACCAGAGAAATAGTTTCCATTTGGAAAACAAGATCAAGGTTTGGTAAAGGAAGTATCTAATTAAAAAGATAATGGTTAATATCAAAGGTGTGAGAAAAGAAGGAAGGTATAGATATGGATATATTGGTAACACCAGTAATTTCTACAATTATTGGTTTGATGTGGCTTGTGTAAAACTGGAAGGAAGAATTATTATGATTGAAGATGTATAAAAATCAAACTTTAGTAAGTAGAATTCGAAATGATCAAGAATACTTAAGTTTCCCGTCACCTCAAACTTGGTTGACAGGTACTGCGAGTGGTCATACTCAGACATGGGAATATGCTACAAAAAATAATTGGTTTGTGGGTGTGAAGCCTAATGAACGAGTTACTGAGGGAATTAAATGGAGTACTCAGATTGCTCGAATGAAATTTGGAGAGAGTTATGACAAAAATACTCAATTACCTCGGTTATCTCAGTTAGTTGAAGCAACAGATGCCAATTGGCATGGTCAACACTTATTGAGAGTAGAAGCCGCAGCAACTCCTAATTATGATAAGTTACTGATCGCAGGTATTTGGAATAATTATTCAGGTCATTTTGCTTTGTATAATTTAGATTCAATTAATAGTAAATTGAATTCTTATGGTACAACACCAGTTCCAATAAATGTATTTGATAAAGAGAAGAATGCATTTCACATTGATAACTTTTTTAATGGCGGCAGTGGAGATACGTATATCGATTCTGTACAAGGATTTGATATCGATAATAACTGGAATATTTATGTTACTTGTCAAAAATCTACCACTATAGAAAGTGACATTCATCCTAAGATTGTAAAAATTCCGTGGGGATCTTCGTCTAATAATAATGGTCAAGCCTTCTCATTAAATGGTATAGTAGATAATAATTATTATACAGAGTTAGAAAGTATTCAAATTACTGGAACTGGAAACGTATATGTGACAGCATCGTACCATGATAAATATGATGCTAATAACACAGTTGTAGAAAGTAGAATATATCAAGTGTTTGGTATCTTATAAAGGTGACTATTGAATGAAACATTCTAAAAAGTATTTGAACTTTTACATTGCGGTACTTATGGTGGTGAGCTTCCTCTGTTTCTTCTCACAAAATACATCAGCTGCAACTTATACTGGTACATTGAATCATAATACTTATGTATATGATAAAAGTGGTAAACGTAAGACTTCCTACAAGAAATTGTTTAAGGGAGAAAAAGTTACGTTAGTTGGTAACTTAACATCTAAAACGGTAACTAATCCATATACTAGTATGCCTTATACTAGAAGCCAGTATGATGGACTTCCGGTTAATGCACCATTCTACTTTTTTGTAAACGATTATGGTCAACCAAAAAAGATGTGTTATGTTTCATATCGCATGATTAAAAAGCAGCCATACTATAACATGGGGCAAGGTAATTATGTTAAAGCAGCCAATGTGGGCCATATAGGTAAATACGCAGTTTACGCTACAGAATTAACTTTGACTGTTAAGCGTGATGCTCATCTGTATAATTATGCGGGTAATCCAATTTCTCAGATGGTTAAAAAGGGGCAAAAAGTCAGAGTTGATGCTTTACTCAATTTGAAAAACTATAATGTTTCTAGCAGGGTTTATTGCTTCTACCGGATCAAAGGAACACAAACTTATATCTATGCAAATGATACAAAACGTCCAAGAATTGATTTGCAGTTTGCGGAAACTATAGAGAATAGACAAAAAGAACAGGATAGGCTACACAGTAAAAACTAATATGAAGAAAATCGCTCAAGAAACAATCTTGAGCGATTTTTCATGTTATGCTACAAAAAAGAAGGTGGATAATCATGAATGTAAAAAGAAATCGAACTTGGTTATTGTTCATTGCTTGCATCATTTTGAGCATAGTTTTTATCTTTTTTAGTGGAGTGAAGAATGTTACTAAAAGTTATGGCATAGTTTTGCTCATCTTTTCAATTTTGCCCATTATTCCGGCAATTCTATTAACGGCCAAAATAAAACTGCCACGCATTTTTACTAGTGGTTTAACTTTTATTTTCTATTTGCTTTAGATGGTTTCGCTAGGCTTTAACTACTACCTACAAAGTTGGGCAGGAATCGTCTTCATAATTATTCTAGTCATCTTTTTCATGCTTTTGGGGATGCTTGTTGCCTTGATTAGAACTTTGTGCAGTCGGAAAAATGGCAAATATTACTTTACCGATGAAGAAGCAAATAAAACATATGAATATACCAGCTTTGGTAAGGCTTATAAAAAGCAATTATCTTATACCTTGGTCGAAGGACTATGGGATGCATTATTTTCTTCAATTTTTGATTGGTTTTAAAAAATGACCGCTTACTTCAATTTTGTGACCACTTAGTTGAATTAGCTAGTTTTTCTTAATAAAACGCGGTGTAATAGGATTATAGAAATGAAGGGGATGAAAAAATTGAAGGTTAAATTAGAAATTGATCCTGATAACCAGGAATCGGAAGTAATTATCAAAGCTAATAAAATTACTCCAGAACTAGAGCGAATTTATCGTAAATTGCAAGATGAATCATCTCATCCTGATCAAATTACTGGAGTAAAGGATGACAAAGCATATTATCTCGATATAAATCAGATTCTATTCTTTGAAACTGCTGATAAACAGGTAATGGCACATACTATAAATCATAGCTATGCTGTGAAATATAAGTTGTATGAATTAGAAAATTTGCTTGGCGGACAATTTATGCGAGTATCTAAATCAACAATTCTTAACTTAGATCAGATTTATGCTTTGACTAAATCAATTTCTAATTGCCAGATTCAATTTCATCATTCTTACAAAACCGTTTATGTTTCTAGACGTTACTACCGCGAATTAAAAGATAAATTAAACGAAAGAAGGACTTACTAATGAAAGCTAAGTGGAGTCGAATTTTCTGGGGCGTTGGGTTAATTGCAGCTGCCGTGTTCTTAGTAATTGACCAGTTACATTTATTACCATTTACGATAGGTTTCTGGGCGATCTTTTGGACAGTAGTTTTTGTAGCTAGTTTAATTACTTCGGTAATCAATAAGAATTTATACGGAGCTATTTTCTCAATTGCCTTTTTGGTAATTGTCTACGCTAAGCCACTTCATATTTCAGCACTATCTCCTTGGACCATTTTGCTTGTGGCAATTCTGGTTTCTGCCGGAATTAGTTTGATTTTTAGAAATAGTTTTAAGCCCACGATCATCATTAATGGGAAAAAGGTTAATGCAAATTGGTCGGACTTGATAAATAAGAATTTTAAAGCAGATAATGTCATCACTGATAATAGTTTTGGCGTTGATAGCGATAATGTTGTAATTAGTGGCAAGATGACTGAAGCTTCACGTTACATTCATTCGCAAAATTTGAAAACAGTTACTATTGATTCTTCAATGGGAGACGTTAGTGTTTATTTAGATGATGCCAAAGCTGCAGGGGATGAAGTAATCATGAATATTAATACTTCGATGTGTGATGTTGATGTTTATATTCCAAGTGATTGGCAAGTTGAAAATAATATGCAAAATAGTTTGAGCGATGTCGATATTGATCACAGCAAAGGAACTGGCACCAAGTTGATCTTACAGGGTAGAAATACCATGGGAGATTTAACTGTTAAACATGTAAAAGATTAAGAAAATTCAAAATTAGCACTCATTATAAAAAAGTGCTAATTTTTTCTTGCTTTTTTTTGGTAAACGGGTTATTATCATATTTGTAAGTTAGCACTTGATAAATAAGAGTGCTAATCAATTAATAATGATTTTAAACTTTTAAAAAGAAGAAAATAAGTTATAAGGGGGACTAAACGTGTTACAACCAATCGGTGATCGTGTAATCGTTAAAGTTAAAGAAGAAGAAGAAAAGACAGTTGGCGGCATCGTTTTAGCATCAAATGCTAAGAAGAAGCCAATTGAAGGCGAAGTTGTAGCTGTCGGTGAAGGTGCTTACGCATCAAACGGCGAAAAGATTCCTATGGTCGTTAAGAAGGGCGACGTAGTTATCTACGACAGATATTCAGGCACTAACGTTGAATACGAAGGCGAAAAGTATTTAGTTCTTCACGAAAAAGACATTTTAGCAATTGAAAAGTAATTAAAGGAGCGGATATAGAATATGGCAAAAGATATTAAATTCTCAGAAAATGCAAGACGTTCCCTTTTAAAGGGTGTTGACAAGTTAGCTGATACTGTTAAGACCACTATTGGTCCTAAGGGTAGAAACGTTGTTTTGGAACAAAGCTACGGCAACCCAGATATTACTAACGATGGTGTTACTATTGCTAAGTCAATTGAATTAAAAGACCACTACGAAAACATGGGGGCTAAGCTTGTTGCTGAAGCTGCACAAAAGACTAACGACATTGCCGGTGACGGTACTACTACTGCAACTGTTTTAACTCAAGCAATTGCTCGTGAAGGTATGAAGAACGTTACTGCTGGTGCTAACCCTGTAGGTATTCGTCGCGGTATTGAAAAGGCTACTCAAGCTGCCGTTGATGAATTACACAAGATCAGCCACAAGGTTGAATCAAAGGACCAAATCGCTAACGTAGCTGCTGTTTCATCAGCATCTAAAGAAGTTGGTGACTTAATCGCTGACGCTATGGAAAAGGTTGGTCACGATGGTGTTATCACTATTGAAGATTCACGTGGTATCAACACTGAACTTTCAGTAGTTGAAGGTATGCAATTCGATCGTGGTTACTTATCACAATACATGGTAACTGACAACGACAAGATGGAAGCAGACCTTGACAACCCATACATCTTGATCACTGACAAGAAGATTTCTAACATCCAAGACATTTTGCCACTTCTTCAAGAAATCGTTCAACAAGGTAAGGCTTTGTTAATCATTGCTGACGATGTTTCTGGTGAAGCTCTTCCAACTCTTGTATTGAACAAGATCCGTGGTACTTTCAACGTTGTTGCTGTTAAGGCTCCTGGCTTTGGTGACCGTCGTAAGGCTCAATTACAAGATATTGCTGCTTTGACTGGTGGTACAGTAATTACTGATGACTTAGGTCTTGAATTGAAGGATGCTAAGATTGATCAATTAGGTCAAGCTCGTCGTGTAACTGTAACCAAGGACTCAACTACTATTGTTGACGGTGCTGGTTCAAAGGACGCTATCCAAGAACGTGAAGATTCAATCAGAAAGCAAATTGAAGAATCAACTTCAGACTTTGACAAGAAGAAGTTGCAAGAACGTCTTGCAAAACTTACTGGTGGTGTAGCTGTTATCCACGTTGGTGCTGCTACTGAAACTGAGCTTAAGGAACGTCGTTACAGAATCGAAGATGCCTTGAACTCAACCCGTGCTGCTGTTGACGAAGGTTATGTTGCTGGTGGTGGTACTGCTTTGGTAGACGTAGAAAAGGCTATCAAGGACCTTAAGGGTGACACTCCAGATGAACAAACTGGTATCAACATTGTTTTAAGAGCACTTTCAGCACCAGTTCGTCAAATTGCTGAAAACGCAGGTAAAGACGGTGCCGTTGTATTGAACAAGCTTGAAAACCAAGAAAACGAAGTTGGTTACAACGCTGCTACTGACAAGTGGGAAAACATGGTTGACGCAGGTATCATTGACCCAACTAAGGTAACTCGTACCGCTTTACAAAACGCTGCTTCAATTGCTGCATTACTCCTTACTACTGAAGCTGTTGTTGCAGAAATTCCTGAAGAAAAGCCAGCTGCTCCACAAGGTGGTGCAGGTGCCGGCGCCCCAGGAATGGGTATGTAATTTAGAAACTAATTTCTGATAAAAGAATAAAACTCTCACTCTAGTTCAAATCCAAATAAATACTTAAATAGACTTCGAAGTTGAGCAAAAAAGTTCAGCTTCGAAGTTTTTCTTTTATCTTCCTTTATAGCGTATAATAATTACCAGTGATCAAGCATAGGAATAGAAAAGAGATTGTATGGCAAAAGCAAGTACGACTCCAATGATGGAGCAATATTACGAAATTAAAAAGCAATATCCTGATGCCTTTCTTTTTTATCGTGTCGGAGATTTCTACGAACTTTTCGAAGACGATGCGGTTAAGGGCGCTCAGATTCTTGAATTAACTTTAACACACCGTTCAAATAAAACTAAGAATCCAATTCCGATGGCTGGTGTACCTCATTTGGCCGTTGATACTTATGTAAATACTTTGGTTGAAAAGGGATATAAGGTTGCACTTTGCGAACAGCTCGAAGATCCTAAAAAAGCTAAGGGCATGGTAAAGCGTGGCATTATTCAATTGGTAACTCCAGGTACCATGATGAATGAAGGTCCCAATGATGCTAAGGATTCTAACTATTTAACTTCAGTAGTGACTACTAAGAGTGGCTTTGGCTTAGCCTACAGTGATTTATCAACTGGTGAGATTTATGCGACACATTTGAAGAGCTTCGAAGCTATTTCTAATGAACTTTTATCATTAAGAACACGCGAAGTTGTTTACAATGGTCCTTTGACTGAACAAAATAAGGACTTTATGCATAAGGCTAATATCACCGTTTCCGCGCCTACGCCAATTGAAGGCGAACATGCCGAGATTTCTTATGTTGAACAAAATTTAACCAATAAGGCGGAAAAAGAAGCTACGCGTCAACTGGTAGGCTATCTTTTATCTACCCAAAAGAGAAGCTTAGCCCACTTGCAAATTGCTAAGAGCTACGAAGTAAACCAATACTTACAGATGTCGCATACTGTTCAAAATAATTTGGAATTAGTTGCATCTGCTAAAACTGGTAAAAAAATGGGCTCGCTTTTCTGGGTTCTTGATAAAACTCATACGGCAATGGGTGGGCGTCTGCTTAAGCAATGGTTAGCTCGACCACTGCTCAATGTGGATGAGATCAACCACCGTGAAGAAATGGTGCAAGCTCTGCTTGATGGTTACTTCACACGTGAAAATGCGATTGATGCTTTGAAGGGCGTTTATGACCTAGAGCGTTTAACTGGTCGAATTGCCTTTGGCAATGTTAATGCACGTGAACTTTTGCAATTATCCCGCTCACTTCAAGCTGTGCCTGTAATTTTGGATGCTTTGAACCAATCAGATAGTCAAGTGCTAGAAGATTTTGCCCAAAAGATTGATCCATTAAAGGGCGTAGCAGAAATGATTTCAACGACTTTGGTTAAGGATCCACCAATTTTGACTACAGAAGGTGGCTTAATTCGCGAAGGCGTTGATAAGCAACTGGACCGCTACAAGGATGCCATGAATAATGGTAAAAAGTGGTTAGCTCAAATGGAAGCTGACGAACGACAAAAGACCGGTATTGATAACTTGAAAGTTGGCTATAACAAGGTCTTTGGCTATTACATTCAAGTATCTAACGGTAATAAGAGCAAGGTGCCACTGGATCGCTACACGCGTAAACAGACTTTGACCAACGCTGAACGTTACATTACGCCAGAGCTGAAGGAACACGAAAACTTAATCTTGGAGGCGCAAACTCGTTCAACTGACTTGGAATATGACTTGTTCGTTAAATTACGTGAGGAAGTTAAGAAGTATATTCCTGCCTTGCAAAAATTGGGTGGGCAACTTGCAGCCTTAGACGTTTACTGCGGTTTTGCGACCGTAGCTGAACAAAATAATTACTGCAGACCTCACTTCCATACCGATAATCAGGATATCGATGTGGTTAATGGCCGCCACCCAGTAGTTGAAAAAGTTATGACTGCCGGTTCCTACATCCCTAACGATGTCAAAATGGATTCAGCTACCAACATTTTCTTGATTACTGGTCCTAACATGTCTGGTAAGAGTACCTACATGAGACAAATGGCTTTAATCGCAATCATGGCGCAAGTGGGCTCCTTTGTCCCAGCTGATAGTGCTGATTTGCCAATATTTGATCAAATCTTTACTCGAATTGGTGCTGCCGATGACCTGATTTCTGGTCAAAGTACCTTCATGGTTGAAATGAGCGAAGCAAACGATGCTTTGCAATATGCAACTAAACGCAGTTTGGTTCTCTTTGACGAAATTGGTCGTGGTACTGCAACTTACGATGGTATGGCTTTAGCTGGGGCGATCGTTAAGTATCTGCATGATAAAGTAGGAGCTAAGGCATTATTTGCGACCCACTACCATGAATTAACTGCACTTGATGAGACACTGGATCATTTAAAGAACATCCACGTTGGTGCGACTGAAGAAAATGGCAAGCTGATCTTTTTGCACAAGATTTTACCAGGACCAGCCGACCAAAGTTATGGTATTCACGTTGCCCAACTTGCTGGTTTACCACGTGCCGTATTGCGTGAAGCAACCAAATTATTAAAACGTCTTGAAGCACAAGGCAGTGAACTTGCTCCAGTTAGTCAGCAATTAGACTTATTCGCAGAGCCTGTGGATAGTTCAGATGAGGAAGAGCAAATACAAAATGACAAGCCAGCTATGACCGATGCGGAACAAGATGTGCTTGACGATATTTCTAATCTTTATTTGGCCGATAAGACACCACTTCAAATTATGCAAATGGTAGCGGATTGGCAAAAAGACTTGAAGGATGATAACTAATTATGCCTAAAATTCATGAATTATCTGAAACTTTAACCAATCAAATTGCGGCAGGTGAAGTTATTGAACGTCCTGCCAGCGTAGTTAAAGAATTGGTGGAAAACTCCCTTGATGCTGGAGCCACCCGAATCAGAGTAGATTTTGTGGATGCAGGATTAAAGCAAATTGTAGTACAGGACAACGGTACAGGAATTGAACGTGATCAAGTTGACCTGGCTTTTACGCGTCATGCGACTAGTAAAATTAGCAACGAGCATGATCTGTTTAAAGTTTCGACTTTAGGCTTTAGAGGTGAAGCTCTGGCTTCAATTTCCGCGGTAAGTCACGTAGAAATTTTAACGGCAACAGACGGAGCAATTGGTACAAGAGCTACTTTTAGTGGCGGCAATAAAAAAGGTCAAGAAGATGCGGCATCGCAAAAAGGGACCAAGATTACGGTGCAAGACCTGTTTTTCAACACGCCAGCGAGATTGAAGTATCTGCGCAGTCCGCGAACCGAAATCATGAAGATTGTGGATATTATTAATCGCTTAGCATTAGGTTATCCACAAGTATCTTTTACCTTGTCGAATACGGGTAAAATTTTACTCAGAACAACTGGCAATGGTAATTTAAAACAAACTGTTGCCAATGTTTATGGGCGCCATATTGCGGAAAAAATGGAAGACATCGAGGCAGAAGATACTGATTTTAAAGTTACGGGCTTAATTTCTAAACCAGAATTGACTCGTTCAACCCGCAACTTTATTTCAATTCTGCTTAATGGACGTTATATTCGAAACTTCCAACTGAATACAGCAATTATGGATGGTTATGGCTCCAAACTTGAGGTGCGGCATTATCCAATTGCTGTTGTGTCTATTAAGGTCGATCCTTTGTTAGTCGACGTAAATGTGCATCCCACTAAGCAAGAGGTACGTTTATCTAAGGAAAAAGAACTTAGTCGATTGATTACAACTGCAATCAGTAATGCACTTGTGGAAAAAGTTGAGCAAACTAGTGCATTTGCCAATCTAGAAAATAAGCGTGAAACATTAGTAGACCAATTGCAATTCAACTTGAATCAAGATGTGGTAAATACAGAACGTAAAGAAGTACCAGAAATTCATGATCAGGTAGAAAAACCAAAATTTAAGGCTGCTAAGGAAACTGGCAAATACGTTGATCTAAACATTCCGCGTGAAAATGACAAATACATTATCACCAAAACCTGGGATCAAAATGTAGAAGAGCAGCAAAAACTTACGCCTTTTGGTGCCTCTCCTGCTAATCAAGAGGTGATTTCCAGCGGGGATGAAGTTTTAGCCAATAATTTGCCACGTCTAGCCTATGTTGGTCAGACCGATACCTACATCATTGCAGAGAATGAAGGGGATCTGTTCTTGATCGATCAGGTTGCAGCTAGAAGAAGACTGCAATTTGAAAAAACATATCAGATACTAGCTTCTAAAAAAATTGTGCAGCAGGGTCTGCTTACGCCAATTGTCTTAGAACTCGGCAATCTAGATTTTATCCAAATTAAAGATAAGCTGGAGCAGATTAAACAGATTGGCATTTACTTAGAAGAATTTGGTCAAAATAGTTTTATTGTGCGTTCATATCCAACTTGGATTCATGAAAATATCGAAGAAACGATTCGCCAAATCTTAGATAGTTATCTGAATTTGGATAAGGGTCAATCTGAGAAGCTGTTTAAACGTGTAGCTGAGATGGAAGCCAAACATGCAGTAACGGGGAAAATCGATTTGTCTGCCGCAGAAGCAAAACAAATTATTAGTGATTTGCGCAAAACGGCTGATCCATATCATGATGCCTCAGGGCGTCTAGTTTTGGTCCGCATGAGCCAAAATGAATTAAAAAAGATGTTCAAAAGGGATGATTAATAATGTATGAATATTTTGAAGGAATAATTTCCGTCATTACGCCAAGCTATATCGTAGTAGATGTTAACGGAGTGGGCTATAAGGTGTATAGTCCAACGCCATTTGCTTATACTCAAGGACAAAAGGCCAAGGTTTATATCGAACAAGTTGTGCGTGATACCGGCATTACTTTATATGGTTTCCAGAGTCAAGATGACAAAGGACTTTTCCTTAAGTTGCTTAGTGTAAGCGGCATTGGTCCTAAGAGTGCCATGGCAATTATGGCAGCCGAAGACAGCAATTCCTTAGCTGAAGCAATTGAACAAGGTGAAGTTAAATACTTAACTCGCTTCCCTGGTGTGGGCAAAAAGACCGCCTCACAGATTGTGCTTGATCTAAAGGGGAAGTTAGGCGACTACGTTGCTCGTCTTGATCGTAAGGATAACGATGAAGAAATTTCTCCAGCATTAAATGATGCATTATTAGCATTAATTGCTTTGGGCTATACCCAAAAAGAAGTTGACCGCATTACGCCTAAGTTAATCGAGGTCGATGCCGATACAGCAGATCAATATATTAAAAAAGGTTTAGCATTGCTGCTTAAGAAGTAGTTCTTGTTATAATAGTACAAGCAATGGATTTTTAATAAGGAAGTGAAACTGGTGGCAGAAAACGATGATGCAGTAACTTCAGGACAAGTTGAAGGCTCTGAAGAAGAAGCAATGGAATTATCTTTGAGACCGCAAACTTTGGACCAGTATTTGGGTCAAGAGCGTGTTAAAAAAGAAATGTCCATTTATATTAAAGCCGCAAAACAACGTGATGAGGCATTAGATCACGTTTTGCTATATGGACCACCGGGTTTAGGTAAGACGACATTAGCTTTTGTAATTGCCAATGAATTGGGCGTTCACTTAAAGAGTACTAGTGGCCCGGCAATTGAAAAAGCCGGCGATTTGGTAGCATTGCTATCTGATCTTGATCCAGGCGATGTCTTATTTATCGATGAAATTCATCGTCTTGCTAAACCGGTTGAGGAAATCCTTTATTCCGCAATGGAGGACTACTACATTGATATCGTAATTGGTGAAGGGCAAACTACGCACGCAGTTCACGTGCCGCTTCCACCATTTACTTTAATTGGGGCAACGACACTTGCTGGACAGTTATCTGCTCCTTTGCGTGACCGTTTTGGAATCGTGGAGCACATGCAGTATTACACTGTTGACGAATTGGAAAAGATTGTGCAACGTTCAAGCGATGTTTTCCATACTTCAATTGCGCCAGAGGCTGCGCATGAACTAGCTCGTCGTTCACGCGGAACGCCCCGTGTAGCTAATCGCTTGTTAAAGCGTGTACGTGATTTTGCGGAAGTAAAAGGCGAAAAGACGATCTCGCTTGCCACTACCGAAAATGCATTAAAGCAGCTGCAGGTTGACGATGAAGGGCTAGATCAAACTGACCGTAAATTGTTAAGAACCATGATTGAGGGCTATAATGGTGGCCCTGTTGGTATTAGAACTTTGGCCGCAAATATTGGTGAGGATATGGAGACGATTGAGTCACTCTATGAACCATATTTGCTTCAACATGGTTTTATTTTATTAACGCCCCGCGGCAGAATGGTGACCGATAAGGCATATTTACAGTTAGGTTTGCCTATTCCGGGTGATAAATAGCAAAATTTTCTGTATAATGGATATATTATATTGAAAAATTTAATAGTTTTATGAGGTGAAAAATTTGAATACTGTATTTTTAGCAAACGCTGGCGGTGCTGCCGGCAACAACTGGATGATGATCATCTTATTCATTATTTTGATTGGTTTTACTTACTTTGGTATGATCCGTCCACAAAAGAAGCAACAACAACAAAGATTGCAAATGATGGATAAGTTGAAGAAGGGCGACGAAGTTATTTTAGTAGACGGTTTGCACGCAAAGATTGACAAGATCAACAGTGATAAGACTGTTGTTGTTGATGCAGACGGCATTTACTTAACTTTCGAAAGAATGGCTATTCGTCGTGTATTGCCAGCTGCTGCTAAGCCAGCAGCTCCAGCCGAAGCTGCTAAACCAGCAGAACCAGCTAAGCCTGCTTCTTCAGATGAAGCTAAAAAAGAAGATAAATAATTGACCAACAAAAAGCGCAAAATAATGCGCTTTTTATTTTGCCTAAAAATTGGTTGTTGTAAAATAGAATATGAATGAAATAACGAATTAAAGAAAGGGACTTAGTTATGAAAAATATCCCAGTTATAATGATTATTTTTGGTGGTAGTGGTGACTTAGCTCACCGTAAGCTTTACCCATCCTTGTTTAATTTATATGAACAAGGTTTGATCCATGACAACTTTGCAGTCATTGGTACTGCACGTCGTCCATGGTCACATGAGTATTTACGTGAACAAGTTTCAGATGCTATTCACGAAACTCATGATCAAGTAGATGAAAACGAAGTAAAGGCATTTGCTAGTCACTTCTATTACCAATCTCACGATGTTACTAATGTTGAACACTATGTAACTTTGAAGAAATTGGCTCAAGAACTTGATGATCGCTACTCAGCTCAAGGTAACCGTCTATTTTACATGGCTATGGCACCAAGATTCTTTGGTACAATTGCCACTCACATCAATGATCAACACTTAACCGGTAGCGGCTTTAACCGTATCGTAGTTGAAAAGCCATTTGGTCATGATTTAGCTTCAGCTGAACAATTAAATAAAGAAATTACCGCCTCATTTGATGAAAATGATATTTTCAGAATCGACCACTACTTAGGCAAGGAAATGATTCAAAATATTATGCCAATGCGCTTTACCAACCCATTGATTAAGAATATCTGGTCAGGCGAATACATTAAGAATATTCAAATTACTTTGGCAGAACGTTTAGGTGTAGAAGCACGTGGTGGTTACTACGATACTTCAGGTGCTTTGCGTGATATGGTTCAAAACCACATCTTCCAAATCATTACTTTGCTTGCAATGCCAGAACCTAAGGACTTGTCATCAGACAGCGTTCACCAAGCTAAGCAAGAATTGCTTAAGAATTTAATTATTCCAACTCCAGAAGAAGTTAAGAAGAACTTTGTAAGAGGCCAATACTTAGGCAGCGATACTACTTTTGCTTACAAGAAAGAACCTAATGTTGATCCTGATTCAACTACTGAAACTTATGTAGCTGGTAAGACTAAGTTTACAAGTGGCCCAATTGCTGGCGTGCCAATTTACTTCAGAACTGGTAAGGAATTTAAGGAAAAGAAGACCAGAATTGATATTGTTTTAAAGCATATCAATAATCCATATGGTCAAGCTCATTCAAACAACATTACGATTGAAGTTGATCCTGAAAGTAAGATTTATATCACTATCAATGGTAAGAAGATTGACGAACCAGGTATTCGTCGTGAAGATTTAACCTACGTCTTTTCAAAGGAAGAAATGGCTAAGGTGCCAGATGGTTATGAACGTTTGCTTCATGATGTATTTGTTAACGATTCAACCAACTTCACTCACTGGAGCGAATTGAAGCGTTACTGGGAATTCATTGATGCTGTTGAAGATGCATGGCAAAAAGAAAACGAAGCAGGCAATCCAGAAATTGCGCAATACTTGCCATACAGAATGGGTCCAAAGGAAGCAGACAATATCTTTGAATCACCAACTGAACATTGGATTTATGAATAAAGAAAATTTATTACCGCAAAATGACATCCATCGCCGGATTATTCATCTGGATATGGATGCTTTTTACGCTTCAGTGGAAACTAGAAGACATCCAGAATATAAAGATAAGGCGCTGATTGTAGGACAAGATCCGTGTGAGAATAATGGGCACGGCGTAGTGGCAACTTGTAATTATGTTGCGCGTAAATATGGGGTCCACTCAGCAATGGCTAGTATTCAGGCTGTGCGTTTGGTTCCCCAGGATAAGCTAGTTTTTGTAGCACCTGATTTTAAAACTTACCGTAGCGTTTCGGCTCAGATTCATTCTTTTATGCATGATATTACTGACAGAGTAGAATCAGTTGCACTTGATGAAGCGTATCTTGACGTAACTCATAATAAATTGGGTGAGGAATCAGCTGTTAAGTTAGCGCTTGATTTACAAAAAAGGATCAGAAAAGAAATAGGGTTAAATTCATCTTTTGGCGTTTCCTACAATAAATTTTTAGCCAAGATGGGCTCAGAATATGCCAAGCCGTTTGGCCGTACCGTGATTTTGCCAAGTGAGGCTAAACAATTTTTAGGGATGCAAAAAATCGAGAAGTTTCCGGGTGTTGGCCCTAAAACGCAGGAACAATTGCATAAGTTGGGTGTTTATACAGGTGCCGATTTGCAGCAAGTTGATGTACTGGTTTTGCTTAATAAGTTTAAAAAGATGGGTTATATTTTGGCCCAACATGCGCGTGGCATCGATTTAAATCCGGTAGTGACCGATTCAGAGGTCAACCGAAAATCAATTGGCATCGAGCGTACCTATGAACCAGCGATTTTCACGCAAGATGAAACTCTCAGCAGAATTCGCGTTTATTGTGATTATTTAGAAAAAGAATTAAAAAAGCGCAACTTTCGCGCTTCTACGATTGTTTTGAAAATCCGCAATAATAATTTTGATACGGTTACGAAACGGAGAAAATTGGTAAAGCCATCTGACGATCGTTTTGATTTTTATGAGGTAGCTAGAGAATTATTTGAGAGTACACATGGCTTTCTAGAAGATGGTATTCGTTTGTTAGGCGTAACAGCGACGGACTTTAAAAAAGAAAATTATCAGGCAATTAATTTGTTCGATTATTAATCAGACGCGTTTTTCTGTTAAACTAGATACAGATATTTTTAGAAGACGAGGGAAAAACAATGAGTAGTTTTGATGACATTTACGAAAAAATCTTACAATATCCAACTATTATCTTGCACCGTCACACTAGTCCAGACCCAGATGCAATTGGCTCACAAGCTGGATTAGCTCGTGCAATTATGGAAAAGTTCCCAGACAAGCGTGTGCTTTGTGCTGGTGAAAACGACGAAGGCGATCTTGCTTGGATCAACCACATGGACCAAGTTAAGGCTACTGATTATGAAGGTGCTTTGGTAATCACTACTGATACTGCCAATACACCAAGAATTTCTAACAAGCTTTACAACAAGGGTGATTTCTTGATTAAGATTGACCACCACCCAGATGTTGATCCATACGCAGACATGAGCTACGTTGATCCAGATGCTCCTGCAGCTTGCCAAATCATTGTTGATTTCTTAAACGCTGAAGATTTCAAGATTACTAAGGAAATTGCTTACCCACTTTACGCAGGTATTGTAGGTGACACTGGCCGCTTTATGTACCCTGAAACTTCAGAACACACCTTTAAGGTAGCTGCTCAACTTGCTTCAACTGGGATTGATATTACTGAAATCGCTAGAAACATTGCCGATGTAACCTTTGATGAAGCTAAGCTTCAAGCACTTGCAATGGACAAGATGGAAATTGATCCAGTTGGCGCAGCTTACACTATTTTGACTCAAGACGACCTTAAGAAGTTAGGGTTAACTGATGATCAATCTAACGTAGCAGTATCAACTCCAGGCCGCATTAAAGATGTTTTGGCTTGGAACGTCTTTGTAGAAAAGCCAGATGGCACTTACCGTGTACACTACCGTTCAAAGGGCCCAGTTATTAATGAACTTGCTGCTAAGCATGATGGTGGTGGCCATGCTCTTGCAAGTGGTGCCAACGCCAAGGATTTGGACGAAGTAAAGCAAATCTTTGCGGAAGTCGTTGAAGTAACTAAGAAGTATAAAGAAGATCATGAATAATATTTTTGAAGATTCCAGAATTAAGCCTGCCGTTCAAGCCGGTTTAAAGAAGATCCACTTTGAAAAGCCAACTAAGGTGCAGGAAAAGGTTATTCCTGCAATGCTTTCTGATTTAAGCGTAGTAGTTCAAGCTGCTACAGGATCAGGTAAGACGCATGCATATTTGGTGCCAATTTTTAATGAAATTGATGAAGCTGCTCATACTGTGCAAGCAATTATTACTTTGCCTAGTCGTGAATTAGCTGATCAACTTTATCAAGTAGCACGTGAACTTAGAAAAGCTTCAGGGATGAACTTTTCAATTGCTCACTTGGCTGGCGGAACTGACAGAGAACGTCAACTTGAAAAGTACCAAAATAATACGCCACAGTTAGTAATTGCGACACCTGGTCGACTTTTGGACTTTGTACAAAAGAAGGTTTTCGCAGTAGATCAAGTGAAGACCTTTGTCATCGATGAAGCTGATATGACGTTAGACATGGGCTTTTTAGCAGATATCGATCAAGTAGCCGCTAAGTTGCCTAAGGATGTTCAAATTGCAGCCTTCTCAGCTACAATTCCAGTTAAGTTGTCTAACTTTTTGCGTAAATACATGGCTCACCCTGACCAAATCGTCATTGATAACCCAAGCGTAATTGCACCAACGATTAAGAATGACTTAATCGATATTGGTTCTAAGAACCGCAAGAGCGTTTTGTACAAGTTGCTTACGATGGGCCAACCATATTTGGCTTTAGTCTTTGCCAATACTAAACAAACCGTTGATGAATTGACCAAGTACTTGCAAGATCAAGGCTTAAAAGTAGCCAAGATTCACGGCGGAGTTACCGAAAGAGAAAGAAAAAGAACTCTGCGTCAGGTTGAACAAGGTCAATATCAATACGTTGTAGCCAGCGATTTGGCCGCTCGTGGCCTAGATATCGATGGGATTAGTTTGGTCATTAACTACGAAATTCCACGTGATATTGAATTCGTTATTCACCGAATTGGTAGAACTGGTCGAAATGGTTTATCAGGTCATGCTATTACCTTGATTCGTGAAGAAGAAATGAACCGCATTGAAGAACTTGAAAAGATGGGCGTTCACTTTGACTTTGTCGAAATTAAGAATGGCGAACTTGTACCACGTAAGCACTACCGCAGTCGTGAAAATCGTCAAAGCAAGAACCGCAAGCTTGATACCAAGTTAGTTGGCTACGTTAAGAAAGAAAAGAGAAAGCGTAAGCCAGGCTACAAGAAGAAGATCAAGCGTGCAATTGCCGAAGACAATCGTCAAAAGCGCAAGCTTGAACAACGTCATGAAATTAGGAAAGCTAAACGACAAAGAAAACGTCGTAGAGAGCAAGGGCGTTGACAGACGTTAATTTTGTAGTACAATTATTTTCAGCTTAAGATATGTTTTTTGATTAATTATTTCATAGAGAGAGCCGAAGGATGGGAAGGCTTAGTAATGGTCAAGAAATGCTCCTTTAAGTTTAATAATTAAGAATATTAAGAGGTAACAAACACTGTTGCAATCAAGGTGGTACCGCGCGCGGAGCGTCCTTGAATAACTGCAATGGTGTTTTTTATTTGTTTTAGGGAGAAATTATTAATGAAGAAACTAAATAGTTCAGAGTTTCGTCAAATGTTCTTAGACTTCTTCAAAGAACATGGTCACATGATTATGCCTAGTGCATCACTTATTCCACAAGATGACCCAACTCTTTTGTGGATTAACTCTGGTGTTGCTACAATGAAGAAATACTTCGATGGTTCAGTTGTACCAAAGAACCGCAGAATTACTTCTTCACAAAAATCTATCAGAACTAACGATATTGAAAACGTTGGTAAAACTGCTCGTCACCAAACTTTCTTTGAAATGCTTGGTAACTTCTCAGTAGGTGACTACTTCAGAGATGAAGCTATTCCTTGGGCATGGGAATTCTTAACTAGTCCTAAGTGGTTAGGTTTACCAAAGGATAAATTATACTGTACTGTTTATCCAAAAGATGAAGATTCATTCAAGGTTTGGGTAAAAGCTGGTATGCCAGCAGACCACATTGTAAAACTTGAAGATAACTTCTGGGATATTGGTGAAGGTCCATGTGGTCCTGATACTGAAATCTTCTACGACCGTGGTCAAGAAAACAACGATGTTGCTGAAGACGATCCAGAAAACTTCCCTGGTGGTGAAAATGCTCGTTACCTTGAAATTTGGAACATCGTATTTTCACAATACAACCACTTGCCAAATGGTAAGTACGTTGATCAACCACATAAGAACATCGATACTGGTATGGGTCTTGAACGTGTACTTTCAATTTTGCAAGATGCACCAACTAACTTTGAAACTGATTTATTCTTGCCAATTATTCATGCAACTGAAGAAATGACTGATGGCAAGAAGTACGGTGAAAACAAAGAAGACACTACTGCATTCAAAATTATTGCCGACCACGTTCGTGCTGTAAGTTTTGCTATTGCTGATGGTGCTCTTCCATCAAACTCAGGCCGTGGTTATGTTTTACGTCGTTTGATCCGTCGTGCTGACTTAAACGGTCAACGTTTGGGTATTAGGGGTGCCTTCCTTTACAAGCTTGTACCAGTTGTAGGTAAGATCATGGAAAGTCACTACCCAGAAGTAATGGATCAACGTGGCTTCATCGAAAACGTTATTCAAAACGAAGAAGAAAGATTCCAATCAACTCTTGATACTGGTTTGACTTTGCTTGACGACTTAATCGACAAGGCTAAGAACTCAAAGGAAAAGACCATTTCAGGTAAGGATGCCTTCAAGATGTTCGATACTTACGGCTTCCCATACGAATTAACTTTTGAATCAGCTCAAGATGCTGGCCTTAAGGTTGACAAGAAGGGCTTCGATGCTGAAATGGAAGCTCAAAAGGAACGTGCACGTAAAGCTCGTGGTGACCTTCAATCAATGGGTCGTCAAGATGTAACCTTGATGAACATTAAGGACAAGTCAGTATTTGAACGTGATACTTACGAAGAACCACATGCTAAGTTGCTTGATATCGTTGTTGACGATAAGTTAGTCGACAAGGCTGATGGAGAACACGCAACTTTAGTATTTGATAAGACTCCATTCTACGCAGAACGTGGTGGTCAAGTTGCCGATCATGGTAACATTTATAGCCAAGATGGCGAACTTGTTGCTAAGGTTATTGACGTTCAACACGCTCCTAACGACCAAAACTTACACTTCGTTGATCTTATTTTGCCTGTAGAAAAGGGTAAGGAATACATATTGAAGCTTGATAAGGAACGTCGTGAAGGTCTTCGTCACTCTCACTCAGCAACCCACCTTCTTCACGCAGCCCTTCGTCAAGTATTGGGTGAACACACTCACCAAGCAGGTTCATTAGTTGATCCTGATTACTTGAGATTTGATTTCACTGCTTTGGAACCAATGACTCCACGTGAAATCAAGACTGTTGAAGAATTAGTAAACCAAAAGATTTGGGAAGCTATTCAAGTTAAGACTACTATCACTACACCTGAAGAAGGTGAAAAGATGGGTGCCTTAGCATTGTTCAACGGTAAGTACGGTGACAAGGTTCGTGTCGTACAAATGGGTGACTTCTCATCTGAATTCTGTGGTGGTACTCACGTAGACAACACTAACCAAATCGGTATCTTCAAGATCACTTCTGAATCAGCTGTTGGTGCAGGTATGCGTAGAATTGAAGCCGTAACTTCAAAGAAGGCTTACAAATACTTAGCAGAACGTTCAAGCTTGCTTGATAACATTCAAGAAGATGTTAAGGCAACTAAGCCAGACAACATTATTGATAAGATTGACTCACTTGAAAGTGACCTTCACGATAGCCAAAAGCAAGTTGAAGCTTTGACTAAGAAGATCAACCAAGCTAAGGCTGGTCAAATCTTTGACAATGTAAAGCAAGCTGGCGATTTGACTGTAATCTCAGCTATTGCAGATGTAAACAACATGAATGACTTGCGTGAACTTGCCGACAACTGGAAGAGTGGCAACAAGTCAGATGTTTTGGTATTAGCTGCTAATAACGATGGCAAGGCTAACATGATCATCAGCTTGGGCCAAAAGGCATTAGACAAGGGTCTTAAAGCCGGCGACTTGATCAAGATTGCTGCCCCAATCTTTGGTGGTGGCGGCGGTGGTCGTCCAAACATGGCTCAAGCCGGTGGTAAGAAACCAGAAGGTTTGAATGACGCTATTAAAGCTGTTATTGACGAAATTTCTAAGAACTAAGCATTAATTAATTGTGTTTACGCTTTTTTTCAAGTAAAATTGTTGACAGGAGGAATAAATATGAGTTCGCTAGATAAGACTATGCATTTTGACTTTAACCAGAATAAGGGGAAAAATGTTTATGATACTCTGCAAGATGTTTACAATGCGCTTGAAGAAAAGGGCTATAATCCTATCAACCAGATTGTAGGTTACTTACTTTCTGGCGATCCTGCTTATATTCCACGGCACAATGATGCCCGTAACTTGATTCTTAAGCACGAACGTGACGAGATTATTGAAGAACTTGTTAAGAGTTATCTTGGTAAGAATAAATAATGCGATTATTAGGTCTAGACGTAGGTTCTAAAACCGTAGGGGTTGCTGTTAGCGATGAGCTAGGCATTACTGCACAAAAGTTAGAAACTATTCAAATTGATGAAACCAAATATAATTTTGGTATGCGTCCCTTAAAGAAATTGGTAAGACAATATGATCCAGAAGGATTCGTATTGGGTTTGCCTAAGAATATGGATGGGACTTCAGGATCTTCTGTTGCACGAAGTAAGGCATATGGCAAACGACTTGAAGAAAAGTTTGGTTTACCTGTGTATTATTCTGATGAAAGATTAACAACAATTGAGTCGCAGCGAGTACTTGTAGAAGATGCTGGTATTCATGACCGTAAGAAACGTAAACAAGTGATTGATCAGATGGCAGCGGTGCTCATCTTGCAAAATTATTTAGATTTACACCGAAAGGATTAACATGGCAGCACAAGTTAATGGTGACGATGAAGATCGTCAAATTACTTTGATCGACGATCAAGGCAATGAAGAATTGTATGAAGTATTATTTACTTTTCATTCTGATGATTATGACAAATCATACGTGCTTCTTTATCCAGCCGCTGTTGGCGATGATGAAGACATCGAAGTACAAGCTTTCAGTTACGATGCAGATGATGCAGGCGATGTAACAAGCAGTGATTTGCACGAAATCGAATCTGATGATGAGTGGGACATGGTCCAAGGAGTTTTGAATACTTTCTTAGACGATGACCGCTTGAGTGGTAAGTAAATAAAAAAAGGACTGGCTGTGGCTGGTCCTTTTTGTTAGTTTTAAGAAAAATAAATAGCTATGAATAAAAAGATTTTAAAAATTTTAGAATTTGGCGAAATTGCCAAACGCTTAAGTGAACTAGCTATTACTGAACCAGCTAAGAAAGAAGCTGAAAGGCTAGTACCAAGTGATGATTTTGACCAAGTACAAACGGAATTAAAACAAACTTTGGCATTAGCAGATTTGCTTAGAATCAAAGGGCAACTTCCTTTAACTGACTTTAAAGATGTCCGTCCAAGTACTAAACGTTTGGGCGTAAAGGCAAATTTGAATGCTAAAGAGCTGGGCAACTTATTGCTTGTCTTAAGCTTGGCTAATGAAATTAATAGTTTTTTGGAAGATCTTGATGATGAAAAAATAGATTTATCAGCTATTGATTCAATCTTGGATCAATTAGATGTGCCAGATCTTCTTTTTAGAGAATTAAAGAAGTCCCTTGATTATGATGGTGAAGTACTTGATACGGCTTCAAGTGCTTTAGCTCGTTTGCGTCACGATATTGCAAGCAATGAAGAAGAAATCAAGGATAAGATGAATGCTTATACCAAGGGCAACAGCAGTAAATACTTATCTGAACAAATTGTAACTATTCGTGATGATCGTTACGTTATTCCAGTTAAACAAGAATATAGAGCAAAATTTGGTGGGGTAGTTCACGATCAAAGTGCCAGTGGTCAAACTTTGTTTATTGAACCAGAAGCAGTTTTAAACTTGAACAACCGTCAACAAAATTTGATTGCTCAAGAAAAACAAGAGATCCGCAATATTTTAAAGCACTTGTCTGGCTTAGCTAGAGAGGAAATTGACAGTTTGAATAATATTGCGACTGCTTTAACACGACTAGACTTCTTGCAAGCTAAAGCTAAATTGGCTAAAAACATGAAGGCTAGCGAACCAATCTTAACTAAGGATCACTCAATTAATTTACGCAACGCGCGTCACCCATTGATTGATCCTGAAAAAGTTGTACCAAATGATATTCGTTTGGGTGATGATTTTGATACGATGTTAATCACTGGTCCAAACACCGGTGGTAAGACTATCACATTAAAAACTGTAGGTTTGTTGCAATTAATGGCTCAATCTGGTTTGTTTATTCCAGCCGAAGAAGGTAGTAAAGTTGGCGTGTTTGAAGAGGTCTACGCTGATATCGGTGATGAACAATCGATTGAGCAATCATTGAGTACTTTCTCATCCCACATCAATGACATCGTAGCCATTATGAAAAATGTGAACAAGGAAACCTTGGTTTTAATTGACGAAATTGGTGCAGGTACCGACCCAGAAGAAGGTGCCAGTTTGGCTATCAGTATTTTGGACTTTTTGCGTCAAAAAGATGCCAAGATCATGGTTACAACGCACTATCCTGAATTAAAACTTTACGGCTACAACCGTCCTCGTACTACAAATGCCTCAATGGAATTTGATTTGAAGACTTTGTCACCAACTTATCATTTGCAAATTGGTATTCCTGGTCACAGTAATGCCTTTGCGATTGCTCGTCGATTGGGGATGCGTGAAGACGTAGTTAAAAATGCGCAAAACTTAATGTCAGACGAAGATTCAGACATTAACAAGATGATTTCTAAGTTGGATGCGCAAACTAAGGCGGCCACTAGTGCACGCAATCGTTTGGAGACTAGTTTAGATCGTAGCCAAAAGTTGGAACAAAAATTGCAACAAGCACTTGATTGGTACAACCAACGCGTACAAAAGCAGCTTGATTTTGCTCAAGAAAGAGCGAATGAAATCATTGCCAAGCGTCGTAAAAAGGCTGATCAAATTATTGAACAACTTGAAAAGCAAAAGAATGCTGGCGTAAAAGAAAACAAGATCATTGAAGCTAAGGGTGAATTAAACAATCTGGAACGTCAGGCTAACAATTTGGCCCATAACAAGGTCTTACAGCGTGAAAAGCGTCATCATCATGTAAGTGTAGGTGACCGTGTAAAAGTCCTCTCATACGGTCAAACAGGGACTATTACCAAGAAGCTGTCCGAACATGAATATGAGGTTCAGATGGGAATTATCAAGGTAAAAGTTAGCGATCGTGATATTGAGCGAATTGAAAAGAACGAATCTACTAAGCCTAAACATTTAGTTAGAGCTACTAGTGCAGTTAGAAGAAGCAATGCTCATAGTGAATTAGACCTGCGCGGTCAACGCTATGACGAAGCAATGACTAACCTTGATCGTTATATCGATTCTGTTTTATTAGCCGGCCTTGGCACAGTAACGATAATTCACGGAATTGGTACTGGTGCAATACGTAAAGGGGTATGGCAATATTTGCGTAACAGCAGACACGTCAAGAGCTTTAACTATGCGCCAGCTAACGAAGGCGGTAACGGAGCAACGATTGTTGAATTGAAGTAAGCAATTCACTTGCGAAAAGTAAGTAAGATGAATATACTAATAATATAAACTTTAGAAATTTATTTAGTGAGGTAAATATTATGGTTGATGCAATTAATGATCAAAACTTCGATGAAGAAACTAGTAATGGTGTTGCTTTAGTTGACTTTTGGGCAACTTGGTGTGGTCCATGTAAGATGCAATCACCAGTAATTGAACAATTGTCAGAAGAACGTCAAGACGTTAACTTCTACAAGATGGATGTTGATCAAAACCAAGATACTGCTAAGAACCTTGGCATTATGGCTATCCCAACTTTGATTATCAAGAAGGATGGCAACATTGTTGATCGAATTACTGGTTACACTCCAAAGGAAAAGTTGGACCAAATTTTGGATCAATACACTGATTAAAGAAAAAAGATAATCAAAAAAGCTTGAGACCAATCGGCCTCAGGCTTTTTACTATGCTTCTTTTTCTTTAAGCAAATCACGGATTTCTTTTAAGTAATCTGCCTCAGTTGGTGTAGCAGGCGCTTCTTTTTCCTCTTTTTTGGTAAATTTGTTAACAGCTTTAACAATAAAAAATACAACAAAGGCAATAATCAGGAAGTTAATTACTGAGTTTAAAAAGCTGCCGTATTTAAATTTAGCATCCCCGACTTGAAGAACTAAGTTGGAAAGACCGATTCTGCCTACGAATAATCCGATTAAAGGATTGATTAGATTCGTAACAAGTGATTGCACAATGGCAGTAAAAGCTGCACCAATAATTACACCGACTGCTAAATCAATTACATTTCCGCGGGCAATAAATTGTTTAAATTCCTTAAGCATTTTATTTACTCCTATATCTAGATCTAGTTGTAATACGGTTACAAATTAAGTATATAGGAGTCCTAATTTATAGTCTAGATTTTAGAATCTAGCGGTGATTTCCACTTTCTTTTCTTTAGGCAAAATGTTGATTTCACTTTCGGTAGTCTTGCCAGTAGCCTTTTGAACTGCTTCAGCAATCATACCACTTTCAAGTGAAAATTCTTTACTGTCGCTGTCTAAACGATCTTCTACTGTTTGTCCACTAAGTTCAAAAGTGGTAGAAGAGCGTCTTTCCTTGGTCTTTTCGAGTTTGCCGAATTCAGCCATGGCAAAGAAGTCAGCTAAATCGTCAAAATCGGTTAGATCATATTTGCGAGCAACTCGTTTGCCGGCCCAGTAAAGAATAGATGCATTATCGTCGCCTAAAATGGTTGGCAAAAGAAAGTCGCGATAAAGCTGATTAATAAAATATACGTGTTCGTTAGAGTGTTCTGTATTTTCTGTCATAAACTTGTTCATCCCTTTTATTCTTTTTTATTTTACCGTAAACTAGTAGAAGTAGAAAATAAATTTTTGATTTTAAGAGGGTTTTATTATGGATAATCGTCCGATTGGATTATTGGATTCAGGGCTAGGTGGCCTATCTGTTGCAAAAAAAGTAATTGAAAAATTGCCTAATGAATCAACTGTTTTTATTGGTGATAACGCTCATATGCCGTATGGCGATCGAACTAAAGAAGAGATTATTGAACTAGTTAGAAAATCAGTCCAATTTTTGTTAGAGAAAAATGTTAAGCTGATAATTTTTGCCTGCAATACTGCGACAGCAATGGCTATGAGTACGATTCAAGCAGAAATCGATCCACAAATTATCGGAGTTATTCAGTCGGGGAGTTTGGCCGCTTCACGGACAACTAAGAATAAAAAAGTTGCGGTAGTTTCAACTAAAGCAACAGCAGAATCACATGCTTATGCTAAAGAGATCCGTTTCCGTGATCCAGAAATTCAGGTAACGGAATTAGCTGCCCCTAAACTTGCACCACTTGTGGAGGCTCAAAAAGATCATGAAACCAACTTAAAAGTAGTTAAAGAGAGTTTGACCCCCTTACAAGGAAAAGACTTTGACACTTTAATTATGGGCTGTACGCATTATCCATTGATTCAGAAAGAATTTAAAGAAGCAATTAATGATAAAAATGTTACTATCTTGGATCCTGCAGATCAAGTTGCACAGTATACGTTTAATGTGATGCGGCGCGATGGTTTGTTTAGTGATGGTAATGAAAAAGTCAGTCATGAATATTACACTACAGGCGATCCAACTAGTTTTGATCATTTAGCAAGGACATTCATGGATGATGCAACTTTAACATCTAAGCATGTGGATACGGAGAATGAATAATGGTTAAAGAAATTTTATTTGCGACTGGTAATCAAGGTAAAGCAAAAGAACTAAAAGAAGCCTTTAAACAAGCTGGGGTAAATGTCGAGATTAAGACGAATGCTGACTTAGACAATCCGCCTCATCCGATTGAAAGTGGCCATACGTTTGAAGCTAATGCCAAGATTAAGGCCCATGAGTTAGCTAACTTTAGCAAGTTGCCAACGATTGCAGATGATTCGGGCTTAATAGTTGATGCCTTAAATGGGGAGCCTGGTGTTAGAAGTGCACGGTATGCAGGCGAAGCTCACAATGACGCAAAGAACAACGCCAAGTTATTAGCTGAATTAGGCGGTGTACCGAATGAAAAAAGAACGGCTAAATTTTGGACTACGATTGTAGTTTCGATGCCAGGTGAATTTGATAAAGACTTGGTTGTGTCAGGTACTTGCAGTGGTCGTATTTTGGCCGCACCACGTGGTGAAGATGGTTTTGGGTATGATCCATTGTTTTATATTCCAGAAAAAGAAAAAACTTTTGCACAGATGACTACTGATGAAAAGAATGAGATTTCTCATCGTGGGCGAGCTGTGCAAAAGTTGTTGAAAGAATTGCCAAGTTGGTTAGAACAATTTGATTAGATAAATAAGCTTCAAGGTCATAATGACTTTTGAAGCTTATTTGATAGTTAACCAAAATATTTGTTAGTGTAAGTTATTAAGAAATTGTATTAGAAATGGATGCATGGGAATTACTAAACCACCACCAATGAGCGTAGTTAATACAATTTTTTTAACAAATTTAAAAAGCATAATACAAGAGTCCTTTCTATGAATAAAAAAGATAACGTATATGGACAAAAATATAGGAAATTGCGAGTACTACATCATATTAGTTTAGTGAATGCAGCTAAGAATGTAACAAATAAATCTACATTAGCAGAATGGGAAAAAGGTAAAGATAATATATCTTGGTGTAAAGTAATACAACTTCTTTTTAATATTCATATTCAACCAATAGAATTTTTAGAGGATAGTGTATCTTCACAATTGTACGGTGCGATAACAAATATTGCTGTTGCATATCGAAGGAATGATATGCAACAATTGATAATAATTTTTAAAGAAAATCTGAAAAAATATGAAGGAGATACCAAAAGCAAAGATTATATGTTTCAAGCTGCTATTGCTGCAAATTTTTATGAAGATTTATCAGAGCATAATGTATGTCCTTCAATTTTAAAAGATAAAATTATTTTATATTTTTCAAATATAATTGATAATAAAAATTTTTGGTGTTATGAAGATATATTTTATTTTGGGTTAATTACGCAGTTATTAGATGCAAGGCATTTACACGGCTTTTCTTTGAAATTATTAGAATATATTGAAAAGAACCCTATTGATTCTAAAGTGTGGAATGAATTAGCAATAAACGCTTTATTAAATGCTGACTTTTCTTTAATGAAAAAAGATTTAAAAAAAGCCGAAGAATTATACAATAGATTGGATATATTGGAAGCTATAGATAATTATGCTGAATTAATCATTCGTAAGAAATTTTTAGAAAGCTTGATTCAGTATTTAAAAAATAATAGCAATGTAGAGATCTTTTTTTTATTTCGTTGCCTAGATTTTTTAGATTTAACTAATATGAAATTAGATTTCGAATCTGCATTCCTACAAATTAAAAAGATTTATAACAAATGATCATCTTCTTTCAGTTGAATTCATTAGGCATGATAGCATTTTCTAAGATAGCAAATAAATCAATTTCCGGTAATTCGGAAATTGATCATATAGCAGTTAAAGAAAGAGCAATAATAAATTTGTAAAAACTATAAAGAAAAATTTAGAAAGTGTGATTATTATGTTTTTACCTAAAAAGATTATAGTATCAAGCTTAATGATGGCTACTTTAGTTGGATTTAGTAGTTTAGCAGTGGATAACGAATCAGTATCGGCAGCTAGCTTCGGCAGCTAGCTATGATAATGGTACACAGGAAAATATTGAGGAACTTACCCCAACAGCTCATCATTTATTTACAGAAGCGGAGATAAATAGTTTTTCAGAGCTAATAACAGTAAAAAATGGTGAATACCAAGTAGATCAAAATAGAGCAAATCAGGCAAGTTTAAGGGAAATACAGTTGGCAAATCAATTTGTAAGTCAGGTTAACGAGACTAAAAGAGATTTAAGATTGTATGGTGTAGATTTAGCCCATCCACATCATAATTACTTTACGTATAAGGACTTTAGTTGGGGAACTAGATATTATTTTTCAACTAATGCTGCTGTAACACGGATGCAAAAGGTTTTAAGAAATGGTAATGCAGTTATGGGTGGCGCAAGTATAGTAGGTGGAGCCATTGGTGGGGTAATTCCTGCATTAGCAGGTTCAGTTGTAGCAAATCACTTTTCAAATATGGCTGCTGATTTAGGAGACTATAATAATGCACATAGAAATAAACAAATTTATATGGATGTAAATTGGACGGGAAGCTATTCATTTCATATTTGGCATTAGTTTTGAGGTAAAGACATGGCACTAATATCAATAGCTGTTTTAGCATTAATAGTGATGATCATAACGTGTTTGCCAGTTACTCAGAGGTATTTTTACAAATATCTTGGGAAAATCGGATATTGGAGTCTTTTGATTATTTTTATTATTTATCTTTTAATTGATATTTGGCTCTGGTTGAGAAGACCATATAAGACTGCAGATTTTTGGTTGACATTTATTAGTATCAATATTGCAGGAATGGTTGCTATTGCCAAAACTTATTTTGATATTAAAAAATTGAAGTAAAAAAATTAATCCTATTAAATCATTAAAAGTTTGATTTAATAGGATTTTATTTTGAGTTAAAATTTAAAAATTTAAGTGCCGCTTTTGGTGATAGCTGGTTGTGAAACTGTGCTTGCGAATTCAATCTTATTTTTTTGCAAAATTTCAATATATTTACTTAGATACAAATTTCTCACAGCAGATTGCTTACCAGGTTTAACTTGAAAATGAATGGAATAAACAAATTTTTTCCCTGTTTGTTCGGTCACACCGACAATAGTAGGACCTGATACAATTGTCTTTTTCTCAGGCTGGATCTTACGATTGCATTCTTTGATTAACTTGTTAACTTCATCAATATCGTTTTTGGTATCAAGATCCAAATTAATGTCTAGTGCTACACCGCCATGGGCTAGGTTTTGCACAATGGTAATGTTGCGGTTAGGGATGAAAATAATTGAGCCATCTGAACCCTTGAGACGAGTAGTTCTGAGGCCTAGTTGCACGACGGTACCAACATTAGTGCCAATCTGAACTAAATCTCCAACATCAAATTGGTCTTCACTTAGAATAAAGAAACCGTTGACCAAATCACTAACAAAGCCTTGTGCGCCCATTCCTAAAGCTAGGGAAAAAATTCCAGCACTGGCTAACAAGGTGCCGACTGGTACACCTAGAATAGAGAGAATACCGAATAAATAGAAGAAGATAAGGGTATATTGAAAAACGCTGTTAATCAAAGCTGTGATAGTTCGAGTTCTTTTATTCTTAACTGTGTTATGCTTGGCTAAGTAATTATTAATTATTTTATGACCAAAATGGGATAAAAGGTAAAAAATCAGCGAAGTAATTGCTAGTTGCCAAATAATTGACAATAAATTTTGGCTAATTTTACTCCAATCAATTTCAATTTTCTGTATATTTATGTGAGTAGGAATCTTCATTTGGTGTCCTTTCTATTGTTTACGGGTATAATTAAGAATAACAAGACATTAATTGAGAATAAAGGATATTCATGCTAAACTTTTTTTAGATGTTGATGGAGGTAGAAAATGACAATTTCTTATGGTGCTTTAGCAGGCTTAATTGCGGCGATTGCATTCTTAATTTTAGTATTATTTACGATTCCAATGCTAATTCGGACCGCGAAGTTGTTGAAAGAAACTAGTGCAACTATTCAAACAACTAACGAGTCAATGAAGAAAATTTCTGAAGATATGGATGGCTTGATGGATCAAACTTCGGATTTGTTAGATAAAACTAATGACCTAATGACCGATGTTAATGGTAAAATGAAGACGTTAGATCCAGTAGTTCAAGCCGCTGCAGATTTAGGCGAAAGCGTATCAGAATTAAATGATTCATCCAAGAAGATCGCTAAACGCTTTAGCAGCAATCATTTTAGCCATGCTGGTCTTGTTTCTTCAATAGCTGCGACGGCATTCGCAAGACGTAAGCGTCGCAGAGGTGAAAATTAATAAAGGAGGAATTCACCATGAAAAAATTTGCAAGTTTTGTATTAGGTGCCGTTGCTGGATGTGCAGCAGGTTTTCTCGCAGGTTCACTTCTTGTTAGTGATGAACAAGTAGATGACGTTAAGAACAAAATTAAAGATAACGACAAGCTTCAAGATTTGAAGAAGAAATACGATAATGGCACTGAAATTGTCAAGAATCAATTAGCTTCATTCCCAAAGAATGTTGAAGATGATTCGGAATTAAAAGACTTCGATGATATCGTAATTGATGATTCAAATAAAGATGACGATGTTACTGCAGGCGACAATGCTCAAGAATCTGTCGATGATTTAAACAACGCAGAAGATGCAGAAGAAGATAAGCCAGAAGCTTAATCAAATCTACTAAAAAAGGCCGATTTAATCGGCCTTTTTCTTTTTGTCTTAATCTTTGAGTGGCAAGATCTTTAAGTCTTTGTCGGTGTGGGTAAATGGCTTGAAACCATCTTTAGTAACGACACCACAGTCTTCGATTCTAACACCGGCAAAGCCAGGGATGTAAATACCAGGTTCAATTGAGAAGCACATGCCTTCTTCAAGTACCAAGTCATTGCCTTGAACGATTGATGGGTATTCGTGTACGTTTTTACCGATACCGTGACCTAAACGGTGAATGAAGTATTCGCCATATCCAGCTTTGGTGATGATGTCACGAGCAACACTATCAAGTTCTTCTGCAGTAATACCAGGTTTAGCTGCTTCAATTGCTGCTTGTTGAGCTTCGCGGTCGACTTCGTAAATTTCACGTTGTTTATCGCTTGGTTCGCCGTAGGCCACAGTTCTACTTGAGTCTGATGCGTAGCCATCGTGCATGGTACCTAAGTCGAACAAAACTAATTCGTTAGGTTGAACTGTGTTCATGGTTGGACCTAGGTGAGGGTTAGCGGCATTCTTACCAGCTTGCACAATAGTTTCAAAACTTTCATGCATTACGCCTTTTTGAATCTTTAATTGGTAGTCGATTTGACCAGCGATGCTTCTTTCAGTAACGCCAGTTCTAATGGCATCAAAACCAATCTTGAAAGCAAAGTCAGCTTCAGCACCGGCACCTTGAAGTTTCTTAATTTCTTCAGGCGTCTTGTATAAACGAAGTCTTTCGATGAAAGGAGATACGTCGTTAGTGAAGCTGGAGTTTGGAAATTCGCCACGTAAGCGTTGGTAGTGGGCAACAGATAAATCGTCTTTTTCAATTGCCCAGTTGTGATGCTCACTTGCGCGTTTTCTAACGTTGTCAGCAATAATACCCCATGGATCTTCTGAATCAAGGTAGCCGATAACGTCGCCGTCCCATTCAGAATCTTTGGCTTCTTCTACGTTTAAAGCAGGGCAGAATACGAATGGTTCTGCGTCTTTAAATACGACCAAGGCAAAAATTCGTTCATGAGGATCCATTGAATAGCCAGTGAAGTATGAAATGGTAATTGGGTTAGAAATAAAGGCAAGGTCATTGCCGTAATCTTGCAACCATTGTTGTAATTTATCTAAGTTCATAGCGTTCCTCTTTTCTTAAATTTATTACAAGTATATCATGATTTATGCATGAAAAAATGAAAGAAAAGCTGTAAACGTTTGCGCTTGAGGCTAGATAATGATACATTATTAGGGCGAAGGAGTTTCAGGAAGGACTGAGATGAGAATGCATAAGCAAAATGTTACTATTTATGATGTTGCTCGAGAAGCTAAAGTTTCAATGGCTACTGTTTCTCGTGTTGTTAATGGGAATAATAATGTTAGAAAAGAAACTCGTGATCGCGTATTAGAGGTTATTAAGAGATTGCACTACCAACCAAATGCGGTAGCACAAGGTTTAGCTTCTAAGCGTACCACTACTGTTGGTTTAATCGTCCCAGATTTAACCAATTTATATTTTGCGGAATTATCAAAGGGGATTGATGATATTGCACTTTTGTACAAGTACAACATTATCATTACCAGTGTTGAGAATCGCTTGATGAAAGAAGATCAAGTTATTCAAAGTTTGCTTAACAAGCAAGTTGACGGTGTAATTTATATGTCAAACCGTTTGCCAGATGAGGCTGCGGAAGCATTTAAACGTACTGAAACGCCTGTGGTTTTGGCAGGTACCAAGGACAATCGTGAAGAATTCGCTTCAGTTACGATTGATTACAAGAAGGCTGATACCGAAGCGTTGAACTTGCTCATGCATGATGGCAAGAAGAACTTGGCTATTGTAGTTGGCGATCAAGATGCCGTAGTTAATGGCGAAAATAGAATTCCAGCTTACGAAGAATTCATTAGAGCAAACAATTTGGGTGAACCACATATTTATACTGGCATTAAGGATTACTCAGATGGTTACAACTTATATCCTCAACTCGTTAAAGATGGTATTGATGGTGTAATTGTAACTCGTGACATTTCTTCAGTAGGTATCTTGAATTCAGCAATGGATGCAGGTACTAAGGTTCCAGAAGAATTTGAAATCGTTACTGCGAGTGCTACTCAATTGGCTTCAGTTGTTCGTCCAGCTTTGACTACCATTAAGCAACCACTTTACGATATAGGTGCCGTAGCTATGAGAATGTTGACTAAGTTGATGAACAACGAAGAAGTTGACGATACTCATATTGAATTGCCATATGAATTGGTTAAGAAGCAAAGTACTTTAAACCAATAATTAAAATCAGTAAATTAAAAAAGATCAGTTTGTAGGAACTGGTCTTTTTTGTCTTTAATAAATAATATGGTTAACGGCCTTTTGCTTTTCATTAAAGGTTAGTTCTTTAATTGGGTTATTTGGATTATATGTTAACAAGGCCAAGTTAGTGTAATGACTAACTCTTGGCAATTTCTTGTAATCTGCAAAAGCTTGTTTACTGAAGAAACCGTAGAACAGAATTTGATTTGCTTTAACCCAGCCTAGCTTGGTGTAGAGCCACATATTTTTAGGACTGCCGTTAAAGTTTTGAATCTTGAATAGTTTGTCAGCAGGTAAAACTTTATTGGTTTGGGCCTGATTATCTGGATAACTGTACAGCGTAACTTTAGTGTTGGGCTTAGCCATAATCTTTTTATTCTGATATGGGGCAATATCTTGCTGGCGTAAATCTAAGTTAACAAATTCCGCAGAGATAAATGTCTTTTCGGCAATTTGGTAATAAAGACGATCATCAACTCGTACGCCATAAGTTACGTTAAGTTTTTGTCCTGGATAGACATATTTCTTTTCTTTGATTCGCACATAAGGATTCATCATTGTGGCAGTTTTAGTTTTGCCAAAATAGATTCCTGAACGATTGATGGCATATTTTTTGGTGCCACTTTTGGCTAATTTATATTTAAAACCAGTAGCCGGAAAGTTAGTTACAACCCCGTCGACATTTCGGTTGATTAGCCAATGCCATAAAGCAGGCGATTCATCCATTTTGGCCCAGACATAAAGTTGCTTATGCAATTTATGGAGCCAGTGAATTAAGAAGGGATGCTCTTGAACAATATCGGATGAGGCGTTAACTGCATTGACCTGAGGTAAAATACTGAAGTTAATGCGGCGAAGACTACCAACAATTAGGATTAAATATGCATGTGGCATTAGTTCTCTTAAATGAAATAAACTTGCGGCAGAAAAAGAATGGATCATAATTCTGTTTTGCATATGATATTCTTTAACTACTTGAGCAATTTTATCTTCTAGCTCATAAGAAGGGTTAATGCTATGATCTATTTTTGTCTCTAAAACAAATTTAGTATTTGGCCTATTTTTATAATACTTAAAAAGCTCATTCAGCGACATGACGTGTTCGCCATTATCGTACCTTAGCTGTTTAAGTGTCTTAAAGTCATTTTGTGATACAATTGCATGTGTATGAGTAACTCGGTAAAGGTCATCATCATGAGAGATGACCAATACTCCATCTTTAGAAAGCTGAAGATCGAGTTCAACGTAGTCGGCACCAGAATTGAAGGCGGAGTTATCAGCCTGAATTGTTTCTTCAGGATATTTGATAGGATCGCCGCGGTGACCAACGACAGTAAAACCGCTAGTTGTAAAAAAGACTAAACTAAAAAAAATAGCCCAAAATACTTGGCTTTTAATTTTCATGTGTACACCTCTATCGCATACTTACAATAGCATGGTTACACATTTTTTTCTATTTTTTATAGTATGATTCTTTTATTCCTTAAGGGTGATTTGATGGAACAATTGGATTTAATTGAAGAAATTACAAGAAATGATGGCAGTCGATATTATGAAATTTCTAATATCGATCAAAATGGGATTGCCGAATTAGCAGCAGACCATGGCGCTATCAAGAGCGTTAGAATATTGCAACTGAATATTCCACGAACCAAGGCATTGATTGAATACGAAAAATATATTAATGATACTTATGATTTGCAGACTTTAACAAATGAAGACGATTGGAAAAATCCAAAATGGGTGGAATGGGAAAAGCCTAAAGGAAAAATCCTCGATGCGTATAATATGGTATTAAAAGCCAATCGAATTGGTTAGAAAGTGGTACAAAAATGGAAGAAACATGGCGAATTTTACATACAAATGATCTTCATTCGCATTTTGAACATTTTCCTAAGATAGGACGCTATTTAAAAAAAGCGCAGGCAGATACTTCTGTTGATGAAGTTTATACTTTTGACGCGGGAGATTTTATGGATCGTTCCCATCCACTTACTGATGCCACAGAAGGTCAAGCCAATATTAAATTAATGAATGGCTTTAAATACACGGCCCTTACGATTGGCAATAACGAAGGAATTTCTAACCCGCATTGGGTGTTAGAGTGTTTGTTTGATCATGCTGATTTTCCTACAATTTTGGCGAATTTGCGTGAAGAAGACGAAACTATGCCTAAATGGGCAGTAGGACACAAGATTTTAACTACTAAAAAGAATACGCGCATTGCCTTAATCGGCTTGACTGCCGCTTATCCAATGACGTATGGTCCTAATCACTGGCACGTAAAAATGCTAGGAAGCACGATGGATAAGGAACTTAAAGAAATCGATGGTCAATATGACGTACTTATTTTATTAACACACGTTGGCCTGAAGATGGATCGCTGGTTAGCTAAGAATTATCCTCAAATTGATTTAATTGTTGGTGGGCACAGTCATGATTTAATCGCCCATGGAGAAAAAGTAGATCATACTTGGATTACCCAAACTGGTAAATGGGGTAACTATGTTGGTGACATTCATGTTGAATTAGATGATCATCATGTAACTAAGATTGTTCCGAATACGGTTGCTACTGCATCTATGCCAGAAGAGCCAGGAGATGAAGCAGTGATTTGCGGCTATTATGAAAAGGGTAAAAAATTGCTGTCTGAACGTAAAGTGGCAGATTTACCTGAAAAATTTGCAGATGACAAGGTAGCCGCAGTTCAAGCTTCCCTTGATGCGATTGCTGATTTTGCGAAAACTGACTTGGCGATTCTAAGCTCAGGTTTGTTTTTAACCCCATTTAAGAGTGGAATTTTAACTCAATTCGATTTACAAAACGCTTTGCCACACCCAATGCACGTGGTGCGCTCAACATTAAAGGGCAGCGACTTGTGGCGTTTGGTAATGGAAATTGAAAAGAACCGTCATTATCTTGATCATTTTCATTTGCAAGGCATGAGCTTCAGAGGCAAGATCTTTGGTCAAATGTACTATAAAGGGATCAAAGTAGATATGCGTAAGCGAATTGTTTATGTGAATGGTCGTGAAGTTGATCCAGAAAAAGATTATCAATTAGCCTGTTTGGACCACTATGTTTTGGTTCCATTTTTCCCAACGTTGGCTATTGTTGGTGAAAATGAATTCTTATTCCCTCAATTTTTACGTGAAGTTGTAGGCAATTATTTAGCCAAAAAATATCCATTATCAAGAGATGTGAAGTAAATGACTGAAAAGAACAAGAAGAACTCAGAAGAAAATAGCGAAGAGAAAACGAATAAGTTTGAACAAGAACAGCCGCTTCGTCATCCCTTGGCTAACGTAGTCCAAGATGGTAGGAGTATCAAAATCAATGATCAGCTTTATAGCATCATTGCCAATGAGAGGGATGCACTGGATTTAGAAACCTTGCGTAAAAAGTATGATCCCTATTTGGATCAATATGATTATTTAGTGGGGGATGTTTCTAGTGAACACTTGCGTTTGAAAGGCTTTTATAAAGATGAGGCCTGCACTTCAATTGATAAAAAAGAGTTGGCGATTGTTGATTACTTGAAGGAGTATCGTAATCCAGGTGGACCATATTTTATCTTGGAGTTAACGCATCCTACGCATTTTTATCAGCATCCTAAGAAAAAGACGCATGAACGTTATGAGTGTGAGCATAATAAAAAAGAACGTTTTCGCAGTCGGCGCCACTATAAGGGACGGCGTAAAAATGAGAATAATAACAATAATCCATTTAAGAAACGGCGCGTTCATCAAACTAAATTCAAGAAGAAGCAATCAATTGCAATAAAGAAAGAATTTGGACGGCATCATTCATTTATTATTAAAAAGAGAAAGGGAAACTAGTGAAAGATTACCGGTTATTTATGATTGACTTAGACGGTACGGTTTACCGTGGAAAAGAAACTGTAGAGTCTGGAGTAAGATTTGTTCATCGTTTGATCGAGCATAATAAAGACTATTTATTTTTAACTAATAATACGACCAGAACACCACAAATGGTGGTTGATAAGTTAAAAGGCCACGGCGTTGATACTGATATTAGCCATGTTTATACTCCAAGCATGGCTACGGTTAGCTATATTCTGGCTCACAATCATAAGAAAAAGATTGGTGTGTACATTATCGGTGAAATTGGATTATGGACCGAAATCTTGAAGCACCCTGAGTTTGAACTAAATGAAAAAGATCCAGACTATGTGATTGTCGGAATGGATAAGGATTTGACCTACCATAAGGTACGCGTAGCTTCAAATGCAATTAGAAATGGTGCAACTTTTATTGGGACAAATGCTGACATGAATTTGCCGGCAGAAGGGGAATTAATCCCTGGTAACGGTGCCCAATGTGCCTTTGTAGCAGCTTCTAGTGGCGTAAAGCCTCTATATATCGGTAAGCCAGAATCAATTATTGTTAATATGGCTTTGGATAAAATGGGCTACACCAAAGAAGATACCCTTTTAGTAGGCGATAATTACAATACGGATATTAAAGCTGGCTTTAATAGTGACGTGGATCAATTGTTAACTTTGACTGGCGTGACTCAAAAAGAAGATATTCAAGGCAAAAGACAACCAACAATTTTGGTTAATAATTTAGACGAGTTCAAACTATGATCACAAAAGACAATATTTTTTCAGTCATTTATCACTTCTTATTTGCTTTAACTAGTAGTGTAGTTGGGGCAATTATTGCAAGCTGGCCCTTGCTCTTTATTTTCATGATCGTTCAGAAGACAAATGAGACGGTTCACATGTCTTTATTTAAGGTCATGCATAACTATAACCAGTTGATGGTTTATTTGATCTGGCCCTTTAAAAATAAGCTTAAAATGGACGATTTTCCCACATCACCAAATGCTGCTGAACACTTTGCGGAATGTAAGCAATTATTTGTGTTAGCCGTACTTGTTTTTATCATTTGTTTGGTGCTGCATTTTATCTTTAAAAAGCAAAGAAAAAAAGCATTGCTAGATTTGAATAAATCAGCAGCGCTTATTTTGCTCTTGCTTCCGGTTGTTGTTTTTCCTTTTGCGGTGTCAAATTTTGATAGTTTCTTTGTGATATTTCACCATATTTTGTTCAACAACAACGATTGGCTATTTGATCCTAATACGGATCCGATTATTAATGTTTTAACCGAAGGATTTTTCGCTTCATGCTTTGCCGTGGCGGGAATCATTTATGAACTCTATTTTGCAGAAAAATTATTGCGTAAATAAAAAAGAATTCCGTTAATGGAATTCTTTTTTTAATGACAATTTTTTATTTAAAGCAACAATAGCAATTGGCACTACCGAAACAAGGATAATAGCAATTACGATCATTGAGAAGTGATCCTTTACAAATGGAATATTACCAAAGAAGAATCCGATTGTTGTAAATAATCCCGTCCAAAGCAGGCCACCTACGATATTATATGTAATGAATTTGCCATAATGCATCTTGCTGCCGCCTGAAATGAACGGAACAAAAGTACGAATAAATGGTATAAATCTTCCTATAACAATCGTGATTGGACCATGACGTTCGAAGAACTTTTCAGCTGCCAATCGGTTATTTTCATTGATTAGTTTATTGAACCAGCTATGTTTTTCTCCAGCTCGAGTAGACCAAGCACCTATTTCATAGTTGACCGTATCACCGACAATTGCGGCCAAGGCGACCACTACGTAAATTAGCCAAACATTTAAACCGTACTTTGGATTGGCTGCCATTGCACTTGCCGCAAAGATAAGAGAGTCTCCCGGTAAGAATGGAAAAACGACTAAACCAGTTTCGATAAAAATAATGGCGAAAAGGATTAGGTAAGACCAACCGCCAAATTGATTAACGATGGTGACTAAGTGGTCGTCAATATGCAAAATAAAATCAATTAAAGCCATAAAAACCCCTATATACTCGTTGAATGGATTGTTAAAGTCTTTTCCGGAAATAGGTTGCGCATAATTGATGTAATAGCAATTTGAGCTTCGCCAAAACCTAAAGCAATTAAAGGAACACGTCCAGAGTAAGAAACAACATCGCCTGCTGCATAAATTCCATCAATATTGGTTTTCATTGCTCGATCAACTGGAATATTTGTCCCTTTAAGATCGATGCCCCATTTTTTAACGAAACGATTATTAGCTCTAAAGCCGTAGGCTACTACAATCTGATCAAATTGTTCATGACGCAATTGAGTGTCGCCCATTTCCTTAAGACTGATGTCTAACTTATTATCGATTAATTGAATATCTTTAGGAAGATATGGGGTAAGAATTTCAACGTTTTTTAAGGATTTGAGTTTTTGCACATTTGATTCGAGCCCACGGAATTGATCACGGCGATGAATTAATTTAATATCAGCATAATTTGCAAGTTCAAGTGCTAAATCTAGAGCTGAGTCGCCACCGCCAAAAACACCGATTGTTTGGTTAGCAATTTTTTTAGGATCCTTAATAAAGTAATGAACTCTTTTTTTGATGTCATCGTTCATTTTAAGTGGGAGCTCTTTAGGTTTGAATGCGCCGGCTCCTGTAGCGATAATAATGCTGCGTGCGAAGACTGAATCATCAATTGTAAAACCGTCTGCGTTTTTGACGATGTTTTCAACTTTATGATTAGTTACTATTTCAGTTTCGTTTTCTAAGTTTGCAGTTAATCTTTGAATTAAATCATGCGCTTTGATTGTGCCGAAAGCAGGGATGTCAGTTATCTGTTTAAAAGGATAAAGCATTTGCGGTTGACCGCCCAACTCGGATAGGGAATCAAAAAGGATTGTATTTAAACCATGTAAATGGGCGAAATGTGCGGCAAATGTTCCAACAGGACCGGCACCAATGATAGCTAAATCAACTTTTTTAATTTTAAAAACCTCCTCTAAGTGTTGCTGTATCAACTTTAACATGAATTAGAGCAATATTCATTTGAAAATTATGCTTGCTCGTTAGTAGTAAATAGGTTATATTATTGAAGTCGCGTTTTTAAGCGTGACAAATTATTAATTAAAAAAGTGCTTGCATTTGTTTTGCAAGTATTATATATTAATAAAGTCGCTTCGAGAGATGCGGCACAGCTTGAATAAGAAGCCTGAGCAAAGGAAAAATCAATA
>OLRR01000128.1_pt1 | contig 65184 bp, 61 predicted proteins | sample 1671941 | NCBI WGS metagenome assembly OLRR01 (sample SAMEA3136628, study PRJEB25190) | human gut metagenome
AGTTGCAAATTTCGGAAGCCCGTTTTTAGCATAATTTTGACGCTTTAGTATTTCCTGCCGACGGAACCTGAACAGGAACGGCTTTCTACTTTTTATGCAGGTCCGGGTCGTCGTGCCTTTCTGAATTAAATCCCAAATCAATTTAAATAACGGGTCGCACAGTGTGCCAGACACGCAACCCCGATCGGACACACATCCTCATTAAACTGTACCTTTGGGTTATGTGCAGAATACTTCCCGCGATCATCCATATATCCGGCAGACAGATACATGAAAGCGGATGGTACCTGTTCTGCAATATTTGCAAAATCTTCAGAAGCACTTGCGGATATGCCTGGGTAAGGGGTTAGTTTCGGAATATCCAGTTCCTTCATGAAGCCGACGATTTGTTCGGTAAATTCCGGATTGCAGATCAGAGGCGGTACTTCCGAGATCATAGTGATTTTGGCTGTTCCTCCGAAAGTTTCGGCTGTCCGGATTGCCGTTTCCTTCATTCTTCGTACCAGAAGTTCTCTGGAATTTTTATCGTTCGTTCGAATAGTTCCTTCGAGAACGGCAGTATCAGGAATGATATTGGCGGCGGTTCCGGCCTGGAATTTACCGACGGTCATAAGACAGGCTTTGGAAGGATCTGTCTCACGGGCGATTACAGACTGCAGTGCAAAATATACATGGGCTGCAATATTGATCGGATCAACGGAATTCTGAGGATAGGCACCATGTGCTCCCTTTCCTTTGATTTCGATATGAAAACCGTCAACGGAGTACATCATAGTTCCTGTACTGTTATACATGTAGATTCCAACCGGCATCTGCCCTGGAGATACATGATAGGCCAGTGCCGCATCTACTTTCGGATTCTCCAGGATACCATGTTCTATCATATTTTTACTGCCTTCGAATGTTTCTTCCGCAGGCTGGAACATAAATTTGACTGTGCCTTTTAACTCGGCCTCATTTTCTTTTAGCATTTTTGCAGCGGTCAGTAACATGGCAGCGTGAAAATCATGTCCGCAGGCATGTGCTTCTTTTCCGGTCGGGCAGGCAAATGGAAGTCCACTTTCTTCCGGCATTGGGAGGGCATCCATGTCCGCACGTAATAATAAGACTTTACCGCCATTTCCGACAGTAGCAGTCACACCTTCTCCGCACCTCGAAGGCACCAATCCATATTCGGTTAATTTGTCCATTACATATACGCAGGCCATTGGCATATGAAGACCGGCCTCTGCATTCATATGAAAGTAACGTCTGTTTTTTATGGTTTCATCGTTGAGTTCAAGAGCTCTCTTATAATAATCCATTTATTGATCCCTTTCTTTCTATAATTCCATATCTAATTTTGATGATAAAAGGTATTATACCAACCGGATCATATATTATCAAACTTCTGATAAATATTTTTGAAAATATTGATTTTTGCATGGATGTTTAGTAGAATAAATTCAGTAATATTAGGAGGAAGAAATATGTCAGAAATTACGGTGATCGCATTGGACGCTATGGGCGGGGACAATGCACCGGGTGAGATGGTAAAAGGGGCAGTCGATGCCCTTGGACGTGAACAGGACATAAAAGTATATCTGCTTGGCAAAGAAGATATGGTGAATGCTGAATTACAGAAGTACACTTATGATAAGAACAGACTGGAAGTTGTGAATACAACCGAAGTTATAGAAACTGCCGAACCTCCGGTGAATGCGATCAGAAGAAAGAAAGACTCTTCCATCGTAGTCGGAATGAAGATGGTAAAGGAAGGAAAGGCTGATGCATTTGTATCTGCCGGAAGTTCCGGAGCAATTCTGGTGGGCGGACAGGTAATCGTTGGAAGAATCAAAGGTGTAGAGAGACCACCACTTGCGTCTCTGATCCCGACAGAGAAGGGGGTAGCACTTTTGATCGACTGCGGTGCAAATGTAGATGCCAGAGCATCACACCTGGTTCAGTTTGCCAAGATGGGTTCTATTTACATGGAGCATGTGATTGGTATTAAGAGTCCAAAAGTCGGAATTGTAAATATCGGAGCAGAAGAAGAAAAGGGTAATGCATTGGTAAAAGAAACATTCCCTCTTTTAAAAGAAGAAAAAGAACTGAATTTTATCGGCAGTGTGGAAGCAAGAGAGATTCCGCATGGGCAGGCAGATGTCATTGTGACAGAAGCATTTTCGGGCAATGTAATCCTTAAGTTATATGAAGGCGTCGGTGCGGTATTGATCAGTAAGGTGAAAGAAGGACTGATGTCCACCCTCAGAAGTAAGATTGGTGCATTGCTTATCAAGCCGGCGTTGAAATCAACTTTAAAATCGTTTGATGCAAGTGAGTATGGCGGAGCGCCGCTGCTTGGATTAAATGGTCTGGTTGTAAAGACGCATGGAAGCTCGAAAGCAAAAGAAGTCAGCAATACATTAATCCAATGTGTAACATTTAAGAAGCAGAAGATCAATGAAAAGATCAGGGAAAGTATTCAATCGGAGCAAAAATCCGCTGAATAATATATTACTAACTATGATAAGAAAAGGAGATTTGATATGGAACTTGAAAAATTAAAAGAAATCATCGCTGATGTATTAAATGTAGAAGTGAATGATATTACAGAGGACACAACATTTGTAGATGATCTGGGAGCAGACTCCCTTGATATCTTCCAGATTATTATGGGAATAGAAGAAACATTTGACATTGAGATCGATAATGATGACGCTGAGCAGATCTCTACAGTTGGAGATGCTGTTGAGCAGATCAAGAATGCAACAAATAATAACTAGGCAGATATAAAAAGAACGAAAGGGCCCTGCCAGGGGCTTTTTTCGTTCTTTAGGATGGAGTTTACAATGAGCAAAGACCTTAAAGAATTAGAAGGAAAGATTGGTTACAAATTTGATGACTTTACCCTGTTTACAAAGGCGATGATTCACAGCTCTTATGCCAACGAAAAGCATCTGCCAAAGTATGAGTGTAATGAACGTCTGGAATTTCTGGGAGATGCGGTCCTTGAACTGGTGTCCAGCGAATTCCTGTTTCACAATAATCCGAAGCTTCCGGAAGGGGAACTTACGAAGACGAGGGCAAGTATGGTATGTGAACCGGCGCTGGCATTCTGTGCAAGAGATCTGGATCTTGGCGAATACCTTCTGCTTGGTAAAGGAGAAGATGCTACCGGAGGACGAAAGAGAGAATCTGTAACATCGGATGCAATGGAGGCTCTGATCGGAGCAATTTATCTTGATGGTGGTTTTGCTAATGCAAAAGAGTTTATACATCGATTTATTTTGAAAGATTTGGAGAACAAGAAACTCTTTTTTGATAGCAAGACTATCCTGCAGGAAATCGTGCAGGCGAATTTTAAAGAAGTAATCTCGTATCATCTGATTGGTGAAGAGGGACCGGATCATAATAAGACTTTCCGTGTTGCGGTACATATCGGAGAAGAAGAATACGGAGTCGGAGAAGGCCGGACGAAGAAAGCAGCAGAGCAGGAGGCTGCATATATCAGCATTTTGAAACTGCATGAAAAGAATATAAAGTAGGTGTGGAATGTATTTAAAAAGCATAGAAGTGCAGGGATTTAAATCATTTGCCAATAAAATTAAATTCGAATTCCATAATGGAATCACCGGCATTGTCGGTCCGAACGGAAGTGGAAAAAGTAACGTAGCAGATGCGGTCAGATGGGTGCTTGGGGAACAGCGTGTGAAGCAGTTAAGAGGCGGCAACATGCAGGATGTTATTTTTTCCGGTACTGAGAACAGAAAGCCGCTTAGTTATGCATCGGTGGCGATCACTCTGGACAATTCAGACCATAAGCTTCCGGTTGATTACGAAGAAGTTACGGTAGCAAGAAAGCTATACCGTTCCGGAGAAAGCGAATATCTGATCAATGGAAGAGCATGCAGATTAAAAGATGTAAATGAACTTTTCTATGATACAGGTATCGGAAAAGAAGGGTATTCGATTATCGGACAGGGACAGATTGATAAGATTTTAAGTGGTAAGCCGGATGAGAGGCGAGAGCTTTTTGATGAAGCAGCAGGAATTGTCAAATTCAAACGAAGAAAAAGTATGTCAGTCAAAAAGTTAGAAGATGAACGCCAGAATCTGGTCCGTGTCAATGATATTCTGTCTGAACTGGAAAAACAGGTCGGACCGTTAGAACGTCAGTCTGAAAAGGCGCGGGAATATCTGAAACGCAAAGAAGAATTAAAAACATACGATATCAATATGTTTCTTTTGGAAATGGAACGTATCCGGGATCAGATTCGGAATCTGGATGAAAAACTGCGTATTACAAAAGGAGAACTAGAAGAAGCAACCAGAAAGTATGCAGATACAAAGACAGAATATGAGTCGATTGAAGAACAGGTGGAAGTGATCGATGATTCCATTGAAAAAGCGAACCGTCAGTTAAATGAGACAACCATTCTGAAGCAACAGTTAGAGAACCAGATCGCATTGTTAAAAGAACAGATCCACAGTGCGCGGATGAATGATGAACACTTCGATCAGCGTGCCGGTGTTATTGATTCGGAGATAGATGTCCGTGAAGGACAGCTGAAAGAACTTCACACGGAAAAAGATTCCATTGAAAGACAGATGGAAGAAAAGCGGTCAGAAGAAGATAAGATCAAAAATGAACTGACGGAATTGCAGGAGAAGATTGCTCAGATTACCGGATCTGTTGATGAAAAAAAGAATCATATTATGGAAATACTGAATAACAGAGCATCTACGAAAGCCCAGATTCAGAAATTCGATACAATGATGGAGCAGATCCAGGTAAGAAAATCGCAGATTAACCGTGAAATCCTTGCAAATGACAGTGAGATCGCAGAAGAGAATGAGAGCCTGAATAAATTCCAAATGGAATTGAAAGTTATTTCCGACAAGATCATTTCACTGAATGACGAGAATAAAGAATATGAACGCAGGATCAGGGAATTGCAGACTAAGATTTCGAAAGAATCCCAGAAGCTGCAGATCGGACAATCTGCTTTTCACAGGGAACAGTCCAGACTGGAATCATTAAAGAATATTACGGAACGGTATGACGGATACGGTAACAGTATTCGTAAAGTCATGGATAATAAGGACCGGGAGCAGGGACTTTTGGGTGTAGTAGCAGATATCGTGAAGGTTGAAAAAGACTATGAGATCGCTATTGAGACTGCACTTGGAGGAAATATCCAGAATATCGTAACGGAGGATGAGGATACAGCAAAACGAATGATTCATTTCCTGAAGAAGAATAAGTTTGGACGTGCAACCTTTCTGCCGTTAACGTCGATCCGTGCGAATTCCGGGATTAACCGGCCGGAAGTACTGAAAGAAACGGGAGTTATCGGGACAGCCAACAAATTGATCCAGGTGGAGAGCAAATATAAAACCCTTGCAGATTATCTGCTGGGAAGAACACTGGTAGTAGATCATATTGATCATGCAACAATGATTGCAAGGAAATACCACCAGTCTATCCGTATCGTAACACTGGAAGGCGAGCTGATCAATCCAGGTGGTTCCATGACTGGTGGAGCATTTAAAAACTCAAGTAATCTTCTGAGCAGACGACGGGAAATCGAAGAATTTGAAAAGACCGTGCAGAAGCTTAAGCAGGAGATGACGGAGATGGAACAACAGATCTCCGGTCTGAAAGAAGAACGTGCAGGGTATTATGAGAAGACCGATGCAATCAGTACAGAACTGCAGAAAGCATATGTCGTACAGAATACGGCGAAGATGAATGCAGATCAGTCATCAGCCAGGATCAGAAGCTTCAGACAGCAGTTTGATAATCTGCGGAATGAAGCTGCGAAACTCGATGCACAGATCACGGAGATCATGGACAATCAGGAATCTATTAATATTGAGCTGGATACATCCGAAAGTCTGGAGAATGATCTGAATCTCACCATTGAGAAAGAGCAGAAAGAACTGGAAGATGTTCATACAAAAGAGAGTATTAAGACCAGAAAATCAGAACAGATTCATCTGGAATATGCAGGATTAGAGCAAAAATATACATTTATCACGGAAAATATTACCCGTATCTGCGAAGAGGTCGATAAATTCCGGACTGAATTGGAAGAGCTGACAAAGAATAAAGGCGGTAATTCCAGGGAGATCACCGAAAAAGAGGAGAAGATCCAGGAGTTAAAAACAACAATTGATCATTCCGGAGATTTGTTTGAAGAGATCAAACTTCAGATCGAACATTCAAAAAGTGAACGAATGGAACTGAATAAACGTCACAAAGCGTTCTTTGAAAAACGTGAAGAGATTTCGAAACATATGGCGGATCTTGATAAAGAAGTTTACCGTCTGGAAAGCCAGAAAGAAGGCTGCGAAGAAGCTTCCGAGAAGCAGATTAATTATATGTGGGAAGAATATGAACTCACACTGAATCATGCAAAAGAGCTTAGGAATCCGAATCTGACCGATCTTGCAGATATGAAGAGACGGATCCAGGAATTAAAAAGTGAGATCCGTGCACTGGGAAATGTCAATGTCAATGCGATAGAAGAATATAAAAGTGTATCCGAACGGTATGAATTTCTGAAAGGACAGCATGATGATCTGGTTGAAGCAGCCGAAACACTGGAGCAGATCATCGAGGAACTTGATAATGCCATGCGCAAGCAGTTTAAAGAGCAGTTTGCCAGAATTGCCGCAGAGTTTGATCAGGTATTCAAGGAGATGTTCGGCGGTGGAAAAGGAACGCTGGAACTTATGGAAGATGAGGATATTCTGGAAGCAGGTATCCGGATTATTGCCCAGCCGCCAGGAAAGAAGCTGCAGAACATGATGCAGTTATCCGGAGGCGAAAAGGCACTGACGGCAATAGCACTTCTTTTTGCAATCCAGAATCTGAAACCGTCACCATTCTGCCTGCTGGATGAGATAGAGGCGGCGCTTGATGATAACAACGTAGACCGTTTTGCGCAATATTTGCACAAATTAACAAAATATACGCAGTTCATTGTAATTACACACCGACGAGGAACAATGACCGCAGCAGACAGACTGTATGGTATTACTATGCAGGAAAAAGGTGTCTCTACACTGGTATCTGTCAGCCTGCTGGAAAATGAACTGGATAAATAGGAGGAAGGTATGGGATTTTTTGAAAAACTGGTTGCCGGTCTTGGCAAGACCAGAGATAATATTGTATCAGGAATGGACAGCATCTTTCACGGATTCTCCCGTATCGATGATGACTTTTACGAGGAACTGGAGGAAGTACTGATCATGGGAGACCTTGGTGTACAGGCAACCTATGATATTCTGGATGATCTGAAAGCAAAGATAAAAGAAAAACACATCAAAGAACCGATGGAGTGCCGGGAACTTCTGATTGAAAGTATCAAAGAACAGATGGATATCGGGGAAACGGCATATGAATTTGAAAACCACACATCCGTAGTGATGGTGATCGGTGTCAATGGTGTGGGAAAGACTACGACGATCGGAAAGCTGGCCGGAAAGCTCCGCGCAGAGGATAAGAAAGTGGTAATTGCAGCGGCTGATACATTCCGTGCTGCAGCAGGAGAACAGTTAAAAGAATGGGCGAACCGTTCGCAGGCTGAGCTGATCGGCGGACAGGAAGGCTCTGACCCGGCATCGGTAGTGTTTGATGCTGTTGCGGCAGCAAAAGCACGGCACGCAGATGTATTAATGATAGATACAGCCGGTCGTCTGCATAATAAAAAGAATCTGATGGAAGAACTCAGAAAGATGAATAAGATCATCGACCGGGAATTTCCTGAGGCATACAGAGAGACGCTGGTGGTTCTGGATGCAACAACAGGGCAGAATGCTCTGCAGCAGGCAAAAGAATTCAACGATGTGGCAGAAATTACAGGAATTGTTCTGACAAAGATGGACGGAACCGCAAAAGGCGGTATCGCAGTTGCAATTCATGCAGAACTTGGCGTTCCGGTAAAATATATCGGTGTAGGAGAGACCATTGATGATCTGCAGAAATTTGATGCGGATGATTTCGTGAATGCGTTATTCGAAAGACCAAAAGATGATGAGACTTCAGAAGAGGTTTCAGAAAACAAATAAGAGGAAGAGAGGAAATACGAGATGTTAACATTAGAAAAATTCAAGCAGGCGAGTGAAATCGTAAAAGAAGTAACCCTTCCAACCAAGCTGGTATACAGTGAATATTTAAGCAACCAGACAGGTGCAGAAGTCTATCTGAAACCAGAAAATATGCAGTACACGGGTGCTTACAAAGTACGTGGCGCATATTATAAAATCAGCACAATGAGCGAAGAAAACAGAAAGAAAGGTCTTGTTACAGCATCGGCCGGTAACCATGCACAGGGCGTAGCATATGCAGCAAAAAAATTTGGCTGCAAAGCAACAGTCGTTATGCCGACAGTTACTCCACTGATCAAAGTTAACCGTACCAAGAGTTATGGTGCAGAAGTTGTATTGCACGGGGATGTCTATGATGATGCCTGCGCATATGCGATGAAATTAGCAGAAGAAAACGGATATACATTTGTCCATCCGTTCGATGATCTGGATGTCGCAACCGGACAGGGCAGTATCGCTATGGAAATCTTTGATGAACTTCCGGATGTAGATTATATTCTCGCACCGATCGGTGGCGGCGGACTGATTACAGGTGTATCTACACTTACAAAACTTCTGAATCCAAATGTAAAAGTAATCGGTGTTGAACCGGCAGCTGCTGCAAGTATGACAGAAGCATTAAAGGAAAGACATCCTGTAACACTTTCCAGTGCAAACACCATCGCAGATGGTACTGCTGTGAAACGTGTAGGAGAGAAGATATTCCCATACGCAGAGAAAAATATTGATGAAGTGATCACCGTTGCAGATGATGATTTGATTGGGGCATTCCTCGATGTAGTAGAAAATCATAAGATGATAGTAGAAAATTCCGGACTTCTGACGGTGGCAGCCCTCAGACAGCTTGATTTGAAAGGAAAGAAAGTCGTATCTATCTTAAGCGGCGGAAATATGGATGTGATCACAATGTCGTCAATCGTACAGCATGGATTGATACAGCGAGACAGAATCTTCTCTGTATCGGTACTGCTTCCTGACAAACCAGGTGAACTGGTACGTGTTGCATCTACGATTGCCAAAGCAAACGGTAATGTAATCAAACTGGAACACAACCAGTTTGTAAGTACCAACCGAAACGCAGCAGTAGAACTTCGAATTACACTGGAAGCCTTCGGAACCGAACACAAGCACCAGATTATGAAAGCGTTAGAAGACGAAGGCTTAAGTCCTAGAGAAGTCAATGCCAAGCTTTATTAATATGATACCAGAGAACTTTTTCAGCGACTATTCAAAAAATGATTATGGAAATCCCATAATCATTTTTTTTGAATAAATATCCATAATAATACTTGACAACACATGTATCATTGTATACAATTATACATGTTGAATTTAGTACTTTACTACGAAAAATTATTTTTAGAAAGCAGGCGATGAAAGAATGGAAAACAGGAAAGTATACCTGGATAATCATACAAATTTATTGCAACTGGAAGAACACATGTACCCGTTGGTAGATGTAAAGACGCCGAATGTGTTTCGTAATCTGTTCCATTATGATGAGATTCCGAAAATCGCATTCAATGACCGAATTGTTCCGCATTGTATGCCGGATGAAATCTGGATTACAGATACAACATTCCGGGATGGTCAACAGTCACGTGCCCCATACAGTACGGAGCAGATCGTAACATTATATGATTATTTCCATCGTCTGGGTGGTCCAAAAGGAAAGATCAGACAGTGCGAATTCTTTCTTTACAGTAAAAAAGACAGAGATGCTGTATACAAATGTATGGAAAGAGATTATAAATTTCCGGAAGTAACAAGTTGGATCCGCGCAAGCAAGAAAGATTTCCAACTGGTAAAAGAGATTGGAATGAAAGAAACAGGTATTCTGGTGAGCTGTTCGGACTATCATATTTTCTATAAATTAAAAATGACTAGACGTGAGGCAATGGAGCATTATCTGTCTATTGTAAGGGAATGCCTTGAGACAGGAATTAGTCCGAGATGTCATCTGGAAGATATCACCCGTTCCGACATCTACGGATTCGTGATCCCGTTCTGCCTGGAACTGATGAAACTGATGGATGAGTATAAGATTCCGATTAAGATACGTGCCTGTGATACGATGGGATATGGAGTAAATTATCCGGGAGCAGTAATTCCAAGATCTATTCCGGGAATTATCTATGGTCTGCGTGTACATGCAGGTGTTCCGAGTGAACTGATCGAATTCCACGGACACAATGATTTCTACAAAGCAGTCAGCAACTCTTCAACCGCATGGTTATATGGTGCTTGTGGCGTAAACTGTTCGCTTTTCGGAATCGGGGAACGTACCGGCAATACACCACTGGAAGCGATGGTATTCGAATATGCACAGCTTCGCGGTACACTGGATGGCATGGATACAACAGTCATCACAGAGATGGCAGATTATTATGAAAAAGAGATTGGTTACCGGATTCCTTCCAGGACACCATTCGTTGGCAAGAACTTTAATGTGACCAGAGCCGGAATCCATGCAGATGGACTCTTGAAAAACGAAGAGATTTATAATGTATTCGATACCGGTAAATTCCTGAACCGTCCGCCGCTTGTGGCAATTTCCAATACTTCGGGACTTGCAGGTATTGCCCACTGGATCAATACATATTTTAAGCTTCCGGATGATAAGAAAGTGGATAAGAATTCAGAACTGGTAAACGCAGTAAAAGACTGGGTAGATGAACAGTACGAAGAAGGACGTGTAACCGTTCTTACAGATGATGAACTGATCACAGTTATTGATCAGAACTGCAAAAGACTGGGTATAGATTTGATTTAATTGGGGTGTTTTTATGGAAGAATATCAGGACAGATCCTTACGAGGAAGAGTGTTCCGGCATCTGCGGGAAGATATTCTGAATGGGGTATATAAAGATCATGAAGAATTAAGGGAAGTAACAATCGGTGAAGAATTGGGGGTAAGCAGAACACCGGTAAGAGAAGCCTTAAGACAATTGGAGTTAGAAGGACTGGTTACGATCATTCCGAATAAAGGTGCGTATGTGACAGCCATTACCAGAAAAGATGTGAAAGATATCTATAAGATACGTTCGCAACTGGAAGGGCTGTGTGCCAACTGGGCAACGAAATATATTACGGATGCGCAGATTGAAGAACTGGAAGAAGTGATTCTTCTGTCAGAATTTCATTTGCATAAGAAGGGAACCGGACAGATTGAACAGATGTCAGAAATGGATGGTAAGTTTCATAAGATATTGTATGAGGCATCCAACAGCAGGATACTGGAACATGTATTAACAGATTTTCACAAGTATGTACAGCTTGCCAGGACGATGTCTATTGAAGCACCGGAGCGTGCCGAAAAGTCAATAGAAGAACACCGAGAAATACTGGAGGCAATCAAGGCAAAAGATGCGGCAAAAGCAGAACAGCTTGCAAACGAACATATATTACATGTGATGGAAAATCTGCATCTGGGAGAATAATGAAAGATGCCGCGAACAGATAGAAAGGAGACAAACATCATGGCAAAAATTAAAATGACAACACCAATCGTAGAGATGGACGGGGACGAAATGACAAGAATCCTCTGGAAGATGATCAAAGAAGACCTTCTGGAGCCATATATTGAACTGAACACAGAATATTATGATCTGGGTCTGGAGCACAGAAATGAGACGAATGATCAGGTGACTATCGATGCAGCCAATGCGACCAAGAAATATAAAGTAGCCGTAAAATGTGCAACCATCACACCAAATGCAGCACGTATGACAGAGTATGATCTGAAAGAAATGTGGAAGAGCCCGAACGGAACGATCCGTGCAATACTGGACGGAACTGTATTTCGTGCACCGATCGTTGTAAAAGGCATTGAGCCATGTGTAAAAAACTGGAAAAAACCAATCACGATTGCAAGACATGCATATGGAGATGTATATAAAAATACAGAGATGAAGATTCCTGGACCTGGAAAAGTAGAACTGGTATACACGGCAGAAGACGGCACAGAGACCAGAGAACTGGTACACAACTATGCAGGGCCGGGTGTTGCACAGGGAATGCATAACTTATGCGGATCTATTGAAAGCTTTGCGAGAAGCTGCTTTAATTATGCATTGGATACAAAGCAGGATCTGTGGTTCGCAACAAAAGATACGATCTCTAAGAAGTATGACCATACATTCAAAGATATTTTCCAGGAAATCTTTGACAAAGATTATGCCGAGAAGTTCAAAGAAGCCGGAATTACATATTTCTATACTTTGATCGATGATGCGGTTGCAAGGGTTATGAAATCAGAAGGCGGATATATCTGGGCATGTAAGAACTATGACGGAGATGTAATGAGTGATATGGTTTCTTCCGCATTTGGTTCTCTTGCAATGATGACATCTGTTCTGGTATCACCGGACGGAAATTATGAATATGAGGCAGCTCATGGAACGGTACAACGTCATTATTACAAGCATCTGAAAGGGGAAGAGACCTCTACAAACTCTGTAGCTACGATTTTTGCATGGACAGGTGCTCTCAGAAAACGTGGTGAGATGGATGGAAATTCCGAATTGACAGCGTTCGCAGATAAGCTTGAAAAAGCAACCATCGATACCATTGAAGAAGGTAAGATGACAAAAGACCTGGCATTGATCACGACACTGGAAAATCCAACTGTATTGAACAGCGAGGGATTTATTAAGGCAATTGCCGAGAAATTAAAGTAGATAATATATGACAAAAACACCATACAATGTGAAAATTCCCGAATGAATTTGACAGATCACAGTGTATGGTGTTTTTATGTATGAATGAACAGCGTATAAATTAAGCGTCTTCCGCTAATTCCTCCCATTTCATATATAATTCTTCTAATTCTTCCGCTATGGCGGCTTTTTCTTTTGCCAATTCCTGGCATTTTACAGAGTTGGTGAAGATTTCTTCCTGAACCATCAGGGCATCAATCTCACCGTCGCGGTCTTCCAGTTCACCGATACGTTCTTCCGTCTTTTTAAGCTCATTCTGACGTTTGCGGAGTCTTGCCTGGGCTTCCTTTTGCTCCTGCCAGCTGAGTTTTGACTCGGATACATTCTTGTCTGTACTGTTATCTGAAACGGATGAAGATGTAGAAGCTGCTCCGGCATATGCGGTAGTGAGTTCTTCTTTTTTCTCCAGATAATAGTCATAATTTCCGATATAATTTACAAATGTATGATTGACAAGATCCAGAATCCGTGAAGCGGTCTGATTGATGAAATAACGGTCATGAGAGACATAAAGTACGGTGCCGGTATAATCATTCAAAGCATTCTCAAGGATTTCTTTAGATGCGATGTCCAAATGGTTGGTCGGCTCGTCGAGGATCAGGAAATTTGCTTCAGAGAGCATCAGTTTCGCAAGAGATACACGTCCGCGTTCCCCACCGCTCAAAGAACTGATCTGTTTGAAGACATCATCACCGGTAAAAAGAAATGCTGCAAGCACATTCCGGATTTCCGTATTCGTAAGAGTCGGATAATCATCGGAAATCTCGTCAAAAATTGTTTTCTCCATATGAAGGATATGATGTTCCTGATCGTAGTAGCCGATCTTAACATTGGAGCCAAGTGTATAAGTACCGGAATCGGCAGATACCACACGGTTTAATATCTTAAGAAGCGTAGTCTTTCCAGTTCCGTTATCACCGATTACTGCAACATGTTCACCTCGTTTGATCTCAAGATTGACGTCTGTAAAAAGCTCCTGTCCGGGGAAAGATTTGCTTAAATGTTCAACAGTCAGGACATCATTGCCGCTTACACAGGATGGTTCCAGTTTCAGATGTATATCTGTATTAACTTCTATCGGTTTTTCGATGGTCTGCATCTTTTCCAACATCTTTTCACGGCTTTCGGCACGTTTGATGGATTTTTCACGGTTGAAAGAACGAAGCTTTTCGATAACTGCCTCCTGATGCTTGATTTCCTGCTGCTGGTTAAGATACTCCTTCAGGCGTATGTCGCGAAGCTGCTGCTTCTTTGCTGCATAGTCACTGTAGTTTCCCATATAAGTACGAAGTTCTCCAAGCTCGATTTCAAGAACTTTCGTGACAACTTTGTTCAAAAAATAACGGTCGTGAGACACGATCAGCACAGCTCCCTGGTAGTTTAGAAGATAGGTTTCAAGCCATGCAATGGAATTCAGATCCAGATGGTTGGTTGGCTCATCAAGAAGCAAAATGTCTGGTTTCGTTAACAGAAGCTTGCCAAGAGATACACGGGTTTTCTGTCCTCCGGAGAGAGTGTCGACCGGTTTGGTGAAATCATTTTCCGTAAATCCAAGTCCTTTTAACACACCGGTAATCTCACTTTCGCAAGAATAGCCATTCTCACGTTCAAAAGTGGCCATAAGGCGATTGTAAGTTTCCAGACGGTCGTTCAGAGCGTCACCGGAGAGATGCTTAAGTTCCATCTCAATCTCGCGGATACGGCGCTCCATAGCGATTATATCGGCCTTTGCGGTGCGGACTTCTTCATAGATCGTATTACCGCTTTGCATCTCCTGATGCTGGGCAAGATAGCCAAGCGTCTTACCTTTTGTCAGAATGACGTTGCCGTCATCCGGGGCTGATTCGCCTACAATCATTTTGAGCAGAGTAGACTTACCGGCACCGTTCGGTCCGACAAGAGCTGCTTTTTCGTGATCTTCTATATGGAAGGATCCATCTCTGACGATGAGGTGTTCACCGAAAGATTTCTGGATCCCGTGACATGCTAATATCATATATTTCCTCCTGCGTTGTGGATAATTGATACATTCGTATTCGTAAAATGCATTTGCACATGCTATTTTATTATAACGGAAATTGTATAAAATTCAACAATAGTTTGACAATAATCTTTCAATTTTATATAATTATTTCAGACTATGATTGGAAGGGTGAATATAGTGGAAGAAAGAGAGATTTCTCGTGCAGTCATTCGTAGATTGCCGAGGTATTACAGATATTTGGGTGAACTGCTGGAAAATGGTGTAGAGCGTATATCTTCGAACGATCTGAGTAAGCGTATGAAGGTGACTGCATCACAGATTCGTCAGGATCTGAATAACTTTGGCGGATTCGGCCAGCAGGGATATGGTTATAACGTAAAGTATTTATACACAGAGATCGGAAAAATTTTAGGATTGGAAGAAGATCATAATATCATTATCATCGGTGCCGGTAATCTTGGACAGGCACTGGCAAATTATGCAGCTTTTGAGAACCGTGGATTTATCCTGAAGGGAATCTTTGATGTAAATCCAAGACTTCAGGGTGTCTCTATCCGAGGCGTACCGATCCGCATGATGGATGACCTGAAAGCATTTGTACAGAACAATAATATTGATATTGCAGTGCTGACGATTCCAAAAGAGAAAGCAATTGAAGTGGCGAATATGCTGGTTGATAACGGAGTGCGTGCAATTTGGAACTTTGCGCACACAGATCTGAATCTTCCAGATAATATTGTTGTCGAGAATGTACATCTGTCAGAAAGCCTGATGCAGCTGTCATACAATATCAGTCGTTACAAAGAGGATCATAAGTAAATTATTATAAAAGAAAAAGGCGTGTAGGAGTAGTCCGGAAGATGGACATATTTTTACACGTTCTTTTGTTGCGGTAAGTATAAAGCAGGACTTGATGGGAGATGATTGGATGCAGCTTTGGGTGAATGCAGCACAGATGAAAGCAGCAGATCAGTATACAATTCAAAAATTAGGGGTTCCTTCCCTGGAATTGATGGAACATGCGGCGCAGGCGTGTGTACAGGTATTAGAAGATGAAAAGGTTGATCTTTCGCATGTCTGTGTTGTCTGTGGTTCGGGTAATAATGGAGGGGACGGTTTCGCAATTGCCCGCATTTTACAAAATAACAGATACTCCGTAGAGACATTTTGTGTGGGAAACCCGGAGCATTATACCGAGGAAACACAGGAACAGATGCACCGCTTACAGGAATGCGGCGGGAAGATTACTTATGGAATGCCGCAGGAAGACTCCTATAGTGTGGTCATAGATGCTGTCTTTGGAGTGGGGTTGAGCCGCAAAGTAGAGGGCAGATATCGTCAGGTGATCGAACAGATAAACCGGATGAGGGGAACAAAATTTGCGGTAGATATCCCGTCCGGACTTTCTGCCACAACAGGCTGTATTCTAGGCTGCGCTTTCAAAGCGGACTATACAGTGACATTCCAGTTAAAAAAGATTGGTTTAGAGCTGTCACAGGGCAGAACTATGGCCGGCAAGGTTATCGTGCCGGATATCGGCATTTCTACAGATTCTATCTGTGAGGATCAGGAAATAGTCCGGACAGCCGGAAAAGATATCTATCGGAAGATGCTGCCGGACAGACCGGAAGATTCAAATAAAGGCACGTACGGAAGACTCCTCGTGATAGCCGGAAGCAAAGGAATGGCCGGGGCCGCTTATCTGAATGCGCATGCCGCTTACATGACAGGAGCAGGACTGGTGAGAATATACACTTCCTCAGATAATCGGGAAATCTTACAGACACTCCTTCCGGAAGCAATTATCACAACATATGAGGAATATAATAAAGAAGAACTGTTATCACTTCTTACATGGGCAGATAGCGTATGTATCGGTTCGGGCCTTGGAATGAGCAGGCTTTCCGAAAAAATATTAAAAACTGTGATTGAATATGTAAAAGTACCGTGTCTGATCGATGCAGACGGACTGAATCTTCTTGCAGAAAATAAAAATTATCTGAATCAGATGGCCGAGCGCAGATTTGTGATCACACCGCATATGAAAGAAATGTCAAGACTTACAGGCACTCCTGTAGAGGAACTGAAAGCAGACAGGATCCAGATCCTGAAAGATTTTATTTCAAGATACCGGATTACCTGTGTACTGAAAGATTCGAGAACTCTGATCGCAAGCGAAGAGAAAGGTATACGTATGAACCTTACCGGGAACAGTGCGATGGCAAAAGCCGGATCGGGAGATGTTCTCGCCGGCGTGATCTCCGGATGGATGGTGCAGGAAAAAGAAGCGGAAGATGCTGCAGAATTAGGCACATATATACATGGATTGTCCGGTGACCTTGCAAAATTTGAAAAAGGCGTATATAGTGTAATGGCGAGAGATCTGATAGAATATATCAGTAAAGCATTAATGAAACTGGAGGAAGAATAACAGTGAAGCAATATACAAGAGTTTTAGCCAGAGTCAATTTAGATGCGGTTGAATATAATATAGAAATGATGAAAAAAAATATTCATAAGAATACCCAGATGATGGCAGTCATCAAAATGGATGGTTATGGGCACGGGGCTGTCCAGATCGCAAAACTTTTGGAGCCGATGGATTACATCTGGGGATATGCCGTTGCCACATTGGACGAGGCGATACTGATCAAGGATGCATGCCTGAAAAAGCCAGTACTGGTACTGGGATGCATTTTCCCTGATCAGTGGGATGTAATGATCCGTAACGAGATACGTATGACCGTTTACAGCTATGAGATGGCAAAAGAAGTATCTGAGCTTGCCGAAGCTATGGGATGTAACGTCTATGTCCATATTAAGCTTGATACAGGAATGGCAAGACTTGGTTTCCAGATTACGAAGGAAAATGCAGATGAGATCGCCAGAATCAGCAAGCTGCCGAATCTGGTAATGGAAGGTATGTTCACGCATTTTGCCAAATCCGATGAAGAAGATAAGACATTTACAAAAGAACAGCTGGAGAAATACCTCTGGATGAAAGAGGAATTGAAAAAGCGTAACGTTACATTCACGTATTATCATTGTTCCAACAGTGCCGGCATCATTGATCTGGAAGAAGCCAATATGGATATTGTGCGTGCGGGAATTACAACATATGGAATGTATCCGTCCGATGAGGTGGAAAAAGATAAAGTACCATTAAAACCTGCAATGGAACTGATCAGCCATGTTGCACATGTAAAATGGCTGACGGAAGGAAAGCCGGTAAGTTATGGAGGAACTTATATCACAACACGTCCGACAAAGGTGGCGACGATTCCGGTCGGATACGGAGACGGGTATCCAAGAAGTCTGTCCAATAAAGGCTACGTCCTGATCCACGGACAAAAAGCACCGATCATCGGTCGTGTATGCATGGATCAGTTCATGGTTGATGTAACGGCAATTGAAGATGTAGAATTCGGAGATAAGGTTGTCATCTTCGGACGTGATGGAAAAGAGTTCCTTTCTGTTGATAAACTGGGAGAACTTTCCGGTAGATTCAATTATGAATTTGTATGTGTGTTAAATAAACGTATTCCGAGAGAATACATCCGGCATGGAGAAGTCGTAGAACAGGTCGACAGTTTTTAAATGGCCGTGTGTTCTTGAAATTTTGCAGAATACATCCGAGAAAAAGGGAAATACTTAGTATATCTTAAGAATCGGAGTGTGAAGCAAGGTGCAGGTGAAACGAGGAGATATTTATTATGCGGATTTAAGTCCGGTAGTCGGATCGGAACAGGGTGGAATTCGTCCAGTCCTGATCATACAGAATGATGTTGGCAACAGGCATAGCCCGACCGTCATCTGTGCGGCGATCACCTCAAGGATGAACAAAGCAAAATTACCGACACATGTGGAAATTGACGCAAGAAGGTATCATATTGTCAGAAATTCCGTGGTTTTACTGGAACAGATCCGTACGATCGATAAGCAGAGACTTAAGGATCTGGTATGTCATCTGGACGAAGAGATAATGAACAAGGTTGATGAAGCAATTCGAATCAGTTTCGAGCTTCATACATAGAGAAGGAGTTAAGGATAATTAATTATGGAAGAGGGAAGTTTATTCCAACGAATGAAACAGATATTTCACGAAGATGAAATGGACGAAGAGATGCAGAAAGAAGCGGCAGGTCTGATCCGCAATATTTTCCGTTATATGGATAAGGATGCAAAGGATATTATGACCCACCGAAAAAATATTGTAGCAATCGATGGAGACTGGTCACTGGAAGAGGCTTTGCAATTCATGCTGGATGAACGCTTTTCAAGATTTCCGGTCTATCAGGAAGATATCGATGAGATCATCGGGATCATTCATCTGAGAGATGCAACGTCCGGCTATCTGGACAAGTCAAAACGGCAATGTCCGGTAAAAAATCTGGAGGAATACCTCCGTCCGGTTACATATATTCCTGAAACAAAGAGCATTGATACTCTTTTCAAAGAAATGCAGGCGGCTAAAAATCATATGGTCGTTGTGCTGGACGAATACGGACAGACTTCCGGCCTTGTCGCAATGGAAGATATCCTGGAAGAGATCGTCGGAAATATTCTGGATGAATATGATGAAGAAGACGAAATGATCAAAAAACAGAATGACGGAAGTATGATTGTCAATGGTCTGACTGAACTGGAGGATCTGGAAGATCTGATTCCGGTAACATTTGACAAAGAAGATTATGAGACACTGAATGGATTTCTGATCGATAAACTGGAACACATCCCCGGAGAAGACGAAACCTGTGTTGTTGACTATGACGGCTATCGTTTCACGGTATTACAGATCGATAATAATATAATTCAGACAGTTAAGATTGAAAAAGTTTTCGAAGCGTGATAGAATAGACAACGTGTGTAATAATACAATTTTAAAAAAAGATAAAAACAAATAGATAAAGAGAGGTAAAAGACATGTCAGGACATTCAAAATTTGCCAATATTAAGCATAAGAAAGAGAAAAATGATGCTGCAAAAGGAAAGATTTTTACAAAGATCGGTAAAGAGATTGCAGTAGCTGTAAAAGAAGGCGGAAGTTCTGATCCTTCTAACAACAGCAGATTACGTGACGTAATTGCAAAAGCAAAATCTAATAACATGCCGAATGATACCATCGAAAGAAATATCAAACGTGCATCCGGAGATATGAGTGCGGCAAACTATGAGCACATTACATACGAAGGCTATGGACCGAACGGTACAGCTATCATCGTAGAGACTCTTACAGATAACAAGAACCGTACAGCATCTAACGTAAAGAACGCATTTACAAAGGGAAACGGTAATGTAGGAACACCTGGATGTGTATCATTCATGTTCGATAAGAAAGGTCAGATCGTAATCGATAAAGAAGAATACGAAGGCGATGCCGATGAGCTGATGATGCAGGTACTCGATGCAGGAGCCGAAGATTTTGTAGAAGAGGAAGACAGCTTTGAAGTATTGACTGATCCGGACGATTTTAGTGCAGTCCGTCTTGCAATGGAAGAAGCAGGAATTCCTATGGCATCTGCTGAAGTAACAATGATTCCTCAGACATATGTAGAACTGACAGACGCAAAAGATATCGCCAATATTCAGAAAACTCTGGATATGCTGGATGATGACGATGACGTTCAGGATGTATATCATAACTGGGATGAATAAAAAGAATCCGATACCTCCATACTAAGAAAAAAGTATGGAGGTATTTTTTATGAGTGAAGAGAAAAAGGAAAAAGAAAAAAGTGCGGAACCGACTGAAGAACTGAAAGAAACAGGAAGCGCCAATCTTGAGAACAGCAGGGACAGCCACCGGATCAAATTACTTACTATTGTAGGAGAGATTGAAGGCCATGAAGCAGTATCGGGAAACACCAAGGCAACCAAATACGAGCACTTACTTCCTTTGCTTGCGGAAGTCGAAGACAGCAATGAGATCGACGGATTACTAATTCTTCTGAATACACTTGGCGGCGATGTGGAAGCAGGACTCTCCATTGCAGAAATGATCGCCTCACTCAGTAAACCGTCTGTGTCACTGGTTCTTGGAGGAAGTCATTCCATCGGAGGCCCGCTTGCCGTATCTGCGGACTATTCCTTTATTGTGCCAAGCGGGACAATGGTCATTCATCCGGTGCGCTCGAACGGGATGTTTATCGGTGTACAACAAAGCCTGGATAATATGCTGAGAACACAGGACAGGATCACCAGATTCCTGGCAGATCACTCGTCTATGACACAGGAGCGGATCGAGACCCTGATGTTAAATCCGACAGAACTGGTAAAAGATGTCGGGACATTGCTGGAAGGAAAAGATGCGGTACACGAAGGACTCATCAATGAAGTCGGCGGATTAAAAGACGCATTGAATAAATTGCACGAAATGATCAATGAAAGAAATAAAAAAAAGAACGAAAATGTGTAATGACATCAAAACCCCTAAATGCTATAATTATAATTAGTATTGCCATCATAAGGGGGAGTTGTAATGGCAGCAAAGTCTACCAAAAGTAAAACAACTGGAAAAAAGACGAATACGACAGCAAAAAAGCCGTCTTCGAATAAAAAAACAACAAGAAAAGCAACGAAAAAAACAACCGGGAAAAGAAAAACTGCCGGCCGGAAATCAACCGGAAACGGTAATAGTTTTCTGATAGATGAGATTCTGATCTGGACAACTCTTGCAGTCAGCATTATTCTTCTGATCAGTAATTTTGGCATTGCAGGATTCTTAGGAGATGCGATATCTGGATTTTTATGGAATGTCTTTGGTGTTGCAGCCTATGTGATCCCTTTTATCCTGTTCGGACTTGTATCATTTCTGATATCGAATAAAGACAACCGCAATGCATATGTCAAGAGTCTGATCGGCGTGATCCTTCTGATCCTTGCAGAAGTATTGTTACACCTTATCGATGACATGGGCGGCAAGATCGGAAAATCTGTAGCATCTGTTCTGACACCTGCAATCGGTGTGGCAGGAACTTATGTTATTACGATCATCTTTATGATTATTTGTCTCGTCATTATCACCGGAAAGTCAGCATTAAGAGGTGTAAAGGCCGGCAGTGATAAGGCATATGCGAGAGCAAGAGAAGATGCCAGACGGCACAAAGAACTTGCAGAAGAACGAAAACGCGAACGCATGGAACAGCGGACGCAACGTGAAAGAGAACGGGCAGAAGCGGAAGCTTCCGGCACGGAAAAACGAAGAGACAAACATGTAGAAGGGGTTTCCTTTGATACCTCTATTGCGAAGAAATCACCGGAAGTAAGAGAACTTCCGATCGATCCAAAGACAGCAAAAGGACCGGAAAAACCGGAATTTGTCATTCACCGTGCGGATCCGGAACCGGAAGCATCTGATACGGCAGATACGGCAGTTGCAGGAACGGAACCTGTTAAAAACGCTGCAGAATCTGCAGCAGGTACAGCACCGGAAGAAAAACCAACGCGGCGGAAAAATCCTAAGATGGGGGCTGCAGGAATGGCAGATGAAGTTGCGGATGTTGCAGCCAGTGTTGCAGCCGATTCTACAAAACCGAAAAAGGCATACAAATGTCCGCCGTTATCCCTGCTTCAGCACGGAAAACGTGGCGGCGGTGAGTCGGATGCACATTTACGTGAAACAGCTATGAAGTTACAGCAGACACTGGAAAACTTCGGTGTAAATGTAACGATTACGAATGTAAGCTGTGGTCCGTCTGTCACCAGATATGAATTACAGCCGGAAATGGGTGTTAAGGTCAGCAAGATCGTCGGACTTGCCGATGATATCAAGCTGAATCTTGCAGCCGCAGATATCCGTATTGAAGCTCCGATCCCCGGAAAAGCAGCAGTAGGAATCGAAGTCCCGAATAAAGAGAACAGCGCAGTTATGCTGCGTGATCTTCTGGAATCACCGGAATTCCAGAACAGCCCTTCCAAGATATCATTTGCCGTCGGTAAAGATATCGGAGGAAAGACAGTCGTTGCGGATATCGCAAAGATGCCGCACGTCCTGATCGCCGGTGCGACTGGTTCTGGAAAATCCGTATGTATCAACACCCTGATCATGAGTGTGTTATACAAAGCGGATCCCGATGAAGTAAAACTGATCATGATCGATCCGAAGGTCGTAGAGCTGAGTGTCTATAACGGCATTCCACATCTGCTGATTCCGGTTGTCACCGACCCCAAAAAAGCGGCAGGTGCACTGAACTGGGCAGTGGGAGAGATGTCCAGACGTTATCAGGCATTTGCCAAATATAACGTCCGTGATATGAAGGGATATAATGAGAAGATCAAAAGCCTCGGCGTGCAGACAGAAGAGGGGGAAAAGCTGGATCCGATGCCGCAGATCATTATCATCGTCGACGAGCTTGCCGATCTGATGATGGTTGCTCCGGGAGATGTGGAAGAAGCCATCTGCCGTCTGGCACAGCTTGCCAGAGCAGCCGGAATCCATCTGGTGCTCGCAACACAGAGACCATCTGTGAATGTCATCACCGGATTGATCAAAGCAAATATGCCTTCCAGAATTGCATTTTCCGTATCATCGGGAGTCGATTCCAGAACGATCATTGATATGAACGGGGCAGAAAAGCTTCTCGGAAAAGGTGATATGCTGTTCTATCCATCCGGATATCAGAAACCGGCCAGGGTGCAGGGTTCCTTTGTGACGGATAAGGAAGTACAGCAGGTTGTGGAATATCTGTGTGAACACAACGGAGATGTTACATATAATCAGGAAATAGAAACTCACATGAATACGGTTCCGACCGGCAATCCACTTGGCGGAGCAGGCGGAAATGATGATAATGAAAATGATGCATATTTTGCAGATGCAGGAAGACTGATTATCGAAAAAGAAAAAGCATCCATCGGAATGTTACAGCGGGCTTTTAAGATAGGATTTAACCGTGCGGCAAGAATTATGGATCAGTTATGTGAGGCAGGGGCTGTCGGACCGGAAGAGGGGACAAAACCTCGGAAAGTTCTGATGTCTTCTGAAGAATTTGAACAATATTTGAATGAGAAAAATGGATAAAAGATAGTATTCACAGTAGGAGGATGGCATAAGATGAGATGTAGGTATTGTGGTCAGAGAATACCTGAAGGGGAATTGTATTGCAGACATTGCGGAAAAGAGGTCCGCATTGTTCCGGACTACAACCCATTAGATGATATGCTTACAGCACAGATCAAAGGTGCAATAGATGGTGATGAAGATATATACAATGACTCATATACGACACGTTCAACCCGAAATAGAAATAATAGAAATGCGGGAAGAACTGCAGGGGCAGCAAGCAATGCTTCCGGCCGCAATCGGAACACCAGCCATAGTGGCGGCCGGCAGATGAGCGAAGAAGAACGCATGCGTAGAAACCGTGAACGTGCAAGACAGAAAGCAAGACGTAAGAAAAAGCAAAAACGTGCTTTATTACTTGCCCTGTTTTTGCTTCTGATCATAGCAGTGGTCGGCGTATTTGCTTACCTGACATCGTATATTGGTGCAGTGAACAAGGGAAATCGGGCGCTTGACCGGAATGACTATACGACCGCCGAGGACAGCTTCCGCAACGCACTGGCAAAAGATGATACCAGACCGGAAGCCTATACCGGCCTTTCCAAGGTATATCAGGCACAGGACAATGCAGATAAGGCAGAACATTTATTTACATCTGCACTGAAAAAGCAGGGGGAGAATATAGAATTATATCGTGCATGTATCAAATTCTATATTCGTTCTGATCAGAAAGAGAAGATTCCGGAACTTCTGGATGAAGCTGATTCTTCGATATCAGACGCACTTCCGGAATATATAGTTAAAACTCCGAAATTCAGTCTGGATGACGGAGAAGAATATGATGATGTCCAGCAGTTAAAGCTGACGGCAGCATCCGGATGTAAAATTTATTACACAAAGAATAAGAAAAAACCAACAACAGGAAGCCGCAAGTATACCGGACCGATCCAGATTGAAGAAGGTGACACAACTATCTATGCAATTGCGGTAAATAAAGCCGGCATTCCAAGTCTCCCTGTAAGGAAATCATATACCGTAGAACTTCCAATTGAGGATGCACCGGCAGTATCTCCGTCAACCGGACAGTACAGCAGTGCCCAGGAGATTGAGATTAAAGTACCGGATGGATATACGGCATATTATACAACTGACAAGTCAGAACCGACAACTTCATCCACGAAATACACCGGACCGGTAGAGATGCCGGAAGGCGAGACTATCTTTAAGGCAGTGCTTGTCAATGCCAAGGGAAGAGTCAGTGGAATTACGACCAGAAATTATGTATTGAATTAGTGTCATACAGAAAGATGACAAGAGAGGCATATATATGGAACCTGGATTAGCTTTCACATTATGCGGGTTGGGAATTTGTTTTCTGATGCCGGCCTTTATCTTAGGATTTATTAACAGGAGTAAAACAACGAGATGCACAGTTACAACAGTTGCAACAGTGAAGGATATTTTGGCTAAAAATTCCGGGGACAGTCTGAGTTTCTATCCATTATACGAGTACGAAGTTAACAATGTCCTATATACGAATACTGGTGCATATCTATCACATCATGTCCCACAGAAGGGGGCAAAAATCGAGATACGATATAATCGAGACAATCCAAAAAAGTCGTATATTCCGGGCTACGATACCAAAGTATATAAGTTATTAAGCATTATATTCAGTGTGATTGGTATGATTCCAATACTTGTTTGTGCCATCATATTCTTTGCAATTAATTAAGTTATTACAGTCGGTTGATGGCTAGAGAATGCAGACTCTCAAAAGAAAATGCCAGAGGCTCTGTTTTATACAGGGTCTTTCTTTTTGACTAAATTGCATGAAAGCAATTCGCGAGGACTTGCCCAGTAGGAAAAGAGAGAAACTGATCATAATCTTTGATAAAAAAGTCAGGTTGATTATATTTAATCTTCCTGACTTTTCTACATATAATTAGGTATTACTATAGCTCATTTAAAACGTACTCTCGTGGCAGATTCCTCTTCGCACCGATAATATACAGAATTGCCGGCATATAACAGGAGAAAAAGATAATAATCTGCATAAGAAGCGGAAGCTTATAATTAAAATGTCCTACAGACGCTCCAGCATTAAAAATCATATAAAGAGTAACTACGATATCGAAGATAACTGCAGTTACCAACAAAATCTTCCCATTATTCACGAGCTGTGCAGATTTTTCGGTTGCGCCACAATTGCGTTCGGCGATATTTCCAAATAATAAAAATGCCCCAAAGAATATCAGACCGATTATTGCAACAAATAGAAGAATTACCCCTTCCAATCCCAGTTCCGAAGGAATCACAATCGTCAAAAATAGGGAAATTAAGAAAACCAAAGAAAGAAGCGCCGTTCCAATAAGTCCCGTTAGCTGATAATAAATCCCAGCACCTTTTAACAGACGACGTCCACCTGGAGTTTTTCTGCCGCCAATAGAGCAGAGCAGTTCATCACAAAATTCCGTTGGAGTCATATCTAAAATTTCTTCAAAATCCTCCCTGCGTTTTTCGGCTTCAAGAGCCATTCCAGTAAGATCCCGTTCAAATTGCCTAATTTCAGAATCTAACAAAGGAAAGGTACGGATATGGCGCATCATTTGCCGTATTATTTTTTGATCTTTTTTATTCAACATGATTTTATACCTCCGTATCAAATACCTGGTTTACAGATTGGGATATCTGTTTCCAGTTTGTTTTAAATTCGTTCAAATATTCTACTCCATCTGGTGTAATGGAATAATATTTTCTGCTTGGACCCAGTGGAGAAGGGTGCATCTCAGAGGTAATAATTCCTTTTTTTTCAAGACGAACCAATAATGGATAAATGGTTCCTTCTTTTATATCTTTAAATCCATAACCCAGAAGAGTTGTAACAATTTCATAACCATAAGATGTATTTTTGGATAATATTTTTAAAATACATCCTTCTAATGTTCCACGCATTAATTGAGATTTATCATACATTGCATCACCTGATATTTTCTAATCTATTTATCAATATTATAACATAGCCAGAAAACATGACAATAGATAAGTAATCGAATTGACAATAACTACTATGTGGTGTAAAGTAGAGGTGTACTAGTATGTGGAACAAAGTAGCTGAATACAGATTATCAAATAAGGTGGGGGAATGCAAATGTTAACAAAAATAATCTATAAAAATTTCCGAAGTAATTTTAAAAACTATGTTGCCTTTTTTATAGGAAATATGATGGGTGTAACAGAATTTTTTGTATTTTGGGGTTTGTATTCTATTGTAAAAAATATGCCTGCAAATTCCGTAATGTTAGAGGATACATTGGAAGAAATTATTATTTCGATCAGCGTGATAACTATATTTTCTACTGCTTTAATGGTTTATTCGATGCTGAATTATATTAAGAAAAGAATAGCAGATTATAGTTTGTTTTATATTTTGGGAATGAAAAAACAAAAGTTATACGTATTTGTTTTTTCGGAATATCTGGCGGGATGGATGGTTTCCCTTTTAATAGGTTTAGGTATCGGAAGAGGAATATTGTATTTAATCCAACAGATTTGGCACAAGCTTTTCCCCACATATATTTCTTTGTGTTCAGTTGGTACGGAAATATATTTTAATACATGTAAAATCAGCTTTTTCATCATGCTTGCAGTAGTCTTCGTCCTCTTAATCTGGGCCGATAATAGTGGTATCAGCCGAATGATAGTAGGAAATGAAATAAAAGAGAAAAGGCCTAAAAGTATTTATTGGAGTATTTGCATTGTAATTGGTGGGGGATTATTAATTTGGGGTTATTGGAGTTACCCCAATAATACTTTTACTGGATATGTCCTTTCTCATGTGGAATGGATTATGGGAGGTTTTTTGATATTGATTTTTGGAGGTGGAATACTCTTAGAAATCATTCATAGTCATTTGAAATTCTACCTGAAAAATTTATTAAAACTCAATCAATTGTATAGTAAGTATCAGACGAATGTATTGGTTTTGCTGATGTTTCTTTCTCTTCATTTTATAGCATTAAGTTATTGCACTGCGAATGTATGCGAATTACTTCCAATAAATGGTCATGAAAAGTATTATCCATATCAGGCAATATGGATGAACCGTGGGGAAAAGGGCGATATATCTTTCAGTGAAACGTTAAGTCATTCTTACAATGGTAAATATGAAAATATTCCAATGATCAGGGTAAGTAGCTATGGAAATGAATTAATTGGTATTTCGGAAAATACATATAAAAAATTGACGGGCAAATCTGCAGACCTAAAAAATGAAGAAATTATATATATTGTAAATGAATATAAAAATCATTCTGGTGCAAATGTGACAAGAGGCGGATTTGAATATGGACGCAATGGATTTACATGGCTTGCAATGGGAAGTTATATAAACAAATTAAAAAAATATGTGGATCCATCGTCTAATCATCCATTACCAAATCATGACACGGATCACCTATATAAAATCAGGGAAACCGTAACTGGAAATTTATTCGGATATTATAAGATGAATGACGAAGCAGAAAATGTGGTTGTATTTTCTAATAAATATTTTTCTAGGCAATATAAAATATTATCAAAAAAAGAATATGAACCTAATACATTGACGTTATTTGCATTTCCAAATGAAAGTAAAGAAAAGGCAACAGCCAAAATAAAGAAGTATGCGAAAATTCATGGACCGAATGATTTTGAATTAACAGATACACCACAAAGCACATTGTATATTACAGATGAATTTCTCAAAACAGTAAAAAAAGGAGACATTTTCAAAATTACAAATAAAATATTCATTATCATTGCATTACTTATTAGTTCAATTTTTGTTTCAGCAATTAAGGCGGCTTCAGATTTACAATACTATCGGAAAGAAAAAGAATTTTTACAATGTATGGGAATTCATGAAAAAATCTGGAAAAAAATTTTTGATGTAGAGATACAAATATTATCATGGATTTCATTAATAACGGCGACAATTTTGTCAGCAGCATATATGATAATGAATATTCATATTGAGTCAGAAAGAGGGGTTATATATGGATATAAAATATGGATTTATTGGCTTGTTATTTTATGTCTATATTGGTTTATGCATTATATCTTACAGAGAATAGTTACACGGTATGCTAGGAAGAATGTTGAAAGGCAGGAGAAACGAAAATGAATGTATTACAGGTCGAAAATTTAATAAGAAGCTATAGAAAATCCGTAATAAAAGAAAGTGAAGAAGACGTAAAAGTGTTAAAAGGAATCAGCTTTCAAGTTGCGGAAGGCGAATTCGTTGGAATCATGGGAAAATCCGGATGTGGTAAGACAACTTTGCTTAAAACACTCGGAATGATTGATAAACCGACGGATGGAACGATTAAATTTATGGGAGAAGATACCAGTGAACTATACGGGGATAAACTTGCGGATATCCGGAACAGTAAGATAGGATTTATTTTTCAGGATTTTTATCTGATGGACAGCCTTTCAGTGGAAGAGAATATCATGCTGCCGATGATCATAAGCAAACAGAATATTAATAAGATGATTGTAGAAGCAAAGAAATATGCAGAACAATTTCAGATAGAACATCTGTTAAAGAAGAACCCCTATGAATTATCCGGTGGTGAAAAGCAGAGAGTTGCTATATGTCGTGCTTTGATCAACAATCCGGATCTGATCCTTGCAGATGAGCCGACCGGAAATTTGGACTCAAAGTCAGGAAAGATTGTAATTGATGCATTGAATAAGATTTCATCAGAATATAAGAAGACGATTGTCATGGTAACGCATGATCCGCAGATGGCGAGCTATTGCAGTCGGTTAATTCTGTTGAAAGATGGTGTAATACTAGAGGATTTGAAGAATAGCGGAAATCAGGATGCATTTTATCAGGAGATCCTTGGGAAGATGAAAGAGTTGTAGAAGATTCACAAAAAGTGAGCATTTCTAAATTACATATTGAAAACAGATATCAGATGACCGATTGGTGGAGAATCCATACCAATTTCCGAAAAGTCGGGATATGTATTTGGCAAAAAAAGGATATTATGAGGTGGTTATTCCACAAATGAATTATATCGTGATATTTGATGTAAGAAAAGATATTGTAAATATAGTTGGTATTTTTCATCAATTAAAGAATTATCTAAGCAAATTGTAATATAAGAAAATGATGTATTATATTAAAGAGCAATTGACATAAATTTGTATGAAGTTTATTGTAATAATAACAACAGACAACTTGAGTGTCTGTCAAGCGAAGAAGTAAGGTTTGTTGTGCCAGAGGTCAGTGCCTTACGAGCTTTATAAGGGTTTAGCATTTACCACAATCTGGCTAGAGAATACATATTTTCAAAAGAAAATGCAGGGAGAATCTGTTTGTACAGGGTCTTTCTTTTTGACCAAATTGCATGAAAGCAATTCGAGAGGTTTTGCCCAGCAGGAAAAAAGAGAAAAATACAGCTGATAACGGGTGTAGATTGTATCGCTCCATTTATATCGTTTTTGTTCATGGAATATGTGATTGTTCCGGGGCGAAAGGGTACTGTAATGAAACGGATCATAACCTTTGATAAAAAAGTCAGGTTGATTATATTTAATCTTCCTGACTTTTTGCTGATACTCAAAAAAAATAAAAGCGATCAGATAAAAATTATTTCTATCACCATGCATTCGGAAGAAACTATCGGTAGCAAGTTCTGTAGATATGTCGAAGTATGCAAAAAAGATTGTTATAAGGGTATTTAGGGAAAATTCATGGTCAGAAAACCGGGTATTCATGGCCACTATCACACCAAGGAAGAAAAGGCATGCTATAATAAGCCAAGAAATTAATACGGAGACAAACAAAATGAAAGACTGGTCAAGAAAAAGAAAAACAGATTTTATAATAGGAGTAGCTTTGCAAATATACCTCCTTTTCCCATGGGTACAGCATTATACAATATATGGATATTTATTTAATACATTGAAAATAAATGATTACGTCCAAATGTATAACAAAACATTATTGCCATCATTAAAAGAAAAATCATGGGGCTATACAAAAATGTCAGCATTTGTCTTTTTAATTATCATTATTCTATTAATGGTTTTTCAATTAATTGAATTAATGCGAATATATCACATAACCACAAATGAAAGGACAAGTGATTATCGTGGATTTTTCTGGATTATATATTTAATCTTTTTTTCGATATTTATAGATAAGGTAGAGTTTGTAGATTATTCTTTGATTCCTGCTTATGTAGAAGTGTATATGATTGTACTATTAGTTTTTTTAGGATTGTGGATTTTAATTGATGCAATGCTAGATACATGGGAATCAGAACATCAGATATTAATTTCTCAATTAGAGGAACAGGAAAAGCTCGCATTACAAACGAAAGTCAAGATTTTAGAAGAACGCTATCAAGAAATGTTAAAAAGCCGAAAAGTGGTTCATGATATGAAGAACCATATTCTGGCACTCAAGAACTATGATCAGGAGCAAAACTGGTCCGGATTGCATGAATATTTGAATGAGCTTAGCGATGATATGCTGGAATATAATTTTCATATCTGGACTGGAAATCATATGCTGGATATGCTCTTAAACCAAAAGGAAAAGGATGCACAGAATCAAAATACTGTTATGCAGATTGATACAGAAGTCTTTTCGACACTCCCTTTTACAGACCGGGAGATCATATCACTTTTCGGAAATCTATTGGATAATGCGTTGGAAGCCTGTGAAAAAATCAGTGATAAAGAGCGTTGGATAAAGATTAAGATAAAAAAGAAAAACCTATTGTTATATATTGAAATTGCAAATGCATTAGAGCAAAGGCCAAAGCAAATTCAGAAAAAATTTGTTTCAAATAAAAAAGATAATGGACTTCATGGATATGGAATGAAGAATATACAGGATATTGTAAAAAAGTATGATGGAATCTTCCAATATAAGGTATATGAAGATCAGCTGATATTTATGATTTCTATCTATACTGATATGCACAGAGATTGCTATTAAATATTATTTTATGAGAGCAGGTGAGTGAAATGAAAAATGACAAGTTGTTTTTTCAGATAATGAAAAAAATATTTTTGGGACACCATAAAGAATTAAGAATTCTGATTTTATGCGAAACAATACTGACAGCAATTTCATATGCTATAGTCAGCGGATATCAGATGTTTTCCAATGGACATTCCTCAGAATATTTTATGCAGGAAGACGGAATAAGCAAAAGCTTTCTTTCTGCCGGAACAATTCTATTATTCTGCGGAATTATACTGATCATCACAGTGCTCATATCATATCTTGGAAAGCGTATTCCGGAATATGTATTTTTACAAAGAATGGGAATATCAAAGAAAGATTTAAAAACGATGGTTTTATATGAGGCAGCAATTTCGTATCTGGTATCCATCATAGCAGGATTTTTCGTTGGGAAAATATTGACTGAGGGATTAAAGATCCTTATGGTTCGCGCTTTGCATATAAATTTTAAATTAGGAAGGGTGGCTTTCTTTACATATCCGTCCATTTGTATTCTTATTTTATTTATATATGGGCTCAGTTTCTTACTGGTAAAAGAATTGCAATCCGATTTTCTGATCATTACAAATATGAATGAGACAGCAAGAATAGAAAAGCTGGAAGGAAAATTCAGAGTTCCTAAAATAATGATCGGAATCATACTTTGTATTTATTCCGTTTATGCATATTCTAAAATATACCATTATGAGAGTGCATATCTGATCATCGCTTTCTTTGCCGGATTGTATTTAAGCTTAAGAAATATATTTTCTATTTTTTTAGAACATATAAAGCACAAAAAGCAGAAAAAATATTATAAGAATCTTTTGATGAATCATCGGTTTTATTACCGTATGAATACCGTGAGCAGATATATTTTATTCTTTTCACTGATGAGTTTTTTAAGCTGCTTTTATTTCGGAATACAATTTATCAGTACAATAAATGCCGAAAAAGCAGAAAGTTTATATCCGTATGATTTTATGTGTGTTGCAGATAAATCAGACGATAAGCTTTTTGAAAAAATAAAAGAAAAGTATCATGCTACATTAACTGAATATCCAATGGTAAGAATTGCAAACGCAGATAAGACGGAACATTTAGAGGGACGAGGGGAAATTATTATCCAGGGACAACAGATTGGTATCTCGGAGTCTACTTATTACAAGTTAAAAAAAGCTGTAGATCCATCGTATAAAAAGAAATCCTTAAATCTGGATAAAAATGGAAAGAAAGTATATGTTGTCCATCAACAGGACCGGGCAACAAAGGCTCAGCCGGTCGACTGGTACTATAACAAAAAGACACCGACTTTACATATCGGACTCCCTTGTGAATATTGTGATTATGCGGATCATGAGACAACATACGATAAGAAAATAGTTGCCGGAGAGGAGATCTCCAGTCTTACAGGGTGTTACAGTACACCAAAATGTGAAAATCTGATCGTTTTTTCCGATGAATATTTCAAAAAAGCTCAAAATGAATGGAAGGATATAGAGGCTTTGACTGGTTTTAAATTGGAACGGTATAAGGCAATGTATGGTGATGATGGAGAACCTTATATTATTGAAGGACCAACAAAACTGGTATTCATCCAGACAGATAAAAAGTACATAGATCAAATCGATAAAGAATTGGAGTCAAAAGAAGAGAGACATAAATATATCGGCAATTATGATTCTACGGTAAAATTTCATTATTTATCAAAAACAGCAATTACGGATATGAAAACCGAAAGAGCCGTTAAGTCGATGATCTGTGTATATATTATCATTACATTAAGCATATTGAATTGGATCATGCTATATGCCATGAACGAAATGGAGAAAAAAGAAAAAGCAGAACGCGAGAAATTCCTGGTATCCATGGGAATGGACCGAAAAGAACGGAAGAAAATGAATAAAAGAGAATGGTACATATATTGGATTGTCCCGACAATTATTCTTATCATTTCAACCATATTATTTATGCGAGATACCATGACTGCGAGAATGTATCCAGATGATATTCGGAAAATCTGTGAATTACAGGAAGCAGTGGTTATAGCAGTGTGGATCGTAATAAATGGAATATATTTTTGGATTATGAATCGAAAGGCAAGAAGGGGGTAGAAAATCATGACAAACAATACAGAAATACTGCGGACAGAAGGGTTAAAGAGATCATATCTTGTTAATGAAACGAAAATAGATGTATTAAAAGGAATCAATCTGACCATTAATAATCAGGAATTCATAGCCATTATGGGAAAATCTGGATCTGGGAAAACAACACTCTTAAAATTATTAGGACTGCTGGACCGGCCGACGGAAGGAAAAGTCTTTTTTAAAGGTGAAGACAGTAATTCGTTAAGAGGGGACAGGCTTGCCATGATTAGACGCCGTGAAATTGGATTCATATATCAGGATTACTATCTTATGGACAGTTTATCGGTAAGAGAAAATATCATGCTGCCGAAGATTCTGGATCACAGTCCAGTAGAAGAGAGTATAACGGAAGCAGAAAAACTAGCCGATGTTATGGGGGTTCGTGCTTTACTGGATAAAAAAATCTTTGAATTATCAGGAGGCGAAAAACAAAGGGCAGCGATCTGCCGGGCGTTGATGAATCATTCGGATCTGATCCTTGCCGATGAACCGACCGGAAATCTGGATTCTGCTTCATCAGAAACAGTAATGGAATACCTGCAGATGATCAATAAAGATTTGAAAAAGGCTGTTGTTTTGGTAACACATGATGCATATGTTGCAAGCTTTTGTGACAGGGTGATCTTTGTAAAGGATGGGAATATTGAAGTTGAATTAAGGAAAAAAGAAAAACAGGATGTTTTCTGCGATAAGATTATGAAAGCACAAAAAGATATCTTGAAAAACAAATGAATGATATAGGAAAGACAATCATCATGGTCACACATGATCTGCAGATGGCAAGCTATTGTAGCCGGTTGATTCTATTGAAAGATAGAGTGATATTGGAGGATTTAAAGAATAGTGGGGATCAGGAGGCGTTTTATCAGGAGATTCTCGGAAAGATGAAAGAGCTGTAAAAGATTCACAAAAAATTGACATTTTTAAATTTCATATTGAAAATAAAAATCAGGCATGTTATTCTATCGGCACGCAGATGAATTCTAGTATCTGCAATGCATCTAGATTTACCAATTCATTTACTTCAAACCTAAACAATCGGGTAAGAATCCAAGATGAAAATCATAAAAAACAGATAAATACATGCCTGATAAAAGAAGATAACGGTATATACTGGTATATATAAAAATTCTATGTTATCATATGCATAAAGCTAAACAGTTCTTCTTTGCAGGTATTATATCTGTACAAGAAGGGAGAACTGCTTATGAACCAAAGAAAATCATTAAAAGAATTAAACTTGCTGGATAAATTTCTGTTCGATGAAGCGATGGATGACCCTGAAAATGTAAAGACAATGTTGGATATCATACTGAGTCAGAATACAAATCTGAAACATCCACCGCAAACAGAAAAAGAACAGAGAACATCTACGGATAATCGGCAGATCCGGCTGGATGTCTATGCGATAGATGAAGATGATGTGATATATGAAGTAGAGGCTCAAAAAGAGAATACGCATAATCTTCCGAAAAGAAGTCGACTGTACCAGGGAATCATCGACAGTAAACTGCTGCCGCCGGGAGTTGTTGATTTCAATTTATTGAATGAAGTTTTGATTGTGCTGATTATGCCATTTGACTTGTTCGGATATGGATTATATCGTTATACCTTTCAGATGAAGTGTGAAGAGGTTCCAGAACTGAAACTGGATGATGGAGCAACAAGGATATTTCTGAATACCAGAGGCAAACATCCGGAGCTGGTGTCACCAGAGTTAATAGAACTTTTGAAATATATGGAACACAGTACGGATGAAATATCAGAGGCATGTGAAAGTAAACGGATTCAAGAGATGCATAGACGAGTTTGTCAGATTAAAGCAAGTGAAAAGGCAGAGGTGAAATATATGCAGACATGGGAAGAAAAGATACTCATAAAACAGGAAGGTGAACGAATTGGTCTTGAGCGAATTAACCGATTGAATCAGAAGCTAATTGAACAAGGTCGATTTGATGATTTAACTAAAGCAACATCGGACAGTAGTTATCAGGAAAAATTATTAAAGGAATTTAAAATTTAACAAAATATAGCAAGAATTCTCCGTCCTCTATAGGTGGGAGATGAATTGCAGAAGGAACAATCAAGGGAGTGTAAAAGTAAGCGGATTCAAGAGATGCATAGACGAGTTTGTCAGATCAAAGCAAGTGAAAAGGCAGAGGTGAAATATATGCAGACATGGGAAGAAAAGATACTTATAAAACAGGAAGGTATTGCCGAAGGAAAATTAGAAGAGAAGCAAGAACTTACGAGAAAGTTGGCTAATAAATTCTCAATCGAACAAATTGCAGAAATGCTGGAAATTGATATTTCAGAGGTCGAAAATATACTCAAAGAATCTCAAAATGGGAAGTGATTAGAACAAAACATAGCATCTGAAAAAACAAGTAAAAAAGCAAAGGTGAAGTATATGCAATCGTGGGAGAAAAAGAATATGAATAAAGTAGATAAAGGCTTTGAATTGGTTTATTGGAAACTGAGTTACAGAAGAAAATTCATTCGCACATTATGGATGATCCCATGGACAATTGTATCATTGATATTTATACAAATTGTAGGGAAAAATTATAAATATACCATATTGGCAGGAATAATCTATCTCGTTATACTTCCAATCCAGGCAATTTATAATTACAAAAAATGGATGAAAGAAGAAATGAAATGATATTATGCATTCCTCGAAAAAATAAAAATTTAAACTTCCAAGCACTTGAAAAACCGATTCCTTAGTAGTACAATTATGTTAAAAGATTAACGATGCTTTGTCGATAAAAAATATTATCAAAATATACAATGCATCAAATATTTAATTAAAAGGAGCGTGTTTGAAATGGCTAGATTTACACTGCCAAGAGATGTTTTAAACAGCTTTTTTGTTTTGTTAAAGATTATTAAAGAGTATTAGAAAGCCTTATTTAATCACATTTTTGGGAAGGATTGATAATGAATAAAAAAGATCAATAAGGTTGCAAAGCTGATTTCTTTATTGCAAAAGTGTTGCTTTTCCCACCATTGAAGAAAGATGAATACAATTAATGCAACAGTTATATTTCAAATTCAATATAAAACAGATAGGAACATTGATAAGTAAAAACAAATGAATTATATGGATTTTGTGAATGGCAAATTATTGCAATTGTGCTTTTTGGACATATAAATTAAACTTTAGTAAATATTTTCCAAATTTATATATTTTTCCTGAAATAAAATATAAAGCTCTGCTGTATGGTAGGGCTTTTTTTATATGTATTTGTATTACAGAATTTGTCCAAAAAAGACAAACAAAATTTTTTTCTGTCATACTATATATAGAAGGGAATATTCCAGCACATAAGAAAAGGAGGGCATTATATGGTAAAAAAAGAAGATAAGATTGCTTATGAGATTGAAATAGAACGTTCCGAAGAAATGGAGCAGGAAATAGATCATTCTATTAATCAGATGGATGATGAGTTTCGCATGACGAGGACAGCCGCAGAATTAACGGACTTGCAGGGAAAAGAAGAATGAGAAAAATAGATAAATACATCTCCAAAGAGAAACTGTGTAATTTGGTCGTAAATCTTGCTGAAAAATTGTTTGAATTGTCTTCTGAGGAATCGAATTATCTCAGAAACCGATTAAAAAAATATGATAAAATGGAATTGCAGCATCTATATCATAATTTTACTTCATTTCCGCTTCTTTTAATGCATACAATTTTTTGCGTAACCTTTTCACATGCTTTATCTTAATTGTATTTCCGTAAACAATTCTCAAATCATAAAGTTGTTCACACTCAGCTACAAAATCAGCAAGTTTTTGTAAGAGCTTTGCCTGATTTTTTGTCACTGCTTTCTTCCAGACAAAAGTATATTTATTTGCACTAGCTTCAATTTTTGTACCATCAATAAAAATAGTTTCGCCTGAAATTTCACCAAGATCATAAAGAGTATTTGACATTTCAGCAAGAATACGCTTGGAACAAGGCGCGAAATGGATGCTTCGAAACCGTGCAAATGTTGCATGATCTGGGGCTGGGATACCTTCCAAAAGAAACATGAAATTGATATCTCTTTTGCAATTCAGTTCCATAGAACGAGAAGAATAGTCCCCGTTCATGTAAGAGTAAAGTACAATCTTCAGAAGTGTTTTTGGCGATACTGAATTTATTCTTTCATAGGTAGAATACAGGTCAGTCAAATCCATTCCCTCCACAAACTGACTTAGTAATCGCACAGAATCATCTTCCGGAATGATTGTTTCCAAATTTAAAGGAAGTTTTAGTTGATATCCTCCTTCATTCAAAGTATAATTCTTATGTAAAAATATAGGTTTTCGCATACTTATATTTTACACCAACAGCCGGACTTTTCGAAGCCCGGCTGTATTTTTTCATCGAAAAGAGGCTGCGCACTAATTGCTTAGTGCGACAGCCCCTTATAGCGATAAATACCTTATCTTGAATTCCGTATAAACAGGTTATAAATTTAACCTTATCACAAAAAACACGGGATACTATTTTGATTCATACAGAGAGAGAAACCTATAAAAACACGGGATAAAACATTTATCGCTATAACATAAGCGTCAGATAAGAACGTGTAGAGACAAGCAGCGATTATAGAAAACTCCCCTGCTACTTAAAATGGGAGCAGGGGAGTTGAGATGTCAATGACAATAAAATAATCTTTAAAATGCAGTTTTCCATTATTTCTCTCATCATCTGGTGATTATTCACATGTCTTTTCCTTATATTAGAAAAATTAAGCTTTAATCCATTTGCCAATCCATTTCCTTGTTGTTTGATTATATCTACATTTATACAAGACGCCATTTAAGGTTTTATATTTCCAAACAATAGTGTGCGAAGCCGGACTGATTTCTGGAGGCGTAGCATCCGTCGAAGCAGCATAAACATTTGAAGTAATAAGCGTATGATTAGCAAAAGCTATAGATGATGGCGTTGTCAGACTAAAAATAAAGCTGCAGATTAAAGTGATAAATAGTGTTTTAGTCGTTTTCATGAATTGGTTCCCCTTCCTTGTAGCGTGGCAATCTTTTTAAGTCTTCAGAGAGGTGGTCGATGTCGGCAAAGAACCTTCCTTCGTAATAAATGGTATATTGTTTGGTTCCGTGATCAATGATATAAGCGTTATCTTCACGGAGCTCTACTGCGCCGTCTGTCACCGGATACAGCTCCCGAAAATTAGGTTCAGGGACGCAGAAAACAGAGAATATGACCACAGCAAATATGGCCGTATGGCACAGATACCCGTGTACACGCTTAAAACGGGAAGTATTTTCCTGATTATTTAAGATAAAGTAGATTCGTGTACTTAGTACAGAGGTATCATTTACGGCAAAGTGCATCATGCGGCTGGGCTCTGCGAGCCTGGCGCTTTGTATTCTTTTTGCGGTTTTTACAATCAGTTCAGCGTAATCGGTGACACTGAATTTCGGGTTGGATTGTATCAGGAAAAAGTCGTTGGAAAGCTCCAGAAAGAGCATAAATTCTTTTTTTAAATGCTGTACAAAAGGATTCCACCAGTGTATGCGGCAGATAATTTCCATCAGAAATCCAAGCCATAGGTGATGCTCTTTATAGTGCGCAATCTCATGCAGGCAGATGTACTTAAGCTCCGTTTCGGAAAAGCTTTGCCCATCGGGCATTATCAAAATCGGATGTAATAATCCAGTGATGGCCGGAGAGATTGGCTCCGGGATAAGGGCAATCCGTATCGGTTTGGCAAGGTATTCCTGTAAAAACTCGTACAGATATGCATATGCGCCTTCTTTTTCAACAAAAAATGCAGAGAGCGCATGGTGCAGCCGTATATACTGAACCAGGAGCCGCAACAGCAGGATAAAAGCGACCGTAAACCAGATTGAAAATATCAGCGTATCCACCCGTAGACGGCAGCCAGCAATATTTTGTGTTGTAAAGTCTAATATCCTTGGCAGGACCTGATAAGACTGAAACGAATAGGTAAAAGGAAAATTGAAAGGTATACTCATGCGGATTAAAATAACAAGTATACCGATTAACGAAAATTGTATCGTGCGTTTGTGGAAAACGGATGTGTGGTGCATGATGATATGCAGGTACACCGTGAGAAAAAGCGTTACAATAAAGCAAGTAAAAAAAGGTCCAAATGAAAGCGCCATATTTAATTTCCTCCGTTGATAAGAATGTGTTTGCGCTGGGCTATCATCTCTTCCAGATGCTCTAATTCATCCAGGTCTGTTTCAGTATCGATCAATGAAGCAATTAACGCAGATTTCTGCCCGTCTCCGAGTATATCTGTACAAGTATTGCCAAAATACTCATCACGGGAAATGACTGGCGCATAGCTTCTGGTAAGCACCGTACCGCTGTAGACGATATCTGCCACTTTAATAGAATGGTTCGCAATCAGTGAGCGGAGACATGCCTGTACGGTATTGATATTCAATGTATCGTCTTTCCTGACAATATCGGATGCAACCATTGGCGTATCGCTTTCCCACAGAACCTTCATAACATCCAGTTGCTTTTTTGTAAATCGTTTCTTCATTATTATATCACCTCGCTTTTTATGATAATTGTTCGGATAGCATAATCATTGCATAAAAAAGAAAATATGTCCATACTAAAAAAAGATAAAAATAAAAAAAGAATATTTTTTTAATAAAATAAAAAAATTTGATTGACAAAACAAAAAATAAATGACATATTAAAAAAGTAATTACAAAGGAATTCCGAAACAACTTAAAAGAAAAAAGGAAGAACAATTATGGGTAACTTTAAAGATTTTGATCTTGACTTAAGGAATGTAGCATCAGGTGGGGAAGCGGAGCCAAATGGATTATCAAAGATTACGACTAAGATTACGATCGGCGTATCCAAAATGTCATTAAAGAACAAGTGTAAATCTGTTGATACGCCGACAACAGGAAGGTCAGCGATGTGCTGCAAGAGGACGAATGCTGCGGCTGAACCTCAGTGTATCTAAAATGTAAGAGCGTGGCATTTTGCTGCGCTCTTTTATAAAAAAGAATCAAAGGGAAGGTATGAATATGGAGACAATTTTATTTTCAAAAACAGATAAAATAAAAATCGTTACATTTGCAGCTGTAGCTTTTGGATTGCCGTGGTTACTGTTACCGCAGATACGGGTAGAGGGGATTTTGGCGTACGATATACCGGCGTCGTACATGATGATTCTTCCGACTTTCGGTATTATATTGGGAAGAATTATCTGTGAGCGAAAAATTCATGGGTGGTTTCATTGGATTTATACAATTGCTTTTATCGAGAGTACTGCGGTGATGGTATTGTGTGCGGCGAAAGTAATAACCGGGAAAGCGGCAGATGATATGCTGACGGTTTCTTCTATGGCATTGAGCATCGTTCTTTTATTGGGCAGGATGATTGACGAGCAGGAACTTTATCCGTTTAAAGATTTAAAAAAGGCCATTGGCATTTATATTATGTTTGTAGCCATTGCGCAGATATCAAACCTTCCGCAGCTTATACATGCCGGAGCCTTGCGCACGGCAGATGAGATTGTTTCCAATCTACTGTTTGCGCCAATCGACATTTTCGTGGTGCAAAGTATATATTTTTTCGGGGAAGAATATGCATGGCGGGGGTGCCTGCAGGGACGGCTGCAGAATATATTCGGGAAGCGCATGGGCGTTATTTTGCTGGGAATCATATGGGAGCTGTGGCATATGCCGCTGTGGTTCCAGATCTCTGAGCCGGGGCAGGGGAAGCTGATTGTACTGCTTGTTTTGATGCGTATGCCGTATGTTATTGCGCTAGCTGTATTTTTTGGATGGGCATATATGAAGACAAATAATATCTGGCTCTGTGTTTTGCTTCATGGAGTCAATAATGCGGCGGGGGCAGCATTTGATTCTGATTTAGTAACTGTCGCCGATACGGTTGAAAGTGTAAGCGTCTTTGACGGTATTATGACCGCTGTTGCTGTGATTGTTATGCTGCTATTTCTTTTTACGAAGGAATACAGAAAAGGGGAAAGAGTATGAAAGTAGTTGGTTATGCAGGAAGTCGCTCCGCGTTTTCAAAAAGCATCTGTCTGGGAGAAAAATTGAAAACAATGCTGCGAGAGAAGAACATAGAAATGGAACTGTATACAGCCAGAAACAATGTAGTGGAGGAGTGTCGGGGATGCGGAAAATGTTTTGATGAAGGGTTATGTCCGCAGGATCAAGAGGATAGTATGGAATACATTAGAAAAAAAATTCTAGAAGCAGATTTAATTGTTTTACTGTCGCCAGTCTATTTGAATAATGTGTCCGGCGCGATGAAAACATTTCTTGACAGGATTGGATCTTGGGTTCATACTTTGGCACTTTCCGGGAAAATGGGGATTGTAGTGACAGTGACAGATCAAAGCGGACAGGAATTTGTTTCTTATTACTTGCAGAAGCTCCTTTTACAGATGGGGTGTAATGTGGTTGGAGAGTATAAGGTTGTGGCACTAGAGGAATTAGATCAGGAGGAAGTTATAGAAAGAATTGTATCCAATATCGTAAAAGCATTTTCTGATCAAGAACAATATATAAGCACGGCTGATTTAGAAAATACGTTTCAGTATCTGAAGGCTAGATTTGTCAACGCGGATATGGAACAGTATAAAGATGAATCCTATGAGATTAAATATTGGTATGATTCCGGGATGGCAGAGTGCGAGACTTTTCAGGAAGTGCTGAACCTTAGAAAATTACAATGCAGGAGTGATGTACATGAAGTCTGAGGTTAAAGAAGAAATACAGACTTATATACGGTATATTAATGAGAATGACCTCAGAGACAAGTGTGAGGAATACATTCAGATGTTTTTTTTTCTATCGCAAATGATGTTAGAAGAGAGTTTGGGAGCGGACGAAAGAGTAATTCAGTCAATGGCGCAAAAGATGGTAGGACTACTGGGACAGGATCTGGATATAGATTTTGCTTCTCCGAATGATGGAATGTATGGGGGATTGGGAGTGCTTACATTTTCAGTTCATGAGATCATGGGAAGGACAGGAGAGTTAAAAGAGACTTCAGAATTGCTGGATAGATTTTTATTAGATCAAGCGTGTCAGAAAGCAGATTTGTTCCAGCAGAGGAAACTTTCGTTTGGTTCGTACGATATATTAGGCGGAATTGCAGGTGTGGTATATTATCTGCTGGACTGTGAGGAAATACTGAACCAGCCGGAGGAGAAGCTGAAATTGCGGGATCTGATACGATTCTTAATCTATTTGTCAGGAGATTATTCTTATTGGGGGAAACAAATTCTTCGCTATCACATAAGAAGAAGACAACAGTTTCTTGCAATAGAACGAAAGACGATGAAACAGGGACATATCAATTTCGGGATGGCACATGGGGTTGCGGGCCCGCTCGTCGCTCTGGCGAAGGCGAAGAGACAAGGAATCCAGGAAATGTATCTGGAGGAAGCAATCTGGAAATTATTCGGGCTGTATGAGGAATTATGTGTGGAGAATAATGGGATTGTTCGCTATCCGGGAAGGCTTCCGATTGACTGTTATGTCAGCAAAACGAGCGCTGATCTTACGGAGAATGCCGGGTGGTGTTATGGGAATCTTGGGATTGTCCGCAGTTTAATGAAGACGGCGAAGTATTTAAGGAAGCCGATGGAATATGCGTATTATCTGGATAAATTAACGGAAAAACAGCAGTATACCATCTGACGGATAACGATACGGCATGTGCAACATTTACCAACAAAAAATATGAAGGAATACTGGGATAATGGAGCATACCTGTATGAAGTAGAAGCTGTAAAGAAAAATACGTTATACAAGACCTTCCCATGGTAAAATATCAAAACATATAAAGGAGCCGAAAATGAAAACATATTCAATTGCAGCAGCAGAACTCAAAAAGATTATAGAACTTGTAAATACTGGATATCAGTGCACCGAGTTTTCAGATGATGAAACACTGTATATTCGTTTGGAAAAAGATAAGAAGACGAACGAATTTGAGTTTGTTCGGTGTTAATTTTATAAATATCTCATAGAACATTATAGGTATAAGGGAGTCCACGCTATGGGCTTCCTTTTATTTTATATAAAAGCATTTGCTCTTCAATATAGAACGGAATCAACAGAAGAAAGGAGAGTATGAATTTTAGACTGTAATGTTCGAATAATTTATTAATTTTTAAAATCAGGAGAAGACAAAATGGGATATCACTGGTGCTAGAATATAAATAGTACAAGCCAAAATGAGAAATTCCAAATACACATAAACATGATACAATAGAAGCATGTCGCCAAACGAATTCGAACGAGTGTATGAAAGAACGCACACTGAGGCTGAGCTTCTGGCAGGTTAAAATGGGGAGAAATTTCTCATTTTAACTTGTACTAAATCTTGACATAGGACCGTAAACAGAAAATACTATGGAAGGTCGGCAACGTCTATAAAGAATAAAAGTACGATAAAATATGGGACAGAGCAAGGAGCGGCAGCACTAATCTATGGCGAAGAAGGTGTAAGCTCGTTGCCGATACAGGATATTAAAGGAAAATATCATTAAAGGCGAAGTATTTATGTTGCCTGATGCTTTAATGCTCTTTTGTTGTTGCCAGTTCTTTATGAAGATGTAGAGCCATAAACACAGTAATACTGACCTCCAAACGTGTGGAGCAACAGACCTATAGAAGTTGTATGGGACTTCTGAAGCTTACGGATAAATACTCAGAAGATTTGCTGGAAGCTGCCTGTAAAAAGGCATTATCCTATACATCTTCGCCCAGCTACAAGAGTATCAAAAACATCCTTGTAACGGGTTCTGTAAAAGCGGAACCAGAATCATCTGGATCCAAGACCACACATAAAGCATACGGCATCACAAGAGGTGCCGACTACTATCAGAGGTAATCACATATGACAAATCAGAGTACAATAGATAAACTTATTGAAATGCGTCTTACCACAATGGCAGATGCATTCCGCAACCAGCTTGACAATCCTAAATTTAGAGAAGTACCATTTGAGGATCGCTTTGGTATGTTGGTAGACATTGAATACAGCAATCGGAAAAACAACCGTCTGAAACGGCTAATCCATAATGCTGGATTCGACCAGTCGGAAGCAAATATCATAGATATCAATTACACTTCTGGGCGCAAGCTTAACAAGGATCTCATTAACCGACTTGCAACTTGCGAATATATATCTGAACACCGAAATCTTTTTATCACCGGTGCTACAGGCTGTGGTAAAACATACATGGCCTGTGCCTTTAGCATGGAGGCTTGTAAGCAGTATTTCAATACCAAGTATGTCCGACTCCATGATCTGCTTATTGATCTGGAGACAGCATGGACAGATGGTAACTACAAAAAAGTCATGGCGAAGTATGCCAATCCAGTTGTTCTGATCCTGGATGAGTGGCTTCTATTGAAACCAACGAATTCAGAACAAAGGGACATCTTCGAACTACTTCATAGGAGACGTAAGAAATCTTCAACGATTTTCTGTTCCCAGTATGCATTCGAGGAATGGGATGAGCAGCTCGGCGGTGGTGACAGTCCTCTGGCAGATGCAATCATTGACTGTATTGCCCACGACAGCTATCGAATAAATATCACAAGTATTGATGTTGAACATGATAGATTAATGCGTGAGGTATATGGTTTGGATAAAGAACTACGCGAGTAAACTCGCATAATTACATAGGTGATTTCCAATTCCGGACATCTGATTCCAAAATTTCAGGAAGTGCGATTTCATCGCACAAGAATATTCAGATTTCAAACCTTAACTCAGTGCATAAAGCACTTTTGCGGATGAATCGAAGTATTCAGACGCAAAGAACATTCAGTATTTTAAAATGAGATAAATCTTATATTATACGGGTAAAATCAAGAATAGCACTAAAAGTAGATATTAAAACAAGGAATCGCCAGAATCGGCATTAGCCGAAACTGGCGATTCCTAATTAATGACTAATTTACAGCCGCTTTATTTTAAATTTCGAGATTAATTATATACAAACGCTATTGTATATAGTAACTCATTTAAATACATCTTGGCTCAGCAGCTTCATTTGCTTTTGTACAACAATAATTTGTCATTCCGGTTGTAGGGGTATCAACTGACTTACATGTGTTTGCCAATGATTGGAGTATTGTAGTCGTTGATAAGAGTTCGGTATTCGTGGTGGTAGACACTTGTTTTAAATCAAGATCAAAATCTTCAAAATTACTCATAATAAAACCTCCTTTGATATTCACGTTTACTATATATTAAAAACGCAACAAAATAGCAGAAAAATCAATAGAAATTTGAAAAAAGATTATACAATTGTTGTGTTAAAGTATAAAAAGGTATATAATTAAGAAAAATACTATCTAATATTTGAGAATAGATTTTTCGGCAGAATATATGTATTTGTTTAGTCTGGTATATAGTATATTACAAAAGGAAAGAAGATATGAAAACGATAATTGAGGATTATATAGAAAATATAGTTACAAATCATATGAATATAATAAGGAAAAATCAATGTGCGGACTTGCTATTATTTTGCGTTGATATATTGATTAACAATAGCGAAAATAATAATTACGAAAAAGATTTAAATCATATAATAAGTGAAATTCTTTTATTAATGAAAAATAGTCCGGAAAGGTGTGCATTTCTTCTTAAGGCAGGAATGGATAACAAGAGAACGAAATATGAGACAAACGATTATAAGTCATCGAAATTGTATTTTCAATGACGAGTATACAAATGATTATTCAATCCTATCTGGAGAAAGTGGAACGATATTGACATTGATTAATGGAATATATTTAAGTAAAGAATATCCAAAGTTATTAATGATAGATTAGTATATATGCAACAAAATAGAGGGGGAATATATAATGAAAAAAATATTTTTTGAAACACTAAAACATAAGCTTGGTCATTATTTACTGGTTATATTTTGTGGTATACTAATGGTTTCGACAATATATGTATCATATGCATTTAGTGACAGTATTGAAGGAATTATAAATGGACAAAATTCTGGCATAGTGGAAGAAATGTACACTTTTATTAATTTTCAAGAGACATATATTCTCTTGTTTATATTAATGGTACTGGTTATTATTTCGTACATACAAAAAAAATCCTATGATTATGTTCTGCTTGATACGATGGGATTAAAGAAAAAGCATAGATATATGTTTATTGGATTTGAATATGCAGGGATTATATTTTCCTCGGTAACTGGTGGCTTGATTTTAGGAAAAATATTAGCAGAGTGTGCAAAAACAGTATTACAAAATATCTTTTATAATACAATTACTACAGAGGTTAATTATGGATTTGTTGCACTGCGGAATACATTGGTGATTTCATGTGAAGTTTTCGGCATCCTATTCATTGTTTTTGATGAAGTGATAGCATGCCTGGGAATGGATGCATTGTTGACTGTTGGAAAAAAGAACGGGAAACCACTGAAGAAGAGACCGAAAATTTTACTGCTTGGGATATTTTTGACCTTGATTGGTCTTATAAGTTTATTGTTTTATTGGGGAAAGATATCCAAAAGTATTCCGACTGTATTTTTGAATGCGGGCATGTGCCTGCTTATGATTAGTTTGGCAGGATACTATTTCGTTCGGTTGAATAAAAAAGAGAAGAAGTATTATAAACGAATTACATGGTTGGAAAACTGGTATCATAGATTCTTTTATAATATAAATATGTCATTTGTCGTTGCAGCATTTCTTGTAATTATTATGACGGATTTTTCTATAAAATTATTGGATAACCTTCCGATTACCGAACCGAAGAATTATCCGTTTGACTTGGTATGGATGGCAAATACGGATGACGAAGAATTTTTGAATCATTTAACAGATGATGAAGGGGTTGAACTGAGAAAAGTACCATGTGCTAGAGTGACAACGACAGATATTGCTGAACATATGGGGATTCCGGCATCAACTTATGAAAAATGGACTGGAAAATCGCTAGATTTGAAAGACAATGAAATATTTGTTGTATATCAAAGGGAGAGGTTTGAACGAAACAAAGTCGGAATTGGTTACAATACAAAAAATCCATTAATTTATATAGGAAAAGCAAGGGCTGATTTATGGTTGTATATAAAAGGCGTAGCAGCACCTAAAGTACAGTATTTTACAGAAAAATTCAAGGTTGTCGGAACAGAAGACAGAATTCTAACAGGTGTGTTTGGAAGTGAAACATGTGAACATATTATTGTATTCTCAGACGAATATTATCAGAAGAACTGTGTGAAAGCAGATGGGGCGAATATGGCTGTTATGATGAACATACCTGAAAATTATGATAAAGTTGTCGAAGAAATAAAAGCGTATGCCCAAGATCATTCCCAGGTAAATTATTTTGACGCGGATAATGGGAATCTGATTTACGAGAAGAAAGAGCTGCTGTTAGAAAGAAGTAAAACAAAGCTTTTATACGTGGCTTCAGCAGCGGGAAATATTATCATTATGCTTTTGTGTGGAATATTTGTATTGAGTATAAAAATGGAGTGTGATTTTCCGGAGACAGAATGGAAATACCGATTTTATATTCAATCAGGAATGTCTTCTGCTAAAGTCAGAAAGGGAATCATAAAAGAGTGTCTGCTATCAGGAGGACTGCCTGTTATATGTGGCACAATTATTTCAATTTTGTATTGTAGTATGCTTTTGTATGCGAAACATTTACAGATTGAGTGGGTTCATAGATACTTTAAAGGAATAATTTTGATTGTTGGTGCTATATGGTTGCTTTTTGCTGTTTTTATTTTTATATTTGCTTATAGAAATATTAGAAAAATAGAGGGAGATAGTGGAAATGGAAAAAAGTAAAAAAATTTTAAAAGTGGAAAATTTAAAAAAGGCATATTACTCAACTTCCCGAACAGGAGAAATCATTACTTATCCTGTTTTAAATAATGTTTCATTTGAGATAGAAGAAGGTGAATTTGTAGGGATTATGGGACGTTCTGGTTGTGGAAAAACTACATTATTAAAGGCAGTGGGAATGTTAGACAAACCAGATGACGGAACAATATATTACAAAGATAAAGATACAAAAGATATATACCGGGCTGAACTGGCAAGACTTAGAAGAACAGAGATTGCTTTTGTATTTCAGGATTATTATCTTATGGATAGTCTGTCTATAAAAGAAAATATTATGCTTCCACTTATTTTGGATGAGGCAGATGTTCAGGAGAGTAAGAAAAAATGTGAAGAAATGGCTGAGAAGTTTGCAATTGCGGATTTATTGGATAAAAAACCATATGAATTATCAGGAGGAGAAAAACAAAGAACTGCGATTTGCCGCGCATTAATCTACAATCCCGATTTAATTTTGGCGGACGAACCAACAGGAAATCTGGACTCTGCCTCATCAGAGGTTGTAATACATACTTTAGAAGAGATTAATAAGAAGATGGGGAAAACAATTCTGCTTGTAACACATGATCCTATTATAGCAAGTTCATGTGATAGAATTATTTTCTTAAAAGATGGAAAAGTAAAGGAAGACCTGAAGAGAACCGGAGATAAGGAACAATTTTATAATGAAATAATTACAAACTGGTGCTGATTTGCAAGTGCTTATATAAAATAAACCTTGTTCATGAATCGTATTCAATTACTACGATAATGGCAAGTGCTTTAAGATGATTTACAGTGTCTCTGACTGAGTATTCCAATGAAAATAGAAAAATAAAATAGTATGTGAATATTCCCGTGCGGAAGAACCCCTGAGTCCGGACAGCCGGGACACGGAGCCCGGATTATTCAGACAAGGACGATGAACTGCCGTGGCTCAGTTACCAGCACTTTGGCAATCTGGTAGGCAACCTCACAGATCTGATTGTGCTGGAACAAAACTGGCAGCTGATGATTGATGAAATCTGGAATACCCGTCAGGTCAATGACTATACAGGAAAGAATATCAACAAAAAGGACTTCATGCGTTCCTGGACACACAGCCGTACCGCACAGCACATTTCCTTTGACGAGCTTTTGGAAGAAGGAACTACTGTTGACGGCGAGTTGCTTTTTGATATTGCTGATCCACGCAGCGAGTTTGAATCTGAGATAATTCATAAGTTTTACATGGAGGATTTCAAAGCCCAACTTCCCGGGGTAGACAGCAAGATTTTACAGATGCGCTATGACGGTCATTCCCTGAAAGAAATCGCTGCCGCAGTTGGTTTCAAAACGCCCAGCGCAGTCAGCAAGCACGTTGAGAAAATCGCTGAACGGTACGATAATTTTATATCGGACGAATACGGAAAGCTTTTAAGCAAATGTATTAACTAAATTATTATGGAGGATAATTATGTCAACAATTAGTCAAGAGGAATCATTATTGTTACAATGTTTAGCAACCACATCACTTTTAGGTGAATTGAGTAACGCAAATTTCTTGGAAAGCGATTACTATAAGCAACTGTCATTTTCAAATAAGAACATTAAGAATATTCTTACCCAATTCGGTCTTAGAAATCCGGCAACAATGCAGATGATGCTTTATGCATTATTAACTGTTCCAAGAGAAACCCTTTCAAGAACGGCTTTCCCGAAAGGAATCTCCGAAAAAGTGGAAGCGGAGCTTCGGATCCAGTACCCAGGCGGCGGTACGGCCATTGATGTCTATCTGGCACTCAATGATATCATACAGAGATATTCCGAAGAAAATAAAATTTCTCCAACCAGATATCTGAATCTTTCAGAGCAGGTAGCAAAATTAATGCATCTGCCATTTGAAAGAATCGATCAGGGTGAAGAGTGGAAAAAAATATAATTTATCTGAATAATTGAACAAACAGATTTCAAAAAGGAACTATTACAAAAGTTGATGAATCATCTTCTGGAGCAATAGTTTCTTTTTTTATTTTTTTCTATAAATTCCACACTACTCATAGAACGTAATCAATGAAGAGAAGGAGTGAAAAAAATATTTCAACACGTTCGAATATGATTTTCGGAGGAATTATTTATGATACAGGATTGTTATATTGAAGAAATCAAGGATATTGTCAAAGAGAAAAAGTTGCACATGTCAGAACAAGAATTATATTTTGCTGAAAACAAGAGCGATCTGTTTTTCAAAAATCGACTTTCAAAAAAACAACTCTTAATCGACTGTCAGTTGGGAAGAGGATATGATAATGAGGGGTTCGATGACAATACGTTACTTTCTCAAAAGAGGACATTAAAAACTCGTAACAGTAAAAGATACGTCCCGCTTCCTGATTTTATTATGGATGAGCTGTATCTGGCAAGAGCACGATATGAAGAAACACTGAAAAATGATCCGGAATTTGATGAAAACTTAGATTTTGTTTTGTTTAGGGATCACGGGAAGGCAATCGCAAGACCGTATTATTATTTTAAGAAACTAATGAAGAAATGTAATATTGATTGTACAAAACATGTATGGCACGATTTACGGCACACTTATGCAACACTGTTAGATCAAAACAATATGAACATGAAAGTAGTATCGGAGATATTAGGTCATTATTCAGAAGAATTTACAAATGAAGTTTATGTCATTCATAAACCAGAGGTCATCATCTATGATACAAGTGAAGTAATGAACTCATTTATTGAGTCATTAAAACTGGACTCAACAGAAAGAACCATACCTGTATATGATATTTCGTTCATTCAGGAATATTTATTTTAAACTATTCTGACACTTCAAATTTTTATTTATTAATTTAATTTTAGTGTTACATTTTTAACAAAGATTTTGGCAAAAATATGTAATACTTAATGCTTATCAATGATTTTTAATCGTTATTAAATAAGCGAAATCTTTTGAAACAGAAAAGAATTTTTGCAGATTTTAAAATTTTTAAAACTAAGATATTTTGTTACAACAGAAAAGCAACAAAAATACAACTAAAAGTAGTAAAGATAGGAGATATTTTAACAAACATCAAAAAGCTATAAATCGGAAAAAAATCTTCTAAATATGCATTTGTTATATAGAAGTAACAAACAGGTAGAAGAAATACAATATAATATTAAAAAAAAATTACAATTTTATCGCCCAAAAGACTTGAAAAAGAAATTTGCGAGTAGTACAATTGTGTTAAAAGATTAACACAATATTTTAAAAGGAGCGTGTTTGAAATGGCAAGATTTACACTACCAAGAGATGTTTATCACGGAAAAGGATGTTTATCCGAATTAAAGAATCTGAAAGGTAAAAAAGCTGTCCTCGTAGTCGGCGGCGGATCTATGAAGCGTCAGGGATTCCTGGACAAAGCAGTGAACTACCTGAAAGAAGGCGGAATGGAAGTCAAACTGATCGAAGGTGTAGAACCGGATCCGTCTGTAGAGACTGTTATGAAAGGCGCAAAAGTAATGCAGGAATTCGAGCCTGACTGGATCGTAGCAATGGGCGGTGGATCTCCAATCGATGCGGCTAAAGCTATGTGGGTATTCTATGAGTATCCGGATGAGACATTCGAGAATATCATCACACCATTCAGCTTCCCTGAACTTCGTCAGAAAGCAAAATTTGTAGCCATCCCATCTACATCAGGAACTGCAACAGAAGTAACAGCATTCTCCGTAATCACAGATTACAATACAGGAATCAAATATCCTCTGGCAGACTTTAACATCACACCAGACGTTGCAATCGTTGATCCTGAACTGGTAGAAGGACTTCCTCAGAAACAGGTTGCTTACACAGGAATGGATGCACTGACACATGCGATCGAAGCTTATGTATCAACACTCAACTGTCCATTTACAGATCCACTTGCACTGCAGGCAATCGAGATGGTTCTGGATTATCTGCCGGCATCTTATAACCTGAATATGGAAGCAAGAGAGCAGATGCATTATGCACAGTGCCTGGCTGGTATGGCATTCTCGAATGCATTACTTGGAATCGTACATTCTATGGCTCATAAGACAGGAGCAGCATTCTCAACGGGACATATTCCTCACGGATGTGCCAATGCGATCTATCTGCCATATGTAATCAAATACAATGCAAAAGATAAAGTGGCTGCATCACGTTATGCAGAGATTGCACGCAGAATGGGACTTCCTGGAACATCAGAGAAAGCTCTGATCAACAGCTTGTGTGCAAAGATTGATGAGTTCAATGCGAAGATGAATATTCCTAAGACTCTGAAAGAATTCGGAATCAACGAAGAGGAATTCAAAGAAAAACTGGATAAGATTGCAGAACTTGCAGTTGGTGATGCCTGTACAGGATCTAATCCAAGAGCAATTGATCCTGCAACAATGGCTAAATTATTTACATGTACATATTATGGAACAGAAGTTGATTTTTAAATAACAAAAATCAGATAACGGCGGCTGTCACATAGGTTTATGTGACAGCCGTTTTGCGTACTTTGGTATAAAAATCAAAATCTATTCCATATACAATAAAATAAATCTTGAACAATTTTATCGACATTTTTTGAAAAATATGGTTTTACTTGCGAAATAGAACAAGCCGTATTATGATAATAGTAATATTGGGAATTAGGAGGAAATAAGATGTACAAAATTTTAAAAGCAGAACAATTAACTGCTAACATCTTTCTGATGGATGTAGAAGCTCCTCGTGTAGCAAGACATTGTGAACCGGGACAGTTTGTCATTGTAAAGATGGATGAAAAAGGGGAAAGAATCCCTCTCACAATCTGTGATTATGACAGAGAAGCCGGAACAATCACAATCGTATTCCAGCCGGTCGGAGCATCCACAACCAAGATGAAAGAATTAAAAGCAGGAGATTATTTCCGCGATTTTACAGGTCCGTTGGGAAATGCTTCAGAACTCGTAGAGGAAGATATCGAAGAACTGAAGAAGAAAAAGATCCTGTTTGTCGGAGGCGGTGTCGGAGCAGCACCTGTATATCCACAGGTGAAATGGCTCCATGAACACGGTGTTGATGCTGATGTTATCATCGGTTCGAAGACAAAAGATATGTTGATCCTGGAAAAAGAGATGGAAGCAGTATCCGGAAATTATTATCCATGTACGGATGACGGTTCTTACGGTCATGCCGGAATGGTAACAACAATGGTAGAAGAACTGGTGGAAAAAGGAAACAAATATGACGTATGTATCGCAATCGGACCAATGATCATGATGAAATTCGTATGTCTCCTTACAAAGAAACTGGAAATCCCTACTGTTGTAAGTATGAATCCGATCATGGTAGATGGAACGGGTATGTGCGGAGCCTGTCGTCTGCATGTAGGAGATGAGATCAAGTTCGCATGCGTAGATGGTCCAGAATTTGACGGACACCTTGTCAACTTCGATGAGGCTATGAAGAGACAGCAGATGTACAAGACCCAGGAAGGCCGTGCAATGCTGAAATTACAGGAAGGTGACACACATCATGGCGGATGTGGTCAGTGCGGAGGTGACGAGTAATGGCAGATGTATTAAAGAAAGTTCCTGTAAGAGAACAGGAGCCAAAGGTTCGTGCTACGAATTTTGAAGAAGTATGTTACGGATATAATAAAGAAGAAGCAATGGAAGAAGCAACCAGATGTCTGAACTGTAAGAATGCAAGATGTATCCAGGGATGTCCTGTATCCATTAATATTCCTGCATTTATCGCAGAGATCAAAGAAGGCAATATCGAAGAGGCTTACAAAGTGATCGGTCAATCTTCTGCACTTCCTGCTATCTGCGGACGTGTATGTCCACAAGAGTCACAGTGCGAGAGCAAGTGTGTCCGTGGTATCAAAGGTGATGCAGTATCTATCGGTAAACTGGAAAGATTTGTCGCAGATTATGCACTGGAAAATGATATCAAACCGGAAAAACCGGAAAAGACAAACGGACATAAAGTAGCAGTCATCGGTTCCGGTCCGTCAGGACTTACCTGTGCCGGCGACCTTGCAAAACTCGGATACGAAGTAACTGTATTCGAAGCACTGCATGAACTTGGTGGTGTTCTGGTATATGGTATTCCTGAATTCCGTCTTCCAAAGCAGAAAGTTGTTAAGAAAGAAATCGAAAAAGTCAAAGAGCTTGGCGTTAAATTCGAGACAAACGTTGTCATCGGTAAATCTACAACCATCGATCAGTTGATGGAAGAGGAAGATTTTGAAGCTGTATTCATCGGTTCCGGAGCAGGTCTTCCGATGTTCATGGGAATCCCTGGCGAGACAGCCAACGGAGTATTCTCTGCAAATGAATACCTGACAAGAAGTAACCTGATGAAAGCATTCGATGATTCTTATGATACACCGATCGCAGCAGGTAAGAAAGTTGCCGTTGTCGGTGGTGGTAACGTAGCTATGGATGCTGCCAGAACAGCACTTCGTCTTGGTGCAGAAGTACATATCGTATACCGTCGAAGCGAAGCAGAACTTCCTGCACGAGTAGAAGAAGTGCATCATGCAAAAGAAGAAGGTGTTCAGTTTGATCTTCTTACCAATCCAAAAGAAATCCTTGTCGATGAAAACGGATGGGTAAAAGGTATGAAAGTGATCAAGATGGAGCTTGGTGAGCCGGATGCTTCCGGAAGAAGACGTCCGATCGAAATTCCTGGATCTGAATATGAGATTGAATTAGACACTGTTATCATGTCCCTTGGAACCTCTCCAAACCCATTGATTTCTTCTACAACAAAGGGTCTTGAGACGAACAAGAGAAAATGTATCGTAGCAGAAGAAGAGAACGGACAGACTTCAAAAGCTGCCGTATTCGCAGGCGGCGATGCCGTAACAGGTGCTGCAACTGTAATTCTTGCTATGGGTGCAGGTAAAGCAGGTGCAAAAGGTATCCACGAATATCTGTCTGAAAAAAATGCTTAATTCTCCACAGGATAAAAGATTCTATAAGTATTCAGATATGAATATATGATAAAAGAGATATGCATAAGAAAAAATCTTGTGTGTATCTCTTTTTTTGATGCTGTATCCGTACTTGAATAAAAACAGCTGTATGTGTTATGATTGTAAGACATATTTAAATACCGAAAATAATTATAAAATCAGTCCTGCTGACAAGTAAGGATAAAACAAAAAGACAGGTTGGAGATTATGACAGAATTAGATTTGAAAGACGGAAAGATATTTTTAAATAAAGTAACGGAGAAGATCCGTACACGGCTGACAGAAGTAGATGCATCCATTGAAGCCGGACAGAAAGACATTCAGAGTATGAACGAATACTACTGGGAGAATTACACTGAGATGGACGAATACGGTTATGAGAATTACGATAACCAACAGGCACTTTTACATCAGGTAAATGATAATCAGGAAAAGCAGAAGATGAGACATCGTCTCCGTAAGATGTTGGAAGCCCCATTTTTTGGACGTGTAGATTTTATCTATGATGGGGAAGAAGAGCCGGAGATTTTTTATATCGGTATCGGCAATTTTGCAGAGCGTACAGGTATGCTGCCTTTGATCTATGACTGGAGAGCACCTGTCAGCGGATTGTTTTACGATTATGATAAAGGACCGGGTTCTTACAAAGCTCCTGCCGGACTGATCGAAGGCGAAATTGCTGCCAAATGGCAGTATAAAGTAAAAAACGGAAAAATGGTCTATGCATTTGAAAGCGATACCAAGATTGATGACGATATTTTGAAACAGGAACTGGGAACCAACAGTGATGTGCAGCTGAAAAATATCGTACGTACGATCCAGAAAGAACAAAATGCCATCATTCGTAATACACAGGATCGGATCCTTGCAATTCAGGGGGCGGCCGGAAGCGGCAAGACTTCCGTTGCATTACACAGGATCGCATACCTGTTGTATCACGACAGAGAACATTTAAAATCCTCTAATATACTGATCCTTTCTCCCAACAGTGTTTTTTCGGACTATATTTCCCATATTCTTCCGGAACTGGGCGAGGAAAATATTCAGGAGATGAGTTTTGATCTGTTTGCATACCGCGAATTGAAGGAAATCGTTCCGGACTGCGAAGACCGTTATGACCAGCTGGAGAGGAACATGAAGCTTCAGGATCTGTACCTGACAGAACGCTTTGAAGAAAAACAGTCGGAAGGCTTTGTCGGAATGATGGAAGGATTTCTCGCAAGCCTGGAAGATGAACTAATGGATTTTCGAACGATTGAATATAAAGGAATTCAAAAAACAGAAGAAGAACTGATCAATCTGTTTTATTTCAAATTTCAAAATGCACCTCTGCTCACCCGTATGGATGCGATCCGTGACTACTGCGTTGATGAATACGAAACATTACTTGGACGGGATCTTTCCGAAGAAGAACTTCTGATCGTGCAGAATAAGTTTGACAAGATGTATGTGACAAAAGATATCTATAAGATCTACGGATGGTTTATGGAAGAATGCGGGTATCCGGCACTTCCGGATGTCGAATACGAAAAGCGCAAGCTGGAATACGAAGATGTATTTCCGGTGTTATATCTGAAGTACCGTCTGACCGGAAAAGCTGTGCATAACCACATCAAGCATCTGGTCATTGATGAAATGCAGGATTATTCTTATCTGCAGTATGTGATCCTGAATCAGATCTTCAAATGCCGGATGACAATCCTCGGCGATAAGGCCCAGACACTGGATGAACAGATGCGAGATGTATTACAGTTCCTTCCGGGGGTGTTCGATCAGAAGATCCATAAGATTGTAATGAATAAAAGTTACAGAAATACGATGGAGATTGCCAGATACGCTGAAAAACTAACCGGTGTAAAAGACGTGGAACTTTTAAAGCGTCATGGAAAAGAAGTCATTGAAGAGAATTTCCAAAATGAAGATGCTGTGCTGGATGAGATCTTTTTAAAAGCAAAACTTGGAGAAGACGAGTATGAGACTGCTGCCATTATTACCATGACGGAAGCAGAAGCGTTCACATTGTATCAGATGTTAAAAGCCCGCGGCGAAGAAGTGCACTATATTGACCGCAACAGTTCTGCATTCAAAAAAGGGCTTACCGTCACAACCTTTTATCTTGCGAAAGGACTGGAATTCGATCAGGTATTCGGAGTCTTCCGGGATATTGAAAATCCGATGCAGAACCAGGCAAAATATATCTGTGCAACGAGAGCATTGCATGAATTATATATGTATCAGATAACAGAATAGTATATAGAAAGAACAATAGAATGAAGATAACATTAATCACAGTAGGAAAAATAAAAGAAAAATACTTAAAAGACGCGATTGCAGAATACAGCAAACGTCTGAGCCGTTACTGCAAACTAGAGATCATCGAAGTAGCAGATGAAAAGACACCGGATAACGCAAGTGAGACTGTAGAAGACGGCATCCGTGATAAAGAAGGTGAACGGATTCTCAAATATGTCAAAGATGATGCCTATGTCATTACACTTGAAATCAAGGGAAAACTATTGACATCCGAAGAATTGGCAGAAAAGATCGATACACTAGGAATCCAGGGATCCAGTCACATTATATTTATCATCGGTGGTTCGATCGGACTTGGAAAAGAAGTGCTGAAGCGTTCAGACTATGCACTGAGTTTTTCAAAGATGACATTTCCACATCAGTTAATGCGGGTAATTCTGCTGGAACAGATTTACAGAAGCTACCGTATTATCAGCCATGAGCCATATCATAAGTAAACTGCCGAAATAGAAGAAAAATCTTGTATCAAAATCCATCATCCTTTATACTAATATGGATGAAAATGTCAGGAGAGGGTATGATATAACTATGAAACACTTAAATTTCAAAAATCTGTGCATGATCTTACTTGGGAATACGATCTATGCACTTGCAATCGTCATGTTTATTCTGCCAAATAATATGATCACAGGCGGGACAACAGGGCTTGGTATTGCGATCCATCATTATTTCGGACTTCCAATCCATAGTTTTGTATTGCTATTCAATACACTGATGTTCCTGCTTGGAGCGGCTGTCCTTGGAATGAAATTTGCACTTACGACATTGGTCAGTACCTTTTATTATCCGGTTATTCTGGGAGTGCTGGAGCAAATGCCTGCACTTCAGAATGTAACAGACGATAAGATGTTATCTACTATATGCGGCGGTCTGATGATTGGGATGGGGATCGGCGTCGTGATCCGGTGCGGAGCCTCTACCGGAGGAATGGATATTCCGCCGCTGGTTCTGAACAAGAAGTTTGGTCTTCCGGTATCTGTGATGCTATACGTATTTGATTTTGTTATCTTAATCTCACAGATGCTCTTCACCAATAAAGAAGAGATTGTATATGGTATCTTGTTGGTACTGATTTACACAGTCATTTTAGACAAGGTGCTTCTGATGGGATCTACACGTACAAAAGTAGAGATCATGACAGAAAAATATGAAGAGCTGAACCGTCTGATCCAGGAGCAGCTTGACCGTGGAACAACACTTGTCTACACACAGACCGGATATCTGAAAAATGATCAGCCGATGATCCTTACCGTTGTATCCAACCGCGAACTGATGCGGCTGAACCAGCTGGTACAGGAGACTGATCCACATGCATTTATGATTATCGGAAATGTAAATGAAGTACGAGGAAGAGGATTTTCACAGCAGAAAGTCTATAAAAAAGAACAGGAAGAAAGATAAGAAAAAAAGCTGGTATTTTTAGCCAGCTTTTTTCTTACGTTCTTTACAGATCCATCGGGAATCCTGATATATAAAATGCCAGTATTCAAAGATCTTTTCGGATGTATTACTATCTTTTCCCCGGACAACAACCCAGATATCTTTTGGATCGGATTCCTGTTCTGTATGTTCTTCATCCGCAAAATCCGGAACTTTTACAGGAGAAACTGTTGTAAACTTAATGTGTTCCGATTTGATATTTTTCTCTATCTCTTCCTGAATGCTCAGATAGCCATCGGTAATCCCGATCTGCCGGTACTGTTCGGCAAGACGGATTCTTTTGTTTCTCCCCGCAAGGATAAGATACGTAACAATGGATGTAATGATCGATGCAACAATAACAAGTGCCAATATGATCAAAACAAGAAATGATGTATGCATAGATAAAACCTCCTTAAAATATATGGATTTCAAAACCATACTATCTGACCTTGATGCAATGATGCAGGCTGATTTTACATAGATTTAACGTAAATCTAATAATCGTTTGGAAATACTATGATACATTAGAAACATTGAAAATGCAATACAAAGAAAGGTGAAAAAGTTATGAGTAAGATATATATGAACCGGGAACTTTCCTGGTTAAAGTTTAATGAACGTGTTCTTGAGGAGACAGAGAACCCGGAAGTTCCGTTGTGCGAAAGACTGACATTCGCATCGATTTATCAGAGCAATCTGGATGAATTCTTCATGGTGCGTGTGGGCTCTTTATATGATCAGACACTTCTCGATAAGAAGATCTGCGAAAACAAGACAGGAATGACATCGCAGGAACAGATTGATGCAATTTTAAAGCAGACTAAATTGATCAACAAGAGAAAAGAAGCCGTATACGAAGAACTGATGGCATGTGTGGCAGAGCAGGGAATCCGTATTTTGCGTTTTAATGAACTGGATGAAGACGGTGCCCGTTATCTGGAAGGTTATTTTAAGTCAGAGATCGCACCGCTTATTTCGCCTACTGTTATCGGAAGGAGACAGCCATTTCCGTTTTTGAAAAACAAAGAGATCTATGCGGTAGCGGTACTCGGTGCAAAAGGGAAAAAAGACCGTCTCGGAATCATTCCATGCACAAGCAATATTTTCGGACGTCTGATCGCAGTACCGGGTATGCCTGGCACATATATGCTTGCTGAAGAACTGATCCTTCATTTTGCACCGGTTGTATTCAAAGGGTATAAGATCAAATCCAAATCTTTGCTGCGCATCACAAGAAATGCTGACATTGATGCGGATGCTTTATACGATGAAGATCTGGACTACCGCGAATTCATGGCCGGTCTGATCAAACAGCGTAAGAAACTGGCTCCGATCCGTCTGGAACTTTCCAGAGATATGGACAAAAAAGGAATTGCCGTATTGTGTGAGTATCTGGAATTGGATGAAAATCATGTATTCATGTCCTCAACACCATTGGATCTTTCGTTCGTATTCCAGATCCAGGATCTACTGAGAAAAAATCCGGAATTATATTTTCCAAAAAGAACACCTCAGAAATCTGATCAGTTTCAGGATGGAAAGAGCATTATAGCACAGATCAAAGAAGAAGATAAACTGTTATCTTATCCTTATGAATCCATCCGTCCGTTTTTGCATTTGCTGACAGAAGCTGCCGAAGACCCGGATGTTATCTCGATCAAAATGACCTTATATCGTGTTGCAAAGCAGAGTAAAGTTGTAGAGGCATTGATAGAGGCCGCAGAAAATGGAAAAGAGGTCGTTGTATTAGTTGAACTTCGTGCCCGCTTTGATGAAGAAAATAATATTGAATGGTCCAGACGTCTGGAAGATGCCGGATGTCAGGTAATCTATGGATTAGACGGATATAAAGTGCATTCAAAACTCTGCCTGATCACTAGAAAAAATGCAGGACAGGTAGAATATATCACCCAGATTGGTACCGGTAATTATAATGAAAAAACTTCCCGATTATATACGGATCTCTCTTTGATGACAACCAATGTAGAGATCGGGCTGGAAGCTTCCAATGTATTTCAGGCACTGTCGAAGGGAGAAGTTGTTGAACATACCGGACATCTTCTTGTAGCGCCAAAGTGTCTGCAGAATAAAGTGCTGGATATGCTGGACGAAGAGATCGCACATGCAAGAAACGGGGAAGAAGCTTATGCAGGATTCAAACTTAATTCCCTTACGGATAAAAAGATCATCGACAAACTGATCGAGGCTTCTGAGGCCGGAGTCAAGATCGATATGATCATCCGCGGTATCTGCTGCCTGATCCCCGGAGTGGAAGGAAAGACAGAAAACATCCGTATCATCAGCATTGTCGGAAGATTCCTGGAACATTCCAGAATCTATATCTTCGGAAGCAAAGAAAGAAGGAAATATTACATTGCATCTGCAGATTTCATGACCAGAAATACTGTACGACGTGTAGAGGTTGCTGCACCGGTATATAATGACAAACTGAAAACAAAATTACAGGAAATGTTCGACGTTATGCTTTCTGATAATCAGAAAGCAAGAAAACTGGAAGCAGACGGAAATTATCACCGTGTGAGTAATGATCTTACACCGGTAAATGCACAGGAATATTTTTACGCTGAGGCATACCACGAGATTCCTTAAATCCGGGCAGGTATATATCCGTGCCGGAATGCATAAAGTGATATAAATCACAAAAGTGGTATGGATATGAATCGTCAGGAATGGAAAGAAAAAGCGGCGGAAATGTCGGGAGTCCCAAAAGATGTAGCAATGGGGCTCCCGATTCTTACGATTACCGGTACGGATGAACTATGTGTGGAAAATTACAGAGGAATAACGGAATATACAGATCAGATCATCCGGCTGCAGACCAGATGCGGACAGATTAAAATCGGCGGCAGGAAACTGGAAATCATCTATTACACCAATGATGAGATGATGATTCACGGTCACATCAGGACAATCGAATACCAAACATAGGAGGGACCACTGTGTTTGAACAGTTCATCTGGTATCTGAAAGGCTATGTCCGGATACGTGTGTCAGGATATTCACCCGAACGTTTTCTGAACGCCTGCCGTTATAAAAACATCTATATATGGGATCTGAAACGTGTCTGTGGAGCATATGAAATGAATCTGTCGGTCAGTGGGTTCCACAGACTGAAGGAAATTATAAGGAAGACCGGCACAAAGGTTTGTATCATCCGCCGCAGCGGTCTTCCTTTTCTTTTTCACCGCTACCGGAAACGTCATATACTGTTTTCCGGATTTATTCTCTGTATTTGTCTTATCCTTTTTATGACACGTTATATCTGGGGAATTGATATCCGCGGGAACCTGTCGTATACGGATGATACTTTAAAGAAATTTCTGGCATCCGAACAGATTAAAAATGGTATGAAAAAGACAAATGTAGACTGTCAGAAGATTGTCCGGGATCTAAGGCGCACATATGACGGGATCATATGGGTATCTGCTTCCATAGATGGCTGCAGGCTGGTCATTCAGATAAAAGAAAACGAAGACGGCCTTGCGGATAACAGCATTATATCCCGGATAAACGACCAGTCTACAGATATCATTGCCGACATTGACTGCACCATCACAAGTATTACTACCAGAACCGGCATCGCACAGGTAAAAAAAGGTGTACAGGTAAAAAAAGGTGATCTTCTGGTATCGGGACAGATTCCCATCTGCAATGATGCAAAAGAAATTACAGGGTACTCACCCTGTAGATCGGATGCTGACATATCCGGCGAAACCTGTATTCCGTATCAAAAGACGCTCTCAAAAAACTATTTCGAAAAAGAATATTACAAATCAAGATATCATTTTATCCAGAAAAAAGAATATGCAGTCCGGGCAGGAAGATATATGATCCGAATAGGTTCTGTAAAAAACACATATCCTTATTTTGAAAAGCACATCTTCCAGTGGCAGTTCAGGCCGTTGAATATATTCCCTCTTACCTTCGAAGAAATTACAGTAACTCCTTACCGGAAAAGACATAAGAATTATACAAAAGCGCAAATCCGGAAGATATTATCCGAAGATTTTCAGAATTACTGTAAAGAAATGAAGAAAAAAGGGGTAGAAATTATCCAGAATGATGTTAAAATATACACAGGGTCTGAGACGTACTCTGCAAAAGGAACACTGAAGGTCAGATGCTCCGTTGGAAAGCAGGTTCCGTCCACACCGCTTCCGCCGGACTATATTGCGGAAGACGACACAAAGAATGGAGACTAATGCATGGGATTAATGGAGACAGTCATCGATATACCTGCGGAACACGAAGCCAATGTGTTCGGACAGTTCGATGCATATGCAAAAAAAATAGAACGCACTCTTCATGTAACACTGATCGCAAGAGGTGAAAGCGTCAAGATCATGGGAGATGCTTTGAAAGTAGAAAAAGCAAAAAAAGTGCTGAATCAGCTTGTAGAACTTTCAAAAAGAGGTAATACGATCCAGGAACAGAATGTAGATTACACGCTGGCACTGGTTATGGAAGACAGCGAAGAAAACGTACTGGAGATCGATAAAGATATTATCTGCCATACCTTACAGGGAAAACCGATCAAGCCGAAGACACTCGGTCAGAAAAAATACGTCGATGCAATCCGTAAACAGATGATCGTATTCGGACTCGGACCGGCCGGTACCGGTAAGACTTACCTTGCGATGGCAATGGCGATCACTGCATTCAAGAACAATGAAGTAGGACGTATCATACTGACACGTCCGGCAATCGAAGCAGGAGAGAAGCTTGGATTCCTTCCGGGCGACCTTCAGAGTAAGATCGATCCTTATTTGCGTCCCCTCTATGATGCACTGTATCAGATCATGGGTGCGGAAAGCTTTATAAAGAATTCGGAAAAAGGTCTGATCGAGGTTGCTCCGCTTGCTTACATGCGTGGTCGTACATTAGATAATGCCTTTATTATTCTGGATGAAGCACAGAACACAACACCGGCACAGATGAAGATGTTTCTTACCCGAATCGGTTTCGGCTCAAAAGTCGTGATCACCGGTGACGCAACACAAAAAGACCTTCCGACCGGACAGGTGTCCGGTCTTGATGTGGCGGCAAAAGTTATAAAAGATATCGAAGATATCAGTATCTGTCACCTTACCAGCAAGGACGTTGTACGTCATCCACTGGTACAAAAAATCGTAAAAGCATACGAAGATTACGAAAGCAGACAAAACCGTCGCGGTAATGACGCAAAATACAAAGGAAAAGATAAGAGGCGAAGATCATGACATTATACTTTGAAGAAGAAGGCGAAATAAAGCTTCCTCTAGAATGCGAAACACTTGCAAAGAAAGTAGTAGAAGAAGCATTGGATTATGTAAATTGTCCGTACGAAGCACAGGTGAATCTGCTACTGACAGAAAATGAACAGATTCATGAAATGAACAGAGAATTCAGAGGCATTGACCGTGCGACCGATGTACTGTCTTTTCCGATGATCGACTATCCAGAACCCGGAACGTTTGATTTTCTGGAAGAGGAAGAAGATTGTTTTGATCCGGAAAGCGGAGAACTGACGCTGGGGGATATCGTGATATCAAAAGAAAAAGTTCTTTCGCAGGCAGAAGAGTACGGGCATAGTCCAAAGAGAGAATATGCTTTTCTTATTGCCCATTCTGTGTTACACTTAACAGGTTATGACCA